>Ga0209573_1002396_pt1 | contig 24047 bp, 20 predicted proteins | sample TNRBio252014_DNA_FD_185870 | JGI IMG/M metagenome (GOLD analysis project Ga0209573, IMG submission 185870) | Wastewater treatment Type I Accumulibacter community from EBPR Bioreactor in Madison, WI, USA - TNR Reactor_6/25/2014_ DNA (SPAdes)... | ecosystem: Engineered > Bioreactor > EBPR >... | reverse complement strand
CCAGTTTTTCAAAGGACTTGGTCCCGTTCCGACCGCCCGGCGCACTTTCCAAAAGCCTTAAATCGACCCCGAAAGGCCGTCGGGTTCGAGGCCGCCTTGCCTCAGGCAGCAGCGACACGCTCGAGCCTGATATCGACCTCCCACTCGATATAGCTCCATTCAGGCGTTGTCCGCAGCCGCGCCAAGAGATGCTCGAACGCGCCTTCATGCTCCGGCGCGAACTCGAACCACGTGAGGAAATCGAAGGGCTCGCCGAGATCGCGGCTGTGGTACAGCCGCCGCGCGACGACCGGCGGATACTCGAGACCTATCGCGGTGTGGTGCGACATCTCCTCGAAGATCGCACGTCGCTCATACTGCGCAAGCTCCCACCAGGCAGGGGATTTCCGGATCGGGATCAGCACGGCCAGCGTCGCCTCGGGCCGCTGAAGCGCCTCCTGGCGTTCCCGCAAGGTCACGACCTCCGCCCGTGTCGCGTAGCGCACATTGCTGACGGTTCCCTGCAGCCACCAAGCGGCGTCGTGGGCGATCATGGGTTGATCGACCGGGCGCACAGCGAGCGCTGCGCCACCGTCCAGCCCCGCGCCGCGAATGCTCGTGATCGAGCGAATGCGCCATTCGCCGCTGTCCCCGCGACGAAAGCATACGTCGTACCCATGGATCCTCCGTCGCGTGTCTTCCCGACGCGAACGCGCTCGAGCATGGTCATGAGTCTGACGATCGTAGCGCAGACGGTGGCTCTCGGTCACTGGCGCAGCATAGCGCTCCAGCGGAAACGGAATTATCAGTTTGATCCACGCTGGGCGCCCCAAGGAAAAGTTTCCACGACCGCGGGCGATACGGGTGGGCGAGAAACACACAGTCTTCCCGCACCTCTCGCGCGACCTGGCATTCGGCAAATGTGGAATGACAAGCCGCCTGCCTTCGAACACAATCACCGCGATCGAGACCGGTTGAGGGGATCAGGGACATGAGTGCGTCCGAGGAACTGAAGAAACTGGCGCCTTTGGCGCAGTTGAAGCCGGAGATGATGAAGGCCTTCGTCGCTTGGGACACCGCGGTCATGGCCGAAGGTGCGCTGCCGAAGAAGACCAAGGAGCTGATCGCCGTCGCGGTCGCGCTGACCACGCAGTGTCAGTATTGTCTGACGATCCACACCGAGATGGCGCGAAAGGCGGGAGCCTCGGACGAGGAACTCGCCGAGGTCACCTTCATCGCGGCCGCACTCCGCGCCGGCGCCGCCATCACCCACGGCGCCAACATGGTGATCCCGAAGGGCTGAACAGCCTGCCGGACGGCGACAGGAACCGAGCCCGGGGGAACGTTCCGGTGACAGACCAGGACTCGGAAAGGCGAATAAAGCGGAGCGCCATGTTACCAACACGCGCGCCGATTGCTCGTCAAAGGAGATCTTCGACCTAAAGCTTCACGCGAAGTTGATTGCCGGAACCAGTCGCGGCAACCGTCTTTGCTGTATAGAGAGCGCAGCTCGTCTCGAAGCGTACGGGGTCGTGGTGCACGTAAAACTCGACGGAAAGGTGCAGCCGGACGGCCATGCCCGCTGTGGCGTGGCGGTGATGGCGAAGGCGTCCATTCCCGGTCATGCCAAGACCCGGCTCGTGCCACCGCTCGATCACGCCGAAGCCGCCGCCTTCAACACCGCCTTCCTCGGAGACGTGTTCGCCAACATCCGCGCCGCCGCGAAGCGCGTTTCGATCGGCAGCTACGCCGCCTACGGGCCGCCCGGCTCGGAGAAGTTCTTTCACGACACGCTGCCCGCGGAAGCGGGGTTTTTCGAGTGCTGGTCCGGTGACTTCGGCGCCTGCCTGCGCGACGCGACCTGGGAGCTGTTCGCTCGCGGTCATGAGGGCGCGGTCGTGCTGAATGCCGACAGCCCGACCCTGCCCACCGATCTCCTGGTGGAGACGGCGGAGCGGCTCTGCGAGCCCGGCGACCGGGCGGTGCTCGGCCCCTCCGACGACGGCGGATATTACCTGCTGGGGCTGAAGCGCCGGCACGAGCGCATGTTCCAGGACATCGACTGGAGCACCGACCGCGTGGCGGAGCAGACCCTCGCGCGGGCGCGGGAACTGGGGCTGCCGGTTCACGTCCTGCCGGTCTGGTACGACGTCGACACCGCGGCGGCGCTGCGGACGCTGCATGGCGAATTGTTCGGGAGCCGGCCTTGTGGCCCCGCGGCTCTCCGGCCGAACCACGCCGCGCAGACCGCGACTTTGATGAGCGCGTTGCTGACGCACGCGGATCTGGCGGGCCGTCTCGGCGTTCGAGAGCATGGCGGTCTCGCGGTGGAGGGGTGCCGCGGCTGATGCTCGAAAAATCGGATGTGCCGCACAGAGAGGCGACAGACATGGACAGCACCCGCGACACCGTCGATCCGCGGCGATACTTCGCCCACGTCGACGAGAGCCGAACCGCGGCGCCGCAGGCGAAGCCGGTCTGTCTCTATCTCGAGACGACGAACCGATGCAACCTGCTGTGCACCACTTGTCCGCGCACCTATGCCGAGCTGGAACCCCCGGCCGACATGAGCTGGGAGCTCTTCACCTCGATCGTCGACCAGATCCCCGGCGTGCAGCGCGCCGTGCTGCACGGGGTCGGCGAGCCGATGCTGGTGGAAGACCTTCCACGGATGGTCCGCTACCTGAAGGACCGCGGCACCTACGTTCTGTTCAACACCAACGGCACGGCACTGAACCTGCGTAACGGCCGAGCACTGATCGACGCCGGGCTGGACGAGTTGCGGGTGTCGCTGGACGCCGCCGATGCCGCGACCTACCGGCTGATTCGCGGCAAGGATTACTTCGAGCGGATCCTCCGCAACGTGCGCGCCTTTCGCCAGATGCAGGAGCGCGAGGGCCACACCACGCCGCGCGTCTCGGCGTGGCTGACCGGCCTGAAGGAGACGGTCGCCGATCTCCCGGCCTTCGTCCGGGTGGCCGCCGAAATCGGCGTCAAGGAGGTCTACCTGCAGCGCCTGGTGTTCTTCGGCGACGACGCGATCGGCATGGCGCGGCCGGATCAGGCGCTCTACGAACAGCTGGAGCGGGACGAGGCGGCCTCGATCGAGGAAGCCCAGGCCCTGGCGACCAGCTTCGGCATGACGTTCAGCGCGTCGGGCGCCGCCTCGGAGCCGGGCCTCAGCCTGAAGCGCGCGGACGACGGGTCGCCGTGGTCGCTGTGCCGCCGGCCGTGGACGGTGATGTACTTCACCGCCAACGGCCGGGCGCTGCCGTGCTGCATCGCGCCGTTCTCGCAGAGGGGATACGAGAACTACACGCTGGGCGATGCGACCCGGCAGACGCTGCAGCAGATTTGGAACGGCCCGGCGTATCACTCTTTCCGCGAGGCACTGCTGTCGGACAGCCCGCCCCAGGCCTGCGCCGGCTGTGGAATGCGGTGGAGCCTGTGACGTCCGCGGCGGCGGCGCTCGCGGCTCCGCGCGTGCGCCCGCGGGTCGCGCTGATCGTCCCCACGTTCAATGAAGAGGAAGCGATCGGCCCGACGCTGGCGGCGGTTCCGGCCGACACGATCGAACAGATCCTCGTCGCCGACGGCGGTAGTCGCGATCGCACCGTCGAGGTGGCGACGGCGGCCGGGGCGGTGGTCGTCTCGCCCGGCCGCGGCTTCGGGCTGGGATGCCTGGAGGCCGCCCGCCACGCCGTCGATTGCGACATCCTCGTGTTCATGGACGGCGACGGCGCCGACGATCCGGCGATCATTCCGGAGCTGATCCGGCCGATCGCGCGCGGCGAAGCCGACTTCGTCATCGCCTCGCGCACCAGGGGCGTGCGTGAGCCGGGCAGCATGTCCTGGCATCAGATCGCCGCGGGGCGGGCGGCCGGGCTCGGCATGCGGCTGCTCTACGGCGCGCGATTCACCGATATGTGCACCTTCCGGGCGATCCGGCGTGACGCCTTGCTCCAACTCCGCATGACGGAAATGACCTACGGCTGGAATCTCGAGATGCAGATGCGCGCGGCCCGCGCCGGGCTGACGATCGTCGAGATCCCGGCTCCCTGCCGTCGGCGGCTGGGTGGCGTCTCCAAGGTGGCGGGAAGCCTGCGCAGCTCGCTGCAAGTCGGCCTGCGGCTCTGCATCACCTTTCTGCGGGTCGCCATCCGGCCGGCGGCGCGATCGATCAATCCGGAGGCGTGAGCGGCGCATGGACTCGATGATCCACGAACTTCGCGACGTCTGTTCAGAATGCACTCTGTTGCGCGAGCGGCGCGAACCGCCCCGCTCCGCACCGCTGATGCAGCGTTCGGATCACGAGGCGCCGTCTGTCTTTCGGCCGCAGAACATGCTCCGCGTCGCACGGCGACAGAAGGGCCTGCACGCGGGCGACGTTCCGCCGCTGTGCGTGCTCGATCCGGACGGGGATCTCGTTCGCTTCGTGCGCGCTCGCCGCGGCGCGACCCGATCGGCGTTCTGGGCCTGCTATCACACCCTCATGTGGGAATGGCGGGAAGGCGATCGACACTACGGCGTCATCGGCTCCGCGGTCGGCGCGTCCTTCTCCGTGCTGGTCGCCGAGCAGCTCTTCGTTTCCGGCTGCCGGTTGCTGGTCAGCATCTCCTCGGCCGGACAGATCGCCGACGCGAGCCCGCCGCCGTTCCACATCCTGATCGAGCGGTCGCTGCGCGACGAAGGCACCAGCTACCATTATCTCCCCGCCTCGACCTATGCCGAGGCGGACGGCGGCCTCGTCGAACTCGCCGCACGGGCGTTCGCGGCGTCCGGGGCCCCGGTGCTGAGGGGCGCCACCTGGACGACCGACGCCCCCTTTCGCGAAACGGCGGCGACCGTGGCCCGGCGCAGGGCGGAAGGTCTGCTCGCCGTGGAGATGGAAGCGGCGGCGCTCTACGCGTTCGCCACCGCCGGCTCGCATCCGATCCTCTGCCTGGCGCAGGTGACGAACCAGCTCGGCAACGGCGCGGACGACTTCGAGAAGGGGGAGGAGAACGGCGCGGCGCTCACCCTGCGGCTGATCGACTCCTTCGCCGCCGTCTGGCTCGAAAGCACGACGGCGCAGGTGCCGTGACCGGGCGGCGGGACAAAGTCGGCGGCGAGGCGGAGACGAAGCCTCAGCGACGCCCCAGCCCGATGCGAATGGACTGATCGGCGGCGATCGCAACGTCGGTGCCGGGCGTCCAGGTCGGCGCGGCCTCGAAATCGCTCCGCGAGAAGTCCACCGCGTTGACGTGCTTGCCCAGGATCACCGCGGTCTCGAGCGGCACCGCCACCAGCCGGTCGCCCCAGCCGAACCAGCCGCCGAACGGCACGACCAGGCAGATCTTGTCAGCGTCCGTGCGTACCACCTCCTGGATGCGGCCGAGCGTCCGGTCCTTGTCGTCGTAGACGGGCAGGCCGATCAGGTCGCGCACCAGGACAGGCTGCGGGAACCGCCGCTGCATGCGTTCCTCCGGGGTCGGCTGCGGCGCCTCGCCCGCGGCGGTGGTCGTGGAGACGGACGTGATCGGCGCGCAGGCCGCCCACGCGGAGTTCGTGACGCCGGACAGTCCGACGATGCACACCGGGATCGCCAGAGCGATTGAAATTCGCCCCTTGCTTTTCGTCATCGACGATCCATGAAATGCGTTCTTACTCATGCGCCGTCATCCCCTTTCTCGAGCCTGCGTCGGAAATCAGGATAAGGAAAACCTCGAGACTCGGCTATGGTCTGCACGGCGCACTCAATCACTCGTTGTTGATAAGGTGTGAGCAGCGCCGCGCGCGACTTGGATCTATAGTCGGATTCGAAACGTGCGTACGTCGCAGCAGCGTGTGCGGAGGAAAACGATGAGTAGTTCCGGGGCACCATCTGGCCTAATGAAACGCCCCCGCCTGCATCCGCTGCCGATCCGAATCATGCACTGGCTCAACGCCGCGGCGATGATCGTGATGATCGGCAGCGGCTGGAAGATCTACAATGACGAGGTGATCTTCGGCTGGCTGCATTTCCCGCAGGAGATCGTGCTGGGTGTTTGGGCGCAACATGCGCTGCAGTGGCACTTCGCCGCGATGTGGGTCATTTTCCTCAACGGCCTCGCCTACCTCGCCTACGGTTTCATCACCGGCCGGTTTCGCCGCAAGTTCGTCCCGATCCGCCCCGGCGAAGTCGTCTCCGAAGTCGCGGACGCACTGCGCTTTCGTCTGAACCACGACGATCTCACCATCTACAATGCGGTGCAGAAGCTGCTCTATGTCGGCGTGATCCTCGTCGTCATCGTCCAGGTGCTGTCGGGGCTGGCCATCTGGAAGCCGGTGCAGTTTCAGGAGCTGCTCGCGCTGTTCGGCGGCTTCCAGGGCGGCCGGCTGGTACATTTCTTCGGCATGGTGTTGATCGTGGGTTTCCTCGGCGTTCATGTCACGCTGGCGATGCTGGTGCCGCGAACCCTCGTCTCGATGGTCACCGGCGGGCCGGAGGTCGATCCTGCGACCGGCTCCGCCCCGCGTGGCCACGCTCCGACCACCGCCTCGTGAACGGGAGATAAAGATGTCGCTTCGTACGCCCACCCCGTCGCGCTTCCGGCCGCACCGCCCGATCGACCAGGGCATCCTGCACGAACACCGGAAACTCATCCGCCGGATCGACCGGCGCGGCGTGCTGCGCGGCAGCCTCAGCCTCGGCGCGCTGATGCTGCTGGGCGGCTGCAGCGTCAGCGAGGCGGAGTCGGTGCAGAAGGTCCTGCGGCGCATCTCCGAGTTCAACGACGACGTCCAGGCGCTGCTGTTCGATCCGAAGAAGCTGGCGCCGACCTACACCGAGGCCGAAGTGGTGAAACCGCCCCGCTTCAACGCTCACTACAACATCGAGGACGTGCGGCCTGTCGACGGCGCCACCTGGAAGCTCGAACTCGCCGGTCTGATCGCCGACAAGCGGCCATGGACGATCGAGCAGATCCGGGCGCTGCCGGAGCAGGAAGTCATCATCCGCCATATCTGCGTGGAAGGCTGGGACTACATCGGTCAGTGGTCCGGCGTGAACCTCCGCGAATTCCTGACCCGCATCGGCGCCGACCTGACCGCGAAGTACATCGGCTTTCGCTGCGCCGACGACTACACCGAGAGCCTCGACATGCCGACCGCGCTGCATCCGCAGACCATCCTGGCGACGCACTACGGCCGTGAGCCGATCGCCGATCCGTACGGCTACCCGCTGCGCCTGCGGACCTCGACCAAGCTGGGCTTCAAGAACCCGAAGTGGATCACCGCCATGGAAGTCACCAACGTGAACCCCGGCGGATACTTCGAGAAAGAGGGCTTCAACTGGTTCTCCGGGCTGTAACGCCGCCCACAGCACCGGCTCGGCCGGCGGCATCTCCGGGGCGGAGGCGTGGCCTCGACGCTCGATGCCGGGCTGTGCGCGCTGGTGGCAGCGACGGTCTGGACGCTCCTCGGCCTCGCCATCGGGCGTCGCGTTCTTCCTGATCGCACGCTCGTTCTGCCGCTGGCGCCCGCCTTGGGCTGGGCTTCGTTCAGCGCCGCAGCCCTGCCCGTGTTCCTGCTGGTGGGGTTCACGAGGGCGAGTGTCGGGGCTGTCGTGCTGGCCTCTGCTGCAGCGGCGATCGCTGTCCTCACGCGCTCGACAGCGCCGCCTAAGCCCACGGCAGTGCCGCGCGTACCGCTGATCGCCATCGCCGGCGCCGCCGTGCTGGCGTGTGTCCCCGCGGCGGCGGTCATGCCGAAGCTGTACGACGGCGGCGTATCGCTGGCCGTGCCGATCTTCGATCACGCGAAGGTGGCACTGATCGACGGCATGGTCCGTCTCGGCCTGCCGCCGGTCAACCCTGTGTTCGGCGAGGTCGGCGGCACCGAGGGGGTCTCCTACTATTACCTCTGGCACTTCAGTGCCGCGGTGGCCGCCCGGATCACCGGCGCCGGCGGGTGGGAGGCCGACGCCGCGCTGACCTGGTTCACCGCCTGGTCTTCGCTGATGCTGGCGATGGGGCTAGCAGTCTGGCTCGGGAAGCGCGCGCGGACCGCGCTATGGGTGCTGGCCCTGGCGCCGATCGCCTCGTCGCGCCCGGTGCTCGAGTGGATGTTCGGCGACGAAGCGCTGGCGCTGGTGCTCGCGCGGCCGCACGGGCTGGAGGGCTGGCTGTTCCAGGCGAGCTGGAGTCCGCAGCACCTGCAATCCGCCTGCTGCGCTCTGCTGACGATGCTTCTCATCGCTCTGCTGCCCTATCGGCGCGGGTTCGCCCTGCCCCTGGCACTGGCGTTCACCGCCGCCGCCGGATTTCAGAGTTCGCTCTGGATCGGCGGCGTGGTCGTTCCGGTCGCCGCGGCTACGGCCGGGATCATCGTTCTCCGCCATGCCGACGGTTCGACCCGGCGGCGCATCGCGATCACCGCTGTCGGTGCCGCCGCCCTCGCCGTCGCCCTGTCCTCGCCGCTGTTGGTCGAGCAGTACCGATTGTCGCTGCTGCGCGCGGTGACGAACCCGCTGGCGATCGCACCGCTCGCCGTGCTCGGCCCGATGGTTGCCGATCCGCTTCGCCGCATCCTCGACATTCCGGCCTTCTGGAGCATCTTCCTCGTCGTCCAGTTCCCCGCCGTCTACCCGCTCGGGATGGCCGCCCTCGCCCGCATAGTCCGCGACCGAGAACTCGACGTGGCGCGGGCCGGGGCTGCAGCGGCGCTCGCGGCCCTCGCCATGGCGAGCGTGCTGGCGACCTGGCTCCTGGTCAGCACGGTCGGGCAGAACAACGACCTGGGGTGGCGCGCCATCCTGCCGGGCCTGCTGATCCTGACCGCCTTGGCCGCGGCGGGTCTGTCGCGAGCGCCGGGGTTGCGCGGCATGGCCCGGATCGGCGTCGTCGTACTGATCCTGCTCGGTCTTCCGCACACGATCGACATCGCACGGGGCAACCTGCTCGGTCTTCGCTCGTCGGAGGCGGACAGCGCGTTCGCACGATCGCCGGAACTGTGGGCGGCCGTGCGTCGTCATGCCGCTCCGGCCGACCGCATCGCCAACAACCCGCTGTTCCTGCAGGACGCGACGCTGTGGCCGGCGAACATCTCGTGGGCTCTGCTGGCCGATCGCTCCTCATGCTGGGCCGGCCGCGAGCTGGCGCTGGCGTTCGCGCCGTTGCCATCCGGGCGAAGGACCGAGATCGAAGCCCAGTTCGTCCGCGTCTTCGAAGGCGACGGGACGCCGGACGATCTGCATGACCTCGCTTGGCGCTACGACTGCCGCCTCGCGGTCGTCACGTCGCGGGACGGTGCGTGGCGCAGAGATCCTTTCGCCCGGAGCCCCCACTATCTCCTCGCCGAGGGGGAGTCCGGGCGGTGGCGCATCTACGTCCGCAGGGGGCAAGCGGACGCGGCCGGCGAATAGCGTGGAGACGGCACGACGGGAGCGTCAGTCGGCTGCGGTGGTGTGCCGACTGGTTCAGCGAACGGGCGTGCTCGCTCCGGCTGCGCTGGCCGCCGGGCTGGAGCCGTGAATACGTCCGCGCAGGTCGACGGAAGACCGGCCGACGTCGTTGCCGATTCGCAGGCTCACCGGCGTCGGATCGCTGAACTCGGTCGTATTGCCGCGGCGTACCATCAAGCGCACCGACCAGGTGTCACCCGAAGTGTTCTTCAGCTCGAGCACGACCTTCTGCCCGGCGACCCGGGCGGCATAGCGGAAGACGTCCTCGTGCGCCTTGAAGCCGCCGGCGGGGATGGCGACCTGCCAGTCACCGATCGTCAGCGAACCAGCCTCCGACGCCGGAGCGAGGCCGTTGCTGTCGGCGGACAGCATGAGATCGGCCGACATGACGATCCGGACACCGAGGAGCTTGCCGCCCTCCGCCGCGGCCGCCTCGTCGCCCCCTTCGTTGCCATTCGCCGCTTCGGCTGGATTTTCGCCCATGGTGAAGATCAGGTTGGCGATCCGCAGCGTCGCCTGTCCGCCCGAGGGATCTTCGCTGAAGCGATCGGAGAAGTCGGTCTTCGCCCAGTCGTAGAGCACGAGATTGTCGACGATGTACTTGTCGTAGCCACCGCCGTCCGGGCTGGCACCGACGATGAAGTCCGGGCGGACCGCACCCGCGGCATCCCACCGGCCGCCGGCGCTGGCAACGAGCAGCCCGTCGCGATAGACGCGGATGGTGTCCGCACTGCCTTCGATGCCGTCGATATCCCAGGCCATCGCGGCATGGAACGGCGTCCCGGGGGTGGCGGCGAAGCGAGTGCCCTGAGTGTAAGCGGTGATATCGGGTCCGGTACCGAAGTACACGGATCCGGCGAGATCGTTGCCGGCCGTGACCGTGTCCGCCCAGCCCAGAAAAATACTCCCGTCGCCGACGTAGGCTGCGTTGACGAAGCCGAAGATCCCATACTGGTAGGGCGCCGGATACGGCACCTTCGGATTGACCCACACCGCCACCGCGCCCCGCTCCTTCACTTGCGCGAACGTGTCGGCGGGGAATCGAATGTAATTGTCGCCGGTCGCCTTGCGCACGTAGCCGTTGCCGAATTCGCCGGGCTCGAACGCGTAGCGGCTACCGACCAGCGTGCCGCCGGGGCCGATCCGGCTGTGCTGCACGTCCTGCGCGGAATCCAGGGTGTTCCACAGGATGACCCCGCCGGTGGATTGCGCCGCCGCCGCACCACCGATGCCGATCCCACCGCAAGCGACAACCGCTACCGCGAGCAACGAATGTGACATCCTCGCGAACATCGGCCCCTCTTGTTCTCCGCTTTCGCTCATGCTTTCGTATCATCGATCCTCCGCGACACCAACGGTGCTTTCCTCTCGTCGCCGGGTGATCCGGTTTTGCCGGCTGCGGTGGCGGGTGGCGGCGCATCGCTTTGTCGTGCTGCCGACCAGATCAGTGCCGACCTCGTCGCGCCGGCCTCGTGAGCCAGCGTTTCAGCGCATGGAGCGCGTTGTCGCGGTGCAAAAAGAAAGCTGCAGGCGCCGCCCCGCCGGTGCTAGAACGATCAAAACCGACTCAACCAGCAACGGATGGAAAAGGGGGAACGGACATGCAACTCAAGGTTCTCGCCTTCGTGCTCGCAGGCGGTGAGGGCACGCGCCTCTACCCTCTGACGAAAGAGCGTGCCAAACCGGCCGTGCCGTTCGGCGGCAAATATCGCATCATCGATTTCGTCCTCAGCAGCCTGATCAACTCGGGCATTCACTCGATCTACGTGGTCATCCAGTTTCGCAGTCAGTCTCTGCTGCAGCACATCAGCGACGGCTGGCGGCTCGGCGGCATCCTGAAAAGCGAATTCCTGGTCCCCGTTCCGGCGCAGATGCGTTCCGAAGGCAAGGATTGGTACCGTGGGACGGCGGATGCCATTCATCAGAACATCAACCTGATCGAACAGTCCGCGCCCAACATCGTCGCAGTGTTCGGCGGCGATCACATCTACCGGATGAACATCCGCGAGATGATCGAATTCCACGAACAGAAGCGGGCGCACGTGACGATTGCCTCGATTCCCGTGGACAAGAAGTACGCGAAGGAGTTCGGCGTCATCGAGACGACCACCGGTCATCGGATCGTCGGCTTCCACGAGAAGAAGGCTGACGCGCCGACGATGCCGGGCGATCCGACCAAGGTCTACGCCTCGATGGGCAACTACATCTTCTCGACCGACATGCTGCTGAAGCTGGTCGAGGAAGACCAGCAGGACCCGAACAGCAGCCACGACTTCGGCAAGGACATCCTGCCGAAGGCGATCGGCCGGGCGGAAATGTTCGCCTATGACTTCATGACGAACAAAATCCCCGGTGAGCCGGCGGAGAAGGAGCCGTACTGGCGGGATGTCGGTACGCTCGACGCCTACTACGAAGCGAATATGGACCTTCGGGCGATCACGCCCGCGCTCAACCTGTTCAATCGCCAGTGGCCGTTGCGCACGGCGGGGTATTCCGATCCGCCGACCAAGTTCGCCTTCGACGAGGAGGACCGGCGCGGGCAGGCCATCGATTCGGTGCTGGCCGGCGGCTGCATCATCTCCGGCGGACTGGTGAAGAATTCGGTGATCGGCCGCCACGTCTACGTCCATTCCGGCGCCGAAATCATCGACTCGATCATCTTCGACAACTGCGACATCGGCAGGCGGTCGAAGCTGCGGCACTGCATCCTCGAGAAGAACGTCAAAATCCCCGATGACACTGTCATCGGCTACGACCTGGAAGCGGATCGGAAGAAATACTTCGTCACGGAAAGCGGTATCGTCGTCGTCGAAGGGACCCGGACGCCCGTCGAATTGACGTCCATGACCCTTTGATCCGCGGCCGCAGGCAATGCGGACGGGCCGGATGAACGGAGAGGTGATATCGACCCCGCCGACGTTCGGACGGTGAGCGACGCGGCGCACGACGGCTCGTCGGGACCATCCTGGGCCCGGAAGGCGCTGGCCGCGATGGAACGGCGGAAGGATGCGATCGGCATCCTCGCCGTGGCCATCGTGCTTTCCCTGTGCGGATTCGCGCTGCATCGCCTGCTGGCGGAGATGCGGCTGGCACAGGTCGGGGAGGCAATTCGCAGCCTGTCCGGGGCGAGCCTCGCCGCCAGCGTCGGCTTCACTTGCGCCAGCTATCTCACGCTGGTCGGCTACGACTGGTCGGCGCTGCGTTACGTGGGCCGGCGACTGCCGCCCCGCGTGATCGCGTTCGCCTCGTTCTGCGGCTATGCGATCGGCAACACCGTCGGCTTCGCGCTGTTGACCGGCGGCTCCGTCCGCTTTCGCATCTATTCCGCCGCCGGCCTGCGCGCCGACGAGATCGGCCGGGTGACGGTGTTCTGCGTCGTGGCCTTCGGCTTCGGCATCTGTGCCGTCAGCGGCTTCGGCGTGCTGCTGCGCCCCTCCGTGCTCGCCCATTCGCTCGGCATCCCGGTCCTCGTCCTACAGGCGGTCAGCGTCGGCCTGATCGCCGGTATCATAGGATTCCTTCTTCTCTGCGCGCGGCGTCGCCAGGTGGGCTGGGGACGGCTGTCGATGTCGCTGCCGTCGATGCCGCTCGTCGCCGGGCAACTCACCATCTCCGCGACCGATCTGTGCTTCGCCTGCGCTGCGCTGTGGGTTCTCCTGCCGGACGAACTCGGCCTCTCCTTCTTCGGTTTCCTGCCGCTCTACTGCGTCGCCGTCGTCGCCGGCGTGATGAGTCATGTTCCGGGAGGCCTCGGCGTCTTCGAAGCGGTGATCGTCTTCGCGCTCGGCGACCAGACGGACAAGGGTGTGCTGGTCGGCGCGCTGCTGGTCAACCGGCTGATCTACTACGTCCTGCCGCTGCTGGTCGCGGGCCTGCTGCTGGGGTTGAACGAATTGCGCCGGCAACTGCCGGCGACCAAGGCCGCGTTCGATCGCGTCATCGATCTCACCGGCGAGGTGGTGCCGACCGTCGCCAGCCTGCTGGTGGTGCTGGCCGGCGTGGTGCTGCTGGCGTCGGCGGCGACGCCGATGAGCCCGGATCGTGCCGCCGTCATCGGCGCGTTCGTGCCGCTGCCGGTGATCGAGGCCGCGCACTTCCTGGGTGGGATGGTGGCGAGCGCGCTGATCGTTCTGGCACCTGCCCTGCAGCGCCGTCTCAACGCCGGCTACTGGCTGGTGCACGCCCTGCTCGCGGCCGGCATCGTCTGTTCGCTGGCGAAGGGCCTCGACTGGGAGGAGGCGACGGTTCTCGGCGGCATCGCCGTGATGCTCGTCCCCTACCGCAGCGAGTTCTACCGGCGGACATCCTTGCTCGATCAGCCGTTCACCCTGGGCTGGATCGTCGCCATCGCCTGCATCCTCGGTGGTGCCGTCTGGCTGACACTGTTCGCCTACAAGCATGTCGAGTACGACGACGCACTCTGGTTCGAGTTCGCCTTCGACGCCGACGCGCCGCGCTCGCTGCGCTCGCTGTTCGCGGCCGTGCTGGCGGTCGTCGGCCTCGCCTCGCTTCGCCTGCTCCACCCGCCGCACCGCGCGGCGACGGCGCCGCCTGTCGCAGACCTCGAGCGGGCGGCGGCGATCGCCCGTGATCAATCACGGGCCGACGCGTTCCTGGTGGCGATGGGAGACAAGGAGCTGTTGTTCAGCCAATCCGGACGGTCGTTCCTGATGTTCGCCCGGCAGGGAACGTCCAGCATCGCCCTGTTCGATCCCGTCGGCTGCGTCTCGGAGCGGGCCGAACTGATCTGGCGCTTCCGCGAGCAGTGCGACCGCGAGCGGACCCGGCCCGCGTTCTATCAGGTCAGGCCCGACAACCTCGCTCTATACGTCGATGTCGGCCTCACGCTGACGAAGCTCGGCGAGGAGGCTCGCGTGCCGCTCGACCTGTTCGATCTCCGCCAGCCACGCCACACCAAGCTGCGGTACGCGATGAACCGCGCTGCGCGCGACGGGCTCTCGTTCCGCGTGTTCGAGCGATCTGCGGTGCCGGCGATCCTGGAGCAACTCGCGGCCGTGTCGGAGGACTGGCTCACCGCAAAGACCGTCCGGGAGAAGCGTTTTTCGCTGGGCACCTTCACGCCGGACTACGTGGTCCGGTTCGACGTCGCGGCGGCGATGCGCGGGGAGGAGATCGTCGCCTTCGCGACGCTGATGCGAACCGACCGGAGCGAGGAAGGGAGCCTCGACATCATGCGCCATCGCCGGGACGTCCCGTCGTTGACCATGGAGTTCTTGATCACTGCTTCGATCCTTCACCTCAAGGAGTGCGGCATTCTCTCGTTCAATCTCGGCATGGCCCCGCTCGCCGGGCTGGAGCGCCGCCGTCTGGCGCCGCTGCGCCACCGGCTGGGAGCACTGGTCTTCGAGCATGGGGAGCAGTTCTACAACTTTCGAGGACTTCGCCGCTTCAAGGAGAAGTTCGATCCGGTGTGGGAGTGTCGCTATCTCGCGTCCCCCGGAGGAGTCGATCCGCTGATCGTGCTGGCCGACGCCGCCGCGCTGATCGGTGGCGGCTCGCTGGTCGGCGTCGTCCGCAAGTGACGCGGCCTCGGTCGCGGATCGCCGCCCGCGCGCTGCTGCTGATCTCGCTCGCGGCGCTGGGGCCGACGGCGTGCGGCGAACGGGTCGCCACCGTCGAAGGCGGAGACCTGGGCCGGGTCCGACTGTTCCAGCCATCGGCGCCGGCCACGGGCTTCGTCTTCCTTCTGTCCGACGGCAGCGGCTGGTCGCACGGTTTCGATCGCGCGGCGAAACGCCTTCGCGACGCGGGCATGATCGTCGCGGGGGTGGACACCGCCCAGGTGATGCGGCGCCTGCGGTCCATGCGCGAAAGCTGCATCGACATGCGCGCCGCCTTCGAGACCGCCAGCCAGATGATCCAAAAAGGAGCCGGAGTCGGCGTTTACAGGCTGCCGGTCCTCGCAGGGTCCGGCGAGGGCGCCACGCTCGCGCTCGCCGGACTGTGGCAGGCCGGGCCGGAGACCTTCGCAGGCGCCGCGACCGTGAATTTCCGGCCGCGACTGCGGAGCAGGACGGCGCTGTGTGCCGACACTCCGCCACGGTCCGCCCCGGATGGCACTGGCTGGATCTACACGCCGCCGCGAAGCCTCACCGGCTGGTGGCGCGCGGCCTGGACCGCGCCGCCGGCGCCCGCGGATGCCCTTCGCGCGGCGACTCTGGCGGGTGCGGACATCGTCGCCGCCGCTCCCGACGCGACACCTGCCCGGCTGTTGGCGAAGCTGGTCGATCGTGCCGGCGCTGCCGACGAGCAGAAGCCCCTGATGCTGGGCGACCTCGCGGTCGTGGACCTACCAGGCCGTCCCGGTAGTGACACTGCGGTGATGATTCTGTCCGGCGATGGCGGATGGCGGGACCTGGATCGGCGTTTGGGCGGACTCATCGCCGATGCCGGGGTGCCGGTGATCGGCATCGACTGCCTGAGGTACTTCTGGAGCGCACGATCCCCGGAGACGGCGGCGGCCGACCTCGACCGGCTCATTGCCGACGTGGCGCAGCGAACCGGAGTTTCACGGATCGCGCTGGTCGGATTCTCGTTCGGCGCCGACGTTCTTCCCGCGATCTACAACCGCCTGGGGCCAGATACGCGCAACCGCGTCGTCTTGCTGTCCCTCCTGGCTCCGGGCCGGGACGCGCATTTCGAGATTCACCTGGAGGGATGGCTGGGCGGGAGTGCGGAGGAAGGTGCAACACCTCTCGCTCCCGAATTCGGCCGGATCGATACCCGCCTCGTGCAATGCATCTATGGCGAAGAGGAAACCGACGATTCCGGCTGCCTCGATGCGCGGCTGCAGACGGCACAGGTGGTGCGGATGTCCGGCGGCCACCACTTCGACGAAGACTATCCGGCGCTTGCGCAGCGGATCCTGCAGCGCCTACGACACTGAGCTCGGGGTTCGCCGCAGAACCCGGCTCGTCCCGCGACTGCGTCCGTCTCGCATTCGCAGCGAGATCACCGCTGTTCCCGTAGAACAGGCAAATCGACACGCGGCGCTTTGGACCCGTATTCTCTTGCGAGTCATTCCAAATGCCATAGTCGACGACGGGCAGCCATTCCGAATTGTATGCTGGAAATCTCGTGAACAGAGGTCTACACTGTCCTTCAATTGGGGATGGCGCGATATCGATCCCCGAAGCGCTCCAAAATACGAACAAGACACTGTCGCATTGGTGCGGGCCGACTTTCGGGCCTTCCGCCGAAAGTGACAGGGACTGGGAGGCTAAATGTACGTTTGCAGAAACAGCTGCATTCGACGTGCGTACTCGCGCGCGCCGAACCCTGCGCAAGCCGCCAGTGAGCTTTTCGACGCGCTGCATCATCCGCAGCCGGGGCTCGCAGTGTTCTTCGGCTCGACCGACTACAACCTCCACGGCCTGGAGCGGGAACTGGCCGCCCGCTTCGGCGACATCCCGCTGATCGGCTGCACCAGCGCCGGGGAAATCACGCCCGCCGGTTACCAGAGCGGTACGGTGACCGGCTTCATGCTCACCGGCCCGGACTTCGCCACCGTGTCGACGCCGATCGACAACCTGCGAAAGTTCTCGATCCTGCAGAGCCACGAGATCGTCCGCAGTCTGCGGCACGAACTGGATCAGACCTCCGCCGGGCTGCCGCCGGACAATACCTTCGCCCTGCTGCTGATCGACGGGCTGTGCAAGTGCGAGGAGATCGTCGTCAGTTCACTGTCGGCGGCGCTGGGGGATATTCCGCTGATCGGCGGCTCGTCCGGCGGCGATCTCGCGTTCCAGTCGAGCTACGTGTTCCACAGCGGCCGCTTCCACACCGACAGCGCCGTCCTGGTGCTGATCCGCACACGGCTGCCGTTCAAGCTGTTCACCACCGACCATTTCGTCAGCGCCGATACCAAGATGGTCGTCACCGAAGCCGATCCGGTCGCGCGCATCGTCTCCGAGATCAATGCCGAGCCGGCGGGCCGCGAATACGCCCGCCTCCTCGGCCTCGGCGAAGACAAGCTGACGCCTATGGTGTTCGCCACCCATCCGGTCGTGGTCAAGGTCGGCGGCCGGTACTACACCCGCTCGATCCAGAAGATGAACGACGACGGCAGCCTCAGCTTCTTCTGCGCGATCGACAAGGGGATCGTGCTCACCGTCGCCAAGGGAACCGACATCCTGGAGAATATTCGCGGTCTGTTCGACCGCATCAACATCCAGGTCGGGCCGCCGCAACTGGTGATCGGCTGCGAATGCGTGTTGCGGACGCTGGAGCTGGAACAGAAGCAGCTCAAGTCCGCGGCCGGACGGTTGCTGAGCGAAAACAACGTCGTCGGCTTCAGCTCGTTCGGCGAGCAGTACCACAGCATGCACGTCAATCAGACCTTCAGCGGGGCGGCGATCGGCATCGGCGTGGTGCAGCGGAGCCTGTAGCAAACCGGAGAGTTGGCGACGATGTGCGCATCCTTCACGCTGCTCGAGCCTTCGGCCCGCAACCCGCAGAAGCTGGAGAAGATCGTCCAGGTCCTGATGGATCAGGTCGAGCGCGGCATGGACTTCCAGGGGAACGCCTACTCGTTGTTCCAGACGGCGATCGTCCTGGAGGACAAGGTGCGCGAGCGCACGCGGACGCTGCAGACGGCGCTCCGCGAGCTGGAGAAAACCAACCAGGCGCTGACCATCGCCAAGGAGCAGACGGAAACCGCGCAGACCCGCCTGATGGAGGCGGTCGAGAGCATGTGCGAAGGCTTCGCCCACTTCGATCGCGACGACAGGCTGGTGGTGTGCAACACCAAGTTCCTCGAACTGCTGCCCGGCATCCACGCGGTGGTGCGGCCGGGCGTCCGCTTCGAGACGCTGTCGCGCTGGACCAACGACAGCGGCCTGATCCTCGATGTCGACGGCGAGCCGGAGGAGTGGCTGCAGCGCCGCCTGCATTCGCACCGCAATCCCGCGCATCCGATCGTCGTCCGCCTTTCCACCGGGCGCTGGCTCCAGGTGCGCGAGCGACCGACCCGCGACGGCGGAACCGTCGGCATCTATACCGACATCACCGAACTCAAGCTCGGCGAGCAGCGCCGCCGCGAACAGGAACTGGCCGAGAAGTCGGTCCTGCTGCAGTCGACGCTGGACAACCTGCCGCAGGGCGTCTCCGTCTTCGATCGTCACGCCAAGCTGGTCGCCTGGAACGACCGGTTCGTCGACCTGCTGGCGCTGCCCGACTGGCTGGTGCGTCCCGGCGCGGCCTTCACCGACTACCTGCAGTTCCGCTCGGAACGCGGCGATTTCGGCCGCCACGCCGACGTCGCCATCGCCATGCGGCTGGAGAAGCTGCGCCAGCGCGAGCCGATGAAGCTGGAGCAGACGCTGCCCAACGGCACCGTGCTGGACGTCCGGCGCGACCCGATGCCGGGCGGCGGCTTCGTCACCACCTACACCGACGTCACCGAGCGCAAGGAGGCGGCGCAGCAGCTGCAGGAGGCGAAGGAAAGCCTGGAGCGGCGCGTCGCCGAGCGGACCGGCGAACTCACGCAACTCAACATCAAGCTCCGCCAGGAGATCTTCGAGCGCGCCGCCATCGAGGAGGAGCTTCGGCTGGCCAAGGGCGAAGCCGAGGAGGCCAACCTTGGCAAGACCCGCTTCCTCGCCGCCGCCAGCCACGATCTGCTGCAGCCGCTGAACGCCGCCCGGCTGTTCGTCACCGCACTGTCGGAGCGGCCGCTGGGCGGCAAGGAGCGCGAGTTCGCCTCACGCATCGACTCGGCGCTGGAGAGCGTCGAGGCGCTGCTCGGCACGCTGCTGGACATCTCCAAACTCGACGCGGGCGCGGTCGCGGTGGAGAAGGCCGACTTCCGCATCGGCGACCTGCTGCAGGCCCTCACCCAGGAGTACATGCCCCGCGCGCGCGAGGCGGGCCTGGACCTCCGCTTCGTCCCGTCCTCGGTGGTGGTGCGCTCCGATCCGGCGCTGCTGGCGCGCGTGCTGCGCAACTTCCTCAGCAACGCCATCCGCTACACCACCTCCGGCCGCATCCTGCTGGGCTGCCGCCACCGCGGCGGCCGGCTGCGGATCGAGACCTGGGATACCGGCGTCGGCATTCCCGGCGGCGCGATCGGCGAAATCTTCGACGAGTTCCGCCAGCTCCACAGCCAGGAGACGCGCCGTGAGAAGGGCTTCGGCCTCGGCCTCGCCATCGTCAAGCGCATCGCCCGCGTTCTCGGCCATACGGTCGACGTGCGCTCGCAGCCGGGGCGCGGCTCGATGTTCGCCATCGAGGTCCCGGTGGGTTGCCTCGCGCACTCCCTGCCCTGCCGCGAGTTTTCCGGGGCGATTCCCAACGACAATCTCACCTCCGCGCTGTGCGTCGTCGTCGAGAACGAGAAGAGCATCCTCGACGGCATGCGCGAACTGCTGGAAGGCTGGGGCTGCTCCGTGCTGACGGTCGAGGACGGCCGCACCGCGACCCTGGAGCTCGCCCGCCGTGGCCGGGCGGCCGACATCATCATCGCCGACTATCACCTGGAGGACGGGCTGACCGGCACCGCCGTGATCGAACACATACGATCCTCCTGCGGCAAAGCCATTCCCGCGATGGTCGTCACCGCCGACCGCAGCCCCGAGTTGGTCGAACTCATGCGCCGCGAGGGCCTCCACCTGCTGAAGAAACCGCTGAAGCCGGCGAAACTCCGCGCCCTGATGTCGCATTTGCTGAGCTGAGGGCGAGACAGACCGCGCGAAGGCCCCTCACCCTCCCGCTGCGCGGGCCCCTCCCTCTCCCGCGAGCGGGCGAGGGAAAACAGGGCGCTTCCGCTCCCTCCCCTGCTCCCTCGCCCGCTTGCGGGAGAGGGTCGGGCCGAGGGCTCGCGAGGCCGCAGCCCCCGCGCTCAGCCTTTGCTGAAGTTCAGTTCGCGGGCGGCGATCACCGCTTGGGTGCGGCTGTGGACGCGGAGTTTGCGCAGGATCGCGGTGATGTGCGCCTTCACCGTCGATTCCTTGATGCCCAGTTCGTAGGCGATGATCTTGTTGGACCTGCCCTTGGCGAGCAGGTCGAGGACGCGCAGTTCGCCTTGCGTCAGCGCGGAGATGTGCTCGCGTAGCCGGCCCGCGCGGCCGAACCGCGGGGCGTCGGCCGGCTCCAGCAGGTCGTCGCGCGGCAGGTAGACCTCCCCGCGCAGCACGCCGGCCATCGCGTCGCCGATTTCGTCGCGGGAGTAGGACTTGGGAATGAAGCCGGCCGCGCCGCAGGTGATCGCGCCGCGGATGATCTCGGCGGTATCCGCCGCCGAGACGATGACGATCGGCACCGAGGGGGCGGTGTTGCGCAGCGCCACCAGCCCGGAGAAGCCGTTGGAGCCCGGCATCTGCAGGTCGAGGAGAATGAGATCCAGATCCAGGTCGGAGCTGCCGAGCACCGCCTGCTGCGCTTCGTCCAGCGTGCTCGCCTCCAGGATCTCGTGCTCGGCGTACATCGCCTCGACGACGTGGCGCAGCGCCGCCCGGAACAGCGGATGGTCGTCGGCGATGAGGACACGGAACATGGACGTGCGCCTACGCCCCCGCCTCGGCCGGCACCGTGCGGCCCGGCCGCGTGCGGGCCACGGCGGCCGGGCGGGGCTGGTCCGGCGTTCCCCGGTAGATCAGCGGCGGCGCCGAAGAGGCGGTCTCAGCGCGCGCCAAGCCCGCGATGATCGCATGTTGCGGCGACTTGTGGCAGACCGGATCGGTGGCGGCCGCGTCGCCCACCAGGGCCAGCGCCTGGCAGCGGCAGCCGCCCCAGTCCTCCTCGCGGCGGGCACAACCGGCGCACGGCTCCGGCATCCAGTCGGTGCCGCGGAATCGCCGGAACGCCTCGGAATGATACCACACCTCGTCGAGCGACGACGTGCGGACGCAGGGGAAGGTCATGTCGGCGATCGTCGCAGCCGCATGGCACGGCAGCGCCCGGCCGGCCGGATCGACGATCAGGAACCGCCGGCCCCAGCCGCTCATGCACGCTTTCGGCAGCCGCGCCCAGTAGTCGGGAACGACGTAGTCGATCACCAGACGCCCGCGCAGGCAACGTCGCGCCGCCTCGACCACCGCGGTGGTCTGCTCGAGCTGTTGCAGCGTCGGCAGCAAGGCCGCACGGTTTTTCAGCCCCCAGCCATAGTACTGGACATGCGCGACCTCCAGCCGGGTCGCGCCGAGATCGACGGCGAGCTGGATCATCTCGGCGACCCGGTCGGCGTTCTGCCGGTGCACCACCGCGTTGACCGTGAGGGCGAGGCCGACCTCGACGACGCTGCGCGCCGCGCTCAGCTTGCGGGCCTGCGCGCCTGCGAGGCCGCCGATGCGCTCGCCGAGCTCCGCGTGTACGTCCTGAAAGCTGATCTGCACATGCTCCAGCCCGGCGTCCGCGAGGCTGGCGAGTGCTGCGCGATCGAGCAGGACGCCCGAGGTGATCAGGTTGGTGTAGAGCCCCTGGCCGGCCGCCACCGCCACCAGTTCCGCCAGATCGTCGCGCACGGTGGGCTCGCCGCCGGAGAAGTGCACCTGCAGGCAGCCGAGGTCGCAGGCCTCCTCCAGCACCCGGCTCCAGGTCGCGGTGTCGAGTTCGCGGCTGGCCGGCTCCAGCGCGAGCGGGTTGGAGCAGTAGACGCAGCGCATCGGGCAGCGGTGCGTGAGTTCCGCCAGCAGCGCCAGCGGGGGCTCGAGGGCGCTCATCCGACCATTATCCCCTTGTCGATCAGGTCGTGCAGCAGTTTGGCCACGTCGTGGGCGATCTCGTCCTCGTCGGCGTCGAAATCGAGGGCCAGGTCGGCGGCGATCTCCTCGATGGACGCGGCACCGGTGCAACGGAGCAGGACCTCGACGGCGATCTCGTCCGGCATCAGCAGCCGCTCCGGCGCCGTCACCACCCATCGCTCGCGCCGCGCGTCGAAGCGCAGGTGGACGTGCGATGCCAGCCGCGGGCGGAGCACGTCGTCGCGGCGGGGCGCAGCACTCATGACGCCGCCTCGGGGACGAACGCGCCCGGCGGCGGCAGCCCCGGCGAGACGTAGGCGTAATGCATCGCATCGAGCTGCGCCCACAGCACGTCGCACTTGAAGCGCAACGCATCGGCGACCGCCCGGCGCTGCTCGGCCGTCCGCGCTTCCCGCCGCACATAGTCGAGCGCGAACGCCACGTCGCGCGGCGCCTGCCCGAGGCGCTTGCGGAAATAGGCCATCACGTCGTCACTGATGAACGCATAGTTGGCGAGCATACCGGAAATCCGCTGTCGGTGGATGACGGGCGCGAACAGCTCGGTGAGCGAAGACGCGATCGCCTCCAGCTCGCTGCGCTCGGCCACGAACCGGACGTAGGCTTCGACGGCGAACCGCACCGCCGGCAGGGCGCCCCGCATCGACATCACATACTCGCGATCGAGGCCCAGGCCGTCGGTCAGCACCAGCCAGCGCTCGATCCCGCCGGGATCGCCGGCATGGCCGTCGTGCTCGAGGATGCGGCCGACCCAGGCGCGCCGCAGCTCGCGGTCGTGCAGCCGGCCGAGCAGGGCTGCGTCCTTGCGGGGGATCGCCGCCTGATAACAGTACCGGTTCAGCGCCCAGGCCTGAACCTGGCCGCGGTCGAGCGCGCCGCCGTGCAGCAGGACGTGAAACGGATGCCGGTCGTGATAGCGCTCGGCGCCGATTTGCCGCAGTTGGGATTCCAGCTCGTCCGCCGGCGCGAGCGCAAGGACATCCGCGCTCACAGCTCGATCTCCATCCCGTCGCGGCCGATCTCCCAGCCGGCCGCCTCCGCTTCGGTGCGTTCGGCCGAGTCCGCCCGCAGCACCGGATTGGTGTTGTTGATGTGCACGAAGACGCGGCGCCGCACGCCCAGCGGCTCGAACACGGCGATCGATCCGCCCGGGCCGGACATGCACATATGGCCCATGCGCGACCCGGTCTTCACCCCCGTGCCGGAGCGCTGCATCTCGTCGTCCGTCCACGTCGTGCCGTCGAACATCACCAACGAGGCTCCCGCCAGCCGCCGCGCCAGACTATCGGGCATCGCCGCGCAGCCGGGAATATAGAAAAAGGTCGCCCGGCCGGCCGCGTCCCGCACCCGCAGGCCGACGCTGTCCTCGTCGACGCTGCCGAAATTGTCCAGGCCCGGCTGCTCCAGCCACAGCGCGACCTTGCCTGGCACCGCGAACGCCGTGACGGCGATGCCGGCCGCCGTGCCGTCCGGCAGGTGCAGTCCGACTTCGCGATCCAGCGGCAGCCGCTTGCGCTGGACGATCTCCGCCGCCAGCACGCCGAACACCGGGTTGCCGGCCAAGGCACCCAGAACCCGGCCGGTGGCGTGGACCGTCATCGGCTGTCGCTCCCGCAGGCTCAGCAGGCCGGCGACGTGGTCGACATCGCCGTTGGTCAGGACCACGCCCGCGATCGGACTATGACGCGGCTCCGCCTTCGGCTGCAGGCGCGGCGTGGCTTCGATCTGCTGCCGGACGTCCGGCGACGCGTTCAACAGAAACCAGTGATCACCGTCGGCAGTGACCGCCACCGACGACTGTGTCCTGGCCTCGACGGCGTTGTCGCCGGAGCGAGCCCGGCGGCAGTTGACGCAGTTGCAATTCCACTGCGGGAAACCGCCGCCGGCCGCCGATCCGAGGACGACGATCCTCAGCATCCAGGTGTGGGCGC
>Ga0209573_1002395_pt1 | contig 24056 bp, 18 predicted proteins | sample TNRBio252014_DNA_FD_185870 | JGI IMG/M metagenome (GOLD analysis project Ga0209573, IMG submission 185870) | Wastewater treatment Type I Accumulibacter community from EBPR Bioreactor in Madison, WI, USA - TNR Reactor_6/25/2014_ DNA (SPAdes)... | ecosystem: Engineered > Bioreactor > EBPR >... | reverse complement strand
AACTCCGAAGAGTTTAGCTGCATACTTCATATTAAATCCGGCACCATTGTCTTCCACTGTGAAAACAAAGGAGTCATTTTTTTCGTAAAAATCAATCTTAACGGTTGGCTCTTCAACTTTCCTTGAAAATTTTATTGCGTTCGAAAGGAGATTTTGCCAAACCTGCTTGATCATTAGAGGATCAGCCTTAACAACCGGAAGTATTGGGCATGTAAACTTAATTTTTTCTCTTTGTTCGGGCGTTGTAAGCATTTCATAAAGCGAAGAGATAATGGGGTTTAAGTCAACGGGTAAAAAGTGTAATTCTGATCTTGAAAGTCTCGAAAACTGCAGTAGTTCATCAATCAGTTGCCCCATGGTTTCAGCATTGTCAGAGATTACTTTACAAACCACCCTCCCCTGGTCATCGAGAGTATCGTAATAGTCTTCCATGAGAATTTTACTAAATCCGTCTATTGCCCTTAGTGGTGCTCTCAGATCGTGAGAAACTGTGTATGCAAAAGCTTCAAGCTCTTTATTAGCGGCATTTAGTTCCTCGGTTCTTTCAATAACTCTTGTTTCGAGTGTGGAATTCAAAGCCATAACTTCAGCTTCAGCTTTTTCTCTTTCTGTCTCGTCGTCGATATGGTCGATACCCGAAGTGATATTCATTGCCACTTCGTTTAAGAGTTCAACATCTTTTTTCTTAAAAACATGTTCTTTATCAGAATAAATATTTAACGCACCAATCACCTTTTTCCTGAAATAGAATGGGAATGATGCAGAAGCCCTGAATCCGGCACCATGAGCCAAATCACGCCAAAGAGAAGTTTTTGGATCGTTAAAAAAATCGTTACAGATATATGGTCTGTTCTCTTTTATAGCCGTTGCTGTTGGTCCCATCGTTGCGGGTTCGTCATCCAGATGAATTACGATGTTTTCAGCATAAGCTCTTTTATCGCCTGCAATTATTCGGGGTCTAAGAGTTCTTTCGGTTTCGTTGATTTCCCCTATCCAGGCAAGTTTAAATCCTCCCGCTTTTATCAGGATATCACAAATACGCTGTAAAAGTGAATCAACACTTTTTGTATTTACGAGCGCTTTGTTTGTCTGGCTAAGAACAGTGTATAATCTGTTAAGTCTGTAAATTTCTTCTTCTGCTTTTTTTCTCGAGGTGATATCAGTCATTATTGATATCAATCCCATTCTGTTGTTTTCGAGAGGGAAAGCACTTTCAGTCAGTTGTACATTAATTACCCTCCCGTTTTTGCACTTCCCATAAGATTCCTGGATCAACACCTCCCCGGAAATTACCTTTTGGATGTCGTTGCTGATAATGCCCGGGTCTTTGTCGAGGGTAAGAAAACGCACATGTTTTCCAATTGTCTCTTCTCTGCTATAGCCAAGGAGATTAAAAAAAGCGGGATTTGCGTCGAGGATAAAACCATCTTCGTCTTCAAGCAGGATAGCTTCAGGAGCCAATTCATATAAAGATCTGTATCGCTGCTCGCTGTTTCGCAGTTGAGTAATGTCATTAATCAAAAGGTGAACATATTCTTTCCCATCCATTGTAATAGTTGTGCCCACAATATCGGAATAAAATGAAGTTCCGTCTTGCGCCAACAGGTGCAGATCATGAATTTCAAAAGTGTCGTTTCTTTCGGGAGAATTCAGGCTTTTGATTGTCTCTTGCAGTGAAGAAGGGTGGACAAAGTCGAGGATCGGCTTGCCGATGAGATCGGATTTTGAGGTTGCTCTGAATTTTTTGACTGCTGCGTTATTCACATAAACAAAACTGTTATAATCGTGAATCACCGTAGGCGCCGGGTAAACCTCGAGCAGTTTCAGGGATAATTTTTCGTCACTCATTCAAATTTCTTGGATGCTTATGGTTTTCCGGTTGAAATCCAAATTTGGTTATTTATTTATGGTAATGTGAAATATAGCGAAATTCATGGATTGAATTACTCAAAAAATCGAGTTTTTTTGCAATTTTATTGACTGATTATCTGCGTGGGTGTATTAATCTTGTTTGAACGGCAATTATTATGAATTTTTTCATTAAAAGAGTGGATTTCGAAATTATTGAGATATTTTTGAAAGTATTATTAAATTTTTTTGGACAGAGAAAATGAACGACAAAACAGAAGAAACCGGAATAATTCAACAGACATTAAAAGAAGTTACTCAACCTTTTAAAGACCTTATTCACTCACCAAGGGCATTATGGGGAATAAATATTTCTTATTTGCTTGAGGGACTGACATATTTTGGGGTGGTAGGTCTTTTGACCATCTTTTTCACAGAAGATATTGGATTAAACGACATTCAATCGGGTCAAATGGTTGGATTCCTGACGGCAGGAATTACACTAAGTATGCTTTTTTTGGGTGCAACTGTTGATATTATCGGTGTCAGGATGTCACTGCTTATTTCTCTGATGGCGATGTTGGTTGGGAGGGTGTTGCTGGCGGTAAGTCCAACTTTGTTCCCGGGGACGGGGCTTTGGGGTTCGGCTCATATTACCGCAATGATCGGAATTGTCGGGATCATCATCGGTTATGGCATCTATCAACCAGCGTGTTATGCGGGGATAAAACGCTTCACAGATGAAAAAACTTCTGCGATGGGTTATGCTATGCTTTATGCATTGATGAATCTTGGGGGATTTCTCCCCGGGTTGATTTCTCCTCCTGTAAGGAAAAGTTTTGGAATTACCGGTGTATTTTGGGTTTATGTAGTTCTCACAGTGGTCGGAATTTTATCAGTACTTTTTATCCTGACGAAAAAAACCGTAAAGATGGCTGAAGCCAATCTTAGTGATGAGAAAAAAGCTGAAGTTAAGGCAGAAAATGAAATGCCTTTTGGTGACAAGATGAGATATTATATGAAAAATTTTCCGCTTAAAGATATGCGGTTTCTCTTCTTCATTTTTATTTTGATCCCTGTCCAAACCCTTTTTGCACATAACTGGTTGACACTCCCAACATATTGTTACCGTGCTTTTACGGGGGTTGTAAGTGAAAATTTTGAATTTTTTACAAATTTTAATCCTATTCTTATTTTTATTCTTACTCCGGCCGTAGCAGCCTTAACTGCGAAGAAAAATGCCTACAAAATGATGATTTGGGGTACATTTGTGATGGCTTCACCAACATTTATCCTTGCCCTCGGCCCAAACATTTATACTCTATTTGGTTATCTGATTATCATGACAATTGGTGAAGCGATGTGGCAACCACGCTTCCTGCAATGGGTTGCCGAGATTGCTCCAAAAGGGATGACGGGGATTTATATGGGAATAGGTCAATTCCCCTGGTTCCTTACTAAAGTGGTAACATCTCTTTATTCCGGATGGTTCTTAATGAATTATGCTCCTGACGGGGTAGCACCTGAGAAAATGAACACTGAGATGATGTGGTTGATTTATGGATTTATCGCAATTATCAGTCCAATTGGTTTGATCCTCGCAAGAAAATGGATGCTGAAAGGTTTTAAGACAAAAAGCGAAAACTAAGGTATTAAGTTTTAAATATCAGGTATTATTTTTGTGAAAATAAGAATTTCCACGACACTTTTATTAACTAAACTGTGAATGATATGCACAAATTGATTGAAAAGCCAACAATAATTGAGGCGGCAGGAAACAAGCCGAAAATAATTGAAGAATATATCGGCAGGGTAAATTCCGGGACAGATGTTGTGAGTATTGCGAGGATGAAATCCCCGGGAGGCTGGATTGAGCCGGCACAAATCCCAGAGTTTGATGAATATACGGTTGTGCTTAAAGGTGTTCTTAGAGTAGAGAACAAATCAGGGTTTAATGATGTATCCGCCGGTCAGGCTGTTATTACCCCAAAAGGTGAATGGGTAAAATACAGCACTCCGAACGATGAAGGAGCAGAATATGTGGCTGTGTGTATTCCGGCATTTTCTCCCGATACCGTTAATCGGCAAGAGTAATCTGATTCCGCGGAAGAGGATAAATAGGGGCAGATTATACGTGCCAAAGGCATCCCTTCGGGAGATTTTCGCAGAGGATTTTTTTGATATGTATAGAAAATCGAAAAAATTATATATATGAAGGCTGATATGTATAGAAAATCGAAAAATTTATACATATGAGGATTGATATGTATAGAAAATCGAAAAATTTATACATATGAGGATTGATATGTATAGAAAATCAAAAAAACTATATATATGAGAGTTGATATGTATAGAAAATCAAAAAAATTATACATATTGTAGTTCACATATATAAAAAATCGATATGTCAATATCAAAAACTGAATAAACATGCTTTTTGATCCAGCAAAACCCTTCAATTCGATGCCTCTTTTGCCTCCTGAATTTGAGCTTGAGACAAAAGTAATACTAAAACAGCTTGCCGTTGCACACAGATATCTCGCAGAACTTAAAGGAATTGCCCAAACAATTCCTGACAGGTCCATATTAATAAATACCCTGGCTCTTCAAGAAGCCAAGGACAGTTCTGCGATAGAAAATATCATTACCACTCATGATGAATTGTATAAATCTGATCTTTTTGCCGATCAATTTGAAAGTCCTGCCGCAAAAGAGGTACACAGATACGCAAAAGCCCTGGTGCAGGGGTTTAATCTTATCAAGGACGACAAACTTCTTACGGTCAACAGGATAATTGAGATACAAAAAGTTTTGGAGGATAATGATGCAGGTGTTAGAAAAATTCCCGGTACTGTTCTAAAAAACGCCAAAACAGGTGAGACAATTTATACACCTCCTGATGATCCAAGAGTGATAATCGAGGCACTAACTAATCTTGAAAAGTATATAAATGATGAAGAATTTCATAAAGTTGATCCTTTGATAAAAATGGCAGTGATTCATTATCAGTTCGAAACGATACATCCTTTTTTCGATGGTAATGGCAGAACAGGGAGGATAATAAATGTACTGTATCTGGTGTTGAATAATCTGCTTGAAATGCCCGTACTTTATTTGAGTCGTTATATAATTGAGAATAAATCAGAATATTACAGACTGCTCAATAAGGTTTGTTCAGAAAATAAATGGGAAGAATGGATTTTGTTTATCCTTATGGGCATCCAAAACACTTCAATGCAGAGTATCATTTTGATCAAATCCATAAAAGCTCTGATAAGCCAATACAAAATCAAAATAAGAAATGAATTACCAAAAATATATAGTCAGGACTTATTAAATCTGTTGTTCAGACACCCTTATACAAAAATTGAGTATGTGATGAACGACCTTAAGGTAACAAGGATAACTGCAACAAAATATCTGAATCAGTTAACTAACAATGGATTGCTGACAAAACACAAACTTGGCAGAAATATTTATTTTGTGAACGAAGCATTATTTGATCTATTTGTGAAGAAATAATAGAATCTGGATTAAATTTCTCAATACATTATGAAACAAAATGAACAAACCTGAACTTCTTCTCCCGGCGGGAGATTTTGAAAAATTAAAATTTGCTTTTCAATATGGTGCTGACGCAGTATATGCAGGGGTGCCGGCATTTTCGCTTCGGGCGAGGGAAAACGATTTTAAGATTGATGGAGTAAAAGAGGCTATCGATTACACACATGATCTTGGTAAAAAGATATATCTCACGGTCAATATCTTTCCGCATAATGCAAAATTGGAACCCCTTAAGAGAGCCATTGCTTCGATGGCAGAGCTTAAACCTGATGCTTTTATTATGGCGGATCCGGGGGTTATCTATTTTGCAAAAGAGATTTGTCCACAAATCCCAATTCATCTTTCAACACAAGCCAATAATATAAACTGGGCTTCAGTGAAATTTTGGAAAGATCAAGGGATATCGAGGATAATCCTTTCCCGTGAACTTTCACTTCGTGAGGTAAAGAAGATTCATGAAATGGTTCCGGATGTGGAACTTGAGTTTTTTGTCCACGGGTCGATCTGCATGGCTTATTCGGGCAGATGCCTGCTTTCAAATTATATGTCGTACCGGGATGCAAATCAGGGTACCTGCGCCCACAGTTGTCGCTGGCAGTACAAAGTTTATAAAGGGGAGGAACACAATCCCGAATTTGAAGTGATGGCAAATCAAGATGAAATGACCCACGAGGGAGTTTACGATCCCGTTTATAAACCGCTTGAAGGGACTTTTTATTTAGAGGAGCAACAAAGACCAGGGGAATTTCTCGAGGCTGATGAGGACGAGTTTGGTACTTATATCATGAATTCAAGGGATTTATGCGCCGTTGAGTATCTCCAGGAGTTGAAAGAGGCAGGAGTATCGAGTTTTAAAGTGGAGGGACGATCAAAGTCAATTTATTATGCAGCTTCGGTTGCAAGAACCTACAGAAAAGCCATTGATGAAATGGAACAGGGGATTAAACCAACATTTGACTATGTAACCGAACTGGCAAAAACTGCAAATCGAGGCTTTATTCCCGGCTTTTTGGTATCAAATCCTAAAGAAAAAGCTCAGTGGTATGAAAAAAATGTTCAACTCCAAACACACGAATTTGTGGGTGTAATAAGAGAAATGATGCCCGATGGATTGGCAAGAATGGAAGTTAGAAACAGAATTGAGAAGGGACAGGAAATCGAGGTTTTCTTTCCCGATTTTTCCATGGATTTTACTCAGCCAATTGATCTGATGAAAAACAGGAAAGATGAAATAGTGGAAGTGGCACACGGCGGAGCCGGGGACATCTTTATTAAACTTGAAAAAGAAGTTTACCCGGGTGTATTGATTCGAAAAAAAGTTTGATGAGTAAAACAGAGTGGGACCATCGAATTGATCCCACTTTTTAATATTATAATTTTTTAATCTCTTTGGCAGCTTCAACGGCAGCTTTTATTCCGTCACGATAAGTGGTTGGAGTGTAATTAAAAGCTTTTTTGAATTTGTCACTGTTGAAAATATAATCATACTTAAATTGGTAACTCATCTCAATCATCGACATTATTGTCGGGTCGAACAATCCTGCCATGAATAACATCCCATCGCCAAGTACCTGAATTTTTGGTTCAACACCAATAAACTCCGCAGCAATTTTTACCATTTCTTCCCCTGTGATGGGATCTGATTGAGAAGGCGCATGCCATACCTGGTTGTAAGCTGTTTCAGTGTTTCCGATAAGTGCCGTGGCATAAGCTGCATCGGGTGTGTAGGTAAAGGTATGCAGTGCTTTGGGATTGTTTAACCAGTTCGCTTTTTTACCTTTTAACATATTATCAATCACAAGAAGATTGAAGGCTGAACTTGAGATACCCGGTCCGTAAAAATCGGCACCTCTGATTATCACACCTTGAATGTTTCCACTTGTATATTCCTCGATCATCTTGCTGTCAAGTTTTGCTCTGATTTCACCCTTTTTGCTGCATGGATTAAAGGGTGTTTCTTCGGTCATGGGCCCATCAACTTTTCCATAGGGATAGACATTATCGAAAAAAACAAGTTTTGCACCCTCTTTTTTACATCCTTCCAAAACACTGTCAAATAACCGTGGCCATTGTTCCTGCCAGACTTTGGTTGTGTATTTTAATCCGGCAACGAGGTAAACAACTTTTGAACCTTTATTTGCTTTAAGTGTTTCTTCCCGGTTTGTGAGATCAGCATTAAATATTTCGTCGGAAGGATTAACTTTTTTTGCATTCCTGCTGACGATTCTGATTTTATTGGTATATTTTTTTAATTCTCGTCCGAGTGGTGTTCCAATTGCACCACCACCACCTAATATCGTTTGCATACTGCTTTCCTGAATCATTAAAATGAAAATCGAATAAAAACACCTCAACGAATCTAAGTCATTTACAAATTAAAATTTGTCGTTTTGGGATAAGGGCACACTTTTTTATTTAATCGGTAAAATAAATATGCCGGGAATGTTAAATCCATGAATAAAAAATCAATAATTATATTAATTTTGCACTCAGGTTAGGTGTTTTTTTCTTTCACAAACTACGGAGATGATTTTCTGCAATATTTTAATAGTGTTATACTGCTTGCAGTACTGTGTACTGCTACATCCTTCCCTCAATTTACTGCCAAGGTAATGACTTATAATGTCCTCAATTATCCCGGGTCTTCCGGTCCGGAGAGAAATCCTTATTTTAAGACAATATTAAATGCCACGAATCCCGATATCCTGGTTGTCGGTGAAATTGCTGATGAAGATGATTTTAACACATTTCGAGACTCAGTGATCAAGAAAGTTTCATCAGACTATGCTTGGGGTACTTTCAAAAATGGTAGAGATAGCGACCATGGGATTTTTTATAAGTCATCCAAGTTTAATTTTATTTCAAATGATACAATTAGCACCGCATTAAGGGTTATAAATCAATTTACAGTCAGCTCGAAGTTGACACACGATACCCTGATTATTTATGCAGTTCACTTAAAGGCGAGTAGCGGAGGTGATAATGAATTATTAAGGGCTGCAGAGGTTGACAGTCTTCGAAAAGTAACAAACAAACTTCATAGTGGAGCTAATTTTTTAGTGTTGGGAGATTTTAATATTTATAAATCTTCTGAGGCGGCATATACAAAACTGATAAGTACCGATGCTTCCGGGTATTTCATCGATTATTTAAAAGACTCGATCGCCGGCACCTGGAATAATGTTGCATACTCCCGCTACCACACTCAATCCCCTCGAACAAGAAGTTTTCAGGGTGGAGCAACGGGTGGAATGGATGACAGGTTCGACATGATTTTGATGAGTCCGAAGATTATGGAGAACGGAGGGATAACTTTTGTTCCCGGTTCTTATACAGCATATGGAAATGATGGTAATCATTATAATGACTCGATAAATCGTACTCCAAATACTGCAGTGGGTCAGACAATCGCCGATGCAATTCACTATTCATCCGACCATATACCCGTATATGTGAATTTAAGTTTCGACACACCACTTCCGGTTGAACTTGTTTCTTTTACCGGAGCTAGAGCAGGAGAGGCGGTAAATCTTAAGTGGCAAACTGCAACAGAGATTAACAACATGGGATTTGAGATAGAAAGATCACAAGATGCTTTGTTTTGGTCAAAAATCGGTTTTGTTGAAGGGAACAATACCACCAATTCACCAAAGTATTACAGTTTTGTTGATAAAACAAGAGCGAAGGAAAAACTCTACTACCGCCTGAAACAAATTGACAATGACGGTACCTCAGAATACTCAAATGTAGTTGAGGTGGCTGAAGTTATGCCCAAAAACTTCATTTTAAGTCAGAACTTCCCAAATCCATTTAACCCGACGACTACAATCGAGTATTCTATTCCGGAACAGGGATATGTAACTCTTAAGGTTTATGATATGACAGGAAGTGAGGTGGCAAATCTTGTTGAAGGTGTCATGGAATCAGGATTTTATTCCATAAACTTTGCTGCCCTTAACATTGCCGGGGGCAACTATCTCTACAAACTCGTATGGAACAATTCAGTTATCGTAAAAAAAATGCTTTATCTGCCTTAAATCTGAATTTCTTTTAAGCACTTGAATCGATGACCGGAATGATTATATTTGAGGTATAAGTTGAGGAAATATGGAATCGATCAAAGAAATATATAGAATTGGATTTGGACCCTCGAGCAGTCACACGATGGGACCTCGAAAAGCGGCAGAGATATTTAAAGCAAAAAACAGTGATGCAAAAAGTTTTCGGGTTACGCTTCATGGAAGTCTTGCTGCCACGGGTAGAGGTCACCTTACCGACAAGGCAATTTATGATGTTTTGTCTCACGAGAAAACCGAGCTCCTCTGGAAGCCGGAAGAGATTTTACCAAAACATCCAAATGCTTTAACTCTTGAATCATTGGATGAAAATGGTATCATTTCCGATAAGTGGACAGTTTATTCAGTAGGTGGAGGAACGATTATTGACGATGAACATGATCCCACCGAAACATCTGTATATCCGTTAACCACGATGAAAGAGATTCTCGACTGGAGCCGTGAGACCGGCAGATCACTTTGGGAATATGTTGAGGAGATTGAAGGAAAAGAGATTTACGACCATCTCGCTGAAGTGTGGCAGGTGATGCAGAATTCCATAAAAAACGGACTTGAAGAAGAGGGGATTCTTCCGGGGCCTCTTAATCTCAGAAGGAAAGCTTCCTCATACTTTGTTAAAGCAAAGAATTATTCAGGCACCCTTAAAGAAAAAACATTGATTTTTGCTTATGCTTTGGCGGTGGGTGAAGAAAACGCCGCCGGTGGCAGAATTGTAACAGCACCAACTTGTGGCTCATGCGGAACCATGCCTGCGGTTCTAAAAAGAATGTATGACAGCTTCGATTTCTCTGACCAGAAAATTCACAGAGCGCTTGCAACCGCCGGATTAATCGGAAATCTTGTGAAAACCAACGCTTCTATTTCCGGGGCAAAAGTGGGCTGTCAGGGTGAGATAGGTACTGCATGTGCAATGGCAAGTGCTGCTGCCACACAACTACTCGGCGGAACACCACTTCAGATAGAATATGCTGCAGAAATGGGAATTGAACATCACCTTGGCCTCACTTGTGATCCAATTATGGGATTAGTGCAGGTTCCTTGTATCGAAAGGAATGCCTTTGCCGCAGAAAGAGCTTTAAATACGGCAACTTTTTCACTTCTTTCAGACGGGCAACACCTCGTTTCATTTGATAAGATCGTAAAAACCATGAAACAAACAGGACACGACATTCCCTCAATCTACAAGGAAACTTCAGAAGGTGGAATGGCTCTGTTTTATAACAAAAAAGATCAAAAGTCGAACAAAAACAGTTAGCTGTTGAATTGTTCCGTCTTCTCTTTCAGGGTTGCGGAATATCGTGAAAAGATCACTTCCATTCCGGCAAATATATCAAGATGCTCTTTATATATATCCATCAGCGTTTTAAGTGTTGTTTTTAAGTCTGCAGAACAGACTTCAACAGACTCATTGATTTCCTGCAAAAACCTGTCGAAATCTTTCTTAAAATCTTCGTGTTTTACTTTGAGATCAGAAGCAATTGCCTGAATTCTTTCGGCAAATTGTTTCCCATCAAACAATAGTTTGTTTTTTAGTAATGACTTTTCCTCGCCTTGCAAGTGAAAGAGTCTGTTTAAGTCAAGTTCAATTTGATCAAACTGATTAATGAGCTCTGAATCGTATTCAGCAAGCCTGTTTCTTAAACTTAACAGTTCATCTACACGCTTTTTTAGAGTCTCCTTAAGCCGGATCATATCTTCAGTTGTATAGCTCTCCATCAAACTTCCTGTGTGTGTTAAAATTCTTTTTTATCTGCTTTAATCTAATAAAACTTCTTACGATATTTCATTGAAATTTCAATAAATTTCGACAAATTTGTTAAGATACTTTTTATTCTTATGAAAAAGATACGGACGAGAGATGAAAACAATAATTGAACCATTCAAAATTAAAGCTGTTGAGCCGATCAGGTTCACAACTAAAGAAGAAAGAACCACTCTTTTAAAAAAGGCAGGATATAACCCTTTTTCAATCCATGCTGATGATGTGTTGATCGATTTACTTACCGACAGCGGAACTTCCGCAATGAGCTCCGAACAATGGGCGGGGATCATGCTCGGTGATGAATCGTATGCCGGCTCGAAAAGCTTTTATAAATTTGATTCGGCGGTGAAGAAGATAACCGGACTAAAAAATGTTATCCCAACCCACCAGGGGAGAGCTTCAGAAAAAATTCTGTTTACGGTGTTGGGTGGAAAGGGAAAATATTTCTGCAGCAATACTCATTTTGACACTACCCGTGCAAATGTTGAGTATTCAGGCGCAGAAGCTGTTGATTTTATGACCGAAGTTGGCAAACATCCCGAAATGAAAGCCGATTTTAAGGGGAATATGGATACTGAGGCACTTGAGAGTTTTATTAAAAAAACAGGTGCTGAGAATATTCCTTTGGTTTTGATGACCGTTACCAACAATTCAGGGGGTGGACAACCAGTCTCGATGCAAAACATCAAGGATACAAGGAAAATTTGTGATAAATATGGGATTCCTTTCTTTTTGGATGCCTGCCGTTTTGCTGAAAATGCATACTTCATCAAAAGAAGAGAAAAGGGTTACGAGAATAAATCTCCTCTCGAAATCGCTCAGGAGATGTTTTCTTATGTTGATGGTTGTACCATGAGTGCGAAGAAAGACGCCTTTGCAAATATCGGCGGATTTCTTGCAATGAATGATGACAATATTGCGATGTTGTGCAGAAATCTTTTGATTGTTACTGAAGGTTTTACAACTTATGGTGGACTTGCCGGCAGAGACCTTGAAGCCATTGCCCAGGGACTGGTGGAAATTCTCGATGAACATTATCTTGAATATAGAATCAGATGTGTGGAATATCTCGGCGAAAAACTTGTTAATAATAATGTACCAATCCTTGAACCCCCGGGAGGTCATGCGATTTATTTGGATGCCATTCGTTTTGCTCCCCATATCCCTCAATACCAGTTTCCCGGGCAGTCAATTGTCTGTGAACTTTACCTCGAAGGTGGCATTAGAGCCTGTGAAATCGGAAGTGTGATGTTTGGAAAAGATCTTCCTGATGGCACCCACATTTCGCCTGCGATGGAACTTGTAAGAATGGCGATTCCGAGAAGAGTTTATACTCAAAGTCATTTCGACTATATGATCGAAGTAATAATTGATGTCTATAATCAAAGGAAAAATCTTCGTGGAATGAAAATAACAGAGGAAGCTCCGATGTTGAGGCACTTCACAGCGAAATTTGATTATGTGGATTAGCAAACAACTTAAACTACAACAAAAATTTGATTTTGAAGTTCCTGTCTGGAGGTTAATTCTTTCAGACGGGGACTGCCTCCTTGTTGAAGAGAGAGATTCCGATAAAAGGGAAGCCTTCTATCATGTTTTTGAGTTGGGAACCGGCAGAATACTTTTGGATAGATTTAGTCCACCCGATAAATTCTGGAGTGGGGTTGAATTGTTTAAAGATAAAAGAGTGATTTTTCACGGTTACAGATCGCAGGGACTCCCTTTCCATAAAGGAATTTTTTGTTACGATCTCGAAAAACAATCATATTTGTGGCAACAACCCGATCTTTCTTTTCTGATCAGTAATGAATATGGGATTTATGCTTTTACACAAAAGTTTGAGTCACAGGAATATTTGTTGCTTGATAAAGACACCGGTCAGATAATCGGTGAACCTGCGTCAGATGATGACTCGATTAATCAGATGATTGCAGAAGCAAGAAAAAATGAATCGTTCGATGATTTCGTTTATCCTGAAAATTTCACATTATCAAAATTTAATGATGGCGGATATCTGGAAAAATTGATGCCTCCCGGCACTTTAAAGGAAGTAACCGAGGTTTTCTCCAAAGATGGTCTGATTTTTCTGAATACCCACCGAGGAACAAGAGAATCCGGCTTCATTAATGAACTGTTGGCAATTGACATAAAAAATCAAAAGGTGATTAAAAAAATGGTTCTTAATAAAAGAACAGAGAATCTAATTGCCGAAAGTTGTTTTATTTATAAGGATTTCCTCTTTTTGATTATCGACAAAAAAAGTATTGAAATCCGGGAGATAAAAAAATGACAGATGAAGAAAAAAAACTACTGCTAAAAGTGGCAAGAAACGCGATTGAACATTCACTTGGGATTGCTGATGAAGTGGTTTCAATTCCATATGAGGGCGTCTTCGAAACAATGAGTGGATGTTTTGTGACCCTTCATAAACACGGGGACCTTCGGGGTTGCATCGGTTTTATAAAGGGTGTGGAACCATTAAGAAAAACTATTAAAGAAGCTGCACTTCTTGCGGCAAAAGAAGATCCGAGATTTTCACCCGTGACGGCCAGTGAATGGAAACATATCTCAATTGAGATTTCGGTACTTTCTCCACCCTTTGATATGCCTGATTATGACAGTATTGTGTTGGGAAAACATGGACTAATCGTCCGTGATGGATACAGAAGTGGGCTGTTTCTTCCCCAGGTTCCAATTGAACATAATATGGATAAAGATGAGTTTTTAACTGCCCTGTGCAAAAAAGCGGGTCTTCCCCCCAGACTGTGGACACAAAAACAACTACAACTACAAGCCTTCACAGCCGAAGTTTTCAGCGAGGAGGAATTTTATGGGAGAGATTAGAAAGCCGGCGGTAGCAGGGATGTTTTATCCTGCCACATCCGAGAAGCTTGAAAGACAACTCTCACGACTTTTTAGTGAGGTTCCCGTTCCCACTGTTGAAGAAAAATTAATTCCGGGAATTATTGCCCCTCATGCGGGATATATGTATTCGGGACTGACCGCAGCTTATGCCTACAAAAATATTGCCGATAAAAAATATACTAAAGTTATCATACTTTCTCCCAGCCACAGAGAATATTTTGGTGGAATTTCAATTTATGACGGTGATGCTTATGAAACGCCGCTCGGCAGGATAAATGTTGATCAAAATATTGCACAAAGGATGACTGATATCTCCCCCAGAGTAATGCGCAGCACAGCAGGACACCGCGATGAACACGGGATTGAAGTACATCTTCCATTTCTGCAACATATTTTTGGCAATGATTTTGAAATTGTCCCCGTTGTGATGGGAGATCAATCTCATGCCAACATAGTTGAACTTTCAAACGCTTTGTTGGAAGTGATGGATGACGATACTCTGGTGGTTGCATCAAGCGACCTTTCACATTTTTATCCAAAATCAATCGCCCATAAACTTGACTCGGTAATCGCTGACCGTATTGTTGAATATGATCCCGTAAATCTTGAACAAGATCTTGAAAAACAATTAACCCATGCGTGCGGTGGTGGGCTGGTGGTTGCCCTTATGAAAGCAACAAAAAGAGCGGGTGTAAAAAATTCATTGCTCTTGCATCGATCCGATTCCGGTGATGTTTCAGGCGATAACTCATCTGTGGTCGGATATCTTTCAGCTTCCTTTTATAATTAAGAATTTGGAGGCAATTATTGGAATTTGATGCCGCTTTTATTGGTACCGGAAGAGTCGCATGGACATTGGGAGATGCATTTGTAGATGTTGGATATTTTATCCGTTTTGCTGCGAACAGAACTGAGGAACCCCTTAAAAAATTTGCCGAAGAATTTATGGTGGATGAAATCTCGACAAATATAAAGGATATAGCACAGTTTGCCTCTAAATTTCAGGTATGTGTAATCGCTGTGCCCGATTCTGCAATAAAAGAAGTAGCTGATACACTTGCGGGACTACCTCTAAACTTCAAATCCACCCTTTTTATGCACCTTTCAGGATCAAAAACCACCGCAGAACTCAGCTCCCTCAAAAAAATGGGTGCAATGACCGGGTCTTTCCACATTCCACAAAGTTTCCCGGCGAGAAAGGCTATCAGGTTGTGGGACCTACCCGTTTGCATTGAAGCATCTACTGTGAAAGCAGAAAAAATGATGTTGCAGATTGCCCGACGACTTGAACTTAAACCTGTTTGCATTAAGCCTGAGTTTAAAATCTACTATCATCTCGCCGCGGTTTTTGCATCCAACTTTTTCCCCACAATCATCGCAGATTCGATGAAAATGTTCGAATTAGCCGGTGGTAACAAAAAAGATTATTTTAAGATATTTACCCCGATTATTGAAACAACAATAGAAAATATCATCGATAACGGACCTGAAAACTCGGTTTCGGGAGTTATTTCCCGCAAAGATTTTGATATAATTCAAGAGCACCTGAATGCCCTCGATAGTGATATCTCTACGCGCGAGCAACTTTTAACCTACATCCGCCTCTCCGAAGAAACAGCAAAAATGCTCGGCATTAACCTCAAAATTACATTTGCCAAAAACAGAGAAGAGGGTAAGTGAGCAGGACTCACCCTAATGTTAAAATCATCTTTGGAAACGGTTTCCCTTATGGTGGTGCCTCGACAAAACGTTGTCTACACATCGCCAAAGGACTTCAAGAGAATGGATGTAAGACCGAAATTATAGTCTTTAGAGGTACCGAGAGAGTTGAAAACAGTGAGAACAAACTCACATCGGGTGTGTTTGATGGAGTGAAATTCCGGTATGTGCATAAATCTACTGAATGGCCCACATCTAAACTGAAAAAATTTGTAAACCTCACATCTGGAATATTTAAACTTTCGGGATACCTTCATCGTGAAAACTCCATAAATAAAATTGATGTAATTTTCCTCTACGGTACTTTTTTAAGTGCTGTAAATTTGCTCCTTGCTGCCATGTCAAAAGTTCGCAACATCATTTATGTTTTTTCGCTTGATGAATATCCTGATCACATTATTTATCCCGAGACGAAACGATTTTATTCCGGGTTTTTGTTTGAGAAAGTATTCATCCGCAGGTTCGATTATATTTTGGTTATCAGCAAGTTACTGATGGAATATTGTGCTTCAATCGGGATCAACAAAGAGAGGATTTTGTTCTATCCCCTAACCGCAACGGATTGGAAAGGAAAAATTACCCTCCCCGAGACAAAGAACTATTTTTTCTATTCTGGATTCAACAGGACAACCAGAGGGAGACACTCTTACGAAAAGGATGAACCTCAAAAACTTTTTAAGGCATTTTCCGGGTTGTCTGAAAAATATCCGAATATAAAACTGATAGTGGCGGGACAAATTGATCCGTTGCTTCAAAAACTTGCAGCAGAGTACAAAATTTCAGAAAAAACCATATTCACCGGGAAAATTTCTGACGAAGAATACCATGGTTATCTTAATAATGCGCTTGGTCTGGTAATTCCTCGTCCTGATAATCCCAAATCTGAAGCCAGTGTCCCTTTTCGCTTGGGTGAGTTTCTACTTAAAGGGAATCCGGTAATTGTTGCACGAACCGGGGAATTGGATTCAATCCTGAACGACGGTGAACACTTGTTGGTATATAGTCCGGGAAATGTTCTCGATCTGCAGGCAAAATTGGAGATAGTTCTTGATGATCCAATACTTTCGAAAACAATTGGAGAAAAAGGGAAATTGAAAGCTTTGGAGATTTTTAATCTAAAATCGGTTAATTTTGAACTCATGGAAAAGATAAATAAAAGACTGGAAGAAGTTGGATGAGAATTCTTCTTGTCACCAATTTCCCCGCTCCCTATCGTCTTCCCTTATATGATGAATTGGGGACTAAACTTGGTGAGAAGTTTTTTGTAATTTATACCGACACTGCAGTGGAAGGGCATCGCTGGCAAATCCCTCATCTAAATCATCCACACCATTTCATTAAATTGAATGAAAGTGTCACGCTCATTGCCAAAAAATTTCAACCGGATATTGTTATCCTTGGGGGAGTTAATAAACATACTCTCAAACTTTTTCTCTTCGCAAAGCGAAAAAAGATAAAAATTTCTCTTTTCACAGACATGTGGCAACTTCCGATCTCCAAACTGAGTAAATCCTCACAATTTTTAAGAAAATTACTTTATCGGCATGCTGATCATTTTATAGTCCCCGGAAAAAAATCAGCTCAACACATCAAGGAAGTAATTCCCGATTCCCTGTCTCCCGAAATTCATATTTTGCCGTTTACATTGCAAATCTCAAACTTCCCTTTTTCGGCAAATCCTTCAGAAGTCAAAGAATTTGATTTGGTCTTTTCGGGTCAACTGATTGAACGCAAACTCCCTGTGTTTTTTGTCGAAGTCGCCGCAAAAGTGAATGAAAAACAAAAAATCAAAGTTCTCATTTTGGGAGATGGTCCGTTAAAATCCGATATGGAAAAGAGACTGATAGAATCCGGAATAGCACATTCATTTGCAGGATACATCCCACAGAACCAATTGCAATCATTTTATAAAAAAGGTAAGATTCTCCTTTTTCCAACTGAGTCTGATCCCTGGGGAATTGTAGCAAATGAGGCACTCTCTGTCGGGATACCTGTAATCATATCCCCCAATGCCGGAGCAGCCGATGATCTTATTTTTTCAGGGAAAAATGGCTTTGTCCTCGAAAATGATGTTGAACTCTGGACACAAAATGCTATAGAAATACTCAACGGGCAGCATGAGTTTGTATTTGAAGCCCCCCCTCAGATAGAGATGGTTGTAGAATATCTTTTAAAGTCATTGAAGAACCTGGTGCACTGAATGTTCTCTGCTTTATATACCCTTAAAACATTTAAAATAACAGAATCCGTGTTAATCCGCTACATCAGTCTCATCCGTGTTCTACTATGAAATATCCAACACAATGAAAAAACTCCTTCTTTTGTTAAAACTTCCCCCTCCCGTCACGGGGGTTACCAGGATGTGTAGCGCGGTGCTCGAGAACAATGAATTATTTCAAAGATTTAATACAAGAGTTATCGGTTTAAGCTATGCTAAAGATGTAAAAAGCACAGGAGAGCTAAACCCGGTTAAGTTTTTCAGACTCTTGTTGAACATTACAAAAACCAAGTTTACAGTTCTGACTTTTTGGCCCGATCAGGTCTATTTTGTACCATCCCTCACCGGAGCACCTTTTCTTAGAGATTTCCTTTTCATTCTGATAATGAAATTTTTCAGAAGAAAAATCATTTTCCACCTGCACGGCACCGGATTAAAAGATGCAGCTCAAAAATCAAAATTTTATAAAAGGCTTTACTGCTTTTCTTTCGATAACAGTGAGATAATCACCCTCTCGGAAAAGCTAAATTACGATCTCGATTTTTTATCCCCATCAAAAATCCACATTCTGCCTAACGGAATTGCCCCCCTCCTTGAGACCGCCCCCCCACCCCCCCTCCTTGTTAAGGTGGGGGGAGAGGAAAGCCAAAAATTACTATTCGTTAGCAATTTTTATGACTACAAGGGAATTCCCGAATTAATCGAATTGCTTACCGAAGCTCACAAACATGGCTACGATTTCACCTGTACAATCGCCGGGGAGGAAAACAATATCACCTCAGTGGCTCTCCGGCAACTCATTGATAAAAATGGACTCACAAAAAAAGTTAAATATGTCGGAAGTGTTATCGGAGATAATTTAATTGAACTCTACAAACAATCCAATATCTTTGTTTATCCGACAAAAAAAGATGCCATGCCATTGGTGATTCTCGAAGCGATGAGAGCGGGACTTGCGATACTCTCAAATCCTGTCGGTGCCATTCCCGACATGATCGGTAATGATCCTGAGACACTTCCAACACCTGAAAATCTGATTTCGCTGTTAACCAATCCCGACAAAACCCGTAAATTAGGAGAACAAAACCGCAAAATCTTTGAACAAAATTTCACAATCGATAAATTCAATTCACAACTCCTGAAGATATTTGTAAGATGAAACCACATAACCTATCCGTGAAATCCGTGTACATCCGTGTAATCCGTGGAACTATCCTGAACCCCCTATGCTGACTAAAATCAACTTCCACGGTATAAACATCTCCGACTTCACCGAAGAAGAACTCTGGAGCGAAATAGATTCCACCATCCAAACAGGGGAACAAAAAGTCGTCCACTGGCGTTCACTCGGAACTCCATATCTGATGAAAAAAACACCCGGACTTCTCGAGATCACAAACAACTTTGATATTATTCTCATCGATGGAAGGGGACTCTTTCTCTTTATGAAAATGATGGGACAACAATTAAGGAGCGAACTCTACACATCCTGGTTCACTCTCGAACTCCTGAAAAAAGCTGCAAAAAACAACTATTCCATAATGATTCTCGGAGCTACAGAAGAGGCTAATCGTGCCGCCACTTCAAAAATTAAAAATGACTACAAAGTTAAAACTGTCCACCCCGGTATCAACGGCTACTTCACACCCGAAGAAGAAGACAAAATCGTGGAACAGATCAACAAGTTCGCTCCCGACATTCTCCTCGTCGGCATCTCCACCCCAAAGAAAGAACTCTTCGCCCACAACCACAGGCACCACCTTAATGTCAGAATAATTCACCTCTGTGGCGGAATGGTTGATGTAATCGCCGGGAAAACCAAAATAACCCCCAAATGGATAAAAAAACTCGGCTTTGCCTGGCTCTTTCGCATCATGCAAGAACCCCGACGACTCCTGATTCCCGTCATCTCAATGGTTTGGGAGGGAATAAAGTTTGCACTTAGTATCATTTTTGGTAAAAAATAACCCATCTACCCTTATTTCCTTATTTCGACAAAAAAACATTTGGTTATTTATGAATTTTTTTATAATTTTGAAATACAGGTTAGGTATGAGTGGCTATTGAGATTATAAAAATAATCATTCATCAAGGTTCTTTTCGTGAAAACTAATTATACAAAGGTTGCTTACTGCACAATATTACTCTTTTCATTTAACATAATATCATACTCCCAGGATAACTGGTCTTGGTTGAATCCGGCACCACTTGGTTACACGATCAATGGTTCAACGACAATACCCTCATCATCGATCATCATCGGTGTTGGTGATTTAGGTGTAATCGTAAAGTCAACCAACAACGGGGCGAGCTGGAGCCTACTTACTTCAGGTACAACAAATTCTCTGAAATCAGTAAGTTTTCTAACAGCAACAGTTGGCTATGCCTCTGGTTCAGCTGCAGCCTTACTGAAAACAACAAATGCAGGCGAAACCTGGGCTCCTGTGAATCCACCTCCCACCGGAGGAACTTATACAAAAGTTCAGTTCCTTTCTCCCGAAGTAGGCTTTGTCAACGATAAAGATAATCGTATCCTTTACAAAACAACGGATGCCGGAGTATCATGGATCTCTTTCGCAACAATAGATCCGGGCTTTTTCATTAACGACTTCTACATGATGGACCCAATCAATGGATTTTATGCTGCTTCAGATGGCTATCTTTACAAAAAATCTAGCGGTCCCTTGACATCCACAAATTTAGGAGGAGCTTCTCTTACCTCATTGGATTTTTATGATGCCAATACTGGAATAGTTGCAGGAAACAGTTTAGCTTACCGAACAACTGATGGTGGGTCAAGTTGGGTGCCTGCCGCCACTCCGCATGATCTTATCCCAAATGTAGTGAAATACTCTGATGCATCTAAGCTAACCATTGGTTCAACGGGTGAATTTATTTCGCGGTCAACCGATGGTGGTAACACCTGGACGACTTTATCCTCAGCGTATCAATCGCTAAACACCATCTCTTTTATCAATTCCCTTGATGGAATTATGCTCGGCAATCTTGGTATTACATACACATCGGCTGATGGTGGCGTTTCCTGGACGAAGCAATCAACAAACATTGCTCCAACATACCCGATGTTTGGCTCCATTCAATCCTCCGACGGAACAACACTAAGAGCAGGCGGTAGCGGAACAGTTTATACCTCAACCGATGGCGGGAGCACCTGGACATCGAAAAGCCTTACAACCGGGAATTCTGTAACTGATATCGATTTCCTCACCGAAACCCGTGGTTTTGCCGTGGCGGCTGACAGGATTATGGTCACCACAGATGGTGGGGTTAACTGGTCGGGTCAGATTACCGGCACTTCCGGACTCGAAGAAGTGGCATTTGCTACACAAACCAGAGGATTTCTATGTAGCAGGGCATCACCTTACTTAAGGTACACAATTGATGGTGGAACAAACTGGTCTTCTGTCCTCCCCGCAGTTCCAGTCGGGAACTATTACTCGGTAAGTGCTACCCCAGATTCAATGGTAGCTTATGCATGTGCTTACATAAGTTCCAAAGGCAGAGTTCTGAAGACATCCGATGGTGGTGCTTCCTTTTCAATTTTGCCAAATCTGGCAGTTGACAACATCAGTTTCTATTCAATACACTTCATCTCCGATCAGATCGGTTGGGTTGCGGGAAGTGGTGGCAAAATATATAAAACTATAAACGGCGGAACAACCTGGTCTTCACAAACAACTAACACCACGGAGATACTCTATTCCATTCGCTTTGCTGACGCCAACAATGGAATGGCGGTTGGTAATAATGGAGTGATAATCAAAACTACCGATGGTGGCACAACATGGGAGGCCTCAACACAATCTACAGTACAACCGCTGTATTCAATCTCACTGGTTAATGAGAATACAGCAATTGTCGCTGGTGCAGGTTCAGTTATCCTTAAATCCTCCAATGCTCCCCTCCCTGTGGAACTTGTATCCTTCACTGCAACAGTAAGAAACAACACAGTAAACCTCAACTGGGAAACAGCTACTGAAGTTGACAACTACGGATTTGAAATCGAAAGGAAAGACAAAAACTCCACCTGGACAAAAATCGGCTTTATCGACGGACACACCACTTCCAACTCGCCAAAATATTATACATTCTCCGACAACCCAACAGGCTCCTCAAAATATTCCTATCGCCTGAAACAAATCGACAACGATGGCAAATTTGAGTACTCAGGAATCGTGGAAGTTGATCTATCCGGAATGTTACCTAAAGATATCGAAATAAAAAACTTCCCGAACCCGTTTAACCCTGAAACAAATATAAACATCAAACTGCCTGAGACTGCTGAAACAACAGTTGAACTCTATAACTCAACAGGTGAGAAGATATTCACAATCTACAAAGGCAAACTCGATGTTGGAACAACACTCTCACTCAAAGTGGACGGCTCAAACCTCCCCTCAGGAGTATATCTAATTAATGTCTCAGCCGGGAAATATCGAAAAACTCATAAAATCATGCTTATGAAATAAGACCTCACCCCTGACCCCTCTCCTACGAGGAGAGGGGAACCATAGCCTTAAAATAATTGTGTCTAAAACCTGAACTCATCCTCCCTCTTCTTTTAGGAGACTGGTAAGAGGTGATGTTCGTTTGCAGACCTAATAGACAATCAAAAACTTAAGCCTAATCCTCCCTCTTCTTTTAGGAGACTGGTAAGAGGTGATGTTCGTTTGCAGACCTAATAGACAATCAAAAACTTAAGCCTAATCCTCCCCTCGCCTTATAGGAGACTGGTAAGAGGTGATGTTCGTTGGCAGACCTAATAGACAATCAAAAACTTAAGCCTAATCCTCCCCTCGCCTTATAGGAGACTGGTAAGAGGTGATGTTCGTTGGCAGACCTAAAAAAACAATCAAAAACTTAAGCCTAATCCTCCCCTCGCCTTATAGGAGAGGGGTAAGAGGTGATGTTCGTTTGCAGACCTAATAGACAATCAAAAACTTAAACCTAATCCTCCCCTCGCCTTATAGGAGAGGGGTCGGGGGTGAGGTCCGCTCTTTGCCCTTTCACAATTTTGTCGTAACTTTACGACACTAAAATTTATAATTTCCGAAAAATGATTAGAATTGAACCGCAAAGCAAGATAGATGAATAAAGCAATCTGTGAAAATCCGTTAAATCCGTCTCATCCGTGTTCTAATCCTGATATATGCGTCTCCTAATAACAGGCGGGGCCGGCTTCATCGGCTCACACATGGCGGAAAACTTCGTAAACAAAGGGTGGGAAGTGGTGGTTCTCGACAATTTCCTCACTGGAAAACGCGAAAACCTCTCCCATATCGCCGGAAAACTTAAAATAGTGGAAGGTGATATCCGTAATGCCTCCATCGTAAACGAAGTTATGGAAGGATGTGACGCGGTAATCCACCTCGCAGCTCTCGCATCAGTTCCTGCATCATTTAACGATCCTGTCGGAACTTACGAAGTAAACTTCATGGGCACACAAAATGTCCTCGAGGCGGCACATCAAAACAAAGTAAAACGGGTAACATTTGCCTCCTCATCTGCGGTATATGGCGATACACAAACCTTCCCCATCACCGAGGAAAATCCCGATAACCCCCTTTCCCCATACGGAGTAAGCAAACTCCTCGGTGAAAAACTTTGTCGGTTTTATAACACAGCATTTGGACTCTCAGTCGTCATCTTCCGTTTTTTTAATGTATATGGTCCGCGGCAAAACCCCTTTTCCGAATATTCAGCTGTAATCCCCAAATTCCTCAGTATCATCAAAGACGGCGGAACCCCCACCATCTTCGGCGATGGAGAACAAACCCGTGATTTTATATATATCTCCGATCTCGTCCATGCACATGAGCTTGCGTTGGAAGAAGTCACGAAGTCACAAAATTATGGAGTCACGGAGTCAAAGAGAGATGAAGTCACGAAGTCACAAAATTATGGAGTCACGGAGTCACAGAGTCACAGAGTCACAGAATCCCAAGATTTACTTAGAGACTTCGAAACCAACCCGAAGGGTGTG
>Ga0209573_1002394_pt1 | contig 24071 bp, 20 predicted proteins | sample TNRBio252014_DNA_FD_185870 | JGI IMG/M metagenome (GOLD analysis project Ga0209573, IMG submission 185870) | Wastewater treatment Type I Accumulibacter community from EBPR Bioreactor in Madison, WI, USA - TNR Reactor_6/25/2014_ DNA (SPAdes)... | ecosystem: Engineered > Bioreactor > EBPR >... | reverse complement strand
CTTGGTGCGGCCCGGCGCGGCCAGATAGTTGTTGGCGGCCAGGGCCTGACGCACCTGCACCGGACTGATATTCAACGCCGCCATCCGCTCCGGTTTCAGCCAAATGCGCATGGCGAAGGTGCGGGCGCCCAGAATCTCGGCGCGTTGCACCCCTTCCAGCGCCGACAAACGCGGTTGTACCGCCCGGGTCAGGTAATCGGTGATTTCGTTCTGCGCCAGCACGTCTGAGGAAAAGCTCAAGTAGGCTGAGGCGAATTCGCTGTCCGCCGACTCGATATTGATCACCGGTATTTCGGCTTCGGGCGGCAAGTTGCCGCGCACCTGATCGACCTTGGAGCCGATTTCCGCCAGCGCCTTGGTCGGGTCGTAATTCAGCTTTAGCCGGGCGCGAATGGTGGACAGGCCCTGCGCGCTTTGCGATTCCATATAGTCGATACCATCCGCCGCGGCGATGACCCGTTCCAGCGGGGTGGTGATGAAGCCGCGCACCAATTCCGCGCTGGCGCCAATGTAAGTGGTGGTGACGGTAACGCTGGCGTTGTCGCTGCGCGGATATTGCCGGACGTTCAGGGTGAAAATGGCCTGCACGCCGGCGATGATGATCACCAGATTGACAACAATCGCCAGCACCGGTCGGGTAATGAATAGATCGGTAAACGATTTCATCGTGACCTGGTTCCTTATGAATTCGCCGGTCTGGGCGCGAGCTGGAAGTCGGGCGCCAGCTTGTTGTCCACCACCACGCTCATGCCGTTGCGCAGCTTGAAGACGCCGGTGGTGACGATGGTCTGACCGGCTTCGAGGCCGGAGGTGACGACCACGAAATCGCCGCGCGTCCGGCCCAGATGGACAAAGCGTTGATTGAGCACTTTGCCGACAGCGCCGGTTTCCTCATCCTTTTTCTCTTCCACCACGAACACCGAGTCGCCATAGGGCGCATACAGCACCGCGGTGGCGGGAATGAGCAGTACCGGTTCGGTGTCCGGCAATTCGGCGGCGACGGTGACGAACATGCCGGGGCGCAACAGACCTTGCGGATTGTCCAGGGTGGCGCGCAGCCGGATGTTGCGCGTCGCCAACTCCACTTCGGGGTTCATGGCGCTCAGTTCACCGACGAAGGATTGTCCAGGAAAGGCATCAGTAGCGACCTGTACGGTCATACCGACTTTGAGTTGCGCCAGGCGCTGCTGGGGCAGGGCGAAATCGACGTACACCGGGTCGAGCGACTGCAGCGAGACGATGGGATCGCCGGTATTGAGAAACTGACCAAGATTGATTTGCCGAATGCCGGTTCGTCCAGCGAAAGGCGCGCGCAGGGTTTTCTTGGCGATGACGGCGCGGTAGTTATCGATCTGCGCCTCGGCCTGTTTGGCTTGCGCGTTGGCAGCGTCGAGATCGGCCTGGGACATCATGTTTTTAGGGCGCAGTTCACGGGCGCGGGCCAGATTGGCGCGAGCCAGTTCAGCGGTGGCTTCGGCGGATCGCAACTGCGCTTGCTCAACTTCGACATCGAATTCCACCAACAACTGACCGGCGCGCACCGTCGCCCCGGATTCGAAAGCGATGCGACGCACCGTGCCAGCCTCTTCGGCGCTGAGCGTGACGCCTTGCACCGCTACGACCGAGCCGACAGTGTTCAAGGTCGGCTGCCAATGGTCCTGCCGAACTTCGCTGGTCGTCACCGTTTCCGGCGGTGGCGCAAAGTCGGCGCCGGCGGCGAACAGGGTTTTAAATTGCAGAAGTTTGATACCGGCCAACGCGCCGATCAACAGCAACAGGCCCGCCAGGGTGAAGAGGATTTTTTTGGTCATGATGAATGACAGGGAGTCGTCCAGATATGGCGATGCGACAGTCTAACGCGAATCGGGGCCAGGCCGTTATCAGGGGCGCTGAAACGGTTGCAGCAGCAGCCCGGACAGTCGGGTTGCCCGCCCGTCGCGGAAGTAGTCCAGACCGAGGGTCATGCTGGTATGACCCTCACGCGGTTGGTCGCGATAGGTGCCGAACAGCCGATCCCACCAGGGCAGGTTGAAGCCGAAATTGCTGTCGGTTTCTTCCACCCGCACTGAGTGATGCACCCGGTGCATGTCAGGGGTGACCAGCAGCCAGCGCAGCCGCCGATCCAGCCAGGGCGACAAACTGACGTTGCCGTGGTTGAACATTGCGGTCGCGTTCAGCAGTACCTCGAACGCCATTACCGCAACTGCCGGCGCGCCCAGCAGGATCACGACCGCCAGTTTGATCAACATCGACAGCACGATTTCCAGCGGATGGAAACGCAGGGCCGTGGTGACATCGAAATCCAGATCGGTATGGTGCATCCGGTGCAGTCGCCACAGTACGGGAACCTTGTGAAAGACGACATGCTGGGTGTAGATGATCAGATCCAGCAACAGCAGGGAGGCGATGAACGCCAGCCAGAACGGGGCTTCCATCCGGTTAAACAGGCCCCAGTCACGCGCTTCCGCCAGTTGCGCCACACCGACCGCCAGGATGGGGAATATCAGCCGCAAGACGATACTGTCCACGACGATGATGCCGAGATTGGCCGGCCAGCGTCGGGTGCGCGGCAGATTCAGGGTTCGGCGCGGTCGCCGCCATTCCCAGAACATCATCGCCAGCAGGACGGTGAAAAAGCAGCTCAATCGAATGAGAGATTCGTGCTGAAGCAGGGCGGTCATGAACGGCTCCAATCGGTCTATAATGCCGCGCCATAATGAACGCGACGCTGCTTTGACCGTCCTTACGGAAGGATATTCCCATGTCCCGCTTTGTTCAGATCATTCCCGGCCAGTTTCCCGGCGCTCGCCCCCGCCGCATGCGTCACGACGACTTCTCCCGCCGTCTGGTCCGGGAAACGGTGCTGACGCCGGCTGACTTCATTCAGCCACTGTTCGTCATTGAAGGTAAAAAACGCCGCGAGCCGATTGCGTCGATGCCGGGCGTCGACCGACTGACGATAGATGAATTGCTGCGTGAAGCCGAAACGCTGGCCACGCTGGGCGTCCCCGCTGTCGCCTTGTTCCCGGTCACGCCGCCGGAAGCGAAATCACTGGACGCTGCAGAAGCCTGGAACCCCGACGGTCTGGCGCAGCGGGCGGTGCGGGCGCTCAAGGCGGCGCTTCCCGAATTGGGCGTGATTACCGACGTGGCGCTGGACCCCTTCACTAGTCACGGTCAGGATGGCTTGGTGGATGACGCCGGTTATGTGCTGAACGACGAGACCGTGGTGGTGCTGGTTCGGCAAGCCTTGTCCCATGCTGAAGCCGGCGTGGACATCGTGGCCCCCTCGGACATGATGGATGGGCGGATCGCCGCGATCCGCGAGGCGCTGGAGTCCAATGATTTCATCCACACCCGCATTCTTGCTTATTCCGCCAAATACGCTTCCAGTTTCTACGGCCCGTTCCGCGACGCAGTGGGTTCCGCCGGGGCGCTGGGCAAGGGCAATAAATACAGCTATCAAATGGACCCGGCGAACAGCGACGAGGCGTTGCGCGAGGTCGCCATGGATTTGGAAGAAGGCGCGGATATGGTGATGATCAAACCGGGGCTGCCCTACCTGGACATCGTGCGCCGGGTCAAGGATCAATTCGCCGCGCCCACTTTCGTGTACCAGGTCAGTGGCGAATATGCCATGCTGCTGGCGGCGGTCGGCAATGGCTGGCTGGATGAACGAGCGGTCGTCATGGAATCGCTTCTGGCGATCAAGCGAGCGGGGGCGGATGCGATTCTGACCTATTTTGCCGCACGAGCGGCGGGTTGGCTGCGGCAGACATGATCAAGCGCTGGAAAGTTTTGCTATTGGCCGCGCTGGGCGTCGCGCTGACCGGATTTTTCCTGGTCATCATGCGGCCGCCCGGCGGCCAGTCTTCAACACCGGGCCAGGATTTACCCTGGCAAATTATTGTAGGGCCGGGCGGCGCGACATCGACCGTGTTCGGCCTGACCCTGAGCGAGAGTTCATTGCGGGAGGCCGTGGCTAAACTGGGCCGGCGTTATGAATTGGGGCTGTTTGAAGATCGGGACGGGCGATTGAGTCTGGAGGCGTACTTCCGCGATGCCGTGGTGGGTGGACTAAACGCCCGGCTGGTGCTGGCGGTGCATTTGCCGGAAACAGCGCTGGCGGCGTTGAAAACCCATGCCGGAGAGGGCAAGCCGACGGCCAGCGGGATTCGCCGCTATCCAGTCGCGGAGGCCGATCATGACTTGGCGATGCAGGGTATGGTTGCGGCGCTCACTTACCTGCCGGTCGTCAAATTTGATGCCGATCTGGTGCGGCAGCGTTTCGGTGAGCCGGCAGAGCGCATCGCTGCAGAGGGCGGATCGCACTGGCTGTATCCGGCGCTGGGACTGGATGTGCTGCTCGGCGATAACGGCGAGGCGCTGTTGCAATATGTTCCGCCCGCCGACTTTGAAGCGCGGCTGCGGGCGCCGCTGCGGAAACCCTGAGTTTTGTGGAAACCGCGACCATGACCACGACCATCGATCAATACGCGGTGATGGGCTATCCCATCGCTCATAGCCAATCGCCGCGCATTCATACGCTATTCGCCGCACAGACCGGCCAAGCCCTGGAATACCGGGCGATTCTCGTTGAACCGGGCGGCTTTGCTGCGGCGGCGCGCGCCTTCCGGGTAGCGGGCGGCAAGGGCTTGAATGTAACCGTGCCCTTCAAACCTGACGCTTGGGTGTTTGCCGACATCCTCAGCGCCCGCGCCGAGCGGGCCGGCGCGGTGAACACCCTGATTTTTGAACCGGGTGGTGTTCGGGGCGACAACACCGATGGGCTGGGGCTGGTGCGCGATTTGACGGTGAATCAGGGGTATACGCTGACCGGGCGGCGCATTCTGCTCCTGGGCGCGGGCGGCGCGGCGCGTGGGGTATTGCAGCCGTTGTTGGCGGAGCGTCCGACGCAAATCACCATCGCCAACCGCACCGCCGAGAAGGCGCTGGGGTTGGCTGTGCGTTTCAGCGATCTGGGGCGGGTGGCGGCCTGCGGCTTCGCCGAGTTGGCCGGACGGCAGTTCGATTTAATCATTAACGCCACCGCCGCTGGTCTGGAGGGTGCCGCGCCGCCCTTGCCGGCGGGCGTTCTGGCCGACGGCGGCTGGTGCTATGACCTGATGTATGGCCGGGAGCCGACCGCTTTTGTGCGCTGGGGGCGGGCGCAAGGGGCGACCCGGTCCCTGGATGGATTAGGAATGCTGGTGGAGCAGGCGGCGGAATCGTTCCGTCTATGGCGTGGCGTGTGGCCGGACACTGCGCCAGTCATCGCCGCGCTGCGCGACTTCAGTGATGCAAAATCTGGCTCAAAAACAACCGGGTCCGCTCCGACTGGGGATTCGTAAAGAACTCATCCGGTGAGTTCTGTTCAATGATTTCCCCGCCGTCCATAAAGATCACCCGGTGAGCCACGGTCTTGGCGAAGCCCATTTCATGGGTGACGCAGATCATCGTCATGCCATCCTCGGCCAGCGTCACCATCGTGTCCAGCACTTCCTTGATCATCTCCGGGTCCAGCGCCGAGGTCGGCTCATCAAACAGCATGATTTTGGGGTTCATGCACAGGCTGCGGGCAATCGCCACTCGTTGTTGCTGACCGCCGGACAACTGCCCCGGATATTTCCTCGCCTGTTCGGGAATCTTGACCCGCTCCAGATACTGCATGGCGAATTCCTCCGCCTGTTGGCGCGGCATTTTGCGCACCCAGATTGGGGCCAGCACGCAGTTTTCCAGCACGGTCAGATGCGGGAACAGATTGAAATGCTGGAAGACCATGCCGACATCACGGCGAATCTGTTCAATGAGCTTGACATCGTTGCTCAGCTCTTTGCCGTCCACCACAATCCGACCACGCTGGTACTCTTCGAGTCGGTTGATGCAGCGAATAGCGGTGGACTTGCCGGAACCGGACGGGCCGCAAATCACGATACGTTCGCTCTTCTGAACGGTCAGGTTAATGTTCTTGAGGACGTGAAAAGCGCCATACCATTTATGGACGCCTTCCATCTGGATCATGCGCTGTTCGGAGAGCAGGTCGCGGGCGGTGGACGGTGAGTTCATGAGAGCGGATTCCTAACGCTTGTGGCCGGTGTGCAGGCGTTTTTCCAGGTTCTGGCTGTAGCGGGACATGCTGAAACAGAACAGCCAGTAAACGGCGGCGGCGAACACGTAGCCTTCGGTGGAAAAACCCAGCCAGTCGGGGTTGGTGGTGGCGTTGTGCACCATGTTCATCAGGTCGAACAGACCGATGATCAGCACCAGCGAAGTGTCCTTGAACAAGGCGATAAAGGTGTTGACGATGCCGGGAATGACCAGCTTCAGCGCCTGCGGCAGCACGATCAGCGCCATGGTCTTCCAGTAGCCCAGTCCCAATGCGGCGGCGGCTTCCAGTTGGCCCTTGGGAATGGCTTGCAAGCCGCCGCGCACCACTTCAGCCATGTAAGCCGCCTGAAACAGGGTGACGCCGATCAGCGCCCGCAGCAGTTTGTCGAAATTCATCCCTTCGGGCAGGAACAACGGCAGCATGACCGAGGACATGAACAGCACGGTAATCAACGGTACGCCGCGCCAGAACTCGATGAAGGTCACGCACAGCGTCTGGATGGCGGGCATTTTGGAACGACGCCCCAGCGCCAGCAGCACCCCCAGCGGCAGGGCTGCGGCCATGCCGACTCCGGCAATCACCAAGGTCAGCAACAGGCCGCCCCAGCGGCTGGTTTCCACGTTGGATAGGCCGAACAGCCCGCCTTTAAGTAGCGCGAAGGCGATGAGCGGATAGACGACCAGCAGGCTTGATCCCAGTTTTACTTTGACGGGATTGGGTATCGTGCGCATGAACAGGGGGGCCACGCCGAGGATCAGCAGCAGCACGGCGGTATTGACCCGCCAGCGCTGGGCTTCCGGGTAGAAGCCGTACAGGAACTGCTCGAAATGAACCCGGATAAAGACCCAGCAAGCGCCGCTGGCGCCCTGACAAGCTTCACGGGTATCGCCGCTCCATGTGGCGTTGAACAGTGTCCAGTTCAGAAGTGGCGGGACCGAAATCCACAGCAGGTAGGCTGCCAGCCCGGTCAAGGCGATGTTGAGCGGTGAAGAAAACAGATTGCGGCGCATCCAGGCCAGTAGGCCCATGGTGTTGGCCGGCGGTGGCAGGTCGGGATGGGGCAGGCGGGATTCGGCCATGCGTTAACGCTCCACCAGGGCGACCCTGCGGTTGTACCCGTTCATGATAAGCGAAATCAGCAGACTGAGGGTGAGATAGACCGCCATGGTGATGGCGATGCATTCAATCGCCTGACCGGTCTGATTGAGCGTGGTGCCGGCGAACGACGACACCAGGTCGGGATAGCCAATCGCGGCGGCCAGTGAGGAATTCTTGGTCAGATTCAGATACTGGTTGGTCATCGGCGGGATGATGACCCGCAGCGCCTGTGGCAGGATGATCAGCCGCAGGGTCATGCCCGGATTGAGGCCCAGTGAGAACGACGCCTCAGTCTGTCCATGGCTGACGGCCTGAATACCGGCGCGGACGATTTCAGCGATGAAGGCGGCGGTGTAAATCGTCAGCGCCAGCAGCAGCGACGCCATTTCCGGGATGACCACCAGACCGCCCTGAAAGTTGAAGCCGCGCAGCTCCGGGACTTGCCAGTGCAACGGCGAATCGGCCAGCCAGAAAGCCATCAGCGGCAGACCGATGAGCAGCGCCAGAGCCGTTGAAAGGGTTGGAAATGGCTGACCGGTGGCCATTTGCCGCCGCCGCACCCAGCGCGTTAATGCGATGATCAATACGACGGCGACGCCCAGCATCACCAGCACCCAGCCGAAACCGGGTTGAAATTGCGGCGCGGGCAGATACAGACCGCGAATATTCAGAAAGACCGCATCGCCTAGGTTCAAACTCTGGCGCGGCGCGGGCGCGGCGCGCAATACGGCGAAATACCAGAAGAAAATTTGCAGCAATAACGGAACGTTGCGGAAGGTTTCGATATACGCCAGCGCCAGTTTGGCGATCAGCCAGTTTTTCGACAAGCGGGCGATGCCAATGATGAAGCCGAGCAGCGTGGCGAAAAGAATGCCCAGCGCCGAGACCAGCAGGGTGTTGAGCAGCGCCACCCAGAACACTTGACCATAACTGGACGTAGCGGAGTAGGGGATCAGTGTCTGGATGATGTCGAAGCCGGCGGGCGAGGAGAGAAAGTCGAAACCGGAGGCGATGCCCAGGCGGTGCAAATTATCCTGGGTGTTTTCAAAGAGGTATAAACCAAAGGCTACCGTCACGGTCAGGGCGACTGCTTGAAAAATAATGGCCCGGATCTGTGGGTTATTCCAGAACGGCGGCTTGACCGGGGGGGAGGAAAGCTCGGTCATGAGGGTTCCTGAAGCGCCCTTCTCCCGCCGGCGGGAGAGGGCTGGGGGTGAGGTGAAGGCGTTAACGAACGGGCGGCACGTACTGCAAACCACCCTGATTCCACAGTGCGTTCAGACCGCGTTCGATCTTGAGCGGACTACCCTTGCCGACGTTACGGTCAAAAATTTCGCCGTAGTTGCCGACCTGCTTGATGACCACCGCCATCCAGTCGTTGGCCAGACCGAAATCTTTGCCCCGGTCGCCCTCGACGCCCAGCATCCGCTTGACATCGGGATTGGCGGATTTCTTCATCTCGTCGACATTTTTGGAGTGGACACCCAGTTCTTCGGCGTTGACCATGGCGAAGAGCGTCCATTTCACGATATCAAACCAGTCATCGTCGCCGTGGCGAACCACCGGTCCGAGCGGTTCCTTGGAAATCACTTCCGGCAATACGATGTAGTCATCCGGCTTGGCCAGTTTGATGCGCTGGGCGTAGAGCTGCGATTGGTCAGAGGTCAGCACATCGCAGCGACCCGCTTCCAGCGATTTGGCGCTTTCGTCAGATTTGTCATAGCTGATGGGAGTCAGCTTCATTTTGTTGGCGCGGAAGTAGTCGCTCAGATTCAGCTCAGTGGTCGTGCCGGCCTGCACGCAGACCGTGGCACCGTCGAGTTCCTTGGCGCTCTTGACGCCCAATTTTTTGTTGACCAGAAAGCCCTGGCCGTCGTAATAGGTGATGCCGGTGAAATTCATGCCCTGGGCGGAGTCGCGACTGGAAGTCCAGGTGGTGTTGCGCGACAGTACATCGATTTCGCCGGATTGCAGGGCGGTCAGGCGTTCCTTGGCGGTCAGCGGAGTGAACTTGACCTTGGTCGCGTCGCCAAAAACGGCGGCCGCGATGGCCCGGCAGACATCAACGTCAATGCCGCTGTAGTTGCCCTTTTCATCAGCGTAGGAAAAGCCGGGCAGGCCGTCGCTGACGCCACACTTAATGAAGCCGTTCTTCTTGATGGCGTCCAGCGTGGCGCCAGCATGGGCGGCGCTGGTGGCGGCTAATAGCAGAACAGCGGTAGTAGCCAAGATTTTTAAACCATTCATGCAGTGATTTCCTCATCGGGTGGTGGAGTAACTATTTTTCAAGTTTTACCTCGACTGCACCAACAAAGGGTAGCAGAGCGCTGGCGAAACCGGGTCGCCAATCATGGAATTTTTGCTCAAGCAGAGTTTATGCCAGTGAGTGACATGATGAGAAAAGGTAAAAAAAAATTTAAACAGTTTATGTAGAATAGGGTGAAGCAGCATCTCGTTTGGAAAAAGAGTAATAATTTCCGCATCCTGGCTTCAAATCAACATTATAGCGCGATCAGGCGGTGATCAAAGAGTGGCGATGCTTCGCATTTTGTTATTGGGCAAGCGCGGCAGTCTGGTGCTGTGGTTGGAAAATCTGGCGCGAGCTTGCACCGGATTAGGTCATGCCACCCGCATTTTCGCCATTAATGGCGATTCCTGGCCTTCACGCCTGCGTGCCAAATGGCAGGGCCGGCGTGTGGCGACGGCGGATTGGATGCTGGCCCGTTTCGAGCGAACGCTGGCCGAGTTTCGCCCGAACCTGGCGATCGTGGCGGGGGTGTTTGGTGTGCCGCTGGATTATTACCGGATTTTGCACGGGGCAGCTCAACGACCATGGATTGCCGGCATGGTGGGTGATCGTTTTCCAACCGCCAGCCCGGAGCGGGCGAATCATTGTGACCGGCTGTATTTCACCGACACCCGCTTTTTACAGGACGCCGCCCAGGCCGGGTTCACTGCGCCAGGCAGTTATCTGCCGCTGGCAGTGGACCCGGAACGGTTCCATCCGGGCCGGGCGTCCCGCAGCGCCGAGTTGCTATTTGTCGCCAGCCGCACTGCGTACCGTGAGACAGTGGTACGCAGCTTGCTGGAACCCGCACGGATCATCGGCACGGATTGGAGCGGTCTGGCCACGGCGGGCTTCCATCGGGTGGCGAATCGCAAGATCAGTCACCGGGCGTTGATTCGGCTTTATCAGCAGCATCAGGCGGTGCTCAACATCCGTAATGAGGCCAATGTGGAGCATGGATTGAACCAGCGCAGCTTTGAGCCGCTGGCCTGTGGGGCAGTGGTGTTGAACGACGATCTGGCGGATGTACCGTTGTGCTTTGAACCGGGCCGGGAGATTCTGGTTTACCGGAATGCCGAAGAGTTAAATGCGCTGGCGGCCCGATTGCGTCGGGAACCGACGTTCGCTGTGAAAATAGCAGAGGCGGGCCGGCGGCGAGTGCTGGCGGAACATACCTATGTGCATCGTGTGAAAACGATTGTCAGTGATGGGGGATTATGAGCAGAGCAGGAGAAGCATCCTATTAACAAGGAGTCTGAAAAACCATGACCTTGCGTGTATTGCTGACGCGCGGCCTGTCCAATGTGCGCGATGCCATCGAACTGATTCATCAGGTCATGGCGCCGGACGAGTTTCATCTGGGCGCAACCTACTTTACCGAAGATACGCCCTTGCGCGGGGTAGCCGATTCCTTCTATCTGGAGCCGGCAAACGCCGATGCGGAAAGTTATGTCGAGTGGTTGTTGGACCTGTGCCGGACGCAGGATTTTCAGTGGGTTTGGCCGCAGGGCCGCTGGTCGTTGTGGTTGCAGACGCAGGATCGCTTCGCGGCTGCCGGTATTCGCTTGATCCTGCCTTGTCCGGACACTGCGACGCTGGCGGCGTTGCAGGACAAGGCCCGAGCCAACGCCCGGCTGGAGACGGCGCCTTTGCCCCGGAGCTGGTCGATTGCGACTGCTGAGGAATTCCGGGCGGCGCAGGCGGCGCTGGGCGAAGCGCAGCGGATGTGCATTAAACCGGCGCAGTCGATTTATGGACTGGGCTTTCGGCTGATCGACGACGCCCGGCGGCCGCTGGATCGGTTGCTGAACAATGACTGCTTCACCATCGGCAGCGCGGAATTCGCCGACCTGCTGGACACTGCTGGCGGACAGCGCCTGTTTCTGGCCATGGAGTATTTGGCGGGCGATGAGCGTTCCATCGATTGCCTGGCGCAGGAGGGGTGGTTGGTGCGGGCGGTCATCCGCCGTAAGCCCGCCACTGCGCAAGGTCGCTGGCAGATAATTGAAGAGGATGCGGAAGGATGGGCCATCGCCGCGCAGGTCGTCGCCGAATTCCGCTTGAATGGATTGATCAACGTGCAGACCCGCGAGCGGCTGCATCCGGACGGGCGTCGGGAGCAGTGCTTTCTGGAGGCGAATCCGCGCATGGCGGGAGGCATTCATATGGCGTGTCAGGCCGGGCTGAATCTGCCGTACTGGGGATTGCGACTGGTGACGGGAATGGTCGATGCGGCGGACATTCCCTGGCCAGCGTCCGGGGTACGGGTGACCAAGATCGAGCAGGCGGTCGTGCTGGCTCGGGGAGTGCGTGCATGAGGGTCGTGGAAGCGCCGATCCAGGCCGGTCGTCTAACCTTGACGCTCCGCCGCGAGGAATGGCCTCTGGAGGCGTGCGTGACCTATGCGACGCGCCAGAATCCCCGGCGGCTCTATCTGTTTGTCAGCAAGATCTTGGGTAAGCACTGGCCGGTGCGGCCCCGGGTGATGCGCGAGGCGCATCAGCGATTGGCGGTGAAGATCGCTGATTTGCCCGGGCCGTTACTGGTGATCGGCATGGCGGAAACGGCAACGGCGCTGGGACGCGGGGTGGCTGAAGAAGCGGCGCTGCTGGCCGGGCGGGATGATGTGCTGTATATGCAGACCACCCGTTGCCGGTTGTCGCGGCCTCTGGCGTTCGCGTTCGACGAGTCCCACAGCCATGCGCCCGATCATGCGGTTTACCGGCCGGAGCCGGCGTTGCAGCCTCTCTTTCAAGCGGCGCGCAGCCTGGTGCTGGTGGACGATGAAATCTCCACCGGCCGCACATTGCTGGAATTGGCCAAGGCGTATCTGCGCCTCAATCCCCGGGTCGAACAGGTCGCCTTGGCGAGCATCACCTGCTGGCTGAACGAGGTGCGGCAACGGCAACTGGTGGTGGAGCTGGAACGGCCCATGACCTTCCCGGCGCTGATTGAAGGCGAATTCCGCTTTGCCGCCAATCCGGCGTTTCCGTCGCCAGCGCTGCCTCTGACGGTTGTTAGTTCTGCCGCCGAGCATGACGCGATCTCAACCGACCCGGCGCGCACCGGGATCATGGCCGGGCGCTGGACCAATCCCGGCGGACGCTGGGAAACGCTCAAGGCGTCAGAGCGTCCGCTGACGATCATCGGCACCGGCGAATACGCCTATGCGCCGTTTCGCATCGCCCTGACGCTGGAGGAGGAAGGCTGCGACGTGCGTTATCAATCCACCACGCGCTCGCCGATTCTGGTCGGCGACGCGATTACCCGCCGTTGGGAATTCCTCGATCATCAGGGCGACGGGATCGCTAATTATCTTTACAACCTGGACCCGCAGCGGTTGCCGGTGGTGATCTATGAGCATCCCGCCCTGCAAACCGCGCACTCGCTGGCGCATGAGCTGGGGGGACTGACGTTCGCCGTGGAGGAATCATGCCGCGCATCGTAATTTTTCTCGATTTGGACGACACCATTTTGCAAACTGCGCCGAAGTGTCCGGCGGACCAGCCGTTGACGCCCGCCGCCTTCAATCGTGCGGGTGAAGCTTTGTCGTTCATGACCCGCGCCCAGCAGCGATTGCTGGCGTTCTGGCTGGAGCAGGGCGTGGTGATTCCCGTCACCGGCCGCACGGACGATGCTCTGGCGCGAGTGTCCATTGATTTCACGTCCTGGCGGATTACCCATCATGGCGCGGTAATCCGGCGCGCCGACGGGTCGTTGCCGACCTGGTGGTATACCGAAGTGCGTCCGAAGCTGGTCGCGGCGCAACCCTTGTTGTGGGGGCTGTCCGCCCGGTTGAGCGCCGAGGCGGGGGGCCAGTACCGGGTCAGCAATCATTCGGTCGATGAGTGGCTGACCTACATTTCGGTGAAGACCAACGCAGAGGACGCCACGCTGATCCGGGTGCAGGAGCGGCTGGACAGCCTCGGATTGCCGCCGGAACTGGCAGTGCATTGCAACGGCAACAATCTGGCGCTGACCGTGCGCGGCGCGCAGAAGCATGACGCGGTGCGGCGGGTGACGGCGGAACTGGAGCGGGAAGGGCCGTTGGTGACCATCGGCGCTGGCGACAGCCTCACTGACCTGCCGTTTATGCGCATCTGCGATTTTGCCCTGACGCCCCGGAACAGCCAGATTCAGCGTGAAACATGGGAGGCAGTCGCTCATCCGCCACGCCCCGATCCGCTCCCGCGAGAGGAAGAGGAGTCCAGCCCGGTGGCCAAGGCGCTCACACCCCTCGCGGCAGCAAGCGAGGGCGGCGTATGCTGACGCCGTTCACGGGCAGTTACTCGCCTGAGGACGCCGTGTTCCTGCTCAAGCCGATGCGGCTGGAGACGGTGGACGTGGCGGCCAAGGAACGGCTGATTCAGTCCGGCCAGCGCCATTACAGCGAGATGCTGACTCCAGAAAAAGCGCCGGGCGCGCGTTATCTGGAGCTGTTCGAGGCGCTGACCGAGCGGTATGCGGCGCGGCTGGCGGCAGAGATTCTGGCGCTGGCCCGTCATCTGGCAGCGACCCGGCCCCGGCAAATTACCATTGCGTCGCTGGCGCGGGCCGGCACGCCAGTCGGTGCGCTGTTAGTGCGCGCCCTGCGTCGGCTGGGACGGTCGGATGTTCGGCACTACTCCCTTTCGATCATCCGCGACCGGGGGCTGGACGAGAACGCCCTGGCGTTCATGTTGCGCCGTGAGCAGCGCAATCCCGCCGGATTGGTCTTCGTCGATGGCTGGACCGCCAAAGGGGTCATTACTGAAGAATTGCGTCGCGCCCTGCAACGCTGGAACGCCCGTCAGCCCGAACAACTCGATGAAGCGTTATACGTCGTTTCCGATATTGGCGGCACGGCGGACGTGGCGGCGACCTATGACGACTACGCTATTCCCAGCGGCATTCTCAACGCTACGGTGTCGGGGTTAACCAGCCGGTCGATTCTCAACGCCGCCATCGGCCCGGAGGATTTTCATGGCTGCGTGTATTACGCCGAATTCGCGTCGCATGACCGTTCCGTCTGGTTTCTCGACCGGGTAGCCGAACAGTTCGGCGCGGTCGAGGCGGGATCGGTGCGCCGTGACCCTGACGAACAACAAGAGCGGCGACAGGCGATACAGGCGTTTCTGCGCCGCCTGCATGATCGCTACCGAATCAGCGACCGCAATTTCGTCAAGCCGGGCGTCGCTGAAGCGACCCGGGTGCTGTTGCGCCGCATCCCCGGACTGCTGTTGTTGAAAGACCCCGCGCATCCCGATGTGGCACATTTGCATTGGCTGGTCGGGGAAAAACCGGTTCCCGTGGTGATCGACCCGGCGATGCCGATTCAAGCCGCCGCCCTTATCAAGGAGTTGTCATGAGCGTTATTCCTGTCGATTTTCGCGCCCTGCATCCCGGCGGGTCGAGCCATGTTCATTTGGAGTCCCTGCCGGCGCTTTCGCCGACCATGCTGGGCGCTTCGCTGTATGTGCCCGCCAGCCGGACGGATCTGGCTTTGGTTGCTCAGGGGCAAAAGCGGCCCTCGCTCCGCTCGCTGATTTTCTGCACCGAAGACGCCCTGCATGAGCGCGAGTTGGAGACCGCGCTGAACCGGCTGGCGGCGTTGTTGCCGGCACTGGACGATGGGCCGTTGCTCCGGTTCATTCGTCCCCGTACCCCGGCGGTGTTGCGCCGCTTGCTGCGTATGGACGGTATCGAGCGGATTCAGGGCTTTGTATTGCCCAAGATCGGCCCGCAAACGTTGAGCGACTGGCTACGGGTCTGGGATGACCGCCACAGTCATTGGCTGTTGCCGATTCTGGAGACTGCCGAGACCTTTGATCGTTGCCAAATGGAGAGACTGCGCGACCGGTTGGAGGACAGCGGGTTGCGGGAGCGGGTGCTGGGCCTGCGCATCGGCGGCAACGATTTGCTGAACGTGCTGGGTATTCGCCGGGCGCGCGGCGCGACAATTTACGATACGCCGCTACGCGGGGTGATCGCCGATCTGGTCTGCATCTTTCATCCCGCCGGCTATCGATTGAGCGCCCCGGTGTTTGAGCGGCTGGATGCGCCGGAAGTGCTGACCCGCGAGGTCGAGGCCGATCTTCAGCATGGTCTGGTCGGCAAAACCGCCATTCATCCGATCCAGATTCCGGTGATTGAAGACCTCTATCGGGTTTCCCGTGAGGATTACGAACTGGCTTCGGCGGTGCTGGCCCCGGACGCAGCGGCGGTGTTCAAACTGCACGAGACGTTCTGCGAGCCGGCCACCCATCATCGCTGGGCCGCCAGTGTGCTGGAGCGGGCGCGGGTATTTGGTGTGGCGGGATAGCAGGCGTTAATGCAGTCGTTCTGTAGCCTGGGGCAAATCAGCGACGGTCGCCGCCCGCAGACTACGCCCGCTCTCTGAGTACAGCAGCCGGCCCGGATGCAACACTTGCCGTTCCGCGCCCTGTTCGGCGCAACGCTGCACCAGGCGGTCGATGATCACGTTCAGTCCTTGCGGCTGTAGCGGATAGTGATGCTCCAGCCGCAACAACTGGCCGTCGGCGTCCAGACTCATGACGGTGTAGGCCAGCGTCCCCAGTTCCGCGTCAGCGTGATGGGTGATCGCCATGTGCCGCTCGGGCGCTTCGCGGTCGTTCTGGAAAATAGCCTCGACCAGATAATCACCGGACAGGCAGGGAATGTTCCGCAGCGCCGCTTTCGCTGCTTCACCCTCGGCAGTCGCCAGCATTTCTTCCAGTTGTGGATGGGCCAGCACCCGGCGCACATGTAGCCCATACGCCTCCAGCGCCATGGCGTATTGCCGTTGCAACCGCGCCCAGCGCTGATAACCCGCACCCAATTCCCCCGCTGGCAGGGCGCATCCTGGCCCGAATTGCGCCCAGTCATCAAAGGTATAGAACACGGTGTGGGCGTGATCGTCGGCCACCAGAAAGCGGTTGCCGCCAGCCAAAGTGACGGCGCGGACGCCGGGCCGTTCAAACCAGGCCTGTTCCAGCAACTCCCACAAGGGCAACAGGTCATTGCCCTCCAGTTGCACCCGCAGCAGGGCGCACAGATCGCCAACGGTGGCGAAGGACATGTTTAGCGCGGTCAGACCGAACGCCTGCTGTACGGCTTCGCGGGTCGCCAGCGAAGCTTCGCCGTTTTGCAGCAGACCATCTTCCATGACGTGGGCGACCCGATCCAGTGGGTCGCGGGGACCCACCAGGCAGAAGGGCAACAGCAGCAACGGGCCGGAGCCGGGGCGGCGCTGGGGATCGAGGGCGGCAACCGGCAAGTAGCCGCTGTCCGAACCGAGTGCGATCACTGACGGGGCAAAGCCGCCTTGCAGGCTGCGGCGGTACAGATCAGCGAGCGCCTCGATCAGCGGGAAGCCGGGCTGAAGAATCTCGGTCTGGTCGTATAAAGCGCCGGGCAGGATCAGACCCAGTTGCTCGATACCGTCGAGGATATGGTTTAAGTCCTTGGCCAGATGGCCAGCCAGAGCGTCGGCAGTCGCCACATGAAGCGGGGCTGGCGGAATGCCGAACGGATCGGCTTCCTGAGTATCCAGTTCGATAGCCAGCAGGCCGGCGTAATGGCCGAGGGTGGAAACGGCGATGTCGTTGATAGCCACAGTGCATCTCTGGATGCGCCGCTCCCGGTGGGGGCGGACAGTGAACGGGAAGGGTGAAAGCGGGCATTATAGGATGCCCTTCGCTGTTCGACAGTTCGCCCCGGAAATTTTTGCCGCTGATCCTGCTCAAAGCCGTGTGCTTGCGGCGATTTCAGCCTAAACTTGGCGCCTAGAGCCTTACTCATTTCAGGGTTTTTGTAAAAACTCGCTACCACCACTTATGAGGTCACCCGATGTCGGCATCGATCCAGAATCCCGCAGAACAGTTGCAGCAGGCCGCTCTGGCGCTGGACGCGGTTCAAAAGGCGCTTGACTACTCTTTGGCGGACTTGAGGGAACGTTCCCAGAAAGCCGATGGCAAAATTTCCGCCGCGCTGCTCGACCAGCATCAACTGGTGAGCTATGACCTGTCGCTGTCCTGCGCGGAAGTGACGGGCGCCCGCTTTGCTTTGGACTACGCCCAACGGGCGCGGAATGCGGGCGGTGGCTCCGCCGGCGAACTCACTTTGGAAGAACGCTTTGCCCTGCTGTTCTCGGCGGAAGCTTTGCAAGGCGTGCGCAATCGGCTGAGCGCCCGTCCCGCTGATTTCGGGCTGAGCGACCAGTGGCTGGGCGCGACCGTCGATCATGCCGCCGTGCGGCAATTCTGCGTCGCGCAGTTGGCCGCTGAGCGGGTGGCCGAATTGGGGCAATTGATGCGCGCCCAGAATGGCGTGACCGGCGCCTATTTGCTCGACGACCATCACGAGATGATGCGCGAAACCTTCCGCCGCGTCGCTGAAGAAGTCGTGATGCCCTTGGCTGAGGAGATTCACCGCCACGATCTCGATATTCCCGCTGCGATCATTGATCAGGTCAAGGAACTGGGCTGCTTCGGCATTTCCATCCCGGAACGCTTCGGCGGCATCCAGAGCGATGAGCAGGAAGATAATCTGGGTATGATCGTGGTCACGGAAGAATTGACGCGAGGCTCGTTGGGTGCGGCGGGCAGTCTGATCACCCGTCCGGAAATTCTCTCCAAGGCGCTGCTCAAGGGCGGCACCGAGCAGCAGAAATTGAAGTGGCTGCCGCAACTCGCTTCCGGCGATCTGCTGTGCGCGGTGGCCGTGACTGAACCTAACTACGGTTCTGATGTGGCCAACATGCGGCTGAAGGCGACGAAGACGGAAGGTGGCTGGCTGCTCAACGGCGCTAAAACCTGGTGTACCTTCGGCGGTCGCGCCGGGGTGTTGCTGATTCTGGCGCGCACCCATCCTGATCTGTCGCTGGGTCATCGCGGCCTGTCGATGTTCCTGCTGGAAAAGCCCGACTATCCCGGCCATGCCTTCGAGTTTGTCCAGGAAAGCGGCGGTAAGTTGACCGGCAAGGCGATTCCGACCATCGGCTATCGCGGGATGCACTCGTTTGATCTGTTCTTCGACAACGTGTTTGTCCCGGACGAGAATATGCTCGGTGGGCCAGAGGGTGAGGGTAAAGGTTTCTATTTCACTATGGCGGGCTTTTCGGGTGGGCGCATTCAGACGGCTGCCCGCGCCGTGGGTCTGATGCAGGCGGCTTATGAGAAGGCGCTGAGTTATTCGCAGGAGCGCATGGTGTTCGGTTATCCCATTGCTGATTACCAATTGACCCAGGTCAAGCTGGCGCGGATGGCGACCTATCTGGCGATTGGCCGGCAGTTTACTTATTCAGTAGGCCGACTCATGGATCAGGGAAAAGGCGATATGGAAGCCAGCATGGTCAAGTTCTTCACCTGCAAAACGGCGGAATGGGTGACCCGCGAGGCGCTACAAATTCACGGCGGCATGGGCTACGCCGAGGAAGTGCCGGTCAGCCGGTATTTCATTGACGCCCGGGTGCTGTCGATTTTCGAGGGTGCGGAAGAAACGCTGGCGCTGAAAGTGATCGCCCGTTCACTGGTGGATAACGCCAAGACCAAGGCCGAGGTGGAGAGATAAGCCATGAGTTTCTCAATGCGATTGAGTGAACAGGCGGAAGTCGCCGGCTCGGTGGCGGTGAATCTGGAGTGGGCGCGGCGTCCCCAATATGGGCGCTATCTCGATGAATTCGTGCCGGGGCAAGTGTTCGTTCATCCACGCGGCTACACCTTCGAGCGCGGCCCGATGCTGGACTTCGCCCGGGTGTTCATGCAGTGCAACCCGCTGTATTTGAACCTGGAATACGCCAAGGCGCACGGTTTCCCGGATCTGCCGGCTAGCCCGCAGATGGTATTCAATGTCGTCCTGTCGCTGGGGGTGCATAACGACTCGGAAAAGGCTATCGCCAATCTGGGTTATTACAATGTCCAGTTCCTGCGTCCCGTCTATCCCGGCGACACCCTGCGCGGCTACACCAAGGTCATCGACCGCAAGGCGCGCGGTGAGGACAAACCGGGCATCGTGTTGATTCGCACCTTGGGCGTGAACCAGCATAACCAGGTGGTGTTGCAGTATGAGCGCAAGATTATGGTTGGCTATCGCGGCGACCGTTTGCCAACGACGCCTGCGTCGAATATTCCGGTGGAATTTCCGTGGGTGGAGCATCCCGTCGCGGAGTTGCCGATCAATGCGGGTGGTTATCCGAGTCAGTTGACCGGCCCTAATACCTATTTCGAGGATTTCTCCCTCGGTGATCTGATCGTTCACGCCAACGGCCGCACCATCACTGACGAGCACATGGCCTGGACCTATCTGGTGGGCAACACTCATCCGCTGCACTTCGACCGGGTGTACAGCACCGGCCTATCGGGCAAGATGAGCGGCGAACCGATTGTTTACGGCGGCTTGGTGTTCGCTTGGCTGGAAGGGCTGGCCAGCCGCGATGTCAGCGAAAACGCGCTGTGGGAACTGGGCTTTACTGAGGGTTATCACACCCAGCCGGCGGTGTCTGGCGATACGGTGGCGGCGCTGTCCAGAGTCGTGGCGACCGAGACGCTGCCGAATAACGATGCCGCCGGCATCGTGACCTTCCAGTTCATCGGCGTGAAGAATATCAGCGCCGCCGCCGCACTGGAAACTTATGGCGCGGATCTGTTTATCAAGGAGAACGATAAGCAAAAGTTGAGCAAGGAAAAGCTCAGTAGCAAGATTTTCGAGATTGAACGGCGACTGCTGATTAAACGGCGTCCGGCGTGAGGTGAGGAAAAGCCCCTTCTTCGGAAAGGGGGAGGGGTTAAGGGAATAGCCACGTAGGGTACGCACTGCGTACCTTACTCTGGGGCGTAAACGCTGGCCGGTACTATGGTTGCTGATGTGATGAATGACGGTACGCGATGCGTACCCTACTACTGGAATGATGATGAAGCCACGTAGGGTACGCACTGCGTACCTTACTTTGGGGCGTAAATGCTGGCCGGTACTATGGTTGCTGATGTGATGAATGACGGTACGCGATGCGTACCCTACTACTACTGGAATGATGATGAAGCTTTTCAAGTCAAGTAGCCACGTAGGGTACGCACTGCGTACCTTACTCTGGGGCGTAAACGCTGGCCGGTACTATGGTTGCTGATGTGATGAATGAAGGTACGCGATGCGTACCCTACTACTACTGGAATGATGATGAAGCCTTTCAATCTGGTTTGGTAAACTTCCTCATTTGATAAGGTGAGATTATGAGCATCATGCTTCAATTAGATCAGATGAGTGTAGGAAATAAAATTCGTACCATGGGATACCTTTAGAACGATTTATGCCGGCGGGCAGAAGTACCTTTGCCCATATGGCATAATGAAATCTTGCTGGAGCGTGAGCAAGATATTGCTTGCCGGGAACGCTAAATCTAATGAATGGGATACTGCGAAAAAAGAGATTAAATACTCTCTAAGGAAGTTTTAAGTGGACTTCAGTATCGAATACGAGCAAGAACAAGATGGACGTTGGTTAGCGGAAGTCATTGGATTACCCGGTGTGTTGGCTTACGGCAACACCATTGATGAGGCGATGACCAAGGCAGAAATCCTAGTATTGAAAGTGTTGATAGAGAAACTGGAGCAGGGCGAAGTATCTCCTCAGCCGCTCGACATTTCATTTGCTGCCGCATGAGTCAATGGCCGTCAACAAAAGCCAATCAGGTTCTTTCGGCATTGATCCGCATCGGTTGGCAAATCAAGCGCCGGTCAGGCTCGCACCGTACCCTTTCACGACCTGGATGACCTGATTTCGTGTTCTCTTTTCATGATCGAGAAGAAATTGGGCCACGTATGCTGGCGCGAATTGCGAAACATACAGGATTAGAACCAGAAGATTTTTAGAATTTTTAAATCGTTATTAGCTCAATAATCCCAACAACCTCCTGTTGTTCTCCACCAACGAGGCTTTTATAACCATGACCACCCCTGTGAAACGCGACAAACCCTGGTTGATGCGGACCTATTCCGGCCACTCTTCCGCCAAGGCTTCCAACGAACTGTATCGCACCAACCTCAGCAAAGGCCAAACCGGCCTGTCCGTCGCTTTCGACCTGCCGACGCAGACCGGCTACGACTCCGATCATCCGCTGGCGCGCGGCGAAGTCGGCAAGGTCGGCGTACCCATCGGCAACATCGGCGACATGGAGGCGCTGTTCGACCAAATCCCACTCGGGCAGATGAACACCTCGATGACCATCAACGCCACTGCCGCCTGGCTGCTGGCGCTGTACGTCGCGGTCGCGGAACGGCAAGGCGCGTCGCCGGCGCAACTGCAAGGCACCACCCAGAACGACATCCTTAAGGAATACCTGTCGCGCGGCACCTATATCTTCCCGCCCCAACCCTCAGTGCGGCTGATCACCGACATCATCGCCTACACAGTCAAAAACATTCCCAAGTGGAATCCGACCAACATTTGCAGCTATCACCTGCAAGAAGCCGGCGCGACCCCGACCCAGGAATTGGCCTATGCGCTGTCCACCGCGATTGCTATTCTCGATGCGGTGCGCGATTCTGGGCAGATCGGCGTGGAAGGTTTTGAGCAGGTGGTCGGGCGGATTTCCTTCTTCGTCAACGCCGGCATCCGCTTCGTCGAGGAAACCTGCAAGATGCGGGCGTTCGGCGAGATGTGGGATCAACTGGCCCAGGAACGCTATGGCGCGCAGAGCGAGGAAATGCGCCGTTTCCGCTATGGCGTGCAGGTCAATTCCCTGGGTTTGACCGAAGCGCAGCCGGAAAACAACGTGCAGCGCATCGTGCTGGAAATGCTCGGCGTCAGCCTGTCGAAGAAAGCCCGCGCCCGCGCCATTCAGCTTCCCGCCTGGAATGAGGCGCTCGGTCTGCCGCGTCCGTGGGATCAGCAATGGGCGCTGCGCATGCAGCAGGTGCTGGCGTTTGAAACCGATCTGCTGGAATACGGCGACATTTTCGACGGCTCGCCGGTGATCGCCGCCAAGGTCAAGGCGCTGGTGGATGGCGCAACGGCGGAAATGGCCCGGGTGCAGGAACAGGGCGGCATGGTGCAGGCGATTGAGTCCGGCTATGTCAAACGGCAACTGGTAACCAGCCACACCGAGCGGATGCGGGCGATTGAGCGCGGCGACCTGAAGATCGTCGGCCTGAACTGCTACCGGGAAACTGAAGAATCGCCGCTGACCGGCGGCAAGGACAGCGGCATTCTCAAGGTCGATCCCCGCGCGGAACGCGAGCAGATTGAACGGCTCAACGCCTTCCGCGCCCAGCGGAATAATGCGGAAGTCAAGGCGGCGCTGGCCAATCTGGCGGAAACGGCCCGCAGCGGCGCGAACATCATGCCGGCGTCGATTCTCTGCGCTCACGCTGGCGTGACCACCGGTGAATGGTCGCAAACCCTGCGCGACATTTTCGGCGAATACCGCGCCCCGACCGGCATCGACATTCCCGCCAATGACGACAGCCGGGGCGTCAAAGCCGTCGCGATCCGCGCCGAAGTGGTCAAGACCGGCAATGAGCTGGGCCGGCCCTTGCGCCTGCTGATTGGCAAGCCGGGGCTGGACGGGCACAGCAACGGCGCGGAACAGATTGCCGTGAAGGGCCGCGATGTTGGTTTCGAAATCGTCTACGAGGGCATCCGCCTGACCCCGGAACAGATCGCCAAGGCGGCGCTGGAGGAAGGTGTGCATCTGATCGGCCTGTCGGTGTTGTCCGGCAGTCATGTGGAAATGGTCGAGGATGTGTTCAATCAACTGGCTCAGGTGGGCTTGAAGAACCTGCCGGTGGTCATCGGCGGCATCATCCCGGAGAGCGACGCCCAGTTGCTGAAAGCGCGTGGCATCTCGGCGGTTTATACCCCGAAGGACATCGACATGAACGGGATCATGGTGGACATTCTCAACCTGATTCGTAAAAGCCACGATCTGCAACCGGTTACGGTGGCATGATCCCGGCGCTGCCTGAACCCGCCGCGCTGGCCCAGGCGGTCAGTCGCCGTGAGCGGCTGGCGCTGGCCCAGGCGCTGAACCTGCTGGATGACCGTCGGCCTGCCGCCCGACAATGCGCTGCCGCGTTTCTGGATGCGCTGCCGGCGGAGAAACAGGACGCGGGTGGGCATCTGATCGGCATTACCGGCCCGCCCGGCGCAGGTAAATCCTCGCTGACCGCCGCGCTGATTCAAGTTTGGCGGCAGCGCGGATTGAAAGTCGCGATTCTGGCGGTCGATCCATCCAGCCCGATCAGCGGTGGCGCGTTGCTCGGCGACCGGCTGCGAATGCACGCCAGCGGCGCTGACCGCGAGGTGTTCATCCGTTCTTTAGCTTGTCGCGGTGAATTCGGCGGATTGAGCGCCGAAGTCTGGCCGATGAGCCTGGCGATGCTGGCGGCGTTCGACATTGTGCTGGTGGAAACCGTCGGCGTCGGGCAGAAGGAAATCGACGTTTCCAAGATGACCGACACCACTTGCTTCGTCGCTCAGCCCGCTTCCGGCGACAGCATTCAGTTCCTCAAGGCCGGCATCATGGAAATCCCGCATGTCATCGTCGTCAACAAGGAAGATATCGGCCTGGCGGCGCGCAAGACTCTGTCGGAGCTGAAAACGACG
>Ga0209573_1002393_pt1 | contig 24077 bp, 20 predicted proteins | sample TNRBio252014_DNA_FD_185870 | JGI IMG/M metagenome (GOLD analysis project Ga0209573, IMG submission 185870) | Wastewater treatment Type I Accumulibacter community from EBPR Bioreactor in Madison, WI, USA - TNR Reactor_6/25/2014_ DNA (SPAdes)... | ecosystem: Engineered > Bioreactor > EBPR >... | reverse complement strand
TCGGCTACGGATATGCCGGCGCCTTCGCTGCAATAGAAGCAGCCGACGCCGGCGCCAGAGTTCTGCTGCTCGAAAAGTCGGCCATGCCGGGTGGCATCTCAATCTGTTCGGCTGGCGGCGTGCGCACCGCAACAGATGCAGACAAGGCGTTCGCCTATCTCAAGGCGACATGCGGCGGCAAGACGCCTGACCCGGTATTGCGGCAACTCGCATCGGGCATGACAGAGGTTCACGACCGGTTATCCGAATTGGCGCGCGGAACCGGGGCGCATGTCGCGAACCGGCGCTCGCCGGCAAACTATCCGTTTCCGGGAAACGAAACCTTTGGCTTCACTTATGTAGAGGCGATCGAAGGCTTTGATCCCACAGTCACCTGGCCGCATGTGCGTGGCGCAGAACAAGGGGCGCTGCTGTTCCGGCTTTTGCAGTTGAATGTCGACAAGCGGCGTCAGCTTATAGACGTTCGGCTTGCGTCGCCGGTGGCCAGCCTGGTGATGCAAGCTGGCGCCGTGTGTGGCGTGAGGCTGCCTGACGGCTCTGAGGTGATGGCCGGCCGTGGCGTGGTGCTGGCCTGCGGCGGTTTTGAGTCCGATGCCGCGATGCAATCGCAATATTGGCCGGGCGGCCCCGCGCTTTCGGCAGCCTATTCCGGCAATACCGGAGATGGCGTGCGCATGGCGCAGGCAGCCGGTGCAGACCTTTGGCACATGTGGCACTGGCACGGTTGCTATGGTTACCGCATGCCCGGCGGGGATTACCCGTTTGGCGTTCGTGTCAAGCGATTGCCGGACTGGACGCCCGACGCCTGCGGCGGCGCTCCTGGAGATCTGCCGGTCATGCCCTGGATATTGCTCGACCAGGCGGGAAGGCGGTTCATGAATGAGTATGAACCCTATGTGCAGGACACTGGCGGCCGTGCGCTCGCCAACTTCAATCCGGCGCGCCAGGCTTACGACCGCAATCCGGCCTGGATGGTGACCGACAGGGCGGGGCTGGCCATGTATCCGCTTGGCAAACCAACGCGCAATGACGCTGCCGCGCGCTATGACTGGAGCTCCGATAATCGCAAGGAAGTCGCCGCCGGCTTGTACAATGAGGTCGCCGACGCCAAGGCGCTCGCCAGCGTCACGGGAGCAGACGCCGCAATTGTCGCCGGAAGTATTGACGATTGGAACGCCGCTTGCGCTGTTGCAAACGACGCGCGTTTCGGGCGCCCGCCATCCTCGATGCATGTGCTTCAGGCTCCCTATTTTGTGGCGCCGGTCGTGCCGGTTGTCTCCAACACGCAGGGCGGTCCTGTACATGACGAGCGCCAACGGGTGCTGACGCCGCGCGGCGATGCAATTGCCGGCCTGTTCGCTGCCGGGGAATGCGGTTCGGCCTTTGGCCATCTCTATATGTCCGGCGGCAATCTGGCCGAATGCTGCATTGGCGGCGCAATTGCCGGGGCCGAGGCTGTCCGACATGGAGGACAGACATGATTTCGCTGTTTGACGATGCCGCGCAAATGTCTCCGGCCGAAATGGCGGCACATCTTGCGACGCTGACCGCCGATGGCGGCACAAAGGCCGATTATTACGGCAATGGCGGCGCCGTTGAGGCGTTCGAGGCGCAGATGGCCGCTTATCTGGGCAAGCAGCGGGCCGTCCTCTTTCCGACCGGAACACTTGCCAATCTCTGTGCGATCCGTCTCCTGGCGGGAACCGACAATGCCCGTGTTCTTGTCCATCGCGACGGACACTTCTTCAACGATTCCGGTGACAATCTGGCTGCTATCGGCCGTTTCACCATGGTCCCGCTATCGGGCGAGGGGCCGGCTTTCGATGCTGCACAGGTCGAGGCCGAGATTGCCCGGGCGGCCACAGCGCGCGTTGCTGCGCGCGTTGGCTGCATCGCCATCGAGAGCCCCAGCCGCAGGATTGACGGGCGGCGCTTCGGCTCCCGGCGTATTGCCGCTATCGCCGATGTGGCGCGCAGGCACGGCGTGCCGATGTTTCTCGACGGCGCGCGTATGCTCATTGAGTGCGCCGTCAGCGGCCAGTCGCCAGCCGAAATGGCCGCGCCTTTCGATCTCACCTATGTGTCTCTCTACAAATATCTCGACGCGCCGTTCGGCTGCGTGCTTGCCGGCGATGCGGCCCTTCTAGACGAGGTCTACCAGCAACGGCGCGCCTATGGCGGCGGGCTGGCGCAGATGTGGCCGGCGGCTGTGCTGGCTGCTGACAAGCTTACCCGTTTTGATGCGATATGGGCGCAGGTGGTCACCCATGCCGACGCGGTCTTTGCGGCTATGGAAAGCGGGCCGATCCAGGTCGAGCGCTTCGCAGACGGTTCCAACGTCGTGCGGCTGATCTTGCCGAATGCGCCGTCCAACGGCGAAGCGTTTGCAAACCGCGCGCAGCAGCTCGGCCTCAAACTGCCCCCGCTGACGGGCAACGTTCTGGCGATCAAATTCAACGATTCGTGGCTGGCGGACGAACCTGCCGTGCTCGCGGCGAAAATACAGGAACTGGCGCGATGATTGATTATGTGACAGGCGAACTGGGCCTCGATCATATGCTGTGGGCCGTGCCTGATCTGGATCAGGGTTCGGCGTTATTTGGCGCGGTGACCGGGGTCATGCCGGGCAAGGGCGGCAGCCATGCCGGATTCGGAACGCGCAACACGCTGGCTTCACTCGACGATCAACTCTATTTTGAGGTGATCTCCACCGATCCGGCGCAGGAAAACTTCCGTGAGCGAGCGCAAAGGATAGGCAAGCTCACTGCGCCTGAAATGCACACTTTCGGTATTCGCGGCGCCGGGCTGGAAGCCTATCGCGACAAGGCGCGCAGTCTCGGCATCGAGGCTACCGATCCGGTCTATATGTCGCGAATGCGCGACGACGGCGTGAAGCTCCAGTGGCGCTCAATCTACATTAACGACCCGGTTTGGGGCGACATGATCCCCTTCCTGATCGACTGGATGGACAGCCCGCATCCATGGCAGGTCGCACCGAAGGGACTTCAGATGCTCGAATTCGCCGCGCTTCACCCGCGCGCCGACGAACTGCGCGCGCTCTATGACGCGCTCGGCGTTCGCGTGCCGGTGCGCCGTGCCGTCAAGGCGGGGTTTCTGCTGCGGCTGGACACGCCGCGCGGCGAGGTTCTTCTGACATGACCCGCGACGAGCTTGAGGCGATGATTGCCGGTTGTCCGTTTCATCGCCAGCTTGAGATAGCGCTGGATGATTTCGATGCGGCAGCCGGATGGCTGACGCTGTCGCTTTCAGCCAGTGAATCACTCTCGCGCAGTGATGAACGTGTGGAATTGCACGGCGGCGTTATCGCCAGCCTGATTGATATCGCCGGCGACTACGCGGTTGCGCTCAGGCTCGGGAGAGGCGTTCCCACAATTGGTCTCCATGTCGACTATCTGCGCATGGCGAGGGGAACGAAGGCGATCGCCACCGCGAAGCTGGTCAAGTGCGGCCGCTCCATAGCGGTTGCGGATGTCGAGGTGACCGATGAGACCGGCGCGCTCGTCGCAATCGGGCGCGCAAGCTACTCCTCTGCGGCGGCCAAAGCCGCCGGGTGAAAGACAACACAAGGAACCGCCGATGCGCGCGATACAATTTGAAGCCCACGGCCCGATTGAAAACCTGCATATGGCCGATATTCCGATGCCGGAGACTGGGCCAACGCAATGCCTTCTCAAGGTCAAGGCGGTATCGCTAAACGGTTTCGATCCGATGGTGATGCGGGGCATTCCTGGTCTGCGTACGCCGCTGCCGATGATCCCTGGCGCCGATATTTCGGCAGAGATCGCCGAAATCGGCTCGGCTGTTGATGGCGCCCGTTTTGCGCGCGGCGAGCGCGTTGGCGTGGAGCCCAGCACGGAAAAGGGCATGATGGGAGAGACGCTGCGCGGCGGCTTGTGCGAATATATCGCGGTGGAGGCTGACCAGCTCGTACCGGTCCCCGATGCGGTCGACGACCTGGCGGCGGCCTGCCTGCCGACTGCCTACGCAACGGCCCATCGCATGTTGTTCACGCGCGGCCAGATCCAGCCTGGCGAGAAGGTGCTCATCCTTGGCGCCAGCGGCGGCGTGGGCACCTGCTGCATTCAGCTTGCCAGGATGGCCGGCTGCGAGGTGATTGCGGTGACCAGCAGCGCCGGCAAGGGCGAAAAGTTGCGTGCGATCGGCGCTGATCATGTGATCGACACGACCGAGACCCACTACGTGGATTATGTTGTGGAGACCTTTGGCAAACCGCGCACCCGCGGCGCCGGCGGCGGGGTGGACGTATGCGTGAACTACTCCGGCGGCAAGGATTGGGCGCAGAGTTTCAAAACCGTGCGGCGCGGCGGCCGCATCCTGACCTGCGGGGCCACCGGCGGCTACGACCCAAAGACGGACATTCGCTACATCTGGTCATTCGAGCACACAATTCTGGGCTCAAACGGATGGCAGCGGGAGGATCACGTTAAGATGCTGGACCTGATAGCCGCCGGCCGTGTGTCGCCGGTCATCGATCGGGTGATCCCTATGGGCGATATCCAGCAGGCAATGCACGACCTCCAGGACCGGAAGGTCATTGGCAAGGTCGTTCTCCAGATCGACTGAGACCAAAGGGATATGAGATGATCTCGAAAAATCTTGGCAAATGTTTCGACGCCGCCCGCTGGGGCGACAAGATTGCGTTGATCGAGCCAGGTGACTTTTCCACCGAGGCCAGGCGCACCAGCTATGCTGAACTGGACAGGGAATGCGATGCGGTAGCGCGTGGACTGCTGGCGCGCGGCTATCGGCCTGGTGACCGCATAGGCCTCCTTGGAGCCAATAGCAGGGCATTCTTGTCCAGCTATTTCGGCATCATGCGCGCCGGCATGGTCGCCGTGCCGTTTTCCTACAAGCTGCCGCAGGCAACGATTGATCATATAGCGCGCGATGCGCAGCTAAAAGCCGTGTTCCATGACGCTGCGCGGTCCGGGCAATGCCCACAGGGACCCGACGCTATTGCGCTCGACGGGCCCGCATTTGCGGAGCTTCTCGATTTCGGCCCGTTCAAGACGCATGAGCCTTCGCCGCGTGAGGTTGGCATGATGCTCTACACATCAGGGTCAACCGGCATGCCGAAGGGTGTGCTGCTCTCTCACGATTCGCAGCGTTGGTCGCTGGAGCGCGGAGTTGCGCTGTTTGGCGACAAGGACGAGCATATCTACATTGTCGCGGCGCCCATGTTCCACATGAACGCCACGATCTCGACAAAGGGCGCCTTGGTGGCGGGAGCGACGACCGTGCTACTTCCGGCTTTCGACGCCCTGGCGTATGCACGTTCGATTGACGCCTTCAAGGTGACCTGGCTTACTTCCGTTCCAACCATGCTCGCGCTGGTGGCCAAGGAAGCCGATCGCATCGGCGATCTGGATTTCTCGTCCGTCACCAATGTCACGATGGGTTCGGCGCCTTTGACCCAGGCGCTGATCGACAAAGTTCAGGCGCTTTTCCCGCAGGCGACGATCAGCAACAGCTACGGCACAACCGAAGGCGGGCCATCTCCCTTCGGTCCGCATCCGTCCGGCGTCACTCGCCCGGCGCTGTCGCTCGGTTATCCCGCCGAAGGGCTGGAAATCGAATTGCGCGAGGGCGCAGGTCCCGATGAGGGCGTGTTCTATGTTCGCGGGCCGATGGCCATGGAGGGCTACAACAACCTTCCCGACAAGACCGCCGCAGTCATGCGCGATGGATGGTACCGGTCAGGCGACATCATGCGGCGTGATGAAAATGGCTTCTTCTATTTTGTAGGCCGCGCAGACGATATGTTTAACGTCGGCGGTGAAAACGTCTGGCCGGGCGAAGTGGAAAAACTGATTGAGACCATGGAGGGCGTTCATCAGGCCTGTGTGGTTCCGGCGCCGCATGAGACGAAAAACCTGGCGCCTTTTGCCTTTGTCGTCGCCAAGCAGCCCGGCGCGCTGACCGAACAGGCGGTCAAGTCGTTTACGCTGGCGCATGGACCAGCCTATGCGCATCCTCGCCATGTCCGGTTTATCGACGCCATTCCTCTTGCCGGAACCAACAAGCCCGACCGCAAGCTGCTGATCGACAGGGCGAAGGCCGAGGTGGAGGCGTTGGCGCAACAAATCGTATGAGCAAGAGGCGATGCGCACATTGTTCGTCTCATAGTTCGGTATGGCGCGACCTGTAGGGGCGCCCCCGGCGTACAAACCGCCATGCCTTACGGCGGTTTGAATCTCGTGTAGAATTCTCTCGCGGTTTTGCTGCAGGCTATTCGTCGCACTCTGCTTGTATTGACCAGGTCGCGCACTTTGTCAGTTTGATCTTCATTTCTGCGGCGTTTGCCTGCAAGTATCTGTTCTACCGCCTGGGGCCAGGGTTGTATTCGCAATTGCCGCCCGGCATGAGAGGACACAATGACCTACAACACCGACATGACGACTCATCCCGAAGTCACCGCCTTTTTCGATACGGCCACCAACACGATCTCTTACGTTGTGAAAGACCCTGCGTCGAACGCCTGCGCTGTTGTCGATTCGGTGATGGACATTGATTATGCGGCGGGCCGCATCACCTACGAGCATGCCGACCAGATCATCGATTTTATTGAAAAGAACGGCCTGAAACTCGAATGGCTGATTGAGACGCATGTGCACGCCGACCACTTGTCGGCCGCGCCCTATATTCAAGACAGGCTTGGTGGAAAGCTCGGCATAGGCCGAAACATCACAATCATTCAGGATACATTCGGCAAGGTCTTCAACGAAGGCACTGAATTCAAGCGCGACGGCTCGCAGTTCGACCAGTTGTTCGACGAAGGCGATGCCTACACGATTGGAGGAATGCACTGCTTCACAATCCATACTCCCGGCCATACGCCAGCTTGTATGACGCATGTCATGGGTGACGCGGCGTTTGTCGGCGACACGCTTTTCATGCCCGATGGCGGATCTGCGCGGGCTGACTTTCCCGGCGGCGACGCGGGGATGCTTTACGACTCGATCCAGAAAGTTCTCGCGCTGCCTGACGCGATGCGGCTTTTCATGTGCCACGATTACGGACCAAATGGACGTGAGATCCAGTGGGAGACAACCGTGGCTGACGAGAAGGCCCACAACATCCATGTCGGCGCAAACCGCTCAAGGGAAGATTTTGTCAAGTTCCGGACAGAGCGCGACAAGACGCTAAGCATGCCGAAGCTCATCATTCCGTCATTGCAGATCAACATGCGTGGCGGAGAAATGCCGCCGCCCGAAGATGACGGCCGCACCTATCTGAAAGTCCCGGTCAACGGTCTGTAAAGGTCATTTCCGGGATCGCATTCCGGCTCGCGTGGATCGCCGCCGCTACCAGACCGTTCCGCGTGCGGCCACGGGCTCGACCCGTGTCACGAGGCCATTGCGGTGGAACACCATGCGGTCGAACAGGTTGGAGACGACGCAAGTGTGGTTCGGAATGATCTTCACCATGTCGCCAATCTGCGTCAGCGGCGATGTGCATGCCGACAAGTCGACCACGCCATGTTCCTCAGACAGGGAAACGATCCGGGCTCCTGGCAATTCCTCGATTTCGCCATGATCGGCAAAGCCGAGGAGGTCAGATGTCAGAGCCTTGGAACCCGCGTCGATAACGGCCCGCGTCGGGGTTGGTCGCGACACGACGCTCGCCAGCACATGCATCGCCAAATCGTCGCGATCACATTCTCCGGCGCGCACCATGGAGCGGTCGTTGTAGACATAGGTACCGGCGCGATGTTCCGTCGCGGACGGGACGAGATGCGCTTTCCAAAGATCCGGGCTGCCGCCATTTGAGCGGACCGGGCAGTTGATGTCTTGGCTGTCCAGCAGCCTCATGGTTTCAGAGAAGAAATTTTCGACCCGTGCCGCCGCCCCGACCGCAGGGTAGGTGAGCAGCCCGTCGAAACGAAGTCCGGGAGCGGCCGCAATTTTGGTGGCTAACGCCGACGCCGCCTCTGGCGTTTGTACGCCGACCCGGCCGCCGCCAGTATCGCATTCGACAAGAACCCGTAGTGGCCGGGCAGCGTCTGCAAATGCAGCTGCCAGGCCGGCGACGGTTGTCTCGCTGTCAGCCACCACCGTGAGGCGCTCGATACGCTCGTTCAGGGCGCGCAGTCTGGGCAGCCGCGTAGGTCCCAGGATGTTGTAGGTAATCAGAATGTCCTGGAATCCTGCATCCGCGAAAACCTGCGCCTCGGTCAGTTTCTGGCAGTTGATTCCGGTCGCGCCAGCGTTGATCTGGGCTTGCGCGACGGCCGGTATCTTGTGGGTTTTGATATGGGGCCGGAACGCAAGCTTGTGGGAATTCATATAGGCTTGCGCGCGGGTGATGTTGGCGCTCAGCCGGTCTTCGTCGATCACCGGCATCGGTGTGACGATCTCGGAAAGACGCTGTCCTTTTTCGGGCCAGGGAAACATCAGGAAACCTCATTGAACGGATCGGCGACCCGCGGCCAGATATCTTTGCGCACGAAGCGGTATGGATTTGTCGCGGGATCGTTGGGATACGGCTTTCCAGCCGAGCAATAGAGAATGTCAGAAGCAATCGGCAGGAATGCGGCATGGAAATGATTGGTTGATTTAATGACCAGGATATTCTGCGCCAAGGGATCGACGCCGAGTGCTGTGAAGAGCGATGGATCGTAGCTTTGCGCACGCACGGTATTCAAAATGACCTCAATCCCGATTTCCCGTCCGTCCTGGTTGAGCAGCGCAATCCGCGCGGCGGGGCCAAACGGCACGATGCTCTCGCCGAATTTCATTTCCGCATGCGCCGCAAGTGTCACGACGCGGATCAACGCGTCGCAGGGCTCGCCGGTCAACGGTGCGGACTTGGCGCCGAAGCGCAAGTGCAACAAAGCGCCTTCGCCCGCCACAAAGCAGAGCTGAACCGCGATCGGGTCCCAGATCGTTCCAACGGCCACGCCGGTCGCGCCACTGGCCAGAAGCTTTTTCAGGATGACTGTGGCGTCGCCGGCGGTGCCGCCGCCGGGATTGTCCCACATATCGGCGATCACAACTGGATGCCTTGTCGCAGCCATCGCTCTTGCGACAGCTTCATGTTCATCGATTTGCGGCATCATGTGCTGGCCGCGATTTGCGAACAACTCGCGCCCCAGACGTTCGGCCAGGGCGGCTCCAAGGGCTGGATTGTCATCGGTGACCGCAATCATCTTCGTGCCCATTTCGGGCACGTCCCCCGCCATGAAGCCGTGAATTGCCGACAGGGAAAGCAGATCCGGCGTTTCGCGCTCCAACTCCATCATGCGATCGACAAAGCCCCGCATCGGTTCGCGTGACGTGGGAAACACGTCGATCATCCGGCAGTCCCAAACCGACATGACCGGTTTCACGCGGCCTTCAAGCGTATCCACTGCTATGCGCCACAGATCTTCGGCGCGATCAACAAAATCGGTATGTGGGAACTCTTTGAAAACGACAAAGAAGTCCGCGGCCGCGACCCGCTTGGCGGTCAGATGCGAGTGCGGATCCAGTTCAGCACATAACAGCACATCTGGCCCGACAATATCGCGAACCCGCGAAAGCAGATCGCCCTCAGGGTCCAGGTAATCTTGCGCAACCATCGCTCCATGCAGGCCAAGCACCACCGCGTCGACGGGCATGGCTGCGCGCAATTGGTCAAGAATTTCGTCGCGCAGCGATTCGTAGGCGCCGCGCGAGACCAGCCCCGCCGGGTCGGCCCAGGCGGCGGTGCCCTCGATCAGCGTCCAGCCTTGGCGTGCGCAGACCTTGCGTCCCACGGTAATTGGCGCGGTGCAAAGCGTCGGCGTTGCGGGATGCTGGCCCGGAGGGGAGTAGAGCGAGGCCTCAAAGCCTTGCCGGTCAATAACGATAGGCGCAAACGTGTTGGTTTCGGTAGCCAGCGCTGCTGTAAAGATGCGCCGCGACGCCAGACTCATACCACGCTCCAAACCAAAACTATTCACACGGCTTCGTCTTTTATGTGAGGCAGATAGCCAACAAAGCCGGCGATTTTCCATCGTCCGCCGTCTCTGCGGCACACATAAAGCGTCTGCCAGTTCATCCGGTCAAACCCGCCATCGGCCTTCGCCAGCCTGCCGTCGAACTTCTTGCGCACAAGTGCGGCGGCGCCATCGATCTCGATCTCCTCAAGCCGGGTTGCGGCAAAGATGCCGGCGCGGGGATCGCCGGCAAAGACGCCGGAGGCGCGCGCCTCGCCAAATTCCTGCGCCTGACGCAGCCATTCTTCGCGGTAGGCTGCAAGCGTCGGAAAGGCCAGCGTGAACTGTTGCGGATCCGGTTGGAAATGTCCGCTCAAACCGGTGAAATTCGCTTCGATGAAATCATCGGCGACCATTGACCAATCGGCTGTGACAAAGGCGTCGATGTCACGCGAAACAAGCATCTCCCAGATAGCGCGGCGGTCCTGATCTGTTTCAGGAAACGGGTTCTGGTAAGGGTTGCGTGCTGGCGGCATCGTGAGCTCGTGAATGGCCTTGTCTGCAATTACGATACGGCAATCACGAAATCCGTGGCTATATGCCAAGAATAACAAAATGGATTTCGTGGACATGCGATCTGTCCTTGCCGAACGCAATGTCTATTGGAGCAGAAAATGAAGCGACTTGCGTTCGTAACCGGCGGCGGCGGCGATATTGGCCGCGCGATCGCGCGGCGACTTGGCGGTGATCATGATCTTGTCATTGTCGCCGACCTTGATCGCGCAGCTGCCGAAGCGGCTATTCGCACGCTGGGGAGTGGTTTCATCGCCATGCAGCTCGACGTGACTGACCCGCAAGGCTGTGCAGAAGCAGCTGCCGCAGCCACGCAGCTCGGGCGGGTCACGACACTGGTGAACAATGCAGGCGCCGCCCAGGCGCTGAGTCTGCAATCCACCGATCCCGCCAGGTGGCAAGCCGACCGCGCGCTCAACCTGGACGCGGCGTTTTATGTGTTCGAGGCGTTCGCGGATCAGCTCAAGGCCAGTCAGGGTTCTGTCGTCAACATCGTGTCCGTCAATGGTATGGGGGTGTATGGCCACCCTGCCTACGCTGCCGCCAAGGCCGGCATGATCCATCTCACCCGCCTGATTGCGGTTGAGTATGGGCGCTTTGGCGTCCGCGCCAATTCGGTGGCGCCAGGAACGGTGCGCACCCGGGCCTGGGAGGCGCGCGCCGCCCAAAATCCGGACGTGTTCAGGCAGGCTGCTTCGCATTATCCGCTCGGCCGCATCGTGCTTCCCGAAGACGTGGCAGAAGCCGTAGGCTTCCTCGCCTCACCATTGGCTGCGGCCATTACCGGCGTTCTTCTACCGGTCGACTGTGGCCTGACGGCGGGAACGCCGGCGCTTGCGCGCACGTTCACTCAGTCTGCAGATTATTAGCCCTGGACGTATCGCACTTCTTCGTCAGCTGCCGCCACGCTGGTCGGCGATGATCATTGTCGCCGCCTTCTCGGCGATCATCACCACCGGCGCATGGGTGTTGCCTGATACGATGGTCGGCATGATCGAGGCGTCCGCGACTCGCAGACCTTTGAGGCCGTGAACCCGCAGCCGGCTATCCACAACGGCCATCCGGTCGGCGCCCATCCTGGCCGTCCCGACAGGGTGGAAGATGGTTGTCGCTATGTCTCCGGCGGCGCGCGCTAGCTCTTCAGCGCTCTCGACTTGTTTGCCGGGTTTGAGTTCTGCCGGACGAAACTCCTTCATCCGGTTGGTCGCCATCAGGCGGCGAGCCGCACGGATCGAATCTGCAGCGATCTGCCGGTCATTTTCGGTCGACAGATAGTTTGGCGCAATGGCCGGGTGGGCTGCGGGATCAGGTGACGTGATCTGAACGGCGCCGCGCGCCTCTGGCCGCAGATTGCACACTGAAACGGTGATAGCGGGGAAACTGTGCAGCGGTTCGCCAAATTTCTCAAGCGACAGCGGTTGGACGTGGAACTCGATGTTGGGCGTCTCATGCCGCGCGTCAGACCGCATGAAAATACCGAGCTGGCTCGGCGCCATCGACATTGGCCCGGTGCGCTTGAGCGCGTATTCCAGCGCAACCGCTGCCTTGCCGGCCAGCGTGCTCAACCTTTCGTTCAGTGTGTCGGCGCCGGTAATGCTGAAGACAGTGCGGATCTGGAGGTGGTCCTGCAGGTTTTCGCCAACGCCGGGCAATTCGCGCTGGACGGAAATGCCGTGTTGCTGCAACAACGCGCCGGGTCCAATACCCGAAAGTTGCAGCAATTGCGGCGACCCGATAGCGCCGGCCGAAAGGACCAGTTCCCCGCCAACAGCGGCTATGCTTGGGTGGCTGTCGTGAACAAACTCAATTCCGGTCACCGCGCCATCCGTCAGCACAAGCCGTTCGGCCTGCGCATTGGTCAAGACCTTCAGATTTGAGCGGTGCCTGATGGGCTTTAGAAACGCCCGCGCCGCGTTGAAGCGCAGTCCCGCTTTCTGGTTGACCTCGAAATAGCCGGAGCCAAGATTGTCTCCGGCGTTGAAGTCATCGGTTTTCGGCACGCCCATTTCTTCGGCGGCTTCGCGCACAGCGTCGAGGATCGGCCAGGAGAGCCGCTGGCGCTCCACGCGCAGTTCACCGTCACGGCTATGAAAAGGCCCGCCGCGTGACTGGTGGTTCTCCGACTTCCGAAACAACGGCAGCACGTCGTCCCACGACCAGCCGTCGTTGCCCATCTGCCGCCACTGGTTGTAGTCGGCGGCCTGGCCGCGCATGTAGATCATGCCATTTATCGACGAGCATCCGCCAAGAACCCGTCCGCGCGGGAATGCAAGCGACCGACCGTTCAATCCGGCCTCCGAAACGGTTGAATAGCCCCAGTCCGTGCGTGGATTGCCCATGCAGTAGAGGTACCCAACCGGGATATGGATCCAGTGGTAGTTGTCGGACCCGCCCGCCTCAAGCAGCAGCACCCGCTTGGCCGGATCAGCCGACAGCCGGTTTGCAAGGACGCACCCCGCCGACCCGGCGCCGACTATGATATAGTCGTACCGGCCCAAATGCCTGCGATTGGACATGGCTATTTCTCGTTGGTTTTCCGGCGATCCAGCCAGGCGTAGATCTCACCCACCACGCCTCGCCGGAAGATAAGAACGCAGATCATGAAGATTAGCCCGGTGGCTATGGTTACAGGGAAGGCGGATGTCGCCAGCATGTTTTGCAACGCTACAACAAAACCTGCGCCGAAGGCCGGGCCGACCAGGGTTCCGATACCGCCAAGCAGCGTCATCAAGATCACTTCACCAGACATCTGCCACGCGACGTCGGTCAGGGTGGCGAACTGGAACACCAGGGCTTTGGCGGCTCCGGCCAGACCGGCAAGCGCCGCCGACATGACGAAAGCAGCCAGCTTGTAGTACTGAACTGAATAGCCGAGCGAGATGGCGCGGTTCTCGTTTTCACGTATGGAGCGCAGGATCATGCCGAAAGGCGAGTTGACGATCCGCCAGATGCAGAACAGGCCAACCAGGAAGATGACCGCGACGAAATAGTACATGGTGTGCTCGTTCGACAGGTCAATAAACCCAAACAACTGGCCGCGCGGTACGCCCTGGATGCCGTCTTCGCCGCCGGTGAATTCGGCCTGCACGCAAAAGAAAAAGAACATCTGCGACAGCGCCAGCGTGATCATGGCGAAATAGATGCCCTGGCGGCGAATGGCGAAGAAGCCGATGACGAGCCCCAGAACCGCCGCGCCAAAGACGCCGATCAGAATGCCGATTTCGGGTCCGAGACCCCAAACCTTGACGGCATGGGCGGTGAAGTAGGCGGCTCCGCCAAAAAACGCCGCATGGCCAAAGGACAACAGTCCCGTATAGCCAAGCAGAAGATTGAAAGCGCACGCGAACAGCGCAAAGCACATCATCTTCATTAAGAAGATCGGATAGATGAAATAGGGAAGCGCGATCATCGCGGCTATGGCGAGAATGATCAGGATCGTCTCGATGCGTCCAGCCGCAGGCGTGGAGGATGGGCTTGTCGTGGTCTCGGCCATGTCAGGCGTCCTTTCCAAACAGGCCGGCGGGGCGAAACAACAGTACGATCGCCATGATGACAAAGATCACGATATTTGAGGCTTCAGGATAAAACACCTTGGTCAGGCCTTCCGCCAATCCAAGCATGTAGCCGGTGATTATGGCGCCGAGAATTGATCCCATGCCGCCCACCACCACGACGGCGAAAACCACGATGATCAGGTTTGAGCCCATCAGCGGACTGACCTGATAGACCGGCGCGGCAAGCATGCCCGCCAGACCAGCCAGACCCGCGCCCAGGCCGTATGTAAGCGTCAGAAGCATCGGTACGTTGACGCCAAAAGCCTGCACCAGTTTGGGGTTCTCGGTCGCCGCCCGCAAATAGGAGCCGAATTTTGTCTTCTCGATGAGCAGCCATGTGGCGAGGCAGATGATGAGCGAGGCGATAACCACCCAGCCGCGATAGATAGGCAGGACCATGAACCCAAGGTTGGTCGCCCCGGTCAGTTGGGACGGCACAGGATAAGGGTTGCCCGAGACGCCGAAGTAGTAGCGGAACACGCCTTCGATCACGAGCGCGAGGCCGAAGGTGAACAAAAGGCCGTAGAGCGCGTCGACTTCATACAGGCGCGACAGCGCCAGCCGCTCAACGACAATGCCGAACAGTCCGACGATCAGCGGCGCGAGGATCAGCGCTGGCCAGTAGCCGATGCCCAGCGCCGCAAGCAGCAGATAGCCGGTAAAGGCGCCGAGCATATATTGTGCGCCATGTGCAAAATTGATCACTCTGAGCAGCCCGAAAATGATGGCGAGCCCAAGCGAGAGCAAAGCGTAGAATGAGCCGTTGATGAGGCCCACGAGAAGTTGGCCGGCAAAGGCCTGAATAGGAATGCCGAAAATCATCAGACCCCCAGGACCTCGTGCAGTTCGTTCATGCGGCTCTCCAGTTCGCCGACGGCGAACTGCGACAACACCTTGCCATGTTCCATCAGATAGAAGCGGTCCGCGACCTTGCTCGCGAAGCGGAAATTCTGCTCGACCAAAAGGATCGTCATGCCGCGCGTTTTCAGTTCGACCAGCAATTCGCCGATTCGCTGGACGATAACCGGCGCAAGGCCCTCCGTCGGTTCGTCAAGAAGGATCACCTTGACGCCGGTGCGCAGGATGCGCGCGATCGCCAGCATCTGCTGTTCGCCTGGGCTGTTGCGCCGGCTTTTCAGATTGGGAAACAGCTCGAATATTTCCTCGACGCTCATGCCTCCTTGCGCCACGACCGGCGGCAGGATCAGATTCTCATCGACGGTCAACGTTGCGAAAATGCCGCGTTCTTCCGGTACGTAGCCAATGCCGGCGCGCGCTGTCAGGTGCAGCGGCATGCGCATCAGGTCTTTGCCCTGAAAGCTGATTTCGCCCGTGCGCTTGCGCACCAGGCCCATGATTGCGCGCAAGGTGGTTGTCTTGCCGACGCCATTGCGGCCAAGCAGCGTCACTGTTTCGCCCTCGCGAATATCGAGAGTGACGCCGTGCAGCGCGTGGCTCTCGCCATACCAGGCGTTGAGGTCGCGCACAGACAGCAGGGTGGCGGGCTCAGGCATGTTCCGTCCCCATATAGGCCTCGCGCACCCGTTCATCCTTGCTGACCGCCTCGTAGGGGCCAGCTGCGATCACCTGACCGTGCTGCAGAACCGTCACCCAGTCAGCAATGTCGCCGACAACCGAAAGATTGTGCTCGACCATCAACACGGCGCGTTCGGCCGCGATCTCTTTGACCAGCTTGGCGATAGCCCCGACGTCTTCATGGCCCATGCCGGCCATCGGCTCGTCGAGCAGCAGAACCTTGGGATTGAGCGCCAAAGTGGTGGCTATCTCCAGAACACGTTTGCGCCCGTAGGATAGGTCCGCCGCCAATGCATCACGCGCGTCGTCCAGCCCGACTGCGCGCAACAGGCGCTCCGCTTCCGGCGTCAGCACATCAAGGGCTGCTGTCGACCGCCAGAACTGCGTCGCCAGGCCGTTCGGCCGCTGCAGCGCAACGCGCACATTGTCCAGGACCGTCAGGTGCGGAAAGGTCGCGGAAATCTGAAACGACCGCACCACGCCCATCTGCGCAATCTTCGCCGGCGGCGTGCGCGTGATATCCTGTCCGTCAAGCGTGATCTTGCCTGCGGTCGGCTGCAGGAATTTGGTCAAAAGATTGAAGACTGTCGTCTTGCCGGCCCCGTTAGGTCCTATCAGCGCGTGAATATTTCCCTGATGAACGTCGAGATCGACGTCATTGACCGCAACGAAGCCTGCAAACTCCTTTCGCAGGCCGCGGGCGGATAAAACCGCCCGCCTGCCATTTCCGGATGCCGTGGTTTCGGCCATCAAGTCGCCTCACTTCACCAATGGGCAGCCAGCGTCAGCGGGCTTGATGAATGCTTCGTCGCCGGGAACGGTTGCGAGAACCTTGTAGTAATCCCAGGGTCCGGTGCTTTCCGACGGCTTCTTCACTTCCATGAGATACATGTCATAGATCATGCGTCCGTTCGGACCGACCTTGCCCGCGCGGGCAAAGACGTCTTCGACCGGCATTTCATGCAGGTTCTTGGCGACTGCTTCCGTCTCGTCGGTGCCGGCTTTGTCAATTGCCTTCAAATATTGCAGGACCGCCGAGTATGTGCCGGCCTGGATCATATTTGGCATGCGTCCGGTGCGCTCCATGTATCTTTTCGACCACTCCCGTGACTGCTCGTCCCTGTCCCAGTAGAAGCCTTCGGTCAGGGTCAGTCCCTGCGCGGCTTCCAGTCCAAGGCCATGGACTTCAGCGATCGTGAACAAGAGAGCGGCCAGACGCTGCCCACCGGCCACAATGCCGAATTCTGCTGCCTGCTTGATCGAGTTTGCCGTGTCGAGACCGGCATTGGCAAGCCCAATGACCTTGGCGCCGGAAGACTGCGCCTGCAGCAGGAACGAGGAATAGTCCGTTGTCGCCAGCGGATGGCGAACCGAACCGACAACCTTGCCGCCCTTCGATGTCACGTATTTGGCCGTCTGCTCCTCCAGGGAGTAGCCGAACGCATAGTCCGCCGTCAGGAAGAACCAGGTGTCGCCACCCTGGCCGACCAGCGCGCCGCCGGTGCCGACTGCGAGAGAGTGAGTGTCATAGGCCCAGTGGAAACCATAAGGTGAACAGGCCTTGCCGGTCAGGTCCGATGTGGCCGCGCCCGTTACAATGTCGATCTTCTTCTTTTCCGCCGAGATGCCTTGCACGGCGAGCGCCACTGACGAGGTGGTCAATTCCATGATCGCATCGACCTGCTCGGTGTCATACCACTGGCGTGCGATATTGGATGCGATGTCCGCCTTGTTCTGGTGATCGGCGGTGACGACCTCGACCGGCATGTCCTTCACTTTGCCGCCGAAATCTTCGACCGCCATCTTCGCGGCTTCATAGGACCATTTGCCGCCGAAGTCGGCATAGACGCCCGATTGGTCGTTCAGGATGCCGATCTTGATCTTGTTGTCGGAAAACTGCTGCGCAGCCGCCGGCAAGGCGACGGTGGTCACAAGCGCTGCGGTGAGCGCTGCAAAAATACTCTTCATAATTTCCTCCCTGATCGTACGGATTCCCGTCCGATTGCCACCACCGGCAATGTCCACTTTGTATAGGACAAGCCTGACGGGAAAGCGTTCCTTCGGTAGCACTTGACGGATGCACTGAATATTGCTGATTCAGAACAGGGCCTGAACGAAAACGTACAGAGATGCAAAAATTCGACTGGGACGACCTGCAATATTTCCTCGCGGTTGCCGAGCGCGGAACGCTTTCGGGCGCCGCAAGGCTGCTGCGGACCAATCACGTTACCGTTTCACGCCGGGTCGATCGTCTAGAGCATGCGCTCGGCAAGAAGATCTTCGAGCGCAATCCGCGCGGCTATCTGCTCACTGTTGTCGGCGAGCGGCTGCTCTTGTCGGCCAAGGCGATGGCGCAGGAGGCCGACACATTCCGCAGCGAGTCGCGCAACAATGCGATCAAGATCGGCGGGGTCGTGCGGCTGAGCACTTTGGAAGGGTTCGCGAACTATTTTCTGGCCGATCGCCTGCCGGAGTTCCGCCGCATGCATCCCAGCATCGGTATCGAACTCATCACGATCCAGCAGATTGTTTCCTTGTCGCGCCGCGAGGCCGACATGTCGATCGCGCTCGCGCCGCCACAGGCCGATTACTACCACCGCGAAATGATCTCGCCCTACCAGCTTTTCGTCTACGGGACGCAGCGATATCTGGATGCTGCGCCGCCGATCAAAAACCGGGACCAGCTTCGCGACCATCAGTTCATAGGCTACATTTCGGATATGATTTTCACGCCCGGGCTGGACTACCAGTCCGAGGTCGCGCCGGGTGTGACGGTCGGTTACCAGTGTTCCAGCCTTCACGCCCAGTTACGCGCCGCTCTGGCCGGAATAGGCCTGGTCATACTGCCAGCCTTCATCTCACGCGACTACCCGGAGCTTGTCCCGGTCCTGCCGTCCAAGATACGCATCGACCGCGAATACTGGTGCGTTTCGCATAAGGATCTGAGCGCAACCCCGCGCGTTCGCCTGCTGATCGACTACATCAAAGGCATGGCTCACAAGGAACGCCAACTGTTCACCCCGCTCTGAATCGTTCGCCTATTTGTCGGAAAATCCATAAGGCGCGCGCGTGCGCCGGTAGTCATCGAGCAGAATTTGCCGGCCGATTGGCGGCTCAGAGCGGGCTGCGCAGTCGTCGCGCTGACACAGCCTGCATGTGACCCCGATTGGCGTCGGGCTGGCGCCGTCGCTGCCGCGCGCATAGACCAGCCGGCTGGCGTGTTCGGCTGCGCAGCCCAGAGCGACTGCCCGCTGCACCTTTGGCTGGCCGAACCCGCCGACGCCGGAGCTGACGGTGCGCGCGACCGAGAAAAACCTCTGTCCATCAGGCAGTTCGAGCCATTGTGTCTGGATTTCGCCCGGGCGCTGGAACGTCGTGTGCACATTCCACAGCGGACAGCCGCCGCCGTGCCGGGCAAATGGAAAGTCGGCCCCGTCGAGCCGCTTGGATACATTGCCAGCCGTATCGATCCGGATGAAGAAAAACGGCACGCGCTCCTGTCCGGCCTTCTGCAGCGTCGTCAGTCTGTGCGCGACCTGCTCGAAGCTGGCTCCAAATTGCGATGACAGGAGTTCGATGTCGTAGCGGCGGCTCTCGGCCGCCCGGGCAAAAGCGGCGTAAGGCATGACGATTGCCGCTGCCGCATAGCTGGCCAGCGTGCGCCTGGCCAGCCTTTCGCTGCCCTCGCTGCCAAACGTGCCTTCCTCCAGCGCCACCGAAATTTCGCGGCTCAGCTCCAGATGCGCCAGTTGCTGCGCCAACTGGAACGTGTAGCTGGCGGGCGAAAGCCCTTCGTCGATCAAGAGCTCGTGGCGATGCCGGTCCAGCCGGCGGATCGAACCGCCCATAACGTCAGGCGGCAGGCGGCGCACACGTAGCTGGTGGCGCGAGGCGAGGTGCGCTGCAAGTCCGCCATTTTCGGCAACCGTCGAAGCGAGGCGTTCAGCTGTATTGTCGATTGTCGGAAAGCTGTTCTTGCGCGCCGACACAAAGCGCCGGACATCGGCGACCGGATCGCGGTCATCCTCGCCGTTGCGGTTTTCCACACGTTGGTCGGCTAGCATCAGCTGGCCTTCACGATAGGCGTTGTGCAGACGAAGCAACACGTCCCCAAGACCGGGATTGGTGTTGACCAGTTCGGCCACCTCGATCGGCGCGACGTCGATATCCGACAGGATCGGGTCCTTCAGCATTTCCTGTATGCGAGCGAGCTGGTTGTCTTCATCTTCGCCGGCCAGTTCGGACACATCGAGCCGGTAGGTGCGCGCCAGCCTGAGTAGCATGTCTGCTGTCACAGGTCGCTGGTTGCGTTCCATCAGCGCCACATAGGGGGCGGAAATGCCGACATCCGCCGCCATGTCCGCCTGGGTCAGGCCGAGGTCGCGCCGGATACGGCGCAATCTCGGTCCAATAAAAAGTCCTTGCTTTGCGGCCATGGCGGAATCCGTCCTGCTTTGTAAGATTTAACAACATTACTCGGATGTCTTGTAAAGAATAGCAACTTTACAAACTTTCAGTCGCAAAACTAACAGATTTGGCCTATGCCGACACCACATCCTCCACGCAAGGCGTAAGACAATGAGCTATCAGGACCAAATTACACAGGCCGACGGCCTCATCCGCTCCCAAGGCGCGCCCTGGGCGGCGATCGACCCGACGGCAGTCGCGCGCATGCGGCTGCAGAACCGTTTCAAGACCGGCCTCGACATTGCCCGTTATACCGCCGGCATCATGCGCCGCGATATGGCCGCCTACGACGCTGACCCAGCCAGCTACACGCAGTCACTCGGCTGCTGGCACGGCTTCATCGGTCAGCAGAAGATGATCTCGATTAAGAAGCATTTCGGCTCCACCGAGCGCCGGTATCTCTATCTCTCGGGCTGGATGGTTGCGGCGCTCCGCTCCGAATTTGGTCCGCTGCCTGACCAGTCCATGCACGAAAAGACGTCGGTGCCTGCGCTGATTGAAGAGCTTTACACCTTCCTGCGCCAGGCTGACGCCCGCGAACTGGGCATGCTGTTTCGTGATCTGGATGCGGCCCGTGCAGCAGGGGATCAAGTCAAGCAAAAGAACCTGATCAACCAGATCGACAATTTCCAGACCCATGTCGTTCCGATTATCGCCGATATCGATGCCGGCTTCGGCAATGCCGAGGCGACCTATCTGCTGGCGAAGAAGATGATTGAGGCTGGCGCCTGCGCCCTTCAGATCGAAAATCAGGTGTCGGATGAAAAGCAGTGTGGTCACCAGGACGGCAAGGTCACGGTGCCGCATGAGGATTTCCTCGCCAAGGTGCGCGCCTGCCGCTACGCCTTCCTGGAGCTGGGCGTCGAGGATGGCGTCGTCGTCACCCGCACCGACTCGCTTGGTGCTGGCCTGACCAAGCAGATCGCCGTCTCAAAAGAGCCCGGCGACCTCGGCGACCAGTACAATTCCTTCCTCGACTGCGAAGAGATCGCGGCTGACCAACTCGCCAATGGCGATGTTGTCATCAATCGCGGCGGCAAGCTCTTGCGGCCGAAGCGGCTGCCGTCCAACCTGTTTCAGTTCCGCCCCGGTACGGGCGAGGACCGTTGCGTCCTCGACTCCATCACCTCGCTGCAGAACGGCGCGGACCTTCTGTGGATCGAGACGGAAAAGCCGCATGTCGAACAGATTGCGGGTATGATGGACCGTATCCGCGAGGTCATCCCCAACGCCAAGCTGGTTTACAACAATTCGCCGTCCTTCAACTGGACGCTAAATTTCCGCCAGCAGGTGTTCGACGCCTGGCAGAAGGAGGGCAAGGACGTCAGCGCTTACGATCGCGCCAAGCTGATGAGCGAAAGCTATGACGCGACCGAACTGGGGGTCGCCGCCGACGAGAAGATCCGCACCTTCCAGCGTGACGCCTCGAAGCGCGCAGGCATATTCCATCACCTGATCACGCTGCCAACCTATCACACCGCGGCCCTGTCGACCGACAATCTTGCCAAGGAGTATTTCGGCGACGCCGGCATGCTTGGTTACGTCGCCAACGTGCAGCGCAAGGAAATTCGCCAGGGCATCGCTGCGGTCAAGCACCAGAACATGTCCGGTTCGGACATTGGCGACGACCACAAGGAGTATTTCGCCGGCGAAGCTGCGCTCAAGGCTGGCGGCGCTCACAACACGATGAATCAGTTCGCCGCCTGATCTTTACGGCGGGAGGACACAAAAGGGACGCCGGTCGCCGGCGTCCCTTTTGGCGTTCTTTCGACGTAGAGACTTGGACCTCAACTCGTGAACCACGGGGTGTCACGGCAACTCGCATCTGGCGCCAGCGCAACAGCGCTAGTCGTGTTTGATCACCATAGTCTTCATCTGGGTGAAGTCGCGCAGCGCCGCAAAACCCTTCTCGCGGCCATGGCCTGATTTGCGGATGCCGCCGAATGGCAGTTCAATGCCTCCGCCCGCACCATAGGCGTTGATATAGACCTGACCGGCGCGCACCTTGCGCGCCACGCGTGTCGCGCGGCCGGTATTTTCGCTCCACACCGCCGCAATCAGCCCGTAATCCGTTCCGTTGGCTAGCGCGATGGCGTCGGCCTCGTTTTCGAAGGGAATGACTGAAAGCACCGGTCCGAACACTTCATCACGCGCCAGTGCATTGTCGCGCGGCACCGGCCCGTAAAGCGCTGGCGTCACAAACCATCCTGCAGCCGGAACTCCTTTTGCAATCTGACCCTGCGCCAGCAACGGGACGCCATCCTGCGCCGCGCGCGCCGCGAACGCCTCAACACGGGCGCGCTGGCGCGGGCTGATGACGGGACCAAGGTCGAGATCCATCTCCGGCGTGCCGGCGCAAATCGCGCTGAAGCGCTCGACGACGCGCTCGATCACGCGCTCATAGGCGCTGCGCTCGACCAGAAGCCGCGATCCTGCTGAGCAGGTCTGGCCCGCATTCTGAACAATCGCATTGATCAAAACCGGCAGCGCCGCATCGAGATTGGCGTCGCCGAAAACAATCTGCGGACTTTTGCCACCAAGCTCCAGCGTGCAGCCAATATGGTTCTTGGCAGCCGCCGTCTGCACCAGAACGCCAACTTCGGGGCTGCCCGTGAAGGACAGGAAGTCAATGCCGGGGTGATTGATCAGCGCATTGCCGGCCTCCTCGCCATAACCGGGCACGAGATTCACCGCGCCTTCCGGAAATCCGGCCTCGGCCATCAATTCGACCAGACGTATCGGCGTCTGGCAGGCGTCTTCGGCGGGTTTCAGCACCGCCGCGTTGCCTGCAGCCAGCGTCCCGCCAATGGTGCGCCCGAACATCTGCGCCGGATAATTCCACGGAATGACATGGCCCGTGACGCCATGCGGCACATGTTCTGTGGCGACAAAATAGCCATTCAGGAAGGGGATTGTGTCGCCGTGGAACTTGTCGGCTGCGCCCCCGTAAAACTCGAAATAGCGCGCGCAGGCTGCGATGTCCGCGCGCGCCTGTTTCATCGGTTTGCCTGTGTCGCGCGCTTCGAGGACGGTTAGTTCATCGGCATGGTCGAGAATCGCCAGGCCAAGTCTGGACAGCAGCCTGCCGCGCTCGACGGCCGTCAGCCGGCCCCAGGCCCCGGCTTCAAAAGCGCGGCGCGCGGCTTTCACTGCTGCGTCTATGTCCGTCGCATCGCCAGCGGCTATCTTGGCAAAGATTGCGCCTTCCGCCGGTGCGAAAACGTCGATTGTTTTGCCGGTCGCGTTCGCCCGCCATGCATTGTCGATAAATACCCCCTTTGCAGGCACGGTTTGAGTGGTTCCATTGTGGGTCAAGGGATGCTCCAGTCAGGGCAAGACGACGTGACGGACCGAGGTCCCGTCGGCCAACCCGTCAAACGCCGCGTTGATGTCGTCAAGACTGCCGGTCCCGCTGAGCAGCCGATCAACCGGCAACCGCCCGGTGCGAAACAGCGCCACGTAGCGGGGAATGTCGCGCGACGGCACGCACGAGCCGATATAGCTGCCCTTGAGGGTGCGTTCTTCGGCGACGAGCGAAACCTGTTGCAAGTCCAGCCTTTCGGCCGGATTGGCCAGTCCTGCGGTGACGGTGGTTCCGCCGCGTCTTGTGATCGCATAGGCGAAGCCCAGCGCCTTGACCGAACCAGCCACTTCGATCGCCGCGTCGACACCGCCTCCAGTGTGCTGTTTGACGCGCTGCACGGCATCCGGATCACGCGGATCAATGGCGAGCGTCGCCCCCAATTCAATAGCCAGCGCGCGCTTTTCGGCGACCAGATCGGCGGCGACAATATGCGCTGCACCTGCGGCCTTGGCGCCAAGTAGCGCGGCCAGGCCAACGCCCCCCAGGCCCACTATGGCGACGCTTTGACCGGCCTTCACCTGTGCGGTGTTGACCACAGCGCCAACGCCCGTCAGCACTGCGCATCCAAACAGCGCCGCTTGCTCGAATGGCAGGTCTTTGTCGATCCTGACAAGCGAGCGACGTGAGACAACTGCCCGGTCGG
>Ga0209573_1002392_pt1 | contig 24081 bp, 16 predicted proteins | sample TNRBio252014_DNA_FD_185870 | JGI IMG/M metagenome (GOLD analysis project Ga0209573, IMG submission 185870) | Wastewater treatment Type I Accumulibacter community from EBPR Bioreactor in Madison, WI, USA - TNR Reactor_6/25/2014_ DNA (SPAdes)... | ecosystem: Engineered > Bioreactor > EBPR >... | reverse complement strand
CTCCTCCTGAATAATCACCTTTGCTGGAAATCCACCGCGCTGCAGAAGCGTATGCTTATCACCCCCATGAAACACCTTCAACGTCGCCAATTCCTGCGCGACCTCGGCATCTCCGCCGGGGCGCTGCCGTTTCTCACCGGATTGCCCAGCCTTACGGGCGCGCCCGCGCCGCAGAAGCGCCAGCGGCTTGTCATCATGTTCTCGCCGAACGGCACGTTGCCAAATGAGTTCTGGCCGGACCAGGAAGGCGCGAATTTCAGCTTCAAGTCGATCTTGAAGCCGCTGGAAGCTTTCAAGGACCGCATGCTGATCTTGCATGGCGTCGCCAACAAAGTGCGCGGCGATGGGGACAGCCACATGCGCGGCATGAGCTGCCTGCTCACCTGCGATGAACTGCTCAAGGGCAACATCATGGGCGGCGGCGGCAATCCGGCCGGCTGGGCCAGCAACATCTCCATCGATCAAGAGATCAAGAACTTCCTTCAGAGCCGTGCGGAGACGAAAACGCGCTTTGGTTCGCTCGAATTCGGCGTCGCCGTGCCGGAGCGTGCCGATCCGTGGACGCGCATGAGTTATGCCGGAGGCAACCAGCCCATCGCACCCATCGACGACCCACATCAGGTGCTGAAGAAGGTCTATGGCAAGATGAAGGACAAGGAGAGCTTGGTGAGCATCCTCGACGATGTGCGCAACGATTTGAAGCGCGTCTCCTCAAAGCTCAGCGCCCGTGACAAGGCGCTGCTGGATCAGCACATGACGCTGGTGCGCGGTTTGGAGCAAGATTTGGCCGAGGCCGACAAACAGGGCAAGCTCAGTCATCCCGTGCCGCAGGTCGATCCGAGCATCGAGCTGGTGAACGACAACACGCCGCAGATCAGCCGCATCCAGATCGACCTGCTGGTTAATTCGCTTTCCAATGACATGGCCCGCGTGGCGACACTGCAATACATGCGCAGCGTCGGCATGGCGCAGATGCGCTGGCTCGGTGTCGAGGAAGGCCACCACAGCCTCTCGCATGATCCTGACGACAAAAAGGACAGCTACGAGAAGCTGATGAAGATCAACACCTGGTTCGCCGGTGAGTTCGCCTACATGGCGAAGCGTCTCAGCGAAACACCCGAGCCTTCTGGCGACGGCAGCATGCTCGACAACACTTTGCTCGTGTGGACCAATGAACTCGGCAAGGGGAACAGCCACACCCTCGACAACATCCCCTACGTCATGGTCGGCGGTGGTTTCGGCTTCAAGATGGGCCGCAGCCTCAAATTCGACAAAGCCGCGCACAACCGCCTGTGGATGTCCGTCGCGCAGGCGATGGGCCACGATTTGCAGACCTTCGGGAAGAAGGAGCTGTGCGAAGGCGGGGCTTTGAAGCTGGGGTGAACCGGGCCGAGTTTGATGTCGGTGTCGTAGGACGAGTGTGGCGTCAGCCCGCTCGTCTTTAACGGTTTCGAGGTGCGTTTGCGCTTCCGCATCTGCCAAGAGGATGCCTGGGGAATGGAAGGGATTTTATTGGCGGATCGAATGCGATGCAGCCGGGCGGGCTGTCGCCACACCCGGCCTACGAATTATTGGCTCCGCCATCATGCACGGGCACGACTTCATCAACACTCCCTGGCACTTGGCTGGCGCTGCTCAGTAAAAAGGGATTCACAAGCCGGTGACGACCTGTTATGACGCCGGGTGTCATGCACACATCGCGTCTGCTTACTCACGTTCTTGGAGTCCTTCTGCCATTCACTTGGCTCGCCGCGGAGGATCGTCGTTTGGAATGCGAGGTGGTGAAGGCCGATGGCAGTCCCGCCGCGAATGCGTCGGTGTTTTGTTATCGCCCGCCGTCGGTGAACGGCATTCTTGCGCAGCCGGTGTTCGCAGTGGGGAAAACGGACGAGAAGGGCCGGTTCAGCGCCGCCATCTCCCAACCAGAGCCTGTGAAGGTCTTGTACGGCATGGCGCTGGCCTTGAGCGCGGACGGTGAGGCGGGATGGCTGCCTTTTTCTGGCAACGCGCCGAATCAAGAGCCGAGCATCACGACCAAGATCACGGTGATGCCGGGCGGGGACTTCCGTGCGCGCTTGATGCAGCCAGATGGCCAGCCCGCAGCCGGTGTCGAGGTGTGGGTGCATGGTTGCGCCATGCCACGCAAGCCAGAGGACCGTTTTCCGATTTATCTCGATATGGGACGGCTGCCGGGGCCGCATTGGAAGGCGATGACGGATGCGGAGGGGCGCTGCGTGATCCGGCAGGTGCCGCAGGGCGCCTCAATCTATCTCGCGCATGCCGACGAGCGCTTTGCCCAGCTTCCCGGCATGCATGAGATCTTGATGCCCAAGATGCCAAAAGCGGACGGCGCTGAGCATGAGCTGAAGCTGGTGCGCCCCGGCGGCATCCGTGGTCGTGTGATACTGCCGGATGGCGGGCCTGCGGCGCATTCGATCACCCAGATCATCGAGCACACGCCTTATGTCACGGCCTTCAGCACCCAAGTGCTGACGGATGCGCAAGGAGGTTTCGTCATCACGCAGATTCCTCCTTCGAAGTATCGCCTGCGATTTGCCACCCAGCCGCCGTTGGACGACGAGTGGATCGGCGCTGAGAAGGACGGGGTCGAAGTCAAAGCGGGGAATGTCACCGATGTGGGCGATTTGAAGGTCTCCCAAGTCGCCATCGTCATCGCCGAGGTCTTGAACGCCGAGACGGGCGCGAAGATCGAGGAACCTGTTATCATTCGTCTGGCCGCAGGCACCCACGCGCTGCACTATCGGTCTCACCGCATGACGCCGGAGGGGTATCATCCGCCGGGCCGGGATGATGACCTCAGTGTGAACGTGGCGGACGGCGAGCGCAAAACCGTCCAGTTCAAGCTCAAGCCCGTGAAACCGCAGGACATGATTGCCGGCGTGGTGCTGAACGCGGATGGGAAACCGGCGGAGGGTGCCTCCGTGCTGATGATGGGGGGAGGCGGCTTTGACTCGACCGCAGCCGCCAAGACCAAGGCCGACGGACATTTCCAATTTCCAGCCCCGCCCGATACGCGGCGGATCACGCTGCTTGCCTGGGACGGCGACAAGACCATGTCCGATCCCATTGACGCCAAACGTGGCGAACCTGTGACGGTGAAGATACGCGCCGGCGGTTTTGCCTCCGTGAGCGGTCGCATTGTCGATGAGCAGGGGAAAGCCATTCGGAATGCCAAGGTCACATGGACCATCATGGGCATCGAGTATGGCTTCCACCCCGGCCCGGTGCCCGAGGAGGCTCTGACAGACGCGGACGGGCGCTTCTCTTTCCCGCGACTGTGGACTGGCTCGGACCATCTGATTTTCTTCTGCTCGGCCGACGGTTACGGCGGCGCGGCATTGCGTGATGAGAAGCTCATGCCAGGAAAGAGCCTCGACTTGAAGATCACCTTCAAGAAGGCGGATCAAAGCATCTCCGGTGTGCTGCTCCAGGCGGACGGCACACCCTCGTCCCATGCGAGCATTTCCGCGCAGGGAGATGGCCAGCCTTCCCGCAATCAGGCCACCACGGACGCCGAGGGCAGGTTCACCATCAACGGTCTCTGCACGGGCAATGTCAGCCTCCGCATCTACGATCCGGCCACGAAGAAAAGCTTTTATCATCGTGCCAAGGTGCCTGCCGAGAATATCCGCGCCTCCTGGCCCAGTGCCGAGGGCATGGCCACCGGCATCGTGGTGGACAGCGCCGGGAAACCCATGCCCGATGCCGCCATCGAGGCGTGGGAATACGGTGTCAAAGCCGCCGCCAACAAGCAGGGCCGCTTCGCGCTCACCGGCCTGCGGAAGGGCTGGTTCACGGCGGAGGTCAAAGCCACGACCGATGACGGCACCAAGATAGAGACAAAACAGCGACTGAAGCCCGGCATGTCGAATGTCCGTGTGCAGATGCCGCCGAAGACGCGTGAACACGAGCCTCCGCCCACGATTCCGCTGGTTCTCATCGGCAAACCGGCCGCCGATCTCCAAATCGCCACCTGGATCAATTCCGAGCCGCTTTCCGCCAAGGCGGGCGGCAAGGTGCGCATCCTCGACTTCTTCGGCATGCAGTGCGCGCCGTGTCTCGCGGGTTTTCCGAAAGTGCAGGCGTTCTGGGAGACGCATCGTGACAAAAACATCGAGGTCATCGCCCACGGCAGCGATTTCTACCCGGTGCAGGAGGTGAGGGAGTACCTCGCCAAACACCCGAAGCTCAAGTTCCCCATCGCCATCGCCGGGCCCACATCCTCCTATGCACGCGACTACGACATCCGGGGCATCCCGTTTTATGTGGTCATTGATCAAGCGGGCAAAATCGTCTCCGCCGGCCATGACTGGGACGCGGCGGCGGCGGTGGCATTGAAGCTGATCGGCGAGTGATGCGAAATTCTGGTCGAATTGCACGACGAATCCGGCCAGCATGTGCTTTCTGCCGCCAGTTCCATTTCCTGATTCATGTCCAAACCCATCATCGCCGTCACCATGGGCGACCCCGCCGGGGTCGGCCCCGAAATCTGTCTGCAACTCCTCGCCAACGAGGAAGTCTGCGCCATCGCCACGCCCGTTGTTTTTGGTGATGCACGGCTGCTGGCTCGTTGCGCCCGGCAAACCGGTTTGTCTGCTCCCAAACGCATCCTGAGCGAGATCGAGTGGGCTGAAAAATGTGGCAGCATTGATGCGCCTGCTGTTTTGGACCTCTTCGGCTTCGATGCGGAGGATTTCATGCCCGGCACGGTCAGCGCGAGGACCGGCGCGGCGGGTTATCGCTATGTGGATAAAAGCATCGAGGCTGCGCTCGCCGGACAAGTCGCCGCCGTGGCCACTGCGCCGCTGAACAAGGAGGCGCTGCATGCCGCTGGCATCACCTATCCGGGCCATACCGAGATGTTTGCCGAGAAAATGGCAGCAGCTCGTTCCTGCATGACGTTCTTCTCGGCGGAGATGATTTGCAGCCTCGTCACCGTCCACATCGGCTATCAAGACGTGGTGCACGCTCTCACCACTGCGCGCATTTTGGACGTGATCGAGCTCACCGACGAGGCCGTGCGGCGTGTGCGTGGGAAGGCTCCCAAAATCGCCGTGTGTGGTCTTAATCCGCATGCAGGTGAGCATGGGCTGTTCGGTCGTGGCGAGGAGGAAAGCATCATCGCCCCAGCCATCGCGGCCGCGCGGGCCAAAGGCATCACCATCGAAGGTCCGCTGCCGCCGGACACCGCGTTCATCGCCACGAAGCGCCGCAGCGTGGACGCCTACATCTGCATGTATCACGATCAGGCGCTCATCCCGCTCAAAGCTCTCGCTTTCGACACCGCCGTGAACACCACACTCGGTCTGCCCGTGCCGCGTACCAGCGTCGATCACGGCACCGCTTGCGACATCGCATGGCAGGGCAAGGCGAACGGCAGCAGCCTGGTCGAGGCCGTGAGACTTGCGGCAAAGATGTGCTCGAAGTGACCGCTTCGGCAGCATGATCGAAGTGCCAAAGGCGAGATAGATCCAAGCAAGAGAGCTGGCCTGAAATCGTTAAAGCAACCCATCATGAACATCGCCACCAAACGACATCTTGATCGCCGTGCCTTGCTGCGCGGGGCTGGAGCCACTCTCTCGCTGCCTTTTTTGGAGGCCATGGTGCCAGCCTTTGCCACACGGGCTCAAGCTGCCGTCGGGCAGCCTCCTCCACGCTTTCTGGCGATGTGTGCCACGCTCGGCTTCCACACGCCGTTTTTGTTTCCACAGGAGACCGGGGCGGATTACACGCTGACACCGTATCTGGAGCCGTTGAAGGACTTGAAAGGTGATTTCTCAGTCATCTCCGGCCTCCAGCATGAGGAGCAGAATGGCGCGAACGGCCATACCTCGGAAATGACCTGGCTGACGTCCGCAAAGCATCCTGGCCTCGCCGGATTTAAGAACACGATCTCCATCGACCAGCTCATCGCTGAGAGCATCGGCACGCAGACGCGGTTTCCGAGCCTCATTCTCGGCACCGGCAGCGAATCCATGTCATGGTCCGCCAGCGGCGTGCCGCTTCCGGCGGAACCTTCGCCTTCCAAGGCCTTTCAGCAGCTCTTTGTCGATGGCACGCCAGCGGAGACTGCGGCGCAGGTGCGCGACCTCAAACGCGGGCGCAGCATTCTCGACACCGTGACGGGCCAGGCGAAGAAACTCCACGGCGAGCTCGGCAAGCGTGACCAGGAAAAGCTCGACGAGTACTTGAGCGCCGTGCGCGATCTCGAAGGCCGTCTCGTGCAAAACGAGGAGTGGGTGCAGAAGCCGAAGCCCAGAGTCGAGGTGAAGCCACCGACCGACATCCAGAGCCGCACCGATGCCATCGGCAAGATGAAGCTCATGCAGGACTTGATCGTCCTCGCGCTGCAAACTGACTCCACCCGCACCGTGACTTTGCGTCTCAGCGGCATGAACGCCGTGCCTGAGATCGAGGGGGTGAAGAACGACTGGCACAACCTTTCCCACCACGGCCAGGACCCCGCCAAGATCGAAGAACTGAAAGTCATCGAAAGAGCCGAGTTCACCGCCTTCGCCGACTTTCTCACCAAGCTCAAGACTGCTTCTTTGCTGGAGAGCACTGCCGTCATCTTCGGCTCCAACCTCGGCAACGCCAGCGCGCACAGCACCGCCAATCTTCCCCTCATCCTCGCAGGAGGCGGCTTCAAACACGGCCGCCACATCGCCATCGACAAGGAGAAGCACGTCTTCTCGAATCTCTTCGTCTCACTGGCCCGGCGGATGGGCGTGGAAGCGGACAAGTTCGGTTTCAGCACCGGCGTGTTGGACATCAATCAAGCCTGAGCATGAAGTTTTGTTTTCTCGCGGCACTACCGCTGTTTGCCTTGGCATCACAAGCCGCCATTCCGGCCATCGGGCCGTTCCTCGATCAGAACTGTCTGGACTGTCATGACGCGGAGATGAAAAAGGGCGGTCTTGATCTGGCGGCGCTGTCCACCGACGGCTCGGATGCCGCGTCTTTGAAAAAGTGGGTGCGTGTCTTTGACCGTGTCGCCGCAGGCGAGATGCCACCGCCGAAAAAGAAGCAGCCCTCGCAGGATGCCGTGCAGGATTTCATGGCGGCCCTCGGTGGTGACCTGGTGACGAAATCGAACGCGCAAAAAGGAACCGTGCTGCGTCGGCTGAACCGGCGTGAGTATCAAAACACCCTCAACGAGCTGCTCGGTGTGAAGGTGAATGTGATTGATTCATTGCCGGAGGACGGACGTGCGCACGGCTTTGACAACATCGGCGAGGCGCTTTCGATCTCCGGCATCCAGATGCAGCGCTACATGGAGGCCGCCGAATTGGCGCTCAATTCGGCGCTGAATCAGGAAACGAAGCCAGAAAGCGAACTGCAACGCGCTTCGCTCGACTCAGAGCGCAATCGCAAGGACACCATTGGCAAGCAATGGCTGCGGCGTGACGACGGTGCCATCGTCGTCTTTAACAACGGCGGTTTTCCCAGCACGGTGATCCCTAATCTCCGCGCCAGACAAGCTGGAACCTACAAGCTGCGTGTCACCGGCTATGGTTATCAGATTGAGGAGCCGGTCGTCTTTGCGCTGATCACCGGCAGCTTCAATTTTCGCAACGCGGACAACGTGACGCACAGCTTTCACGAGCTGCCTGTCGGTCAATCAAGCACCGTGGAGATCACGCTGCATCTCGATGCGAACAAAGGCATCTGGATCAGTCCGCAGGGGCTGAATGGACCGGACGGGCATTCCCCCATCAAAGACGGTCCGGCCAAATATCCCGGTGAAGGCATGGCATTTCAGGAGATCACGCTCGAAGGCCCCTTCATCAACGCATGGCCGCCGCGAGGCCAAAAGCTGCTGCTCGGCGATTTGAAGCTGCGGCAACTGCCGCATGGACTGCCCCCTTCGCAGGCCTGGAGAGCAAGGAACCCCGACTTCAAGCACAAGTACACCGCTGACAGCGCCGATCCGGCCGGGGATGCGCGCCAACTGCTGCCCGGCTTCATCACTGCCGCGTTTCGTCGTTCGGCCATGGCGGCGGATGTGGAGCCTTATGTGAAGCTGTTCGACGCCGAATTCGCCGAGAGCCTGGATTTCCTCGCGGCCATGCGCACGGCGGCCATCGCGGTGCTGTGTTCGCCTGAGTTCTTGTTCTTGAAGGAGCCTGCGGGCAGGCTCAATGACCTGCAACTGGCCTCGCGCCTCGGCTACTTCCTCACACGCAGCGCCCCTGATGCCGAACTTCTCACCGCGAAGCTCACACAGCCCGAGGTGCTGCGCGCGCAAACGGAGCGTTTGCTCCAAGCGGCCAGCTTGGAGCGCTTCGTCATCGATTTCACGGATGGGTGGCTGAATTTGCGTGAGATCGACTTCACCACGCCGGACAAGCAGCTTTACCCGGAATACGACGAGCTGTTGCTCGACTCGATGCTGCGCGAGACGCGGAGCTTTGTCACCGAACTCATTCAAAACAACCTGGGGGTCGCGAACATCGTGCAGAGTGACTTTGCGATGCTGAACTCGCGCCTCGCGCAGCACTATGGCATCCCTGGTGTGAGCGGACTGGCCATGCAAAAGGTCAAACTGCCGCCGGACAGCCATCGTGGCGGTGTTTTGACCCAGGCGAGCGTTTTGAAGGTCAGCGCGAACGGCACGAACACCTCGCCCGTCGTGCGCGGCGCCTTTGTGATGGATCGCATCCTCGGCATCGAGCCACCTCCGCCGCCGCCCGGTGTTCCTGGAGTGGAGCCTGACATTCGTGGTGCCACCACACTGCGCGAGCTGCTGGACAAACACCGCAACATGGAAAGCTGCAACGGCTGCCATCGCGCCATCGACCCTCCCGGTTTCGCGTTGGAGAGCTACGATGTCATCGGCGGCTGGCGCGAGCGCTTCCGCAGCATTGACCAGGGGGAGCAGGTCAAGCTCACCGTTCAGGGCCGCAAGGTGCGCTACCGCCTTGGCCCGCCCGTTGATGCGGCAGGCGAGCTGAGTTCAGGAGCCAAGTTCGCGAACCTGTCCGAACTTAAGACGCTGCTTCTCGCCGGACAGGATCGCGTGGCCCGTTGTATGATCGAAAAACTGCTCATCTTCGCCACCGGTCGGGCCATGGGATTCTCCGACCGTGGCGAACTCGACAAGATCGTGGCGCAGTCGAAGGCAAAGAACCACGCGATGCGTGATTTGATCCATGCCGTCGTGCAGAGCGAGATTTTTCGCAGCAAGTAAGGCGGCAAACGTCAATCCAGCGAACGCTTAGGCGGACCGATACGAACGCGTCCTGCATCCGTGGCGGTGGTGGGTGCCTGCGGCGGGGTGGGTGTCAGCCGCTGGATTTCGTAGCCCGGAATGGTCAGAGTCAGATCGAGTTTCGCGAGGAATTCCCAAGTGGCGGGGACGCCGACTTCATCGGCCAGACGACGCGCCTCGTGGTAGGTCTCGAAGGCGTCTGGCATGACTTGGAAAATGGCGACGCCGCCTGGGTCTTCCTTGATGTCGCGCATGAGGCGGATGTAGGGCGAGTTGGGCTGCTTCATGGCCGCCACATTTTCGCCACCGCCGCCCTTGGGGGTCAGGACGAGTTGCACGTTGGTGGCCTGGGGTTTGGGTTCGAAGGCGTAGGAGCCGCTGATGAGAGGATTGGCGGCCGCGCGCTGGATCATGGCGGCGATGCGAGCACCGTCATAAATGGTGCGGGCTTTGCTGGCGTCCTCGATGCCCTTGAGCTTGCCAAGATCGCGGAAGTAATCTCCCACATCTTTGGGCGTGGCCTTCACTTCCTGGGTAGTGGCTCCCCAGGAGAAAGAGATTTTACCACCGGCCGAGGTGGCCTTGAGCACAGGTTTGAGCGGATCACGTGAAGGGTCCAGCTTGAGCCAGGGATTGAGGTCTCCTTTTGCGGCGGCAGCGACGGCCTGGGCTACGACCGCCATGTTCTGGCGGGTGGGAACGGCGATGTCGGCGAGCGCCCCGAGCAGTTGTTTGTTGGCGACGATGCCAGCCTCGGTGAGCGCTTTGTAAGCCAGCGCGGCATGTTCCACCTGCACATGTTCGATGAGAGGAGAGATTTCCACCCAGGCTTTTTGGGCGTTCGCAGGTGAGCCGAGGAGGGTGGTGAGCAGCTTCACGAAGGGCTGCGCCTCGGTTTTTTGGTAAACGAGCTGCGACTTTACCTTGTCGAGTCCATCGAGAATCGGCAGGAGGAATTTGGTCTGGCTGAAGGTGATCACACCCTGCTTGGCGACGAGAACACGGGTTTCGACCGGTTTTTCGGGGTAGGGGCGGGGATTGGGGAGGCGGATGTAAGTCGGGGGCGGCGGCTTGAACTCGGGAGTCTGGTCAAGCAGTGCCTTGAGGCGTTCGACTTCGGCAAGCAACTTGTCGGTTTCAGCCTTGCTGAGATCACGGGCTTTTTTGCGTTCCTCGACCTGCTTCTTGAAGGCGTCGAGGTCCATGAACTTCATCTTGGCCTGCATTTCTGAAGTATCGATGCTCTTGAGCTGTTCGACGGCCTTCTTCATGTCTTCCTCGGCCTTTTTTTGGTCTTCCTCGAGTTTCTTGGGGTCAGCGGGCGGGGGCGGAAGTTGTTTCACCTGCTCCACCACCTTCTTGTGCTCCTCCTCGGTGACCGGGGGGAGGTCGGAGAGGATCTTCTGAACGACGCGCGCGGTGTTGAGCGCCATGACGACAAAGACGATCATGAGCACGCCCACGACGTTCGTCACGGCGTCCATGAGGGAGTCGAGATTGAGCGCTTCGTCGCCGCCTGATTTTTTCTTCGCCATGGTCGTGTGAAGTCGGTAGGGGGTTATTTGGTCGCAGGCGGCGGCGGAGCGCCTGGTGGTGGTGTTGCCGGCGGTGAGGCTCCGGGTGTCGCTGGGGGCGTTGGTGCTACAGCCGGTGGCGGTGGAATGGTGCCACGGTATTTTTCAAACAGCGCGAGGTCGAGCACACCACGACCTGGGATGGGCAGCTTGCCGACGCGGATGCTGTAATCGGCTTCGGCACGCCCGGCACCGTTGTTGAAAGCACCCGCGCCATCATCACGCACGAGAAAGAGGATTAGTGATTTTGGGTTTTTGGCGATCTCAGCGAGGAAGTGATTGTACTTGGTGTCTGCCACAACGACTTCCGGTGTGGCGCTGAGGCGGTATTCTTCACCCCAGGCTCCAAGAATTTTCAGCGAACCGCCACCCGCTTCGACGAAGAAGACCTTGGTGTCCTCCGGCATGCCGCTGCCGGAAGGCTGGACGACCACCGGCGGGATCTTTTTATCCTCCGGCACATGGCGCTTCTTGATCTCAGCCATGAGGGTGGCGATCTCTTTTTGGCTCTCCACCTGCTGGAATTTGAGGCCCTCAATCTCGGTCAGAAGATCATCCAGCTCCTTCTGCATCTGCTGGCTGATTTTCATGTTCGCCTCCTGGATGTCCTTGGAGGTGTTGAGCAATTTGCGCAGCTTGACGAACTGCTGCTCCTTCTCGTTGACCTGCTTCTTCAGCTCCTCGAGCACGGCGAGCTTTTCCTTGAGGACGACATCCAGCTTCTTGCGTTCCTCGATCTCTTTCTTGAGCTTGATGTATTCCTGCGAACGGCGGATGTCCTCCGGGTCGCGTCCCTTGGCCTTGTCCATCTGGGCCATGACGAGCACCACGATCATGAACACGAGCGCGCCAATGAGACAGGCTAGGATGCTGAGGAAGGGGAAAAGGGAAACCTCTCCTCCTTCAGATTGGCGACGCTGGGCCATGAGGTTTGCGGATTAAACGATGGGGGTGGCTCAATCGCGGCTGAACCAGCCTTTTTTCTTCACCTGATGGATGAGGATCTGCTTGCCGCCGAGTTCGGAGAGCAGGGTGTTGAGGCTCTGGATGCCGCTGGAAAGGGCGCGGGTGTAGTCGGTGGTGGTCTTGACGCTGTCCTTGACGGCGTTGGTGAGGTCGTCGCGCATGCGGTTGAGCGCGGTGGCGAACTCGGCATCCACCCGCTGCTGGTGGGAGGCGGCGCGTTTGTCCAGATTGTCGGCCTGCTCCTTGATCTGCTTGGAGAGGGAGTTGAGATCAACGAGGAATTCCTTCTGCGAGCTGGCCACGGCTTTGACGAGCGTGTCCATGAGGCCGTTGGAGTCGCCGCCGGCCACGCCGCCGCCGTCATTCAGACGTGGCAGGAGGATTTCATTACAGAAGGCGTCGATGTTGTTGAGATTGTCGTCCTCCGACTTGGAGACGGCGTTCATGGGGAAGTTCAGGAACATGGCGAGCACGAGGCCGAGCAGCGTCGTGTCAAAGGCGGTGCCGAGACCGCTGGTCACGCTGCCGAAGGATTTCATGACCTTCTCCATGTCCGTCATGTCGCTGAGATCAATGCTGCCGATGGCAACCGAAAGACCAAGCACGGTGCCGATGAACCCCAGGATCGGAATGGCCCAGAGGAAGACCTTCACAAGGGAGTAGCTGCCGCCGATGCGCGAGCTGTCGATATTTGACTGGGCGCTCATCATGTTGCTGACCTCGCCGTTGCTCTGGCGCACCTCGAAGAGCTCCAGGCCCTTGCGGATGCGGTTCACCATGAGGCTGTCACGCAGGCGGGCGGGCAATCCGTAAAGATGGTCGATGAAGTGGCCGACATTCTCGCGGTTGATCTCGGAAGCGATTTCAGCAGGCAGCACATCAAGCAGCATGGCGTCCTTTTGGTGCCGCAGCTTCTGCCCCTTGAGGTAGAGCAATGCCACCGCCCAGAAGAAGAAAAAGGTTTCCATGTAGTTCACCCAGGTGCGTTCCAGAAACAAATCGTGGAGGTAGTCCATCGTGTCCACCGGCGCAGTGCCGAGTGCGCCTTTGCCAAAGGGGAACATGATGCCGAACCAAGCCAGCGAAGCCACTGCGCCGATGGCAAGCGCAAGCCAGGGGTTCGGATTCGCCGGGTCAGTTTCCTCCCAACCACCGCGTTCCTTGGGCTGGTATGAGTATGCCTGCTCCTCTGAGTGTTGAGGGGCTCCGTGCTCGTGCTCATGTTCAGCGCCGAAAGAATCCTCAGGAGCGGAAGAAGGAGGGTTGACGCCGCTGGGGGCTGGCAGGCCTGAAGGTGCCGGCAGGCCGGAGGGCGGCGGCGGAGTGGCGGCGCTGGCGGGAATGCTGAGCTTGGTGTTACAGCCGGGGCAGCGGACGATTTTGCCAGCCATTTCGGGCTCGGCTTTGAGCTGCATGTCGCATGAGGGGCATTTGAACTTCACGGGTGATTTCCTCCAGGGTGAATGAAAAACGAAAAATAGGGAGATGACTACTAGCGGCGGTCACACTCATCCGACAAGGATTTTCTTGGGTGAGGCGCAGAAGAAAGCATTTTTTTAATCTTCGACCTCCATCGCAGGCTTGTTCAACTCCGTTCCAATGGCCGTGCCTGCTCGTGTTCGCTGTCGTGGTGGAGCTAAGGGGATTCGAACCCCTGACCTTCTCATTGCGAACGAGACGCTCTACCAACTGAGCTATAGCCCCCTGACAACGCGGCGGATTATGACCGTCAAAAATGCTGCGGCAATGAAAAAGAATGATCTCACATCAGACTCAGCAGCGATTCCCGGACCTGCGTCTGCCATTTGGCGAGATAAGCGAGCTTCGCCTGCATCGTCTGCAATTCGATGAGGATGGCGGTGTCTCCTGCTCCCAGCCGGGAGTCGAGCGCGGGCAGTTCTGCGAGCAAGGCGGATCGTTGCGCCTCCAACTGCGTGCCAAGCTCCTCAACCTGCTCGCGCAGGCGCATTTCCTCAGGTGCCAGCAGGGCTTTGGCGAGCGCGGAGGCGGCTGACTGGCGTCGCTTAAGGCAGGAGTTGATGTTTTGCAGCAGCGGACCGAGCTGGCTGAAGATCGCCATCATCGTGTCGTCGATCGGAACAGCACGCCACGGTGCTTGATGCAGTTCGAGCAGATGCTTGAGGCGTTTCTCGGGGGATTGCAGCGTTTCATGCGCGGCGTTGACCTCGGCGGCATGAGCGGCATCGCCACCAGGCTGGTCGGGATGCGCGGCACGACTGGCGGCCAGCCAGGCTTGTTGCAAGGCATCGGGATCAAGCGCGGCGGCGCGTGGCAGGCCGAGGAGGGCGAAGGCGTTTGTCATCGGGCATCAGGCGGAAAAGCTTTCGCCGCAGGAGCAGGTGACGACGGCGTTGGGGTTCTTCACTTTGAAGCCGCCGCTTTGCAGGTCATCGCTGTAATCAAGCTCCGAGCCCGAGACGAACAACGCGCTTTTGGGGTCAATGACGACGCGCACCTCGCTGGAGGTGACCATGATGTCGCGGTTGGCGGGGCCATCGACGAGGTCCATTTTGTATTGAAGGCCGGAGCAGCCGCCGCCAACAACGGCCACGCGCAGGGCACCGTTGTCGGCCCGGCCCTGCTTCTTGAGCAGGCCCAGGAGGCGGTTGGCGGCATTGGGCAGCACTTTGATGAGCTTTTCGTTGCCGATTTTGAAGCTGGGGGCGGTTGCGGTCATGCGGAGTGATAGCACGAAGATCACGCATGAAACATGGAACTTTGAATCCGCCGCCTGAGCAGGCTTTTTTGAAGCGGCGGTGCTTTATGCTTGCCTCGCGGGCGGTTTTTTGAGACGAACAGGCTGCAATCTGATTTTTCCCATGAGCGCCACCGATGTTCCGCCGCTGCCTTTGCAGTTGTTCACCCTCAAAGACGGCCTTGTGGCCAGTGACAGCGGCCAGGAGGCCGTGAACAACTACGCCGCTGATTTTCAGGGACTGCGCCACTTCGGCCTGAAAATTGGCGACTGCCTGGATCTCGGCGCTCCTTGGACCGGCACGCTGCAAGAAGAGGATTTCACCCTGAACTTCGCCTACTTCGACGCGGGCACGGACGCGCAAGACCCCGGTGCCGGGGCGCTCATCGGGGAGCGCATCCCGATGTTTGAACTGCTCACACGCGTGAACTCGATGGAGGCATAAATCACCATGGCTGCCACGATCACCCCTTCTCTCCGCTCCGCACTCGAACGCCTCAAGCACGGCGGTGCCGTCAACGGCCTGCTGCTTGGCTGGCGGCGTCAGATTCTCATCAATCTGCTGCCCTTTGAGGAATTCCGCGCCGAGCGTCTGCTTCAGGCCGTGCATGACGCGCACGCGCATTTCTCCAGCGGCGGTGATCGCGATGTGAAGAGCTTCTGGTTCGGCTATGAGGGCGTGTTTGTGCTGGCTCTTCTCCAGGGCGAGTGCCTGCTCATCACCCTGCACACGCACGCCTCGGAGGTGGATTTTCTGCGCCGCGCTGGGCTGACCTTCCTCGACGACACGCAACTGCTGGTGGAGGCGCTGTTGCATCCCGCCCCAGACGATGAAAACAGCCGCGAGGCCACGCAACCTCTCGGACAGCTCGACATCGGCGATCATCCGCCCGAGGCCAATGGTCCGACCAAGGTCATCCCGCGTCATGCGTGAGCCGGCTGCCTCAGCGCTGTGATTCCAGCCTTTGCTTGAAAGGATTGCCATCGCCGTGGCGAAATCTTGGCTCTCGTTTTTCCCAACCCACGCTCATGTCCGATCCTGCCGTCACTCTCTTTTCACGTCGTCGCTTTCTCAATGCCAGCGGAGGAACGCTGCTCGCTCCCGCCGTTATCACTGCCGCCACCTCCTTGAGCGCCCAGCAGAAGGCGGACTCCAACGAGACGCTGAAAATCGGCCTCATCGGCTGCGGCGGGCGCGGCACAGGCGCGGCGGCACAAGCGCTTGGCGCGGACTACAACGCGAAAATCGTCGCGATGGCGGACGCGTTTGACACGCAGATTGAGAACAGCATCAAGAACCTCTCCACGCAGTTCCCAGACCGCGTGGATGTGAAGCCGGACAAGAAATTCACCGGCCTCGACGCCTACCAGAAGCTCATCGACAGCGGTGTGGACGTCGTCCTGCTCGCCAGCCCGCCCGGATACCGTCCGCAGCATCTCACCGCCGCCGTGGAGGCCGGGAAGCACATCTTCTGCGAGAAGCCGATGGCCGTGGATGCCGCTGGCTATCGTGTGGCGCAGGCCGCGGTCGAAAAGGCGAAGCAGAAGAAGCTCAATCTCGTGGCCGGCTTCTGCTGGCGCTACTCCACCAGCCGCATCGAGTGCTACAAGCGCCTGCACGACGGCCAGATCGGCGACATCTCCAGCATTGTGGCCACTTACTACGCCGGTCCGGTCAAACCCATGCCGCCAGCCGCAGGCCGTCCTGCGGGGATGGGCGATGTCGAGTGGCAGGTGCGCAACTGGTACAATTTTTCCTGGCTCAGCGGTGACAGCATCGTCGAGCAAGCTGTGCATAGCCTCGATAAAATCTGCTGGGCCATGAAGGATCAGCCGCCGGTCAGCGTGATCGCCACCGGCGGCCGCCAGCGTCCGGCGGAAGACGGCAATATCTTCGATCATTTCCACTGCGCCTACGAGTGGGAGGGCGGCACCATCTGCCACCTCACGAACCGCCAGATCACCGGTTGCCACAACGAGGTCATCGACAACATTTTGGGAACCAAGGGCCGTCTCGTCATTGGCAAAGGCTCAGCGCCCTTCATCGAAGGCGAAAAGCGCTGGCGCTGGCGCGGCGAGGAGAAAAACATGTACGACCTTGAGCATCAGGCGCTCTTCAATGCCATCCGCAAAGGCGAGGTCGTCAACGACGGCGACCGCATGATGAGCAGCACGCTCATCGCGATCATGGGCCGTGAGGCTGCCTACACCGGCCAGAAACTCGCCTGGAAAGACGACTCGGCTCCTGCCGCCGGCGGCAAAGGTGAGCAGGCCTCGCAGCGTGTCGCCCTGGCCATGATGTCCTCCAAACAGGATCTCGCCCCCGACAATCTCAAGTTCGGCGACAAATTTGATCCAGGCCCGCTGCCACAGCCCGGCGTCACGAAGTTTGCGTGATTTGATTTGTTCCGCGTTTCCCAAAGTACTTGGCCCGCCCTGCGTTCTGAGGTGTAATGACTGCCATGAGCACGTCCATTACCGCTGATGCCGCCTTCGCCCCCGTGGCGCGGAAGGTGCAGGTGTGGGTGGTGCTGCGGCGCTGGCTGGCGGTGCTGCGCATGACGCTGATTCCGGCCTCGTTGGTGTTGCTGCTTTTGGCTTTGGCGTTGCTGCGTGGTTCAACCGCGCTCATGCCCTGGCTTGGGTTGCTGCTCTGGCTGGCGGGAAGTCTGGCTTATGCGTGGTGGCAGCGGCCGGGAGAATTCAGCGCGCTTGCGTTGTGGGATCAGGCCGCAGGCCGGCGTGAGGCTTTCGCTTCCGCGTGGTGGTTTGAGCAACGTCGCGAAGACGGAGACGCTGCTCGTGCGCACATCGCTGTGCAGCGTGAGATTTTGTCGCAGGCGCTGCCTGGGTTGCGGAGAGATCTGCCACTGCGGCCGGACCGCTGGCTCGCATTGCCGCTCGGCATCGCGATTCTCGGCAGCTTGGTGAGCATCGTCACCGCGCCACCATCCGAAGCCATTCCGATGGACGCGGAAATGACCCGCAAGGCCGCCGAGGAAGCCAGAAAACTCACGCAGACCGACTGGGAGAAGAAGAAGCTCGCCGGGCTCAAGGATGAGGAGCGCAAGCAGGTGGAGGACTTGAAGCAGAAAGTGCAAAAGACCGCCGAAGACCTCGCCAATGCCGCTGGCAAGGATGCTCGCAGCGTTTTGGCCGAACTGGAGCGTCGCGCTCGTGATGCCGAAAAACTCGCCGACGAGCTTGGCAGCGGCAAGGAAGCCTGGGCGTCCGAAAAACTCATCGAAGAGCTGCGCAAGCATGCCGACACCGCCGACCTCGGCGATTCCGTGGCCGCCAAGAACACCAAAGCTGCCGCCAAAGCCGCCGAAACGCTCGCCAACCAGCTCAAATCACCGCAGCTCAGCAGCGAGACGAAGGAGCGCATGAACGAGACGCTCAAGGACGTGAAACAGCAGTCCGAGGAGCAAGACCGCAAACGCACGGTCGGCCAGAACGTTCTCGCCGCTGGAGATCAGATGCAGCAGGGCAACGCAGCGGCCGCTGGCGATGAATTCCAAAAGCTCGCCGAGAAACTGAACGATCTCGCCTTGCGTGAGCAAACACGCGACGAACTGCAGCAGCTCGCGCAGCAGTTGCGGGATTCGGGCAGCAGCATTGCCGGTCAAAACGACAGTGGCTCGATGCAACAAATGAGCCAAGCGGGTCAACAAGGTCAAAATGGCCAGCAAGGGCAGCAGGGCAGCACTCCGCAGGTCGGACAGGCGCAGCAACCGCAGCAGATGCTCACACCGCCCGGTCTGGGCCAGCAAGGCCAGCAGATGCAGCAGCAACAGCCGCAGCAAGGCAATGGACAGCCGCAACAAATGACGATGGGGCAGGGGCAGCCCGGCCAGCCTGGTCAAAACAACCCGCAGCCGAAGGGCCAGCCCATGCTTTTCGCGCCTGTGCCTGGCGCACCGAAGCCTGATAACAAAGCTCCCACCTTCATCATGCCAGGCGACTCTGACCAGCCACCCGGCGGCGCGAGCATCGCCATGCCCGGCTCAGGCCCCAAGCCCGGCGTCGGCAAAGCCGATCTCAACAACACGCCCACGCAGAAGCAGGACAGCGGCACTCAAAGCGTCGTGCAGGCCCAGCAGAACAACGAAGGCCGCAGCACTGTGCGCAGCGTCGAAGGCGGTCCGCGCACCGAGCAAAGCACACGCGGTGCCACTCAGACCGCACTGGAAGCCATTCAAGCCGAGGAAGCCGCTCTCGACGAATCCGCGCTGCCTCCCGCCCGCCGCGAACAAGTGCGCCGCTACTTCAACGAACTGCGGAAGCGGTTTGAGCAGAAGTAGCGCGATGGAAAACGGACTGGGCGTCACATAGACTGATCATTTCGGGCATTCAGGAACGAAACGCTGGATTGAACCCCGGAGGCATGGCAGGATGGCTACGCATTCCCCCACTCTCCCAGCGCCCCCATGTCGGAGCCGAGTCAATTCAGGCATTATCAAATCATCCAGGACGCCGACGGCAACAACGTCGAGCTGGTGCGCAATGCCGAGCAGGTGGCCGTGCTGGCCTTTGATGTGCAGCGGCTGGAGTATGTCCACTGCCATGTGCTGCTGGAGCCGCTGGCCAACCGCGCGGCGTTCGAGGAGGCGTGCAAATCTCTGCAAAAGCGCGGCCATCCCACGCTGGCGCGGCTGATTGAGTTTGGCGAGGACGAGGGGAACCCGTTTTACATCACCAGCAACATCGACGGCGAGCCGCTGCGGCCTTATCTGGCACGACAGCAGGAGATTCCCGGCTGGCTGGCCATTATGATCGCCTGCCGGGCGCTGGAGACGGCAGTGGCGGTGTGCGAGCGCGGGGAATACCTCACTGAGTCGCCTTTGGACAGCCTTCGCATCGTGCAAAACGCGCCGCAGGCGGTGCAGGTGCTGGCGGCGGACTTTCGCGTGCTGGACAACCCGGCGGGCAAGAAGCGGGCGTTGAAGACCAGCTTTGAAAAGCAGGCCAAATTCCTGAGGAGCTTTCTCTCCGAGCAGGGCGGGGGACCGACGCTGCCGGACCAGTCGATGCCTGCGGCGGATTTCACCGAGCTGCTCGGCTCCTGCCTTGCCAGCGCGGCCGTGGGTGTCATCGCTCCCATGCGGGAGTTGCGCAATGCCCTGCAAAAACTCGCGCCGGATCATCTCTCCGGCGAGATCCCGACGGCGCAGAAGCCGCGCGCCTTGCTGGCGCCGCTGCTGGCCAGTTATCAGGAAGTCGCGCGCGGGCTGGTGAATCTCGTGCGCATTCAAAGCCAGCGCCTCGACATGGCGAATCCCTACAGCATGCGCGGCACGCTGACCAAGACGGGCCGTTCGGTGCTCATCGAGCAGGTGCCCTCTCCGCGTACTGCCTGCGCCCGTGTGAAGGAGGCTGATGATTCCGCCTTTAAGATCACCAAGCAGCGGGACAACTCCGGCCTCGTCACCCTGGCGCTTGTCAACGAGGCAGAGGACATCACCTGCCTGGCCGAGGAGATCGTCGAGGGCATCAGCCTGGCGGATTTGATGCGCGAGCGCCGCTGCTTGGAGGTTCAGGAGGCTTATCTGGTGCTAGCCGGGCTCGATTCCGCGCTCACACAGCTCGAAAACTCCACCTTGCCGGTCAGCAAGCTGCGGCTGGAGGATATTTTCCTGCTGACCGGTTTTGCGCGTGAGGATTCGCGCAGCACAAAACTCCTCGTGTCGAAGCTGAACGAATGGCCCGCCTTCAACATCATCGTGCGGGCGCACCCCACGCTGGCCTCGATGTCAGGACGAGGCACCGATCCCGCCGTGCTGCTGCCGCCGGCCAAGTCCAACGCCGCAACCACATGGCATGCCGGCTGGCTCGCCGGCCTGTGCAAATTTCTGCTTGGCCTCGAATCGCCTGCCGGTCTCATCGTGGAGCCGGAAGGCGGGGCGCGTGAGCGCGAGACCGTCGAGCGCCTGCTCAACGACGAGATCGCGAAGGTGGCGGAGTCAAAGCCTACGCAGCGAGGTGATTTTCTGGCCCGTTACGCCCGCATCATTCAACATTATGACTTGGTGAAGACGGCGCCTGAACCTGCCATGCGGAAGAGCGGCACGGAACTTGCGCCTGAGATAGGCTTGAAGCCTCGCTCCAAAACGCTTCCCGTCACCCAGACGTCGCCTGTGAAGCGTGAGTTCTCCGCATCGCTGGCGGGGCAGAAGGCGGTGGTGCCGCTCACCACCGGCGGCGCGACGCGCGCCACGGAAGAGGCCAACATCGGTTTTGCCGAGCTGCTGTTTAAAAACGCGGGAAGCGAACCTACGCCGCCTGATGCGCCTGACTGGGCACGCGCCGCCGCCAGCGCCCCGCCAACCTCGGCGGAATATCTCATGCCTCGTGAGGACGTGCCGATGTGGCTGAAGGCCGCCGTCTTCATTGGCGGATCAATGATCATCGGAGCCATGAGCGCCCATCTCTCCGGCTCCGCTCTTTGGCAGAAGAGACGCAACAGTGTTCCAGTTGAGGCCGCCAAGATCAAATCGTCCGCAGTCATTCCAGCGCCCGCTGCGGCACCTGAAAAAAACGTGCCCAAGGCCATTCCCATCATCGAATCGCCGCCGGTCGTGACCGCGCCTGCCGAGAGTACTCCTCCAACCCGTGGTGTCACGCTTTCGCCGCCTTCCGGCGCTGGCACTTTGCGCGAGCAACTGGCCCCGGAGGCGAATCCGCCCAAACCACCGCCATGAACACCCCGTTTCTCCGATTCTGCGCCTGCGGACTGCTTGCCTGCCTCTTGAGCGGCTGCCCCGAGACCACGGTGAGTGAAGATTTCGGCCTGAAACCTTTGGAATTGAAGTCAGATGACTGGAGCGGACTTTGGATGCCTTTGGATGACGATGACAAGGTTCAATTCACAGTCACCGATGCGGCGAAGGGTGTTCTTAAAATGACCGAGCCGGATGAGAAGAAAGACAAGCCCATGAGCTTCCAAATGCGTCGTGCCAGCGATGACAACAAGGTGAAACTCTGCTTCGCTCTCGTGGGTGAAGCGAACGACAAGGAGGGCAAAACACAGGTCATCCTCATGCGCCTGCCTGAAGAGGGCGTGATCCTGGCCTGGATGATCAATGACTTGGCCGTCGAAAAAGCCATCAAGGCCGGCCAGCTCAAAGGCACCACACAGCGCGTCAAAGACGATCCGCACAACCACATCGACTCCGCTTCCTCCAATTACGAGCGGCTGCTGGAGCCGCAGTTCTGGAACTGGTCGGAGCCTTCGGTCCTGAAACGAACGCAGCCATAGGCCGCTGCGGAATCTGACGACCCATTTGGGTCAGGCCCGCGTTTCATCATCAAGGCGTGCTGTTTTGCCGGATGTGGTGGAAAGGGAGCGCCGTTCGACCCAACAAAAAGGCACGCGGATGATGCCGCGTGCCTTTTTTGTTGGGCAAAAAACTATGGCTGACTTATCTCGCCGCCGAGGTGTCCAGCGTGCGATAGGAGGTCATGAAGCTGGCGGCGTCCTCGGAGGACGTTTCGCTCATCGCAGCGGCCACCTGGTTTTGCAGCTCGTCACGCAGACGGCTCACAAGCTCAAGTCCGCGGGAAGTGATGCGGACCAACACCTTGCGGCGGTCGTCGATGGCGTGGGTGCGCTCCATGTAGCCGAGTTTTTCCAGGCGGTCCACGAGACCCGTGGCAGCAGCGGTGGAGTGGCCCATTTTACGAGCGATGTCCGTCATGGTCAGCTCCTTCGATGTGGCGAGGTAACCGAGCAGGAAGAACTGAGCGAAGGAGATATTATCCCGATTCAGCTCGCGGGAGAGGTTCAGCAGGAACTCACGCTGACTGAACAGAATGAAATCTGCCAGTTTGGCGTGGTCTTTGGCTGGGGTGGTGGTTCCGGTGATCATGAAGTTGGTTCCTTAGAGCTATGGGTTCCGAGAAAGTCTCGAACTATGGGTAATGTAACGAATACCAAAGATAGGATCAAGATAAATTCATAGAATCCATAAATTTATACTGATTCAGGCTAAGTTGTTCTTATTTGTGAGAGGTTAATATGCCTGAATTATTATCCTCGAAAGGTCTGGATGGCAAGAAATTTCATTTCAGCCGACTGCTGCCCTTTGGGAGCTTCCCGCCTATTGCAAAGAGCGTCCCTTGGTTTCCGGCGCAAACCAGATGACCACCATCCCGACGAGGTAAACGCAAGATAGGATCGAGTAGGCGTTTGCCGCAGCCTGCACGGTGCTGACTTTGTCACTGGCGAAAATGCTCATCAGGTTGCCAAGCTGCAACGCGCCGATGGCGGCGATCAGACGACCGAAATTAAAGCAGAAGCCCTGGCCCGTGGCACGCACGCTGGTGGGGAACAGTTCCGGGAAATAGAGCGGGAAGAAGCCGTAGAAAGATGCGGTGATGCCGCCCAGCAGGAACGAGCTGATCAGCAGGGTCGATGGGATGCTGTCACCGAGAAACGGCACGTTGACCCTGAAAAAGCCGAGCGAGGCGGCAAGGCTGGCAACGCAGAGCAAGGTGTAGGTGACACGACGGCCGAGCTTGTCCGCCACCAGCGGCGTGATGAGAGTGACCAGAATGGCCCCCAAGGCGGTGGCAATGACGACGTAGTCGATGATCGGCAGTGTGCTGCCTTTTGGAGCCAGGTCGGAGGCCCAACGTGCGGCCTGCTGCGCGGAACCCCAGGTTCCCAGCAGTGCCACGGCGGCCAAACTCGCGCCCACCAGGAGATTCCGCATGATCGTGCCGTGCTCGGCGGCATCCGTGCTGCCTGCCGCCATGGAACGGCTCATGTACTGGCGCACCGGGTGCAAATAACCCCACAGGGCGATTCCCAGACCGGCGACAGTCACGATGGCAGCGATCCAACCACCCCATGAGCACATCGGCGACCACACATAGATGATGCCCAGCGCCGCCACGCAGGCGATCAGCACGCCTAGCAGGTCCATGGTGGCCCAGTGCGACGTTCCACCCGATTTTTTCTCCGCCTCCCATTTGTGGGACTCCGGCACGAAGATCAGGATGAAGAAGTTGATGAGCGCCGGCAGAGCGCTGCTGACAGCGATGAAGCGCCACGCACGATTGTGGAGCAGGTATTCCGTGTTCTCAGGGGAGAGGCCGAAGGCGTGAATCCAGCCTGTGACGATGTCCAGGCTAGCGTTGAGTTGCCAACTGATGAGACCGGTCAGCAGGAAGCCGATGTTGGAGGCCGCACCGATCATGCCAGCGATCCAGGCGCGGTTCTTGCCACCCCAGATTTCATTCACCAGCGCCACGCCGAGCGCCCACTCGCCGCCCATGCCGAGCGAGGCGATGAAGCGCAGTCCGGCGAAGTGCCAGGCCTCCGTGACGAAGGCGCAGAGGCCGCTGAAGATGGCGTAGGTGAAGATGGCCAGCGTCATGGCCTTCACGCGGCCCAGTTTGTCTCCCAGCCAGCCAAACAGCACGCCGCCGGTGGCCGCGCCGACGAGAAACACAGCGATGATCACCGTGAACCACTGCCCCTGCACCAGCGGCGATGCTTGCGGCAGCAGGTCCTGCAGCGCCGGTTTGCCGATCAGCGGGAACAGCCCCATTTCAAAACCATCAAAGAGCCAGCCGAGAAACGCGGCGAT
>Ga0209573_1002391_pt1 | contig 24090 bp, 20 predicted proteins | sample TNRBio252014_DNA_FD_185870 | JGI IMG/M metagenome (GOLD analysis project Ga0209573, IMG submission 185870) | Wastewater treatment Type I Accumulibacter community from EBPR Bioreactor in Madison, WI, USA - TNR Reactor_6/25/2014_ DNA (SPAdes)... | ecosystem: Engineered > Bioreactor > EBPR >... | reverse complement strand
CTGCCTGCGGCCCAGCGCTCGCACGCGACCAGCGCGACCGCCTCGCCGCGAAACCGCACCTGTCCTTCGGCCAGCGCCGGTTGATCGGCAAAGGCGGGAATGACGCCGAACAGATTGCGGCCGGGGATATCTTTCGCGGTAAAGACGCCGGCCACACCCGGCGTCGCCGATGCGAAGGCTGCTATGTCGCCAAATTCGAACCGGGCGCGGTGATGCGGCGAGCGAACGACCTGCACGATGAGCGCATCGGCAGGGATGCCGTCCGCGCCGAATTTTTCCGCGCCGGAAACCTTTGCTGCGCCATCAAGCCGAATAACCGAAGCGCCCACTGCCTTGCCGCTTGCCGGCAGAGATGGCGTTGGCTGGCTCCCGTTTTTCGATGCATCCATGATTGCTGCGATGATCTTGGCGTAGCCGGTGCAGCGGCAAAGCACACCGCCCAATGCATCGCAGACCTCTGATTCCGTTGGCGAACCATTCGCTGCAAGCAGCGCTGTAGCTGTCACCAGAAGGCCTGGCGTGCACGCGCCACACTGGGCCGCACCGTGACGCAAAAAGGCGTTTTGGAGCGGCGAAAGGCGTTCCTGCGCCAGCCCCTCCACGGTGGAGACAGCTTGCGCCTCGACGCTGGCGACTGGAACCAGACAGGCGCAGACAGGCGCGCCGTTGACGAGCACGGTACAGGCGCCGCAATCGCCTGCGTCGCAGCCGACCTTTGAGCCAGTCAGGCCAAGTTCATCGCGCAGCACCGCCGTCAACCTGGCAAGCGGCGGCGCCATAACGGTCACCGCCGCGCCATTTACAGCAAAGCGGAATTCGCGATGGGCGGTCAATTCAGTTGTCTGATCGAGGTTCACGCGGTCCGGCCCGTTCATGCCGCCGCCTTTGGCGCGTCAAGGACGACCGCCTGCAAGATAGCCCGCGACACGAGCTCGCGCGCGGCGTCAAGGCGATAGGACGCTGAACCGCGCACGTCTTCGATGGGCGACAATTCGGCGAAATCATAGCCGCCAACGCAATCAGCTATGCGGGCCACCGGCTCGCCCAGCAATACGGCCTCCAGACCGCCCAGTCGCTGTGCAACGGCGGAGCATGCGCCGACAGCGACGGCGATCTGAACGATGCGCCCGGCGTCGACAACCAGCCTGGCGGCCACCATGGCTATGGAGATGACGAGATAGCGCCGCGCCCCCAGCTTGACGAAAGCCGCCCTGCCATGCGCCGACGTCCTGGGAACCAGAACGGCGGTCACCAGTTCATCGCCCCTGCGCGCCGTCCTGCCGTTGCCGAGGATGAACTCGGCCAGTGGCAGCAAGCGCACGCCCGACGCGCTGGCAAGCTCAACTTCGGCGTCGAGCGTCAGCAGGGGCGGCACACCGTCCGCCGCCGGGGACGCATTGCAGAGATTGCCGGCGATCGTGCCCGCATTCTGGATCTGGACCGAGCCTATCTCGCGGGCAGCAGACTTGAGCGCATCGAAGGCTGGCGGCAACGGAGCACGCACGATATCGGTCCAGCTGGCGCGCGCTCCAAACCGCCAACCGTTTTCAACTTCGGTGACGCAACGCAGTTCTTCCAGGGCGTTGAGGTCGAGAATGTTGGAGCGGACAGGCTTTGCGCCCAACTTTGGATAAAAGTCTGTGCCGCCAGCCAGCAACCGCCAGGGGCGACGCCCCAAGAGGACCAAAGTCTGCTCCAGCGAGGTGGGTTTCGCGTAGAGGTTCACACGATACCTTCCAAGATCGATTGCTCGCAGCGTAGCCGAAAATGGTTCGTACACAAATGAATTTCCGTTGAGCGGGAGGGGACAAAGCCGCTGGCCACAGCTACGGATCTCGCGCTACGATCCGGCCTGTCTTTTCGCAGGCCAGAAGTGCTGCGAACCCTTGCCTGGAGCCGCCAATGCCTGCGTCCGCCCTGATCGTTATCGATGTTCAGAATGATTTCTGTCCAGGCGGGGCGCTTGCCGTGGCCGGCGGCGATGAGATTGTGCCACTGATCAACCAGTTGATCGCAGAGCACGAGCATGTGGTGCTGACACAGGACTGGCATCCGGCCGGCCATTCGAGTTTTGCTTCGACCCATGTGGGCAAGAACCCGTTTGAAACAATCGAAATGCCCTATGGCCCGCAGACGCTGTGGCCGGACCATTGTATTCAGGGCAAGAAGGGCGCGCAGTTCCACAAGGACCTGAAATGGACCAAGGCGGAACTCGTAGTGCGCAAGGGCTTCCGCAGGGCCATCGACAGCTATTCGGCCTTCTTCGAAAACGACCACAAGACCCCGACCGGACTCTCCGGCTATCTCAAGGAGCGCAAGATCAAATCGCTGACGCTATGTGGCCTGGCGACAGACTATTGCGTTGCCTATTCGGCTCTCGATGCCGCACGACTCGGTTTCAAGGTCAGTGTCGAGATGGCCGCCAGCCGCGCCATCGATCTTGGCGGTTCGCTGGCCGTCATGACCGAGCGGATGAAGGACGCAGGCGTGGCGTTGGCCTGATGGTCCAGCTTGCCGCATGGCGCAGGCGGCGATACAACTTGCGCCATTGATTGGCGCCTGCGGCGGCAACGGAGGATCAGCATGGCGACTTTGCGCGAGACGGTGACCGAATTTCCGCCCCGCCAGGCCACGCCTCCGGTCCCTGCAAACCAGCCGGACCACACTCGCGGGATCGCACGCAATCCTGGCATGAAGCTCGATCTCGGCTTTCTGGACTCCATGCGGGCTGTCAACCGCTCGGCTCTGGAGCGCCGGGTTGGCTCGATGACCAAACGCCGCTCGATCAAGGCCGACAATCAGGCCGCCTGGCTGCTTAAGGCCATCACATTAATGGACCTGACAACGCTGAACTCAAACGATACGGATGATCGCGTGCGCAGGCTATGCGCCAAGGCGCTGAGCCCGTTGCGGCCCGACATCTTGAAGGCGCTCGATCTTGGCGAGACGGTGATCCGGCCCGCTGCTGTCTGCGTCTACCACCCGTTTGTGGGCGTTGCGGCCAGTGCTTTGAAAGGATCTGGCGTGCACGTTGCTGCGGTCTCGACTTCGTTTCCGCATGGGCTTTCTCCGCTCAACATACGGCTGCAGGAAATCGAAGCGTCAGTCAGAGAGGGGGCCGACGAGATCGACGTCGTGATCCAACGCGGGCTGGTCTACGAAGCCAGGTGGCAGGAGCTCTACGACGAGATCGCCGCCATGCGAATCGCTTGCGGGCAAGCACATCTGAAAGTGATCCTGGGCACAGGCGATCTTGCCACGCTTCGCAATGTAATGATGGCGTCTATGGTGGCGATGATGGCCGGGGCCGATTTCATCAAGACCTCGACGGGCAAGGAAGGCGTCAACGCCGTTTTGCCTGTTGGCCTTGTCATGGTGCGCGCCATCCGCGCCTATTTCGAGCAGACCGGCTACCTGATCGGTTTCAAGCCCGCCGGCGGCATATCAACCGCCAAGAGTTCGCTCGATTGGCTGATCCTAATGAAAGAAGAGCTCGGCCGCAGGTGGCTGGAGCCGGACCTGTTCCGTTTCGGCGCCTCGAGCCTCCTCACCGACATCGAGCGCCAGCTCGAACACCATATTAGCGGGCATTATTCGGCCGCCTATCGCCACGCGATGGCGTGATCAGGAGCGTTCAATGAACATTCTCGAACGCTTTGACGCAATGGAGTACGGGCCCGCGCCCGAGAGCCGCAAAGAAGCCGATGCGTGGTTGAACGGCCGCGACTTTTCCAAGGCGCTGTTCATCGATGGCGCATGGCGGGCGTCAAGCAGCGCCGGCGTCTTCGAGACCAGCGATCCGGCGACCGGTAGGGTGCTGGCGCGCGTTTCCGAGGCGGACAAGACCGATGTTGACGTAGCCGTCGCGGCGGCGGCGAAGGCGCTGCCACAATGGTCTCGCGCATCGGGCTTTCAGCGCGCCAAGGCGCTTTATGCGATTGGCCGCGCCATGCAGCGGCATCAGCGGCTTTTTGCAGTGCTTGAATCGCTCGACAATGGCAAGCCAATCCGCGAGAGCCGCGATGTCGACATCCCGCTGGCGATCCGCCATTTCATCTATCATGCCGGCTGGGCGCAGGCGCTGGACACGGAGTTCCCCGGCCACGAGGCTGTGGGCGTTGTCGGGCAGATCATCCCGTGGAACTTTCCGCTTTTGATGCTGGCCTGGAAAATTGCGCCGGCCTTGGCGGCAGGCTGCACTGTAGTGCTGAAGCCAGCCGAATTCACACCGCTGACAGCGATCCTGTTTGCCGAAATCTGCGAGCGCGCAGGCGTGCCCAAAGGTGTCGTGAATATCTTGCCGGGTGGACCCGGCGCCGGTGCAGCAATCGTCAATCATGCAGGGGTGGACAAGATAGCCTTCACCGGCTCATCCGAGGTTGGCAAGATCATCCGCAAGGCGACCGCCGGTTCCGGCAAGAAGCTGTCGCTGGAGCTTGGCGGCAAGTCAGCGTTCATCGTGTTTGAAGACGCCGATCTTGATAGCGCAGTTGAAGGCCTGGTCGACGGCATATGGTTCAATCAGGGTCAGGTCTGTTGCGCCGGCTCGCGGCTTCTAGTGCAGGAAGGCGTGGCCGACGCGCTGCTGGCCAAGGTCAAGGCCCGGATGGCCAAACTCAGAGTTGGAGACCCACTCGACAAGAACACCGATATTGGTCCGCTTGTCGACAAGACCCAGCTCGACCGCGTTTCACGGATGGCGAACGAAGGGGCGCAGCAGGGCGCAGTCTGTTGGCAACCCGATATCGGCCTGCCCTCGTCCGGCTACTTCTTCCCACCAACACTGGCGACAAACGTTGCGCCGGCTAATCTTCTCGCGCAAGACGAGATATTCGGGCCGGTGCTAGCGACGATGACCTTCCGCAATATTGAGGAAGCGGTCGAACTGGCCAACAACACGCGCTATGGACTTGCCGCTTCAGTCTGGAGCGAGAATCTGAACGTCGCGCTCGACGTTGCGCCTGGACTGAAGGCTGGCGTTGTGTGGATCAATGGCGCCAATATGTTTGACGCAGCCTGCGGGTTTGGCGGCTATCGCGAAAGCGGATTTGGCCGCGAGGGCGGCAAGGAAGGCCTCTACGAATATCTGGTAGCGGCCTCGCCGCTGGGGACGCCCGTCCAAGCTGCAATACTGCCGGCCAGCGCAGCACCTATGGTCAACATTGATGCAGTGATCGACCGCACCGCCAAGCTCTATATCGGCGGCAAGCAGGTAAGGCCCGACGGCAACTATTCTTACCCCGTGACCGACCGGAAAGGCAGGCTGCTTGGCGAGGCGGGGCTTGGCAGCCGCAAAGATATCCGCGACGCGGTGTCGGCTGCCCGCGCCTGCAAGGGCTGGCCTGGCGCGACCGGCTATAACCGCAGCCAGGTGCTCTATTTCCTCGCAGAAAACCTGTCGGGCCGCGCAGCTGAGTTTGCCGAAAGACTGACGTCATTTAGCGGCTACAACGCAAAATCGGCGCAAACTGAGGTAGACGCTTCCATCGAGCGGCTGTTTTACTACGCCGGCATGGCCGACAAATTCGAAGGGCGCGTGCATAATCCGCCAGCCCGCGCCGTCACGCTGGCGCTTAACGAGCCGGTCGGCGTCGTCGGTATCATCACCGGAGAAGCTGCGCCGCTGCTTAGTCTGGCTTCAATGGCCGGGCCCGCGCTCGCCATGGGCAATACGGTGGTCGTAGTCCCTTCCAGTTCGGCGGCGCTGGTCGCCACCGACCTTTATCAGGTCATCGACTATTCCGATGTGCCCGCCGGGGCGATCAACATCGTGACTGGCAACGCCAGCGAGCTAACCGCCGTTCTGGCCAAACACGACGATGTCGACGGCCTCTGGATCGTCGGCGACGCCGACATCTGCGCCAGAGCAGAGACTGAATCGATAGGCAACCTCAAGCGCGTCTGGACATCGGGTGGCCGGGCTGTCGATTGGACATCGCCCGCAGCCTTGGGTGAAAGCTGGCTGCGCCGCGCGGTCGAAGTCAAAAACGTCTGGACGCCCTACGGCGACTGAGGCGGCGACCGCTCAATCCGCAACCGAGATCCGTTTATCGGTTCGATCATTCATCGCAGGCAGCCTTGAGCTGCAACAGCTTTTCGCCCGTCGCCGCATCCGCCGACAGGATCAGATCATAGCCCTCAAGATCAACCTTCACATTGGACGCATTGGCCTTTGTCAGGGCATGCAGGAAGCCCTCGCCCCTGTAGAAATGCATGGCCAGATCAAGGTCAACATTCATTTCATTGTTTGACACGATCAAGGTGTGCGTCACCGCTTCGATCCGTCGCCCGTCAACTACAAAGGCCAGCTTGGCTTCGCCATAGGGTTTCGAAATCAGACCGGTGGTCAGTTTGCGCGTATCGGGGGCGCCCTCCAGCGTCCCACCCAGGAATGTCAGCACCATTCCATCGCCGAAACCGGCATCGGCGCGACAATCAAGCACGTGGCTGACGCACTCGACCGATTCCTCTTCCAAGCATGGCGAATAGGCCAATGTTTTGGCGTCTTCGGAAAGGAAGGAATAAAGCGCAGTCTGCTGAGCCGGCGCCGATGACGCCGAGAGGACGACAGCCGCTACGGACCAGATGATCGCCGCCTTCATTTCACCACTCCCCGGAAACGCTGCGTCTGAAGACGGTTCTCACTCGCATCCCGGAACAGCTTTCAATGAACCGTACCAAAAACATACCATTTGTCTACCCGTTGCTGGCAGTCCCTTTTGCCGCGTTCGCGTGGCGGGATGTTCTACCTAACCGTTCCTGCAAGACGGTCGCCTGCGATACAATGCTCTCAATTGATCTTGCAAATTGGTATGAGATTGGTATCTGCCTCCCATGGGCGATGATCGATCTTATTTCTTGGGGGTGGACGGCGGCGGCACCAGCTGCCGTGCGGCGCTGGCGCTGCCTGACGGGACTGTCATCGGCCGCTCAAAAGCGGGCGCAGCCAATATTCGAACCGATCTGACGGGCGCTCGCTCCAACATCATTGAAGCTGCCCAAATGGCGTTTGCCGACGCCGGGGTGGATCAAGCCCTGCTGGATCGGACGCCGGCCGTACTGGGCCTGGCGGGCGCAAATGTTGGCGCCTACGCAAGACAGCTCAAGGAACTCCTGCCCTTTGCGGAAATGTTGATTGAAACCGACTCACTGATTGCGCTTGAAGGCGCGGTCGGAAGCGGCGACGGCGCGATGGCCATTCTGGGAACGGGGACGGCATATTTGTCGCGCGCAGGTGAAGTGGTCAGATCGGTCGGCGGCTGGGGGTTTCTGGTCGGCGACCAGGGAAGCGGCGCGCGCATCGGGCGCGATCTCCTGGAACAGACGTTGCTGGCTCACGATGGAGTCCGCCCCGCTTCGCCGCTGACCCAGGCCATTCTTGAGACTTACGGCAACGATCCGCGCGCCATCGTGGAGTTCACTACTCACGCCAAACCCGGCGACTTTGGCGGCTTTGCGCCAAAAGTCTTCAGTCATGCGGTGCGCGGGGACGCTGTGGCCGTTCAAATCATTGATCGCGCAACACGGGCCATCAATGCGTCACTGGACGCATTGCGGCTGCGCGGCGACGCGCCGCTTTGCCTGCTCGGCGGCATGGCGGAGCAGTTTGCGCAGCGTATCGCGCCTCGGTACCGCGCAGCCTTGCGCAACCCGCTGCAGGATGCATTGGGCGGCGCAACCTCGATGGCGGTGCGCCTATTCGGCAATGGAGCCCGAACAGATGATTGAGGCGGCTGGGCTTATCAATGCCGCCGGCAGCTCGGCGATGCCGCTCTATCTGCGGCTTAAAGCCGGCATTGAACGCGCGGTCGGCAGCGGCGCACTGCGCCCGGGCGACGCGCTGCCCTCCGAGCGGGACCTTGCTGTCGATGCCGGGATCTCCCGCGCTACTGTGCGCAAGGCGGTGCAGGACCTTGTCAGGGCAGGCGTTCTTGTCCAGCGACATGGCTCGGGCACCTTTGTCGCGCCTGCGCGGATCGAACAGCCGCTCTCGCTGCTGACGTCATTTAGCGAAGACATGGCGCGGCGCGGCCTCAGCGTGCGGTCCCGATGGCTCGAGCGCGGCGTCTTCTCCGCCTCGCCCGACGAGATTGTGAGGCTCGGCCTTTCGACCAACGAAATGGTGACGCGCCTGGGCCGCCTTCGAATCGTCAATGACGCCCCGCTGGCGATCGAGCGGGCGGTGGTGTCTGCCAATATCCTTCCCGATCCGATGCAGGTCGAAGCATCGCTTTATGCGACCCTTGAAAAGAGCGGCAACAAACCAGTGCGCGCCGTTCAGCGCATTTCGGCGTTTAACCTGACCGGCGCTGACTGTGCATTGCTTGAGGCGCCGGACGGCGTGGCCGGCCTGCGGATCGAACGAATATCCTACCTGCCAAGCGGCAAGGTGGTGGAGTTCACGCGCTCGGTTTACCGTGGCGAGGCCTATGATTTTGTCGCCGAGCTGCGGCTGGGGGCAGATGAAGGAGTACCGGCGCAATGACCCATGACGACACCCGAACCCACATGCGCGCCGAGATAGAGGACATTCCCGATGCGCTTGCCCGGCTGTTCGCCACCAGCGGCGCCGCACTCGCTGAAGCAGGGCAGGGTCTCGCCAGCACGCAGCCTCCTTATATAGTGACGGTGGCGCGTGGATCTTCCGACCACGCCGCGACCTTTCTCAAATATTGCATCGAATTGTCCGCTGGCGTTCCAGTGGCGTCTATCGGGCCATCTATCGCCTCGATCTACAATGCAAAGCTGAAGCTCGGCGGTTCGGCCTGCATCGCCATATCGCAATCGGGCAAGAGCCCGGACATCGTCGCCATGGCGAATTCGGCGCGCGAATGCGGAGCGATGACGATCGCAATCACCAACACAGCCGGTTCTCCGCTGGCGATCAGCGCAACGCATGCGATCGATATCGCCGCCGGCATTGAGCGCAGCGTCGCCGCAACCAAAACCTTCGTCAGTTCGGCGGCCGCCGGTCTGGCGATTGTAGCGCACTGGCAACATGACCGTGCGCTGATGCGCGCATTGGAGACCCTGCCCGAACACCTGGCTCGCGCTGCACAATGTGACTGGACCCCACTGGCCGAGGCGGTTGGCGGCCAGGATTCGCTGTTCATTCTGGGCAGGGGACCATCGGCTGCCATGGCCAACGAAGCCGCGCTTAAATTCAAGGAGACCAGCGGGGTGCACGCCGAGGCCTATAGCGCGGCTGAAGTCATGCATGGGCCGCTGGCGCTGGTTGGACCAGGCTTCCCGGTGCTCAGCCTGATCGCTCGTGACGCCGCGCAGCCCTCATCGCTCGCCGTGTCTGACCAGTTGGCGGCCAAGGGCGCGCAGGTTTTTGTCACCGCCGATGGCGCAAATCAGGCGCACAAGCTGCCTTTTGCGCCGACCGGCCACCCGCTGACCGATCCACTGTCGCTGATCGTTTCCTTCTACGCCTTTGTCGAGGGATTTTCACGGCGGCGCGGACTTGACCCGGACCGGCCACGCAATCTGCGCAAAGTCACGGAGACGGTATGAGTGGGGCCGTGCTGCTGAGCGGTGCGGTGATCTTTGACGGCGAGAGCTGGCATCACAATCATGCCCTGCTGATGCGCGGCGGCTCGGTTGAAATTGTGCCCGAATACGGTTCACCGCCATATGGCATGGACGCAATTCGGCTGGAGGGCGGCATTCTGGCGCCCGGCTTTGTTGACATGCAGGTCAATGGCGGCGGCGGCGTGATGTTGAATGATCAACGCGACGTTTCGGCTATCCGCACGATATGCTGCGCACATGCCAGATTTGGCACAACTGCGCTTTTGGCGACACTGATCACCGATACGCCGGCAATCACTGCGGAAGCGGTCGCGGCGGGCATTGAGGCGACCGAAGCCCAGACGCCCGGTTTCCTTGGACTGCACCTGGAAGGGCCGCATCTGTCAATCGCCCGCAAGGGCGCGCATGACCCCGATCTTATCCGGCCGATGAACGCGGAGGACCTCGCCCGGCTGATAGATGCACGCCGGCATCTGCCCGTTTTGCTGTGCACGATTGCGCCCGAATCTGTGACGCCGGATCAGGTTGCTGCGCTCGCGGCGGCAAGAGTTATCGTCAGCCTCGGCCATAGCGACTGCACGGCGGCGCAGGCGCACCTATATGCCGGAGCCGGCGTCACCGTGACGACACATCTGTTCAACGCCATGAGCCAGATGGGTAACAGGGAGCCGGGACTGGTTGGCGCAACGCTTGACGAGGGGCGTCTGTCCTGTGGACTCATCGCTGACGGATTTCATGTTGATCCCACGACGATCCGCGTAGCGATGCGGGGCAAACAAGCTCCCGGGCGGATCTGTCTGGTCACCGACGCGATGGCGACGATCGGAACCGACATGACTTCGTTTACGCTCAATGGCCGCACGATCCGGCGCCAAGGTGGACGGCTCACGCTGGCGGACGGAACGCTGGCCGGCGCGGACCTCGATATGATCTCGGCCGTACGCTTCATGCATGAGACAATCGGCATTTCCCTTGAAGATGCGCTCAAGATGGCCTCGACTTATCCCGCGCAGGCATTGGGCGTTGGCGCAAGTCACGGGCGGCTGGGCGCGGGCTCGCGCGCCGACATCGTGCATCTTTCACCTGACCTGAACGTCCAGCACGTGTGGATCAGCGGCAAGAGTGTCTACGCGGCGTCCAGCGGCGGCCCCCTCTAAGCGGCCCGTTCCGCCGCCGAGCGGATCGCATTGATCGCAGAACGGTAGCTCTCGACCGAGCCGCCTTTGAAAACCGCCGCCCCTGCAACCAGTGCGTTTGCGCCGGCCGCGACGACCAGCGGCGCGGTTTCAGGCGAAACGCCTCCATCAACCTCGATATTGATCGGCCTGTCGCCGACAAGCGCCTTGACCTGGCGCACCTTGTCGACGGCGGCATGAATGAACGCCTGGCCGCCAAAGCCGGGATTGACGGTCATCACCAGGATCAAATCGAGCCGGTCGAGCACATGTTCCAATACACCGACAGGCGTAGCGGGATTGATCGCAACGCCGGCGCGCTTGCCAAGTGCGCGTATGGTCTGAAGTGAGCGGTCAAGGTGCGGCCCCGCCTCGGCGTGCACCGTCATGCCGTCGCACCCGGCGTCAGCGAATGCTGCAAGATATGGATCTGCCGGCGCAATCATCAAATGGCAGTCGAAGAACTTCTTTGACCGTCCCCGGATCGCCTTGATAAGGGCCGGCCCAAAGGTGATGTTTGGCACAAAGTGGCCGTCCATCACATCAAGATGAATCCAGTCAGCGCCAGCCTGATCAATTGCGGCGACCTCATCACCGAGCCGGGAAAAATCCGCCGACAACACCGACGGGGCGATGAGGATGGGCTTGGGCATGAAACGGGCTCCGGTTGCTATAGCCCGGCTCTAGCGGACGCGTCCTGCCCTGTCGAGCCTGGGTCTTCGGGTCGATATTCTAACGCGGAGCGGCGGCGACCGAAGCGCGCACAACAAGCTCAACCGGCCAGACCTCCGCGACCGGGCCGACCTCCTCGCCTGCTATGCGCTGCACGAGACGCTCGGCAACCCGCGCGCCAGCGGCGCGGATCGACGAGCGCGTGGTGGTCAGCGGCACCGAGAAATTTTCAGGCCGCAGCCACGGGAAGACATCATCATGGACAATTATGGATAAGTCGTCCGGAATAGTCAGCCCGAGCTCGCGCGACGCACGAAACACGCCAAGCGACATGATGAGACTTGAACAGGCGATGGCTGTCGGCCTGTCCTTGCTATCGAGCAGGTCGCGCGCTGAACGGTAGCCACTCTCATCTGTCATAGGGAATGACCGAACCGATGCGGGCTCCAGCGACAGTCCGCTTTCAACCAATGCCCGGCGCAACCCGCGTTCTCGAAAAATGGCGAAGGTTTCGAACGCCTGTCCGTTGATCAGCGCCACGCGGCGATGCCCAAGCTGGACAAGCAGACGGCCGGCGTCGAAAAACGCGCCCTCATTGTCGATGTCGATATGTGGGTACTCGAACCCCAGTCCCTCGCTGCGCCCATGAACAATATAGGTCATGCCAAGGCGATGCAGGAGCTTGATCCGCTTGTCGGCGTAGCGAGGCGACGAAACATACACCGCGTCAACCTGCTTGCTTGCCGCCAGGCGGCGATATGCGGTTTCTTCCTCTTCGGCCGAGGTGGGGCTCAAGGCAAGATCGAGATCTTGGCCGCGCGCAAAATCGCCCAACCCCGACAGAAATTCGACAAAGTGCGGGTCGATGTCCACAGCGGCGCCAGTCGGCATGACATAGCCGATCATGCCGGCCTTTCCGGTCGCAAGACGGCGCGCGCTGGGATTGGGCCGGTAGCCATGCCGCTTGGCGGCGTCCATTACGCGCCGCCGCGTTTCTTCGTTCACCTCCGGGAATCCGTTGATGGCGCGACTGACGGTTGTCTGAGACAACGAAAGCATGGCGGATAGCTGCTTCAAGTTCATAATTTTTCCCAAAGCGCTTTAAAGTCGTAGGCGCTTGATCGTCGTTGGCAGCTTAGACATCTGACTGGCCCACGCAACAGATATTGACAACGATCTGACCTTTGTGAGGCGCAATTTGCAGCATTTTCGTCATATACCCTGACGAAGATCGATTTTTTGAGCAAGGTCTTGACTTGGAGCAAATCCCATGGCTTGTTCATGAACGATTCAAAGCGCTTTGAATTGTTGTGGCTTACAGCTTCGGTTGCATGGCCTGAGACAATGAGTCAAAGTTGATCGAGAAGAGCTGACGAGGGAGTGGAGGCTCCTTCCTCAAGCGTTGATTGATGGAGGAACAGACCAATGAAAAAGACCCTTCTGTTGGGCGCTGCTTTTTGCGCTCTTGCACTTGCTTCCCCGGCCCTTGCTGAACTGAAATTCCCGCCCGGCGGCGACGCCAAATTCAACTGGGCCGACTACGAGACCCTGAAAAAGACGGATCTGAAGGGTGAAACTCTGACGGTCTTTGGTCCATGGCGCGGCGCCGACGAGGAGCTGTTCCAGTCAATCCTCGAATATTTCCGTGAAGCGACAGGCGCTGACGTCAAATATTCGTCATCAGAAAATTACGAGCAGCAGATTGTCATCGACACGCAAGCTGGCAGCCCGCCAAACATCGCCATCCTGCCGCAGCCTGGCCTGATCCAGGATCTCGCTTCCAAGGGTCTTCTGACGCCGCTGGGCGAAGCGAACGCCGCGTATGTGAAGGACAATTACGGCGCCGGCGATTCCTGGGTCAGCCTTGGCACGTACAAGGACAAGGATGGCGCGCCCCAATTCTTCGCCTTCCCCTACAAAGCCGACCTGAAATCATTGGTCTGGTATTCGCCGGACAATTTCGATGAGAAGGGCTATGAAGTCCCGCAGACATGGGAAGACATGATGGCCCTGTCTGAGAAGATCATAGCCGATGGCGGCACGCCGTGGTGCATAGGCATGGGTTCGGGCGGTGCGACCGGCTGGCCAGGAACCGACTGGGTCGAAGACATCATGCTGCGCACCGTCAAGCCTGAGGTCTATGATCAGTGGACAACCAACGCGATCCCGTTCAACGATCCTCAGGTCGTCAACGCGCTTTCGATCTTCTCGGGTATTGTCACCAACGGAAAGATGGTAGACGGCGGCACAGCTGCAGTGTCGGCTACGGACTTCCGTGACAGTCCGAAGGGTCTCTTCTCGGTTCCGCCAAAATGCTACATGCATCGCCAGGCATCGTTCATCCCGTCCTTCTTTCCTGAAGGCACGAAACTCGGAGAAGACGCTGACTTCTTCTACCTCCCGCCGATGGCGGCGCATGCCGATCTCGGCAAACCCGTTCTGGGCGGCGGCACGCTGGCTATGATCACCAAGGACTCAAAGGCGTCTCAAGCGTTCATTGAGTTCCTGAAAATGCCGTTGACGCACGAACTCTGGATGGCGCAGTCGGGCTTCCTGACCCCGCTCAAGACGGCCAAGCCGGAAACCTATGCCGACGACACGCTGCGTCGCGAGGGCGAAATCCTGGTCAACGCCACGACATTCCGCTTCGACGGCTCGGACCTGATGCCCGGCAAGATCGGCGCCGGGGCATTCTGGACCGGTATGATTGATCTGGCAGGCGGCAAGTCGCCTGATGCAGTCGCCGGCGACATCCAAAAGGCCTGGGACGGGCTGAAATAGTCCAACCCGACTGGCTTGCCCTCCCGGGTTTACCCGGGAGGGCGGACTATCCACCCTGGCAAGTCTCCCTACCCTGTGCTGGCAGACGCCATGCGCGCCGCTGTTCAGGTGGCCGGTTTGGCTTCATCACCATACCCTGGGATGTGGGCGTCGATTTCGGAAACAGGACCGCCCGGGACGTTCCCGGTTCACGAATGGGGTCAATGATGGCGTCACAGATCATTTCGGCAATAATGGTGATCATAGTCGGCGTGGGCGGGTGCGTCGCCTATTTCTGGCTCGCAAATAAAGCCGTCGACATCGTGTTTCCGGCGCGCGGCGTCAGTGGATCGACGGCGGTCGAGAACCTGCGCCGTCAGGGCCTGATCCGCCCCTGGCTGTTCATCGGCCCGGCACTGCTCATTCTGACCTTCTATCTGATCTATCCGGTCGTCGCGACCGTGATAACATCCTTCCAGGACAAGAATGGCGAAGGCTTTGTTGGATTTGCGAATTATCAATGGGCGTTTAGCGACCCGCAATTCCGCAACTCCATCTTCAACAATCTGCTCTGGCTGCTTGTTGTGCCCGCGGCTTGCACATTCTTTGGACTTGTCATTGCCGTTCTAACCGACAAGATTTGGTGGGGCACGATCGCCAAGTCGCTGATTTTTCTGCCGCTCGCCATTTCGTTTGTCGGCGCCTCGGTTATCTGGAAATTTATCTATGAATATCGCGGCGAAGGTCAGGTCCAGATCGGCCTGCTCAACGCAATAGTCCAGTGGTTTGGCGGCGCTCCACAAGTCTGGATTTCAATGCCCTTCTGGAACAATTTTTTCCTGATGATCATCCTGATCTGGATCCAGACCGGCTTCGCCATGGTTATCCTTTCATCCGCCTTGCGAGGCATACCGGAAGAAACGCTGGAGGCCGCCACGATTGATGGGGCCACGCCATTTCAGCAATTCTGGAAGATCATGATCCCGCAGATATGGGGGACGATCATGGTTGTCTGGACGACCATCACCATCCTTGTCCTAAAGGTTTTCGATATCGTCCTGACCATGACCAATGGCCAGTGGAATTCGCAGGTTCTGGCGAACCTGATGTTCGACTGGATGTTTCGCGGCGGCGGCGATTTCGGCAAGGGCGCAGCAATCGCCGTTATCATTATGCTCGCGGTGCTTCCGATCATGATCTGGAACATCCGCCAGGCAAGAAAAGAGGGAGGGCTGTAAGATGGCGCAGGCAAGCGGCAATTCAGCCGGCAAATCCGGCTTCGGCAAATATGCTGTCCATATCGCAGTCATCCTCATAGTCCTGCTGTGGTCGCTGCCGACCATCGGCATTCTGGTCACTTCGCTGCGCGACAAGAACCAGATTGTCACGTCGGGCTGGTGGAGTTCGTTCTCTTCCTCGACGCAGACAGGTCAGGCCCGCCTGGCCGGCGGCGACAAGTCTGTCGAGAAAGACGGGAAGTTTGTCATCGAGGGAAATATCTTCGATCCTGCCGGTTCAGGCAGCATCGACGCTTTCGGCATCAAATCCGACGCACCGGGCGAGTTTCCGGCCGGAACGGTCGCCAGCTCCGGTCCGGGTGAAACGATCCAGATCAACGCGGATGGCTCCTACGCGCAGATTTCAGATACAGCCTTCTCGGGAAGCCGCGGCCAGCGCGTCTTCTATCAGGCGGTGACTCCGCCGCGCTTCACAACGGAGAACTACCGGACTGTTCTTTTCTCCGAAGGCATCGGCCGTTCGTTCCTGAACTCGCTGACCGTCACCATTCCGGCGACCATTATCCCGATCATGATTGCGGCTTTTGCGGCCTACGCGCTGGCCTGGATGCGGTTCCCCGGCCGTGCGCTTTTGATCGCAGTCGTAATAGGACTACTTGTCGTACCACTGCAGATGACCCTCATCCCTCTGCTTGAAATGTACAATGGTATCGGCAATCTGTTTGGCGTGCCGTCCAAGACCTATCTCGGAATTTGGCTGGCCCATACCGGGTTCGGCCTGCCTTTCGCGATCTATCTGCTACGTAGCTACATGGCCGGCTTGCCGCGCGAATTGATGGAGTCGGCCCGTATTGATGGGGCGAGCGATTTTGAAATCTTCATGAAGATCGTACTACCACTATCATTTCCCGTGCTCGCTTCCTTCGCCATTTTCCAGTTCCTATGGGTCTGGAACGACCTGCTGGTGGCGATGGTGTTTCTCGGATCCGGTTCGGATCAGCTCGTTCTTACCGGCAAGCTCAATGCGCTGCTCGGTTCACGCGGCGGCGATTGGGAAATCCTCACCACGTCGGCCTTTGTCACCATCATCGTGCCGCTGATCGTATTCTTCTCCTTGCAGCGCTATTTCGTTCGCGGCCTGCTGGCCGGTTCGGTCAAGGGAGGCTGATATATGGCCAGAGCTCAGCGCATTGAAGCTTCGCCGGCGCTCGCGCCGGATCGCGACTGGTGGCGCGGCGCGGTGATCTATCAGATCTATCCGCGCAGCTTTCAGGACTCCAACGGCGACGGAATTGGCGACCTGAAAGGCATAATCGGGCGATTGCCGTATGTCGCCGGACTTGGCGTCGACGCCATCTGGATATCGCCCTGCTTCAAGTCTCCGATGAAGGATTTCGGCTACGATATCTCCGACTATCGCGCGATCGATCCAATGTTCGGCACGCTGGATGATTTCGATACGCTGGTCGCCGAGGCGCACCGGCTGGGCCTCCGGGTGATGGTCGACGGGGTGATCTCTCACACCGCCGATGTGCATCCATGGTTTGTCGAAAGCCGCAAGAACCGCACCAATCCCAAGGCGGACTGGTATGTCTGGGCTGATCCGAAGCCCGACGGCTCACCGCCTAACAACTGGCTGTCGATCTTCGGCGGCTCGGCCTGGCAGTGGGACGCCAGACGCATGCAATATTACCTGCACAATTTCCTCATCGAGCAGCCCGACCTAAACTTCCACAACCGCGATGTGCAGGATGCGCTGCTGGACGTCGCGCGGTTCTGGATGGACCGCGGCGTCGACGGCTTCCGTCTGGATACGATCAATTTTTACTTCCACTCCCAGGGCCTGGAGAACAACCCGCCTCTGGCGCCCGAAGAGCGCAATGACCAGACCGCGCCCGCGGTGAACCCGTATAATTTTCAGGATCACATCTACGACAAGAGCCGCCCTGAGAACCTGGCGTTCCTGGAGCGTTTCCGCGCCGTGCTCGACGAATACCCGGCAGCAGCGACGGTTGGCGAAGTCGGCGATTCACAGCGCGGACTTGAGGTCGTTGCGGCCTACACCGCCGGTGATAACCGCGTGCATATGTGTTACGCATTCGACTTCCTTGCGCCGGAGAAAGTAACCGCCGCCAGCGTGCGCACGGTGCTCGAGGATTTTGGCCGCGTTGCGACCGAGGGCTGGGCTTGCTGGGCCTTTTCCAATCACGACGTCATGCGTCATGCCTCGCGCTGGGGCGCCGGCGAGAACGATCTGAACGCCTATCTCAAGGTCCTGTCGGCGTTGATGATGTCTATCCGGGGGTCGGTCTGCCTCTATCAAGGAGAGGAGCTCGGCCTGGGCGAAGCCGAGCTGACTTTCGAGGATCTGCGCGATCCCTATGGCATCACTTTCTGGCCGGAATTCAAAGGCCGCGATGGGTGCCGCACCCCAATGGTATGGGAGCATAACCGGCCATATGGCGGCTTCTCAACCGCCAAACCCTGGCTGCCGACACCGGCGCAACACGTTACCCATGCTGTCGACGCACAACAGGGCGACAAGAATTCCGTGTTGGAGCACTACAGGCGCTTCATCACATTCCGCCGCGGTCATCCGGCATTCGCCAAAGGCGACATCGAGTTCATTTCTGCCGATGGGAACGGCCTCGTCTTCACCCGGCAAGCCGGCAATGAGCGCATTGTGTGCGCCTTCAATCTCGGCAGCCATCCAATAGAGCTGGATGTCGATTTCGATGCGGCGGAACCGCTGACCGGACACGGATTTGCCGGCAGAAGCGAACGCGGCAAGATCAAGTTAGATTCTTATGAAGCGTGGTTCGGGCGCAGCGCCTGAACAATGCAAGAACAGCTGGGAGGACAGGATGGCCAATTTGCAATTGAGGAAGGTCGAGAAGGCCTATGGCACGCTGAAGATCCTTCACGGGATCGATCTCGACATTGAATCCGGAGAGTTTATCGTTTTTGTCGGGCCATCAGGATGCGGAAAATCGACGCTTTTGCGCTCGATAGCCGGACTGGAGGAGATCACCGGCGGCACGCTCAAGATCGACAATGAGGTTGTCAACGACGTACCGCCGTCCAAGCGCGGCATTGCGATGGTGTTCCAGTCCTATGCGCTTTATCCGCACATGACTGTCTACGACAACATGGCCTTCTCCATGCAGATCGCGAAGGAAAAGAAGACAGAGATCGACAGACGGGTGCGTCAGGCGGCGGAGATCCTGCAGCTGACGCCCTATCTCGAACGTCTGCCCAAGGCGATGTCGGGCGGCCAGCGCCAGCGTGTGGCCATCGGCCGCGCCATTGTTCGCAATCCGAAAGTTTTCCTGTTTGACGAACCCTTGTCGAACCTTGACGCCGCGCTGCGGGTGGCCACCCGCATCGAGATCGCCAAGCTGAAGGAGTCGATGCCGGACACGACGATGATTTATGTCACCCACGATCAGGTCGAAGCCATGACGCTGGCTGACCGCATTGTGGTGCTCAAAGCGGGTCACATCGAACAGGTTGGCACGCCAATGGAGCTGTACAAGCACCCGGGAAACCTGTTCGTGGCGCAGTTCATCGGGTCGCCGGCGATGAATATCCTGCCGGCCAAGCTGGAGAAGGCCGGCGCTGCGACCGTCGTCAGTGTTGGCAGCGTCAGGGTCAACGTTCCGATCACAACGCCGGCCAGCGCCGGGGGGACCAGCATCAGCTTTGGCGTGCGCCCGGAAGACCTGCGCGTCGCACGCGGCGACAATGTCCTGTTTGAGGGCAAGGTCGACTATATCGAGCAGCTTGGAGAAGTTCAGCTCGTCTATATCGACATTGGCCGCGAAGGCGCGCCGCTGACCGCCAAGCTGCCGGGCAATGCGGAGGTCAAGCGCGGGCAGACGATCAAACTCGACGCAGACCCCGGCGACTTGCACATATTCGATACAAACGGCTCGTCGTTCCGCAGTCAGACGCAGGAGGCAAAGGCCGCCTGATCGCCCGGGAAAGGACGCGAGGCGCTTTCCAAGAATGGCCGGCCATTTCTTTTGCAACCGGTTCGCAGCTGACGCATATTGCGGGCATGACTTCGACCGTGCGCAAACCCGACTATATGGCAATGCTGAAAAAGGCCGGTGTGCGCGTCACCCGGCCCAGACAAATCATTGTGGGCATCCTTTCCGACAGTGAAGACCATCCGGACGCCCTTGAGATTTTTCGCCGCGCCGCCGAAATCGACAGCACGATCTCGCTGGCCACGGTCTATCGCACAATGAAGCTGCTCGAGGGCCTTGGCGCAATTCACCGCCATGCCTTTGAGGGCGGTCCGTCGCGCTTCGAACAGGCGGGCGGCGAGCATCATGACCACCTGATCGATCTCGATACAGGGGACGTCATCGAGTTCAAATCGGACAAGATCGAACGTCTGCAGGACGAAATCGCGCGCGAACTGGGCTACGATATCGTTCATCACCGGCTGGAGCTTTACGGACGCAAGAGAAAGCCCGGCCAGACGCGATCATGAGATGTTGACGTAACACACCGGCGCGTGAAAACCTGCCGATTTGACGACTGGCCAACCGTCATCCCGATGGCCAGCCTCCAGGAAAGGAACTGCGATGTCCGACGCCGAAATTGGCCTCATCGGCCTTGGGACCATGGGATCGAACCTGGCGCTCAACATAGCCGAACATGGCTACAAGATCGCTGTCTTCAATCGCACTGCATCGCGCACCGACGAATTCATGAAAGATGCCGGGCCGCTCGCAAAAAAGATCGTGCCCTGCTATTCGATGGAGGAGCTCGCCAAGGCGATCAAGCCACCTCGACCGGTCATCCTTATGGTTGTCGCCGGGCCGGTAGTGGACGAACAGATCGGCTTGCTGCGCCAGGTTCTCGCGGCCAATGACATCATCATCGACGCTGGCAATGCGGATTTCAACGATACCCGGCGGCGGTTCAAAGAACTGGAAGGGTCCGGCCTGACTTTTATCGGCATGGGCGTTTCAGGCGGCGAAGAAGGCGCGCGACATGGGCCCTCAATCATGGTTGGCGGCGCCGAATCGAGCTGGAAGCGCGTCAAGAAAGTGCTGACGGCGATCTCGGCCAAATATGAGGGTGAACCCTGCGCCGCCTGGCTTGGAACGGATGGCGCCGGCCATTTCGTCAAGACAATTCATAATGGCATTGAATATGCCGATATGGAGATGATCGCCGAAATCTACGGCGTGATGCGCGACGGCCTGGGAATGAAACCAAAAGAGATCGGCAAGGTCTTTGACAAATGGAACGGCGGCCGACTGAACTCCTATTTGATCGAGATCAGCGGCAAGGTTCTGGCCGCAGTCGACCCTAAAACAAAAAAGCCGGTCGTCGACATTATCCTGGACCGCGCAGGTCAAAAGGGAACCGGCAAATGGTCCGCCATCGAAGCGCAGAAACTTGGCGTTCCAGCGACCGGCATCGAGGCGGCTGTGGCGGCGCGGGTCATCTCCTCGATGAAAGCCGAGCGCGAGGCTGCAGCAGAAGTCTATGGAAAACCAAAAAAGGCCAAGGTCGACGATCCGGCGGCATTGCTGAAAGATCTGGAACTGGCGCTGTTCGCCGGCAAGATCGCCGCCTATGCGCAAGGGTTTGCCGTGATGGACGCTGCCTCGGCCACTTTCGGGTGGGAATTGCCTTTGCCGACCATCTCAAAAATCTGGCGTGCAGGCTGCATTATCCGCTCGCAGTTCCTTGGCCAGATCGCCGATGCGTTCTCGGCCGGCAAGGTCAAGAACCTGATGATGGCGCCGGATTTTGTGAAGATGATGAAACAGTCGAATCCGGCGCTGCGCCGCGTTGTCGCTTTCTCGGTGGAGAACGGCTTGCCCGTGCCTGCACTGTCGGCGGCGCTGGCCTATTTTGACGGCTACCGGCAGGCGCGGGGCACAGCGAATATGATCCAGGGCCAACGCGACTTTTTTGGCGCGCACGGATTTGAACGCATAGACGCCAAAGGCGCGTTCCACGGCCCATGGACCGCAGTTTGATACGGCAAGGTTTGGTGAACTTTCGCTGACGAATGGGAGCGAGGCTTGGACTGGTCGTTTCAACTCTATTCGGCGCGCGATGCCGGCCCGTGGCCGGGTGTTCTCAAACAATTGTCAGAGGCCGGATACGCCAGGGTCGAAGGATTTGGGGGTGTCTATGACGACGCCGCAGCCTTCCGCGCCGAACTGGAGCGGAACGGGCTGACAATGCCATCCGGCCATTTCGGGCTGGACCAGCTGGAGTCTGATTTTGATGGCGTCGACCAAATTGCCCGAACGCTCGGCGTCAAACTGATTGTCTGCCCCTGGTTGGACGCAGACCAACGCCCCGACGCCCCAAAGGGCTGGCGCGCGCTTGGCAACCGGCTGGACGCAATTGCCAAACGGGCAGCAGCCGCAGGTTACGATTTTGCGTGGCACAACCATGATTTTGAGGTGACAGCGCTGCCGGACGGCTCGACGCCTATGGACCACCTGCTTGAAAGCGCACCTGCGATCGGCTGGGAGATTGACGTCGCCTGGATTGTTCGCGGCGGTAGCAACCCCGCCGGCTGGATCGAACGCTACGCCGACCGGATTACCGCCGTCCATGTCAAAGACATCGCGCCCGCGGGCGAGAATGCGGACGAGGACGGCTGGGCGGATCTCGGTTACGGGACGGTCGACTGGAGAATGCTTTACCGGCTGCTGCGCGCGAAGACGCCGGCGACCATCTTTGTGGTGGAACATGACAAGCCAAACAGCGCCAGCCGCTTTGCCCGGCGTTCAATCGAGACGGCGCAAGCTTTTTGAGGGGCGGACATGAAGAAGGCACTCGGGGTCGGGATTATTGGCTGCGGCAATATCTCAACCACCTATTTCAGCCTCGCACCGCTGTTTCGCGGTATCGAGGTTCGCGCCTGCGCCGATATCAATCCTGCTGTGGCAAAAGCCCGTGCGGAGCAGTTTGGCGTACGCGCCATGCCGGTGGATGATCTGCTTCAGGCCGACGACATCGATATTGCCGTCAACCTGACGATACCTGCAGCGCATTATGAGATCGCCGCCAGATCGCTTGATGCGGGCAAGCACGTCTATTCTGAAAAGCCGTTCGTGCTGACTGTCGCCGAGGGGATCGACCTGAAGAAACGCGCGGCGAAGAACAAGGTGCGGGCCGGCTCAGCGCCGGACACCTTTCTTGGCGGTGCATCTCAAACAGCGCGGCGGCTGATCGATGAAGGCCAGTTTGGCAAGATCACCAGCGGGACTTGCCATGTCATGAGCCACGGCATGGAGCATTGGCATCCAAATCCGGACTTCTTCTTTCTGCCAGGCGGCGGGCCGGTGCTGGACCTTGGCCCCTACTATATCGCAACCCTGATCAACCTGATCGGGCCCGTGACCCGTGTCGCGGCGCTCACCACCATCCCGGCGGCCGAACGCACGATCACCTCCAAGCCACGAGCGGGCCAGAAGATCCCAGTGAAGACGCCGACCACGATCCACGCGCTGCTTGAGTTTGCCAATGGCGCAGCGGTGACATTGGGCGCGAGCTGGGATGTTTGGAGCCACGGCCACGCGCCGATCGAATTGTATGGCGAAGACGGCACGCTCTATCTGCCCGACCCAAATTTTTTCGGCGGCGATGTGCGCATTACCCGGGGCGACAAAGCCCCGAGGCGCGCGCCCGGACAAACGCATCCGCTCGGCGTTGCGAACCAGAAACATGGCGCCGTCATGCAAGCGAATTATCGCACGGCAGGACTGGCCGACATGGCGCTGGCCATCGCGGAAGACCGGCCCCATCGCTGCTCGCTGGAGCTGGCGCTGCATACGGTCGAGGTGATGACGGCGATGCTGGCGAGCGGCGAGACGGGCAAGTTTATCACGATGAAGACCAGCTGCGCGCGGCCGGCCGCGCTAGGCGTCAGGCATGCCCGGGCGCTGCTGCGCAAGACATGATTGAATCTGGTCCTACCAGATATTGACGCGGACGCGAGAAGGGTCAATTGTAGCCGCCGGAGGATGGCTCCATCCGGAGCCTTGAGCGTGGCCAGCCTGCGCAATCACACCTGGAGGAATTTTATGCCTACAATGATCAAGGGGCCGGCGATTTTTCTGGCTCAGTTCGCCGGCGACGACAAACCGTTCAATTCGCTGGAGTCTATGGCCAAATGGGCGGCCGGACTTGGCTACAAGGGCGTGCAGATCCCGACATGGGACGGGCGGCTGTTCGATCTCAAGAAAGCAGCGGAATCGAAAGCCTATTGCGATGAGCTGAAAGGCGTCTGCAAGGACGCCGGCGTCGAGATCACCGAACTTTCCACCCACCTGCAAGGGCAGCTTGTGGCGGTGCATCCAGCCTATGATTCGCAATTTGACGGGTTCGCGCCGGCCGCCGTGCATAACAATCCGAAGGCGCGGCAAAAATGGGCAGTCGAGCAGATGATGTTCGGCGCAAAAGCGTCGAAGAACCTTGGTCTCAACGCATCCGTCAGCTTCTCCGGTGCGCTGGCGTTTCCCTATCTCTATCCCTGGCCGCAGCGGCCCGCCGGACTGATCGAAGAGGCGTTTTCGGAACTCGGCAAACGCTGGACGCCGATCCTCGACGCCTATGATGAGGCCGGCGTCGATGTCTGTTACGAAATCCATCCAGGCGAGGACCTGTTCGATGGCGCGACCTTCGAGATGTTCCTCGATCAGGTGAAGGGCCACAAAAGG
>Ga0209573_1002390_pt1 | contig 24093 bp, 27 predicted proteins | sample TNRBio252014_DNA_FD_185870 | JGI IMG/M metagenome (GOLD analysis project Ga0209573, IMG submission 185870) | Wastewater treatment Type I Accumulibacter community from EBPR Bioreactor in Madison, WI, USA - TNR Reactor_6/25/2014_ DNA (SPAdes)... | ecosystem: Engineered > Bioreactor > EBPR >... | reverse complement strand
TCAACTCCCGGATCTCGTTGAGCAGCGGGCTCACGCCACGGCGGCCGGACGCATCCGGGCATGGACCAGAAGCCCGAGCCCGACCAGCAGCATCGGCAGCGACAGCATCATGCCCATGGTCAGCCAGCCGCCGAACAGAAAGCCGAGGTGCTCATCCGGTTCGCGGAAGAATTCGACAAAGAACCGCGCCGCTCCATACCCGACACCAAAGATGCCCGCTAGCAGCCCCGGCCGCACGAAGCCAAAGCGCCGCGCCGCCCAGTTGAGCACCAGCAGCAGCAGCAGGCCTTCCAGCGCCGCTTCATAAAGCTGGCTGGGATGGCGCGGCTCCGGCCCCGCCTCGGGGAAAATCACCCCCCAGGCTACGGTCGTCTCCCGCCCCCAGAGTTCGGCATTGATGAAATTGGCGATACGGCCGAGCAGCAGACCGATCGGCACCACCGTCGAGCAGAGATCGAAGATTGCCAGGACCGGCAGGCCCCGACGCCAGGAAAACACTATCACCGACAGCGCCGCGCCGATCAGCCCGCCGTGAAACGACATGCCGCCGTTCCAGGTTTTCAGGATTTCGCCGGGATGTGCCAGATAGTAGGCCGAGTTGTAGAAGAAGACTTCACCCAGCCGCCCGCCGAGCACGATGCCGAAAGCGCAATAGACCAGAAGGTCGTCGAGATCCTCCAGCGTCGGACGCTTGAGCGCCCCCCACAAGGCCGCGCGCGACACTAGCCGCCGCGCATACCACCAGCCGATCAGCAACCCGCCAATGTAAGCCAGCGCATACCAGCGCACCTGCAGGGGCCCGACGCTGATCGCGACGGGATCGATGACCGGAAAGGGGATGGCGAACAGATTCATCGTCCTTGGCTTTGCGCCCAGCCTGCACCGGGGTCAATGGCGAAACGATGACAAGCGTCCCGGTCTGAAGTATGGATCGGCCGAACAACGAGGTGTCCCATGTCCGCCAACAATCCCCTGCTCGAAGGTTTCTCCAAGCTGATGACCGACGCGATGGGCGTCGCCCAGGGCGTCAAGAAGGAAGCCGACACCATGTTCAAGTCGCAGGTCGAGCGGATGTTGCGCGACATCGACATGGTCAGCCGCGAGGAATTCGAGGCAGTCAAGGAAATGGCCGCCAACGCCCGCGACGAGAACGAACGGCTCGCCGCCCGCATCGCGATTCTGGAAGCGGCTCTGGCCAGCAAGTAAGGCGCCTGCCGAATCTGTGGACGCCCGAGATTGGCTGTTGTCGCAACGGCGCGAGTCACCGAATCTCGCCCCTGTCGAACCGGCTTGCGGCTCGGCGCTGGTGATTGATAGGTTGACCGGGCGGCGTGATTCGCTCGGGGCACTTCCCGGTTGAATCTCTGTGATTCTGCAAGGGCTTGCAGCGTTGCCGTCGGCAGCGCATGGCCTTTCGTTGCCTTGCGCCCGCCGGCTTTCAGGGACTGCTCCAGCTGGAGGCGTCGGTCCGACGAACGATCGAGGACCGAATGTCGCTGACCGAAATGAACCCCGAGCGCCCCGAACATCCCGTCGACATCGTCGAACATGTCGCCGCGCACAATCGCTGGGCGTTCGAGCGTACCGATCTCGACGAGATCGCGCTGACCATCCATGGCGGCTGGGCTGATTATCAGGCCAGCTTCACCTGGCTTGAGGATATGGAATCGCTGCATCTCGGCTGCGCCTTCGACCTGCGGGTGCCCGAAGCGCGCCGCGCCGAGGTGCTCAAGCTGATCGCCCACATCAACGAGCAGCTCTGGGTGGGTCACTTCGATCTGTGGCCGTCGGAAAACGTCGTGATGTTCCGCCATGCCCTGTTGCTCACCGGCAATATTCTGGCCAGCCCGGAGCAATGCGAGACGGTGCTGAAGATCGGTCTGCAAGCCTGCGAACGCTACTATCAGGCGTTCCAGTTTGTCGTCTGGGCCGGAAAGTCGGCACGGGAAGCCTTGTCCAGCGCCATGTTCGATACGGTGGGGGAAGCATGAGTCTCTATCCGGCCTCTCTGGTTCTCGTCGGCGCCGGCAAGATGGGCGGCGCCATGCTTCAGGGCTGGCTCAAGGGCGGGCTGGCCGGCACGTCCGTCACCATCCGCGATCCCGCCGCCGCGCCGGAGATCTCACGGCTGAGCGAGAAACACGGCATACGCCTCAATCCACCGGTCGAGGATATCGTTCCGCCGGATGTCCTGGTCCTCGCCATCAAGCCGCAGATGCTTGAATCGGCCGCCCCGTTGCTGGCGGAAATCGCCGGCCCCAAAACGCTGGTGATCTCGATACTGGCCGGAAAGACCATCGCCGATCTTGCCGCCCGCATGCCGCAGGCCCAGGCGTTCATCCGGGCGATGCCCAATACCCCGGCAGCCGTCGGCCGCGGCATCACCGGGGTGGCGGCTTCCCCTGCCGTGACCGACCTTCAGAAACGCATGGCAGACAAGCTGCTGCACGCTGTCGGTCGGGTGGAATGGCTGGATGACGAGGCCCTCATCGATGCGGTAACGGCGCTGTCGGGCTCCGGCCCTGCCTATGTGTTCTATCTGGTCGAATGCATGGCCCGCGCCGGTGCCGCCATCGGCCTGCCCGAAGACGTCGCCCGCCGCATGGCCCGCGCCACGGTGGAAGGCGCGGGCGAACTGATGTTCCAGGAGCGGGATACCGAACCGGGCCAGTTGCGCGTCAACGTGACCTCGCCCGGCGGCACCACGGCGGCGGCGTTGGCCGTGCTGATGGCCGACGGCGGCCTTGCGCCGCTGATGGAGAAGGCGATTTGTGCCGCAAAGAAGAGGGCGGAAGATCTGGCGGGCTGAACAATTCACGCGAGCATGCCTTGCGCTCCCGCCGGTTGCCCCTAAATTCAGGGCAGAAGAGGAGACCGTGATGGCGAAAAAACCCGCCGCCGCAGCGCCAGCAAAGTCGGCCGATCCGCGTCGCGGCGTGGTCGAGGCCCTGATGGCACTGGCCGCCCGCCAGCCGTTTGATACCATCACCCTGTCCGACATCAGCCGCGAGGCCGGGGTCTCCCTGGCCGACCTGCGCGATCTGTTCCCCTCCAAGGGTGCAATCCTCGGCGGCCTGTTCCGCATCATTGACCGTCAGGTGCTCGACGGCACGGCAGACGACATGGCGGCAGAATCCGCGCACGACCGCGTGCTCGATGTCATGCTGCGCCGTTTTGATGCGCTCGCACCCTACCGGGAGGGCATGCGCTCGGTTTGGCGCGCCGTTCGCACCGATCCCGTGATGGCGCTGGCTCTCAATCAGACGGCGCTCAACTCGTGGCGGTTCATGCTGGAATCGGCCGGCATCGAGACTTCGGGAAACCTCGGCTCCATCCGGGTTCAGGGCGCAGTGCTTGTTTTCTCGCGCGCTTTCGACGCCTGGCTTGACGATGAGCCCGATCTGGCGCGCACCATGGCCGTGCTGGATCGCGAACTGAAGCGCGGCGAACAGGTTCTGGGTTTTGCCACCTCCCTGCACAACCTCACGGCCCCCTTGCGCGGCCTCGCCCGCAGCCTGTGCGAGCGGCGGCGCAGCCGCCCATCCGCTGATAGCGAACACCACAATCCGGCGATGTGAGATGCGTGAGACGATCAGCTATTCCGACTTCGAGGCGGTTGATATCCGCGTCGGCACCATTGTCGAGGTCACGCCGTTTCCAGAGGCGCGCAAGCCGTCCTTCAAGCTGAAGATCGATTTTGGCCCGGCGATCGGCATCAAGAAATCGTCCGCACAGATCACCAAGCACTACACCTTGGACACTCTGCTAGGGCGACAGGTGGCAGCCGTGGTCAATTTCCCGCCACGCCAGATCGGCCCGTTCATGTCCGAGGTGCTGACCCTTGGCTTCCCGGATGCGGAGGGCGGGGTCGTGCTGATCGGGCCGTCGCTGACCGTGCCGAACGGCGGCAAATTGTTCTGATCTAGGCCGGGATTCGCACGATCGCGCGGAGCCCGCCCAGGGGCGAATCCGCCAGCACCACGTCGCCGCCGTGCGACCGTGCGATGTCGCGCACGATCGCCAGGCCAAGGCCTGATCCGGCATGGTCCTGATTGCGCGCCTCGTCCAGCCTGAGGAAGGGGCGGAACACATCGGCCCGCTGATCCTCGGGAATGCCCGGGCCATCGTCATCGACCGTGACGATCAGATATTTTTCGTCATGGACGGCGGAGATTTCGATCCGATCCCCGAAGCGGGCGGCATTCGAGACCAGATTGGCGACCATGCGCTTGAACGCATCCGGGCGGACGCTGACCACCGGATCGCCGGTGATGCGCAAGGTCGTCTCGTGCCCCTCGCGTTCGGCATCGCCCTTCATCTGTTCAAGCACGCCGTAGATATCGGTCGGCACGGCCGTCTCGCTGGCATCGCCGCGTGCGAACGCCAGATAGGCTTCGAGCATCCGGCTCATCTCGTCGACATCGCGTTTGAGGTCGTCGAGTTCCGGGCTGTCGTCGAGCAGCGCCAGCGACAGCTTGAACCGCGTCAGCACGGTCCTGAGGTCATGGCTGACGCCATTGAGCATGGTGGTGCGCTGCTCGATGGCACGCTCGATGCGGCGCTTCATGTCGAGGAAGGCAACCCCCGCCCGCCGCACCTCCAGCGCACCACGCGGCTTGAAATCGACCTCGCGCCCCTTGCCGAATCCCTCCGCCGCGTCGGCCAGACGCAACACCGGCCTGATCTGGTTGCGCAGGAACAGGATGGCGATGGTGATCAGAATCAACGACGTCCCGACCATCCAGACCAGGAAGATGTGACTGTTGGAGGCATAGGCCTGGCTCCGCCGTGCGATCACCCGCACCACGGCGTCGTCAAGCTGCACGCGAATCTCGATCAGATTCGACTTGCCCACCGTATCGATGAAGAAGGGCCGGGCGATGCGCTTGCGCAACTCAGCCGACAGGCTTTCGTCGAGAATTTCGAAAAACGGCTTCGGCAATGCTGGGGGCAGGGATTCAAGCGGCAGGAAATCGATATCCAGCCCCATTTTTTCCAAAGCGATACGCTCCAGCGCCTCGGTATCGGCCTTGGGCGGCAGCAGCGAGCGCATCTCGATGATGCCGGCAATGTCCTGCGTGATCGCGGCGGACAGCCGCTGCGTCACCGTCTGCCAGTGTCGCTCCATGAAGATGTAGGCGATCACCGATTGCAGAAGCACCATCGGCACCACGATGATCAGCAGCGCGCGGGCGAACAGCCCCTTGGGCATGATGCGCCGCAGCCAGAGCCCGGGCCGGAAAGCCCCAAACCCCCGGGTTCGCCATCGCTTCAGCGCCGCTCGGTCAAGCTTCATGCCGTCTCATCCGTCCACCGCCAGGCGGTAACCGACGCCGCGCACGGTTTGCAGATAATCGGGATTGGTCGCGTCCCGTTCGATCTTGCGGCGCAGGCGGTTGATCTGCACGTCGATGGTGCGTTCGTTTGCCCCGCTCTCGGGGTCGGCCAGCATCTCGCGTGCCACCGTCGCGCCCAGTGCCTGCGCCAGCTGGCGCAGGATGTCACGCTCGCGGTTGGTGATGCGCACCACCTCTTCGCCCTGCTTGAGATCGCCGCGCGCCAGATGGAACTGGAACGGCCCGAAGCGCACCGCTTCTGGCCCCGTGGGCGCGGAGGTCGGCGGCAGCGCTGTCACCCGGCGCAGGATCGAAGTGATGCGCAGCAGCAGTTCGCGCGGGTCGAACGGCTTGCCCAGATAATCGTCCGCCCCGATTTCGAGCCCGATCAGGCGATCGGACACATCCGTCTTTGCCGTCAGCATCAGGATCGGCACCGACGAGCCGTTGCGGATGCTGCGCGCCAGATCAAAGCCGCTCTCGCCCGGCATCATCACATCGAGCACCAGCAGATCGAAGGCCAGCCCCTGCATGTGCTCGCGCGCCTCGCGGGCATGGGCGGCGGTGGTGACGCGGTAGCCGTTCGATTGCAGGAAGCGCGACAACAGGGACCGGATGCGACTGTCGTCATCCACCACCAGCACATGCGGCGCATCGTCGGAAATCGGAACCGTGATTCGCGCCATCAGGCCTCCCCCTGCCCGCCGCCCAGCACCATGCGAGCGATGCCGGGACGCGCCTCCCCGTCGACCAACCCGAGCAGGAATGCTTCCACCGCCTGCCGCTCGCCCGGCGCGACGCGCGCCAGCGCCGAGAGCATGCGCCGGCTTTGCAGCGCCATCAATTCATCAGCCAGCGCCGTCCCCTTGGACGTTGGGAACATCAGCCGTTGGCGCCGGTCCTGATCGCCGGCCCTCTGCTCGATGAACCCTTCGCTGACCAGATCGCGCAGGACCCGAGCAAGGCTCTGCTTGGTGATCGCGAGAATGGTCAACAGTTCCGCCACCGTCTGCCCCGGATAGCGGCAGACAAAATGCAGAACGCGATGATGCGCCCGTCCAAAGCCATAGCGGGTCAGGATGCGGTCCGGCTCGGCGACGAAATCGCGATAGGCAAAGAACAACAGCTCGACCAGCGCCAGCGGCGCTGGGTCTGCCCCTGCCGCCTCGAACGGCCGCGTTTCCCCGACGCCTGCCCTCATCCCTGCCCTCTGGTTGATCATACGTGGCACCGCAGCGGCATGTCGCCTGAAATTAAGACAGCCATATTGACATAAATCCGAACGAAAGCTACCGTCATCATCCTCGATAGCTGATATTATGGCAAATTTGCACCATTTGCCGCCGGCTCAATCAAGGCGCACAGGCGCCAGACACACGATAGGGAGTGTTCCGATGTCCGTCCTGCCGTTCGATGATCGCGATGGTTTCATCTGGCTGAACGGCAAGCTCGTGCCCTGGCGCGACGCCAAGCTGCACATTCTGTCGCACGGCCTGCATTACGGCGGCGCGGTGTTCGAGGGCGAGCGCGCCTACAACGGCAAGATCTACAAGTCGCACGAACATTCCGAGCGGTTCCGCAAGTCGGCGGAACTTCTCGATTACACCATCCCCTATTCGGCAGAGGAACTCTGCGCCGCCAAGCAGGCAGTGATCGACGCCAACGGCGGCGGCGATCTCTATGTCCGCCCTGTCGCCTGGCGCGGCTCCGAGATGATGGCGGTCGCGGCCCAGCATGCGACCATCCACGTCGCCATTGCCGTCTGGGCCTGGCCTTCGATGTTCGACATCAACACCAAGATGAAGGGCATCCGCCTCGACATCGCCGAATATCGCCGTCCTGATCCGGCCACGGCGCCCTGCGCCTCCAAGGCGGCGGGCCTCTACATGATCTGCACGATCTCCAAGCACAAGGCTGAGCGCAAGGGTTATGCCGACGCCATGATGCTGGACTGGCAGGGTCGCGTCGCCGAATGCACCGGCGCCAACATCTTCTTCACCCGGGACGGGGCGATCCACACCCCGATCGCCGACTGCTTCCTCAACGGCATCACCCGCCAGACGGTGATCGACCTCGCCCGCCGCGAAGGCATCGAGGTGATCGAGCGCCGGATCATGCCGGAGGAACTGGCGAGCTTCAACGAGTGCTTCGTCACCGGCACGGCGGCGGAAGTGACCCCGGTCAGCGAGATCGGTCCCTACACCTTCACACCCGGCAACATCTCGCGCACGATGATCGAGGTCTACACCAAGGAAGTGACGCCGGCGGTGTAAGCCAACGGCACAGACCTCCGAACAGAGGAAAGGGCGGGGTTTCCCGCCCTTTTTGCTGGCTGCCGCTCAGATATCCCCGGCCTGAATTTCCGCGACATCGCAGTCGGGATCGTCGACCACCCTGCCGGATTGCCGCTCCAGCACCTGTTCGAACAGCTGCCGCACCGAGCGGCCGTTGCCGAAATCCTTGCCGCGCGTTTCATACATCTGCGTCAGCCGCGCCAGCACCGCCTCACGCGCTCCGACGGTCAGCGTATAGCCCTGTTTCGCCACCATTGCGTCGAACATCGCCCGCATCTCGTCAGGCGCGTAATCGGCAAATTCGATGGTACGCGAGAAGCGTGATTTCAGCCCCGGATTGCTGTCGATGAAGCCGGCGATCTCGTCGGTATAGCCGGCGACGATCACCGCGAGGCGCTCGCGCTTGTCTTCCATCTCTTTCAGCAGGGTATCGATCGCCTCCTGGCCGAAATCCGTGCCGCCCGAACCGTTCAGCGTATAGGCCTCGTCGACGAACAGTACGCCGTCGAGCGCCTCCTTCACCTTGTCCTTGGTCTTGCCCGCGGTCTGGCCGACATAGCCGGCCACCAGTCCGGCCCTGTCGGTTTCCACCACATGCCCGCGCCGCAGCAGGCCCAGCGCCGCGTAAATCTCGCCCACCAGCCGCGCCACCGTGGTCTTGCCGGTGCCGGGGTTGCCGGTGAACACCAGATGCAGGCTCAGCGGCAGCGGCGGCAGCCCGCCGGCGATGCGCCGCTGGTTGACCTTGGCGACATTGACCAGCTTCTTCACCTCGGCCTTGACACCGGCCAGCCCGGTCAAGGCCTCAAGCCGGGCCAGCGCCACTTCGACATCGATCGGCGGCGCACCCTGCTCGGGCACATCGGCGGCGCGGAATTTTGACGGGTCCGCCTCGGCATACTGGAACAGGCGCTGCGCCTGTCGCTCCATCATCTGCTCGAAGAAACCGCGCACCGCGCGGGCGTTGCCGAACTGCTCGTCGCGGGTGCGATACATCTCGGACAGCGCAAACCGCACCTTGTCGCGCATCATCGCCGACATCGAGCTTCTGCGTGCCGGCCAGGCGCTCGAAGATCGTCATCAGATCATCCGGGCCATAATCGGAAAAGTCGATGACCCGGGTGAAGCGCGATTTGAGCCCGGGATTGGCGTCAAGAAACTGGCCCATCTCCTTGCGATATCCGGCGACGATCACCGCCAGCCGGTCGCGGTGGTCCTCCGTCGCCTTCAGCAGCACATTGATCGCCTCGATTCCCGTATCCGAGGAACTGCCCGGCTTGGCCAGCGTATAGGCCTCATCGACGAACAGCACGCCATCCATCGCCTGCTCCACCGCCTCGCGCGTCTTTTTCTCGGTGCCGCCGATATAGCCGTCGACCAGCAGCGAGCGGTCGACCTCGACCACATGGCCTTTGGCGAGCACGCCGAGTTCACGATAGATCTCGCCGATCAGCCGCGCCACCGTCGTCTTGCCGGTGCCGGGATTGCCGGTGAACACCAGATGGGCCGACACCGGCGTCACCGGCAGGCCCTGCGCCTTGCGCCGCTGGTTGGCCATCATCAAGGCCCTGAGCGAGGCCACCTCGCGCTTCACCTCGGCAAGGCCGACCAGTGCATCGAGCCGCTCCGCAGCCGGAATCGGATTGCTCTCCGTCACGGTCCCCGGGGCAGGCGTGCCGGCCGCGACCAGTTTGGGCGCTGCCGGGGCTGAGTTCTGCGGCACGATGATGCGCGGCGCCCTCGGGGGCGGTGGCAGGGCTTCGCCATCCGTATTGCCCGCCTTGATCCAGTCCGTCCGATGGATGATCAGATTGAGCACATCGTCCTGGATCAGCGCCGCGATCTTGAGCAGGTCTGCGGTGGAGATCAGCTTCACCTGCCGCACCACCCGGTCGAAGGCCTTGGCGCGTTCGGCGGCGATGCCGGCCTGCGGCACGTCCAGCCGGAAGACGATGGCGAGTTCGTTGAAAATCTGGGTGTAGACCAACCGGATCGAGGCTTCGAGCGGGGTCGCCGCCACGGCGCCGCCAGTCATCCCGGCCTGATAGCCCTCCATCTTGCTGCGATAGGTCGTCATGCGCGCCAGCAGGGCCTGAAGCACGAGATCGGGCGCGCTGGAATGCGGCGCGAGCAGGGCGGCAAGGTCCTGCGGCACGCGCACGGCGAGGGCGGAGATGCACCAGTCCGGCGAATTCGGCGTACCGACCTCGGGAATGACCGTCGGATACTCAGGAAATTGCGGCATGCCGGAGAAGGGAAAAGCCAGGCCCGGCGCCTCGGCCGGCGCCCCCTTGCTGCCCCCCAGCAGTCTGTTCAAGCCCATCTCGAAACGCAAACGCACCGCACGACTCCCGCATGCCCCGATCGCCTGACGTTAGGGCAAGAACACCAAGGAAGGCTGAACAGGGCCGGTTTACGTCGTGCCGACAGAACCGCGACATTTCGAGCAATTTCAGCAGGAAAATCGTCATGTGCGCCGACGCACGGCAACCACAGCGCGTGCGACATACTGTCCCTTCAACGACGGACGAGACGCCGCCGGACGGACTGAAAAGACCCAAGACCAACAACAAATTCAGGAGCCCATCATGACCACGCTCAAGACCCTCGCCATCGCTTCGCTCACCGCCGCCACCCTCGCCACCGGCTTCGCCTCATCGGCCAGCGCAGCCCCCTGGCACCACCATCGTCATCACGGCTGGCGCGGCGGCGCCATCGCGGCCGGCCTCCTCGGCGGCGCCGTTCTGGGCGCGGCGCTGGCCCGCCCGGCCTATGCCGCCCCGGTTGCCTACGACGGCGACTGTTACCGCCGGCATGTCGGCTACACCTATTCGGGCCGCCCGATCTATCGAACCGTCTGCTACTGAGCCGGGCAAACCAAAGCCAAGAAGAGCGTGTCCTGAAACGCCAAGACCACGGACCAGAAAAACACAGAACAAGACCTTTCCGGCCGGCGCTTCAGCCCGCAGGCGACCGGCCCGCCTGACCCCGCTGCCCGCGTCCCCGGGCAGCGGTTTTTGTGCGCATTCATGTCAGCATCTTTGCGAAGTGGGAAAGCCGCGCTAGACCAGATCTGTCCGTTTCAGAGGTCGCGCCATGGCTCTTCACTTCTCGCCCCGCGAATTTGCCCGCCGTCTTGCCGCCGTTCAGGCGGAAATGGCCGCCGCAAAGCTGGATGCGCTGTTCCTGTTCCAGCAGGAGAGCATGTACTGGCTGACCGGCTACGACACCTTCGGCTTCTGCTTTTTCCAGTGCCTCGTGGTCACCGCCGATGGCCGCGCCGCGCTGCTGACCCGCTCGGCCGACCTCAGGCAGGCGCAGCACACCTCGAACCTGCGCGACATCCGCATCTGGAAGGACGGCGCCGCTGCCAATCCCGCCGCGGACCTGAAAACGCTGGCGCTCGACCTCGGGCTTGCCGGCAAGCGCATCGGCGTCGAATACGAAAGCTATGGCCTCACCGCCGCCAATGGCCGCAAGCTCGACGCCGCCTTCGCCGGCGTTGCCACGCTCGGCGATGCCTCCTCGCTGGTCAACCGTCTGCGCGTCGTCAAATCGCCGGAAGAAATCGCCCATGTCCGCAAGGCGGCCGACCTGGCCGACCGGGCGGACGCCGCCGCCATCGCGCTGGTCAGGGCCGGAGCGGACGAAGGCGACATCCTCGCAGCTCAGCATAATGCCATCTTTGCCGGCGGCGGCGACTATCCCGCCAACGAGTTCATCATCGGCTCCAGCCGTGACGCCCTGCTCTGCCGCTACAAGGCGGGACGGCGCAAGCTCTCGGCCAACGATCAGTTGACGCTCGAATTCGCCGGCGTCTATCGCCATTATCACGTCGCGGCGATGCGCACCCATGTGGTCGGCACGCCCCGTCCCAAGCATCTGAGCTATCACGCCGCCGCAAAGGAAGCCCTGCTTGCCTGCGAGGCGGCGCTGAAGCCCGGCAATACGGCGGGCGATGTCTTTGCCGCGCATGTCCGCGTGCTTGATGCGCACGGCCTGTCGAGCCATCGGCTCAATGCCTGCGGTTATGCGCTCGGCGCCAAGTTCACGCCGAGCTGGATGGATTGGCCGATGTTCTACGAGGCCAACCCCTGGGTGCTGGAGCCGGGCATGGTGATGTTCGCCCACATGATCCTGATGGATTCCGAAAGCGAAACCGCCATGTGCCTGGGGCGCACCTATCTGATTGGCGACACCGGCGCCGAGGCGCTCAACATGCCGTCGCTGGACCTTGTCATCCGCTGAGAGTATGGGGATGCCCGAGGGGCTGTCGCAGGGAGGCGCAGCAATGAAACGCGTGAGGCTTGCGCTGGGGGCGATCGCGCTCGGCCTGCTGGCGGGGTGTCAGGACAGCGGCATAGACCTGAGCGCCCGGTCCGGGCCACGCATTACCGTGGGCGCCTCGCTGCCGGTGTCGGTGCAGCAGATCGACGGCCTGCCCGAGAGCATGGGGCCGCGCTTTTCCGCGGCGCTGGCCGCCGAGGCGCAGCTGCGCGATATCGTTTTCGTCGATGCCACCCAGTCGCCGCGCTTCAAGATCAAGGGCTATGTCAACGCCTATCAGGCCGAGGGCGGCACGGCGGTTTCCTGGGTGTGGGACGTATTCGATACGCGCCACAGCCGGGCCCAGCGGGTTTCCGGCCAGCAACCGCTTGGCAAGAGCGCATCGGAACCCTGGTCGGCCGTGGACGACACCGTGTTGCGTTTCGTGGCAGCCCGCAGTCTTGATGGCATCGGCGGGTTCCTGGTGGGCAACCGCAGCAGCACCGGCCCCGCATCGGCCGACACGCCGATGGTCCAGCGCCAGAGGGAAAGCGAGCCGGTCTCCGGCGCTGGCGGGGAGTGACGCCGGCAAGCGTTTTCAACCATATTCGCATGCTCCTGTTGCCTCGGCGGTTGAAGCGGCGCGCCTTCGGCTGCTATAGCGCCGGCAAGCTTGCCGCGTGCATCCCGGAACTGTCAGGAGTCTGCCATGCCATCCAAGATCCAGCTTGTTGCAGGCAATTCCAACCGTCCGCTGGCCGAGGCCATCGCCGCGCACCTGAACCAGCCGCTCACGGCCTGTCAGGTCCGCCGCTTTGCCGACATGGAAATCTTTGTCGAGATTCAGGAAAACGTCCGCGGACGCGATGTCTTCGTGCTTCAGTCGACCTCGTTCCCCACCAACGACCACCTGATGGAACTGCTCATCATGATCGATGCGCTGCGCCGCTCCTCGGCCAAGCGCATCACCGCCGTGATGCCCTACTTCGGCTATGCCCGGCAGGACCGCCGCGCCTCCGGCCGCACGCCGATCTCGGCCAAGCTGGTCGCCAACATGATCACCCAGGCCGGCGCCGACCGCGTACTGACGCTCGACCTCCACGCCGGCCAGATCCAGGGCTTCTTCGACATTCCCACCGACAACCTGTTCGCCGCCCCGGTGATGGTGCGTGACGTGCAGGAGCGGCTGGACCCGACCAACGTCATGGTCGTTTCGCCCGACGTCGGCGGCGTGGTCCGCGCCCGCGCCCTGGCGCGCCGCATCGACGCACAGCTGGCCATCGTCGACAAGCGCCGTGAGCGCCCGGGCGAGAGCGAGGTGATGAACATCATCGGCGACGTGAAGGGCCGGTCCTGCATTCTCGTCGACGATATCGTCGATTCGGGCGGCACCCTGTGCAACGCCGCCGACGCCCTGCTCGAAAAGGGCGCCAAGGATGTCTATGCCTACATCACCCACGGCGTGCTCTCCGGCGGCGCCGTGGCGCGCATCACCGCCTCGCGCCTGAAGGAACTGGTGATCACCGATTCGATTCAGCCGACCGAAGCGGTGCGCGTCGCGCGCAACATCCGTGTCCTGCCGATTGGTGGCCTGATCGGCGATGCGATTGCCCGCACCGCGCATGAGGAATCCGTCTCCAGCCTGTTCGATTGAGCGCGACATGAGCACAGACCTCTCCGCCCCCCTTGCCCTCGTGCCGGGTCGTGAATGCGGGACCTGCAACATCTGTTGCAAACTGTTCGAAGGCCCGATGCCCGACAAGAGGGCCGGTCAATGGTGTGTGCACTGCGCCCCGGGCAAAGGCTGCCTCATTCACGCGACGCGACCCGAGGCTTGCCGGGACTTCTACTGTTTCTGGCTCCTTGCCGAGATGCTGGGGCCGGAATGGAAACCGGAGCGCTGCCGCTTCGTGCTGACACTCGATCCGCACACCCGCTTCATGCTGGTGCAGATCGACCCCAGCCAGCCAACCGCCTGGCGCAAGGAACCGTTTTACAGCCAGTTCAAGAAATGGTCCGCCGCGGGGCTGAATGTTGGTCGTCAGGTCATCGTCCTCAATGGGCGCGACGCCACCGTCATCCTGCCTGACAAGGATGTGCATCTTGGCGTCATCGGCCAGGACGAACGGATCGTCACCACCATGCAGCCGGTGATCGGCGGCGGGTTCTCGTTCAATGTCGAGAAACGGAAGACCGCCGACGACGCCGCGTCCTGACCCTGTTCAGGGCTGCGCCAGGAACCGCTCCGCCAGCCGCGCCCACAGGGCTGCCCCCACCGGCAGGCTCGCATCGGCGAAATCATAGCTGGCGCTGTGCAGGATCGCCGAGCGTTCGCCGTTGCCCAGCCTCAGGAACGAGCCCGGCTTGTGCTGCAGGAAATAGGAAAAATCCTCGCTGCCGGGAATCATCGGACAGGTGGACACCTGCGCCGCGCCAATCAGTTCCCGGGCCACCTCCGTCGCGAAAGCCGTTTCGGCCTCGCTGTTCAGCACAACCGGATAGCCGTGCTCGCAGTCGATCTCGACGCTGGCGCCATGGGCCTGGGCGATGCTGGTGGCAATCTCGCGGATGCGCTGCTCCAGCAGCAGCCGGGTCTTCGGCTGGAATGAGCGCACGCTGAGGCCGAGTTCGGCTGTTTCGGGGATCACATTCACCACCGTGCCGGCATGGATGGTGCCCACGGTCACCACCGCCGTATCGGTGGGGTCGACACTGCGCGCCACCACCGTTTGCAGCGCCATCACCATGTTGGCCGCCACCACGATCGGATCGACCGTGAGATGTGGGCGCGAAGCATGACCGCCCCGCCCTCTGATCCGGATGGTCACCGTATCGCTCGCTGCCATCATCGGTCCCGGGCGTGTCAGGATCGCCCCGGCCGGCGCGCCGGGATGGTTGTGCAAGCCGAAGATCGCGTCGCAGGCAAAGCGCTCGAACAGCCCGTCGGCGATCATCGCCTGCGCGCCACTGGTCCGGCCCGCCTCCTCCGCCGGTTGGAAGATCAGCACCACGGTTCCGTTGAACCGCCTCGTGCGGGCCAGATACTCCGCTGCGCCCAGCAGGACCGCCGTGTGCCCGTCGTGGCCGCAGGCGTGCATCTTGCCCGGGGTCACGCTGGCATAGGGCAGGCCGGTCGCCTCGGTAATCGGCAGGGCATCCATATCGGCGCGGATGGCGATGCTGCGCCCGCCCTGCCCCTGCCGCAGGACGCCGACGACACCGTGGCCGCCCACATTGCGCGTCACCTCGATGCCCCAGCTTTCCAGTCTGGCGGCGACATAGGCCGCCGTCTCCTGCTCCTCGAACGACAGTTCGGGATGGGCATGCAGATACTGCCGCATGGCCGCAAGATCGGCAGCCCGGGGCGTGAAATCGGCAAGGCTGGCGAACTGGTTTGTGCGGTCGGTCATGGCGCTGGATCGTGGTTGGAGAATGGGAGGGGATCAGACAAAGCGGCTCAGGAAGCTTCGGGTGCGCGGATGACGCGGCGCGGCCAGCACCTGATCCGGCGGCCCTTCCTCAATGATATGCCCGCCATCCATGAAGATCACCCGGTCTGCGGCCTCTCGGGCAAAACCGATTTCATGGGTCACGACGATCATCGTCAAGCCCTGGCTGGCAAGATCGCGCATGGTCGCAAGCACCTCGCCGACCAGTTCTGGGTCGAGAGCCGAGGTCGGCTCGTCGAACAGCATCAGACGGGGCCGGATGGCCAGCGCCCGGGCAATGGCGACCCGCTGCTGCTGCCCGCCGGAAAGCTGGCGCGGATAGGCGTTCTCCTTGTCCGCAAGCCCGACGCGGGCCAGCAGCTCCCGGCCCAGTCGCCGCGCCTCTTCCGGCTTCTGGTGATGCACGCCGATCGGCGCCTCGATCACGTTTTCGAGCGCGGTCATGTGTGGAAAGAGGTTGAACTGCTGGAACACCATGCCGATCTTGCGCCGCTGCGCCGCGATCTGCCGGCCGGAGAGGCGGTGGAGGCGACCCTTGTCGAGCCGGAATCCGATCTGCTCGCCCTCGACCTCGATCGAGCCCTGATCGATCGCCTCCAGATGATTGATGCAGCGCAGGAAGGTGGATTTTCCCGAACCGGAGGGGCCGAGGATCACCACCACCTCCCCGGGGGCGACATCCAGGTCGATGCCCTTCAGAACCTCGTTATGGCCGAAGGCCTTGTGCACATTGCGCGCGCGCACCAGCGGTTGAATGGTCATGCCTCGCCCTTCCCGGTGGTGCCGGCGCCGGCTTTCTTCGGCACAGCCAGGCTGCCCCGGTCGCTGCGGGTGTAATGCCGCTCGATCGCGCCCTGCCCCACGTTCAGGACCGAGGTGATCAGCAGATACCAGAACACCGCGACCAGCAGCATCGGGATCACCTCGAAGGTGCGATTGTAGATCGACTGGACCGAGTAGAGCAGGTCTGCCATGGCGATGACGCTGACCAGCGAGGTCGCCTTGATCATGCTGATCAACTGGTTTCCGGTCGGCGGCACGATCGCCTTCATCGCCTGCGGGATGATGATGCGGCGCAGCGCCCGCGCCCGTGTCATGCCGAAGGCCTCGGCGGTCTCCGCCTGCCCCTTGTCCACCGAGAGCAGGCCGCCGCGGATGATCTCGGCCATCAGGGCCGCCTCGTTCAGCGACAGCCCGACGATCGCCGCCGTCAATGGGGTGATCAGCGTGTTCGTATCCCAGCTCGCCAGCGTCGGTCCGAAGGGAATGCTCAGCGATATCCGCGGGAACAGCGTCGACAGGTTGTACCAGAAGATGAGTTGCACCAGCAGCGGCGCACCGCGGAAGAACCAGATGAACAGGCCGGAGAGCGACGAGGCCAGCCGGTCCTGCGACATGCGTGCCACGGCGACGATCAGACCGAGCGCGATGCCCAGCACCATCGCCACCACCGTCAGGCCCAGCGACACGGACAGGCCCTTCATCACCGTGGGATCAAAGAAATACTGCGCGACAACCGGCCAGCCGAAATTGGGGTTGATGGCGCAGATGTAGAAAAAATTGCCGATGATCGCCAGCGTGACGGTCCACAGCGCCACCCGGTCGAACGGGAACGGCGCATGGGCAAGGCGCACATCGCGCAAGGCATCTTCGGGCAGACGGACAACGCCCGCCTGCTCGCCTGTTGCTGGAGACGACATCCCTGCCCCCTTACTGGCCCTGATTGATGCCGGCCTGTTTGATCAGGTTGTTGTCGAGGCCCCATTTCTTCATCAGAGTGCCATAGGTGCCATTGGCGATCAGGATGTTGAAGGCGTCTCGCATCACCTCGGCCAGCGGCGAGCCTTTCGGCACCACCGCGCCCTGATAGATGTCCTTGAAGCCGTTGGACAGGCCGATACCGCTCAGTTCCAGCTGGCCGTTCGATTGCTGGACGAAATAGGTCAGCGGCGCCTGCGAAGAGAAGAAGGCATCGGCCCGTTTTGAACGCACCGCAAGGATCGAACTGGGCTGGTCGGTGTAGGATTGCACCTCGACCGCCGGCTTGCCCTGGGCCGTGCATTTGCCGGAAAATTCCTTGATCACCTTCTCCGCCGACCCGCCGGCCATCACAGAGACGCGCGCGCCACAGGTGGTTTCCAGCGAGACGATGCCCTTCGGATTGCCCTTTTCGACGGCAAAGACCACGTACTCGCGGGCCCAGTCGACGAAATCGTTCGATTTCTGGCGGTCGGGATAGTCGCCCACCGGCCCCATCGCGAACTGGTAACGCCCGGAATTGATGCCGCTCAGCAGCGCCGGCAGGCCGGCGACGGTCGCATGCTCGATCTTGACGCCGAGAATCTGGCCGATGGCATCGGACAGGTCCTTGGTGGCTCCGGTCAGTTCCGTTCCGGTGACGATTTCATAGGGCGGGAACGAGCCGTTGTTGACGGCCACCATCTTGCCGGCCTTGCGGATATCCTCGGGCAGTTTTGCCCGCAGCGCCTCATCCGGCTTCTGGGCGGGAACCGTCTGGGCCCAGACGCCCGTGACAGACAGTGCTGCCAGCGCAGCAACCGCGAATGCCTTGATCCTCATCGGTGGTCTCCTTCGGGGTTTGAGTACACGCGAGCCTGCCGGAGGGCAGACGCCGGTCAGTCACTCAGGCCGGCAGGCCGGGGAAAAGCTGCTCCACGCCGATCGGCGTGTTCAGGATGCCCTGCACGAACAGTTCGTTGGCGAAATCGCCGATCATCCGCCGGTTCAGGTCAAGGCCGCTGTCGTTCCAGTCCGGCTTCAGCGCCCGCGCCGCATAGAGCAGTTCCTCGATCACCCAGGGCGAGGTCTCGGCATATTTGCGGCGCTTGGCCGTCCACAGGATCTGGCTTTCGTCGATCAGCCGCGCCAGTTCCTCCAGCACCCATGGGTGCTGGCGGGCCACCTCGGTCTTCACGCCGACGATGTGATGGGCGGGGACATAGCCGACATCGGCATAATAGGCGCATTCGGCGGTCCGGAAATCGCGCAATACCTGCCGGAAGCCGGAGCCGGTGCCAAAAAACCCGGCGGGCATGAAGGGGGTGAACACGGCGTCGAGTTCGCCGCTCTGCAACAGCTCCATCATCGGCCGTTCCCCCGGGGCCGCCTCGATCCGTCCGGGGCGACCAAACCCGTCCAGCCGGTCGGTAATCGGATGCTCCTCGGTCAGCCGCCCGGCGAACCAGAGGGCATCCTCGACGCCAACCCCTTCCCGCCGCAGCGCCGCCCGGGTCCAGGTGTTGCCGGAGTCGCGCCAGCCGGTGACGCCGATGCGCTTGCCCTTGAGATCGGCGAGCCGCTCAAGCCCGCTGCTCTCGGTGGTGATGATGCAGCGGTGGCGAAAACCGCGCATGATGAAACAGGGAATGCCGACGATATCGCTGCCGCCGCCGGCCATCATCGAGGTGTAGCGGCTGAACGACAGTTCGGCGGCGTCGAATTCGGTCGAGCCGGCAAGATCATTGAGCAGAGTGCCGACGCGGGTGATCTTCAGGTCAAGGTGCTTCGAGGTGAGATCGCCCAGCAGCAGCGGGGTGAGGTAGTCCCAATCGCGCGCAGCGATGCGAAGTGTAACGGTCACCGGTGTCCTGCCTCCGCTGAGTTCCCGGGGAGGCTAGCCACCCCCGGCTGGCGAGGCAAATGTTATTCTGTTACTGAACATTTAAATGCTGTCGAAACCGACCCCGTCCAATCTGTACGATGCGCACTGGTTCGCCAGCCGCCTCGGCAACCTGAACCGGCGCGGCATCGCGCAGGAAACCGCCGCGCTGGTGCGCACGGGGGCGCTGCCGGTCGGCTCCAAGCTGCCGACCGTGCGTGACCTGGCCTTCACGCTGGGGGTCAGCCCGGCCACGGTATCGCAGGCCTGGGCCGAGCTTCGTCGTCACCGGATCATCAGCGGGCGCGGACGTCATGGCTCATGGGTCACCGGCAACAGCTTTTCAGCCCGGCCGGAACGGCTGCTGAGCGGCCATGACGTCCATCCCGGGGTGCTCGACCTGGCCCGCGCCGTGCCGGACCCGGCCCTGTTGCCGCCGCTGGACGCTGCGCTGGCCCATGGCGCCCATGCCGCCGGCCTCAACAGCTATGACCGCGTGCGCATTCTGCCCGAGCTTGAGGCGGCCGCGCGCCGCACCTGGCCTTACGATGCCGGTGCCTTTCTGGCCACCGACGGCGGATACAACGCCGTCCACACCCTGCTGCATGCGCTGGTGCCGCCGGGCGCCGCCGTCGCGGTCGAGGATCCGACCGGGATGCGCCTGCTCGACATTCTGGAAGACATGAACGTGCCGATCCTGCCGATCGCCAGCGATCGCGCCGGCCCCACTCCCGCCGCTCTCGCTGAGGTGCTGCGCCAGAACCCGGCGATGGTGCTTTTTCAGCCGCGCGTGCATGCGGTGACCGGCGGGCTGATGTCGCCGGAGCGGCTGGAGGCGCTGGGTGACGTCTTGCAGGCCAGCGACAGCCTGATCGTCGAGAACGACGGGGTCGGCGATGTCTCCGATGCGCCGCACCGCTCCCTCGGTCACCGTTTCCCGGACAGGGTGGTCCACATCCTGTCCCTCTCCAAGGCGCTGGGACCGGACCTGCGGCTGGCGGTCCTCTCCGCCTCGGCGGTGGTCGTCGAGCAGATCCAGTCCTATCGTGGCTTCAGCGCCGGCTGGACCAGCCGCATCCTGCAAGCCGCCGCGGCATGGCTGCTGCGCGATGCCGGCACCGCCGCCGCCCTCGCCCAGGCCCGCAGCGTCTATCGCGTCCGGCGCGAACGGCTCGCCGCAGAACTGGCCGGACATGGCATCGTCGTCGAACCCGGCCACGGCCTCTGCCTGTTCGTGCCGGTCGAGGCGGGCGCAAGCGTCGCCGCGCAACTCCTCCTGGAGGGCATCGCGGTGCACCCGGGCGAAAAGTTCTCGCTCGGCAAGCCCGCTGCCATCCGCGTTTCCACAAGCTGTCTGGTAGAGGACGAGGCGCCGCGCATCGCCGCCGCCATCGCCAGAGCCAGCGCGATCACGCCTGCCTGAACGGCCTCAGCACTGGTATTCGAACCGGTAAACCCCGAGCGCCCGATCCCCGGCCCAATAGCCGGCCCCCGCCGACAGCAGCGCCGCCATGCCGGCACGGGCCGCGGCCTCGTCGCAGGCCTCCACCATCACCACCCACGACGGCGCGCTGAGAATATCGCTGCGCTCGCGGCTTTCGGCCGTGCGGGACGCGCTGGCATCCTCGTTGGTGCGGCAAAGGTGAGCCGCCGCGATGCGCGGCTGTCCCGCCACTGCCAGCACCGCTGTGGCGAGCGCAGCAATGGCGGCGTCTTCATGCCCGGGCTTCACCGCAAAGCGCAGCGTCGCCAACACCCCGCCGGCGCCGGGCCCATGGCTGGCCAGAACCGTCGTCAACGCGCGCGAGGTGTTGCGGAAGGCCTGGGTCGCCCGTCGCGTCCAGTCGGTCGGCGCGTTCAGCCGGGCGAGATAGGCGGCGCTGGTCTGCACCGAAGGGTCGGCGGTTTCATACAGGGTAAAAAACTCGGGCTGCGTCTCCGGCCCGGTCGCGATGAAGCGGCGGCTGCGCGTAAAGCCGGGCACCGCCGCCCGTTCCGGCATATGCTCGGTCAGATGCCAGGCATAGAACTCTGCCCGGCCCTCGTCGGTGATATCGTTCCAGATGCAGATCGCGCCCGTGCCGTTGAGTGCCATGCCCGCCTCAATAGGTCGCCCGGCCGCCGGAAATGTCGAAGATCGCACCGGTCGAGAAGCTGCACTCCGGCGACAGCAGCCAGTCCACCATCGCCGCCACCTCCTCGACCTCGACAAACCGCCCCATCGGGATGCGGGCGCTGATCTCGGCCCGGCGCTCGGCGTTCAGCTCCTTGGCCATGTCCGTCTCGGCCGCGGCAGGAGTGATCGCGTTGACGAGGATGCCCTCGCGCGCCAGTTCCTTGCCAAGCGTCTTGGTCAGGCCGATCACCCCGGCCTTCGATGCGGCATAGGCAGCCGCCAGCGCCAGCCCCTCCTTGGCCTGTACCGACGAGATGTTGACGATGCGCCCGCGTTCCGGCCCCTGCTGAGCCCGCATCCGCACGACGCAGGCTTTCGAGACGAGGAATGTGCCGACGAGGTTGACATCCATCACCCGGCGGAAATCCGCCGCCGAATGCTCCCACAGCGGCACGACAGGGCCGAGGATGCCGGCATTGTTGACGAGCCCGTCAATCCGCCCGCAGGCCTGCCACGATGCCTCCGCCGCCGCAGCGACAGAGGCCTCGTCGGCAACATCACAGGCGAAGGCGTGATGCCCGGCACCCAGCGAGGCAGCCGCAGCCCGCACCGCCTCCGCGTCCCTGTCCCAGAGCACCAGGCGGTCGCCCCTGGCCGCCAGTCGCCGTGCGATGGCCAGCCCGATGCCCCGTGCACCACCCGTGATGATGATGCTGCGCTGCCGGTCATTCATTGTATCTGCCGCTCCGCTTATTTCGGTTGAAGATCGTTGGTGAAGAAGGCGCTGGCCGGCATGTCCGTCTTGAGTTCCTGATAATCCTTCATCAGGTCCAGCGTCATCTGCCAGTCCGCCGCCGGCATGAAGCCGATCGCCGCGGTCGGGGCGGTCTTGGAGCGCACCAGCTTCAGCCCGGCCTTGAGCTGCTTGAGCGCCATGTCCTTGTCCATGTCGGGCTTCACCTTCAGGCCGGCGGCGATCGCCGCTTCCGGGTTCTTTTCCGCTTCCTCGAAGGCCTTGCGTGTCGCGCGGATGAAGCCTTCCACCAGCTTGGGCTTGTCCTTCAGCGTATCGGCGTGGACATGGATGGCGAGGCCCATCGTGTTGGTGCCATAGTCGGCATAGTTGAACACCACCGACTGCACGCCCTTCTGTTCGAGGATGAACGGCTGGTTCTCGGAGCCGCCGAGCAGCGCATCAGCCCGCTTTTCGAGCACCGAGACCATCTTGGTCGGCCCGTCGACGCGCAGGAAATTGATCTTGCTCTGGTCGAGCTTGGCGGTCTTCATCAGCGCCGGCAGGATGGTCAGCCCCGCCTCGCCGGTGGTGGCGGCAATGGTCTTGCCTTCAAAATCCTTGATCGTCTTGATGCCGCTGTCGGCCCGGGCAATGATGGCGAAGGGCGTGGTGTTCATGATGCCCATCACCGCCCTGATCGGCGCGCCCTTGCTGGCGCCATTGATGATGCTGGCGCCGTCCGACAGTCCGAAGGTATCGCCCTTGGCGGCGATGATCTGCACCGCACGGCCAGAGCCCTGCCCCTCGCCGATCTCCAGATCGATGCCCTCGGCCTTGTAGTAGCCGTTCTGCACGCCCAGATGGAACGGCGTGTGGAAACCATAGAGCAGCCAGTTGAGGCGCAGCGTCGCCTTTTCTTGCGCCAGGGCCGGCGTCGCCGCCAGCATCGCGCAGCCTGCCAGAAATCCGATCAGCTTGTTCATCCTGTCCTCCCCGGACGTTGTTGGTGTTTCGGCATTCAGATCGGCGTCGCCGCCGAGCCATCGCCCCGTTGCGAGACATGCCAGGGGATCATCACCTGTTCGGCGATTTCCACCAGCGCATAAAGGGCAAACCCGAGGGCCGTCAGCACGAAGACCGAGCCGAAGGCCATCGAGGTGTTGAGGTTGCCGTTCGCCTCCAGCAGCAGGTAGCCAAGCCCGCGATCCGAGGCGACGAATTCGGCCACCACCGCCGCCGTGGCCGAGAGCGCCGCCGCCACCTTGAAGCCGGTGAACAGCGTCGGCAGGGCATGCGGAATCTGAACCTTGACGAAGGTGCGCCAGCGCCCCGCCCCGGTCGAGCGGGCCAGATCGAGAATGTCGGGATCGACCGAGCGGAAGGCGGTGATGGCCGAGACCACCACCGGAAAGAACGACAGCAGGAAGACCAGCAGCACCTTGGGCACCAGCCCGAAGCCGAACCAGATGATGAACAGCGGCGCCACCGCGATCTTCGGGACGATCTGGAAAAACACCAGCAGCGGATAAACCGTCTTTTCCATCGCCTTGGAAAAGGCGACCAGCAGGGCCAGCGCCACGCCGATGACCACCGCCGCGACAAACCCGATCAGCATCGGCTGAAGCGTGAACAGCGCCGCATTCGTATATTGCGCCCGGCGGTTGACCAGTTCCATCAGGATTTCGGACGGCGGCGGAAGGATATAGCTCGGCAGCCGGAACATGTGCGCCGCCGCTTCCCAGATCAGCAGGAAGGCAACCACGGTCAGCGTCACCTGAACCGCCCCGCCAAACCGTTTCGCCAGCGAGCCCATCGCGGCCATCGCCCACTCCCCGGCGCCGGTTTCGGTCAAACCCCCGCCTGGGTTGACGCGGGAGCCGGCGCATGCAAACTGCACAAAGTCCTTGATGGAACTTTGTACCGACAACATGCGCGTCGTCAAGTCACAGCTCTCCCATTGTCTGTCACTGTTCGAGGTGATGTCCGAGGCCGGGCGCGCGCACCGCCTGACCGACCTTGCCGAGCGGCTGGACATGCCCAAGAGCAGCGTTCAGCGCCTGCTCGATCATCTGATCGACGAAGGCTGGGCCACGCAGGACACCGCGACCGGACAGTATGCGCTGACCTTGCGGCTGGCGATGCTCGGCCAGCGCTACATGCAATCGGCCGGCATCGCCGATGCGACGCAGGGCATCCTCGACCGTGTGGCGCGCGAGGCGAGCGAGCTTGCCCGCCTCACCGTGGTCGACCAGTCCCAGCTTGTCTGGATCGGCTCGG
>Ga0209573_1002389_pt1 | contig 24116 bp, 19 predicted proteins | sample TNRBio252014_DNA_FD_185870 | JGI IMG/M metagenome (GOLD analysis project Ga0209573, IMG submission 185870) | Wastewater treatment Type I Accumulibacter community from EBPR Bioreactor in Madison, WI, USA - TNR Reactor_6/25/2014_ DNA (SPAdes)... | ecosystem: Engineered > Bioreactor > EBPR >... | reverse complement strand
CATGACATCTCCCGCAGCTTTGCGACGCTGCGCGATCTCAGCGAAAGCGCCGATCCGGCGGCGGCGCTGCGCGCGGCGGAGGGCGAGCGGGTTGGCTCGCTCGACGACATCCTCGCCAATACGGTGCCCGAGACGCGCGATCCCTGGCGGCCGTGGCTGCTGGCGCCGACCGATCTGCAAGCCGTCAAGGCGGCGGGGGTCACCTTCGCCATCTCGATGCTGGAGCGGGTGATCGAGGAGCGGGCCCGCGGCAATGCCGCCGCCGCCGTGGAAATCCGCACGGAGGTGACGCGGCTGGTCGGCGACGATCTCTCCAAGCTCAAGCCCGGCTCGGCCGAGGCAATGCACCTCAAGGAGGTGCTGATCAAGCAGGGGGTGTGGAGCCAGTACCTGGAAGTCGGCATCGGCCCGGATGCGGAAATCTTCACCAAGGCGCAGGTGCTCTCGCCGGTCGGCACCGGCATGGAAGCGGGGCTGCATCCCATCTCGCAGTGGAACAATCCCGAGCCGGAGGTGGTGCTGGTCGTCACCTCGGACGGGCGCATCGTCGGCGCGACGCTGGGCAACGATGTCAACCTGCGCGATGTCGAGGGACGCTCGGCGCTGCTGCTGTCCAAGGCCAAGGACAACAACGCCTCCTGCGCCATCGGCCCGTTCGTGCGGTTCTTCGATCCGAGCTTCACGCTGGATCATGTCCGCCGGATGCAGGTGACGCTGCGGGTGGAGGGCGAGGACGGGTTCGTGCTCGACGGCGCCTCCAATCTGGCCAAGATCAGCCGCGATCCGGCCGATCTGGTCCGGCAGCTGATCGGCCGGCATCACCAGTACCCGGACGGGGCGGTGCTGTTTCTGGGCACGCTGTTCGCCCCGGTGCAGGATCGCGACGGGCCGGGCAAGGGCTTCACCCACAAGCTCGGCGACATCGTCACCATCGCCGCGCCGGAACTGGGCAGCCTGACCAACCGGATGACCCATTCGGACAAGGCGCCGGCCTGGACCTTCGGCGTCAGCCACCTGATGCGCAACCTGGCGGAGCGCGACCTGATCTGAGACGCGAAAAATTGGCGCCGGCGCTCTAGCAATCGCCACGATCCGGGGCCAATTATAGACCCGCTGCATCCGGCACGGGCGAAGTCCGCCCCCGGCGGCGGCATCAGGAGGAGAGACTCATGACCCCGCAAGAGCGCGAGGTAATCGACGGCATCTTCAACCGGCTGAAACCGGCGGCGGCCCAGGCCCGCGACCCGGAAGCCGAGACCTACATCGCCGGACTTTTGCGCCAGCAGCCCTATGCGCCCTATGTGCTGGCACAATCGGTCTATGTGCAGGAACAGGCGCTCAACAACCTCCAGCAGGAGAACGAGCAGCTCAAGGCCCAGCTTGCCGAGATGCAGCGCGCGGCGCAGGCCCAGCCGCAGGCGCAATCCGGCGGCTTCCTCTCCGGCCTGTTCGGCGGCGGCGCCCCGGCGCCCCGTCCGGCCGCGGCTCCCCCGCCTCCGCCGCAGCGCGGACCGTGGGGCGGCCAGCCGCAAGCGATGGGCATGCAGCCGCAGGCTCAGCCCGGCCCCTGGGGCGGCGCCCCGCAGGCGGCGGCCCCGGCAGCGGGCGGCGGCTTTCTGTCGAGCGCGCTGACCACGGTGGCCGGCGTCGCCGGCGGCATGGTGGTGGGCAACATGCTGATGAACGCCTTCAAGGGCAGCGGCCCGGGGTCGACCCCGGCGCAGCCTGCCTCGTCGGACTTCCAGCCCTTCGGGCCCGGCGGCGGTCAGCAGCATCTGGCGGATCAGGGCCAGACCCATCACACGGCCAGTGCCGAGGACGAAGGCTACAACGACGACGGCTACGACGACAGCGACAACGACACCTACGAGGCCTGATCGCTGCCTGAGATGACAAACCCGCCCGGAGCCTTCCGGGCGGGTTTTTTCATGCCTGAACCGGAAGCGGCAGGGTCAGATGACGATGACCTTCGCGCCGACGCGCACCCGCTCGTAAAGATCGATCACATCCTGATTGCGCATGCGGATGCAGCCCGAAGACACCGCCTGACCGATGGTGCTCGGCTCGTTGGTGCCATGGATGCGGTAGAGCGAGGAGCCGAGATACAGCGCGCGGGCGCCAAGCGGGTTGTCCTCGCCGCCCTTCATGAAACGCGGCAGGTCGGGCCGGCGCTTCAGCATCTCGGCCGGCGGCGTCCAGTCCGGCCACTCGGCCTTGCGGGTGATCGACTTGACGCCGGCCCATTCGAAGCCGGGGCGGCCGACACCGATGCCGTAGCGCAGCGCCTTGCCGTTCTCCTGCACCAGATAGAGGTACTTGCTGGGGGTGTCGATGACCACCGTGCCCGGACGGTGGCCACCGCCATAGTCGACACTCTGGCGCTCGTAGCGGGAATCGAAGCCGTGCACCGCCGGCATCGGCGCGGGCACGCTCAGGCTGGCACGCTGGAGACGCGGCGCCGCAGGGGCCTGACGGTAGGGGTTGTCTTCAAGCAGCGGCTCGGCCCCCGGCGCGGTGGCATAGACCGGCATGGCGGCGCGCGGAACCGGCTGCGGCGCAGCGGCATAGGGCGGCCGGGCGTAGACCGACTGGTGCGCGGCGGGCGCCGCCGGGACGGACCGGACGGCCTGCGGAGCGCGGGATGCGCCTCCCGCATTACCGGTCATCAAGAATTCGATGAAACCGCCGCCATAGCGCCCTTCGGCAAGGGCCGGCGCGGTCGCGGCGAGGCTGGCCGCAAGAGCAATCGCAACAGTAGAGGTTCGAACCATGACGCAACTCACCTGACAAACGGGGCGCCGGGCTCGCTCATGAAGCCCGGCCTGTCCTCCAGCAAGCCTGGCAAACCGCTTGGAAAGGTTAATCGCTCAATTTAAACTATTGTTTTTATTGCTTTTTAACCATGTACCTGCGGCTGTGGTGAGGATTGTGCCAACAAACGCGGTAAACGCCGGACCAACGAATCTGGTTAAGATTTCCGTGCCCCGCGGTCAGGCGACGGCGGCGGCGGGGCGCAGGCGGGCGCGGATCAGGCCGCGGCAGTTGCCGGTGTTCAGCGCCAGATTGATCAGCAGATAGGCCGAGACGGCGAGGGCGACGACGCAGAGCAGCATCAGCGGGCCGGGCGCGGCATGGCGCAACGGCAGGGTGGCCGCGACCATGCCCAGCGTCGCCAGGCAGACCTTGGCCAGTTCGCCCCAGGGCACCGCCACGGGCGCGATGCGCCAGGCCAGCCAGGCCATGAGCGCCGCGTTGACGAAGAAGCCGAAGGAGGTGGCCACCGCGCCGTGACCGCCATCCGTGCCCGGCAGGGCGAAGAGCACGAGCGCCGCCGCGGCGAGCCCGATGGCGGCGGCATAGATCACCGCCAGCGTCTTGCGGGCGATCTGGAACAGCGGGTTGATGACGTAGAAGACGAGGCAGAGGAAGAACATGCCCGGCAGCAGCAGCGTCGAGTAATAGCTGAAGGCGCCGCGATAGCTCTCGGAGACGAACAGCACCTCGAAGCTCGGCAGGATCAGCCAGAGGCCGACGCAGGACGGCAGCAGGACGCCGGTGATCATCAGGATGTTGAGGCCGAGCTGGCGCCTGGCCGCCTCGATCCCCTCTTCCGCCTCGGCCCGCACCGCATACTGGAACAGCACCAGATCAAGCCCCGAGCCGATGGTCATCAGCAGCCGCACCGCGATATCGAGCGCCAGCGAATAGCGCCCGCTCTCGGCGACGCCGTACTGCCAGGCCACCGCGCTGCGGGCGAGGAACATGTTGAGCTGGATGAGCAGGCTGGAGACGATCAGCGGCACCGCATAGATCACGAACTGGCGCACCAGATCGAAGCGCTGCGGACGCGGCATGGCGCGGCGTTCGGAGAAGAAGCGGGCCGAAACCAGCACCCCGGCCAGCGAGGAGACGCAGAGGCCGACCAGAACCAGATCGGCCTTGCGCCACCAGAAGGCGCCGCCGAGCACAAAGACCAGCGCGGCCAGATTCTTGACGATGACCAGCGCGGCATAGCGCCGGTGGTGGAAACAGGTGCGCGCCACGGCGGCGCGGTAATCGAACAGGCCGTTGGAAATGGTGATCAGCGGCCCCATCGCCGCGACCAGCGCCGACACGCCGAGCGTGCCGCCGCCGAGATACAGTGCCAGCGCCACCAGCGACAGGGCGATGGAGATGCCGCCTGTCCAGACATTGAGCGTGGTGATGATGCCGGAATCCTCGGCGCCCTGCTTCTCGCCATAGAAGCGGTTGGTGGACAGCCGCAGCCACTCGTAGAAAATGGTCTGGAGGATCGATCCCGCCGCCGCCGCAAGCGCGTAGACGCCGAACTCCTCGGCGCCAAGGAAATAGGCGACCCCGAGGCCGAGCGCGAAGTTGGCCAGAGCGTTGAACAGGAATGTGGCGAGCGTCAGCATGAGCGTGCGCGACGCTAGTCCCGCCGCCATAAGGAACGCTTAATGCACGGTCCCGGCTAGGCGACGAGCCCGCGCTATGGTTTATGGATGATCCCATGCAGGCGCGTCTCATCCAGATCTGGCAGGCCCTCGGCGGCGACGGTTCCCGCGCCGGAGCCGTCGGCATCGGCGGGGCCGGCCGGCTGGCCTCGCTCTACGATGTCACCGGGCTTGCCGCCGGCTCGATCGGTGCCGCCGGGCTGGCGCTGGCCGAAGCGATGGAGGCGGTGCTGGACCAGACCCCCGCGCTCACCGTCGATGCGCGGCTCGCCTCGTTCTGGTTCTCGACCGCGCTGGCGCCGCAGGGATGGGAGCCGCCACCGCTGTGGGACGCGATCGCCGGAGATTATCGCAGCGCTGATGGCTGGATCCGTCTGCACACCAACGCGCCGCACCATCGCCGTGCGGCACAGGGAGTGCTCGGAGCGCACGATACCCGTGCGGCGATGGCAGCCGCCGTGGCCCGCTGGGCGGCGACCGATCTTGAACAGGCGGTGGTGAGCGCCGGCGGCTGCGCAGCGGAAATGCGCGCGGAGGCGGACTGGCGCGCCCATCCCGCCGGCATCGCCGTGGCCGCCGAGCCGCTGGCGGCTCAGGAGATGTTTTCCGGCGATTGCCGCGGCTGGAGCGCCCGGCGGGATCGACCGCTGGCCGGCCTCAGGGTGCTGGATCTGACGCGCGTGCTCGCCGGACCGGTGGCGACACGCTTTCTGGCCGGCTATGGCGCCGAGGTGCAGCGCATCGACCCCGCAAGCTGGAACGAGCCGGGGGTCGAGCCGGAGATGACGCTCGGCAAGCGCTGCGCCCGGCTCGACCTGCGCCAGCCACAGGACCGCGACCGGTTGCTGGCGCTGCTCGCCGGGGCGGACGTGCTGGTGCACGGCTACCGCTCGGATGCTCTGGAGAGGCTCGGCCTCGGCGCGGCGGCCCGGCGCGCGGCGCGGCCCGACCTGATCGACGTGTCGCTCGATGCCTATGGCTTTTCCGGGCCATGGGCCGGGCGGCGGGGCTTTGATTCGCTGGTGCAGATGAGCTGCGGCATCGCCGAGGCGGGCATGCGCTGGGCCGGGGCCGACAAGCCGGTGCCGCTGCCCTGTCAGGCGCTGGACCATGCCACCGGATACCTGATGGCGGCCGCGGCGCTGCGCGGGCTGGCCCGCCGGGCGCGGCAGGGGGGCGGAACCACGGCCCGTCTGTCGCTGGCGCGCACGGCGGCCCTGCTGACAGGCTGGGGCGCACAAGCGGCGGGAGACGCACCCGCGCCGAAATCCGCCGCAGACCTCGCGCCCGCCATCGAGGCGACGCACTGGGGCCCGGCGCGGCGCCTGATGCCGCCGCTGGCGGTGAGCGGGGCGCCGATGCGCTGGGACATTCCGGCGCGCGCGCTCGGCTGGGCCGATGCCGCCTGGGTCGGCGCCTGATGCCGGTCTGATCCCCGATGCGCGCACTTCCCTTCCTGCTCTGCCTTGCGGCGGTTCTCCTGCATTCGATCATGAATGCGGTGGTCAAGTCGCTGGCGGGGCCCTACGACGCGCTGCAAGTCTCCTTCCTGCGCTATGTCTTCGGCACGGTCTGGATTCTGGGTCTGGTGGCGTGGCAGCGGCCGCGCATGCCCCAGCGCCGCGATCTGCCGCTGCATCTGCTGCGCGGGGCGCTGGGCGCGGTCTCCGGCACGACCTTCTTCCTGGCGGTGCAGGCGCTCAGTCTCGCCGATGCCTTCACCATCAGTTTTCTGGCGCCGCTGTTCGTCACGCTGCTGTCGCTGCTGTTCCTGAAGGAGATGCCGCGCGGCATCGACCTGATTGCCCTGGCGCTGGGGTTCGGCGGCATGCTGGTGATCGTGTCGGGCGCCGATTCTTCGGGCAGTGCGCGCTCGCTGTTCGGCATCGCCTGCGCCGCGATCTCCGCCATCGCCTATGCGCTGTCGCTGGTGCTGCTCAGGAAGCTGGCGCAGCGGGATTCCTATGTCACGCTGGTTTTGTTCCAGCATGTCACCTCGGCGGTCCTGCTGGCGCCCTTCGGCGTAGCGGTCTGGGTGCCGCCCCAGCCGCTGCACCTGCTGGCTTTTGCGCTCATCGCCGGGCTCGGGGTTGCCGGACACCTGATGATGGCCAGGGCCTATGCCAAGGCGCCGGCGGCCCGGCTGGCACCGCTCGAATATTCCGCCCTGCTCTATGCGATCGCCATCGACTTTCTCTGGTTCGGCCAGTCGCTGGTGCGCGACACCGTGATCGGCGCGGGGGCGATCATCCTCGGCGCGGTGCTGGCAAGCCGGCGTTAACCATAACGATTCGTCTCTGCGCGCCCCTTCGACGAAAGACGGAGGGGTGCTTGACAGCGCGGCGGCCAGTTACTACCTACCCTGACGTTGATAGCACTCTCGGGGAGCGAGTGCTAACGGTCCATGCCTCAAGAGGGTGGCCGTCTGGTTCGACTTCCCGGGAACGATTCAGTCCAGAAGGAAGATATCCATGAAGTTTCGTCCGCTTCACGACCGCGTCGTCGTCCGTCGCCTGAACAGCGAGGAAAAGACGAAGGGCGGCATCATCATCCCCGACACCGCCAAGGAAAAGCCGCAGGAAGGCGAAGTGATCGCCGTCGGCTCCGGCGCGCGTGATGACGCCGGCAAGCTGGTCCCGCTCGATGTCAAGAAGGGCGACAAGGTGCTGTTCGGCAAGTGGTCGGGCACCGAGGTCAAGATCGATGGCGAGGAGCTCCTGATCATGAAGGAGTCCGACATCATGGGCATCATCGGCTAATCACCTGATCCCGCAACAGTTTTTATCTATCGGAGTTTTCTATCATGGCCGCTAAAGACGTCCGTTTCTCGTCCGACGCCCGCGAGCGCATGCTGCGCGGTGTCGACATCCTCGCCAACGCGGTGAAGGTCACCCTCGGCCCGAAGGGCCGCAACGTCGTGATCGACAAGTCGTTCGGCGCCCCGCGCATCACCAAGGACGGCGTGACCGTCGCCAAGGAAATCGAGCTTGCCGACAAGTTCGAGAACATGGGCGCGCAGATGGTCCGCGAGGTCGCCTCGAAGACCAACGACATCGCCGGCGACGGCACCACCACCGCCACCGTTCTGGCCCAGGCGATCGTTCGTGAAGGCGCCAAGTACGTGGCCGCCGGCATGAACCCGATGGACCTCAAGCGCGGCATCGACCTTGCCACCACCGCGGCGGTCGAGGACATCAAGAAGCGCGCCAAGAAGGTCAAGGACTCGAGCGAAGTTGCCCAGGTCGGCACCATCTCGGCCAACGGCGACAAGCACATCGGCGAAATGATCGCCAATGCCATGCAGAAGGTCGGCAACGAGGGTGTCATCACCGTCGAGGAAGCCAAGACCGCCGACACCGACGTGGATATCGTCGAGGGCATGCAGTTCGACCGTGGCTATCTCTCGCCCTACTTCGTCACCAACGCCGAGAAGATGGTGGCCGAGCTTGAAGACCCCTACATCCTGATCTTCGAGAAGAAGCTGTCCTCGCTCCAGCCGATGCTGCCGGTGCTTGAAGCGGTCGTGCAGACCGGCAAGCCGCTGCTGATCATCGCCGAGGACGTGGAAGGCGAAGCGCTCGCCACCCTCGTCGTCAACAAGCTGCGCGGCGGCCTGAAGGTTGCGGCGGTCAAGGCTCCGGGCTTCGGCGATCGTCGCAAGGCGATGCTGGAAGACATCGCCATCCTGACCGGCGGCTCGATGATCTCGGAAGATCTGGGCATCAAGCTCGAGAACGTGACCCTGCCGATGCTCGGCCGCGCCAAGCGCGTCCGCATCGAGAAGGAGAACACCACGGTCATCGACGGCGCCGGCAAGAAGAAGGACATCGCCGACCGCGTTGGCCAGATCAAGGGCCAGATCGAGGAGACCACCTCGGACTACGACCGCGAGAAGCTCCAGGAGCGCCTGGCCAAGCTGGCGGGCGGCGTCGCGGTGATCCGCGTCGGCGGCGCCACCGAGATCGAGGTGAAGGAGAAGAAGGACCGCGTGGACGACGCGCTGAACGCCACCCGCGCTGCGGTGGAAGAAGGCATCGTCCCGGGCGGCGGCACCGCGCTGCTGCGCGCCAAGGGCGCCGTCTCCAAGGTCAAGTCGGACAACGCCGACATCAAGGCCGGCATCGACATCGTTCTCAAGGCGCTTGAGGCTCCGATCCGTCAGATCGTCGAAAACGCGGGCTGCGAAGGCTCGATCGTCGTCGGCAAGATCCTGGAAAACACCAAGTCGGACACCTTCGGCTTCAACGCCCAGTCGGAAGAGTATGTCGACATGATCCAGGCCGGCATCGTCGACCCGGCCAAGGTCGTGCGCACCGCCCTTCAGGATGCGGCTTCGGTCGCGGGCCTGCTCATCACCACCGAGGCGATGATCGCGGAAGCCCCGAAGAAGGACGCTCCCGCTCCGGCGATGCCGGGCGGCGGCATGGGCGGCATGGACTTCTAAGTCCGGCATCCCTTCACGCATCGCGAAAGCCCGGCGGAAACGCCGGGCTTTTTGCTGTCTGGAAGATACGCACAGCCGGCATCACGCACAGCCAACCTTCCGGGGTCTGCGCCTGTCACAGGAAATTGATAGTGCAATTTCGCACTATTATTTCACGATAATGCCGTGTGACTTGCAGGAATGCTCTGATTATCTCTCCGGTCAATCTCTCTTCCAGATCGGACCCTCATCATGACCAAGCTTCTCAATTCTCCCGCCCTGCATGATCTTGCGCTGCTGGCCGGCCGCGTCCTTCTGTCCGCCATGTTCATTCTCGGCGGCTGGTCGAAGATCGGCGGGTATGCCGGCACCGCCGCCTACATGGCGTCTCAGGGCGTGCCCGGCGGCCTGCTGCCGCTGGTCATCCTGACCGAACTTGGCGGCGGGCTGGCCATCCTTCTGGGCTTCCAGACCCGGCTGGTGGCGCTCCTTCTGGCCGGCTTTACGGTGATCGCCTCGCTGATCTTCCACATGAACTGGGCGCAGATGCCGCAGTACCTGATGTTCATGAAGAACATGGCGGTTGCCGGCGGCTTCCTGGCCCTGTTTGCGGCGGGGGCCGGGCGCTATTCGGCGGACGCGCGCCTGGGCTGAACCGGCGCACCATCCAGCGCGGGTACGGGGCGGCCTTCGGGCCGCCCTTTTCGTTTCAGAGCACGATCCTGTCGCGGGCAAGACCGGTGGCTCTTGGGGAAACGGGTCGCAGCTTTTGTCAGGACGGGCTTGAGAAAATCGTTATGTTCTGCTTTTGTTCCGAATGGAGCAAACTCATGACGCCTCTCACTCCCGGCCCCCTGCGCTGGCTTTACGTTGATCTCAACAGCTATTTTGCCAGCGTTGAACAGCAGGAAGACCCGCGCATCGCCGGGCAGCCGGTGATCGTCACCCCGGTCGAGTCGGACTACACCTCCGCCATCGCCGTCAGCTACGAGGCCAAGGCGCGCGGCGTGCGCAACGGCATGAGCGTGCGCGAGGCGCGGGAGATCTGTCCGGGGCTGCATGTCCGCCACGCCCGCCATGACATCTATGTCGACTACAGCCAGCGGATCATCGCCGAGATCGATCGGCATCTGCCGGTCAGCAAGGTCTGTTCAATCGACGAGGCCGCCTGCCTGCTGGTGGGGCGTGATGCGGAGATCGGGCGGGCCCGCACGCTTGGCCTGGCGATCCAGCAAGGGGTGCTGCGGGAGATCGGCGCGTCCATCCGCTGTTCGGTGGGCATCGCCCCCAGCCTGCTTCTGGCAAAAATGGCCAGCGACATGCAAAAACCGCTGGGATTGACCGTTCTTGCCGCCGCTCAGTTGCCGGGTCCCCTCCTGGCGCTGCCTGTTTCCGATATCCCCGGCGTGGGGCGGCGGATGGCCGAGCGGTTGCGGCGCGCCGGGCATGACAGCATGGCCGCGCTCTGGGCCCTGTCTCCCGGCCGGGCCCGGGCGCTCTGGGGCAGCATCGAGGGAGAGCGGGTCTGGTATGGTCTGCACGGCATTGACCCGGCCGAGCGCCCTGCGCCGGAGCGCCAGTCGATTGGCCACAGCGTCGTCCTGATTCCGCAACAGCGCACGATCGAGGGGGCCCGTCTGGCCGCGCGGGGCTTGCTGATGCGCGCGGCGTCGCGCCTGCGGCAGATGAACTACCGGGCGCGGCAGCTTGGAATCTCCCTCTCGCTCCAGCCCGACGGGCGAGCCTGGCGGGACTGCCGGTTTGCGCCGGTCAACGATACGTTTGCCCTGCTGCGCCAGTTCGACACCGCGTGGCAAGGCTTCGATCCAGCGCTGAAGGACAGCGGCGTGCGCAAGGCCGGCATCGTGCTGAGCCGCCTGCTGGCCCCCGGTCACGACCAGTTCGATCTGTTCGACCCCTCGCACGATCCGCCCGATGGCCGCGGCGAGGCCGCCAGCCGGGCGATGGACCAGATCAACCGCAAGTATGGCCGGGACAGCCTGAGAATTGGCCAGTCCTCGCCGGCCTTATCGCAATACTCCGGGGCGAAAATCGCCTTCACCCGCATTCCCGACCCGCAAGACTTCACGTGAGGAGGCTGATCCTGTAGCGGGCGAACCCGTTGGCCCCGTCGGGCAGCGGCGTCAGGTTGGGGCGGGCCCTGGCCAGGTCCTTGGCGGCGGGGCTGGTTTCGAAGACGATGTTGGTGGCGCCCGGCAGCGGCGCCAGCGTCCAGTTGTCATCGGCCCGGGGCGAGACGGTGCCGGCCTGAGCCAGAAAGGCCGAGACGATATCGCGCGAGTAATCGGGCGAATCGTAGATGATGTTCCGGGACACCGCGCCGGCAAAGCTGCCGCCGCCGGAGGCCCGGTAATTGTTGCTCACCACCGCAAAGACATCCCCCGGCTGAACCGGCCGGCCCTGATGGCTGAGCCCGACGATACGGCTCGCCTCGGGGTTGATCGTCTTGCCGTCGCCGTCGAACTTCGAGGGCTGCGCAACATCGATGCGGTAGCTGACCCCGTCGATGACATCGAAATTGTAGGCCGGGAAGGCGGGGTTCACCAGCACCTGCTCGGCATCGCCGGGCCTGATCTGGAAGAAGATGCCGGCGGAGCGTTCCAGCCAGTCCTTCAACTCCGCTCCGGTGATCTTGACGATCTTCAGCGTGTTGGGAAAAACGTAGATGTCGGCGACGTTGCGGATGGCGATCTCACCGGCCGGCACATCGGTGTAGGCGGCGGGGCCGCCGCGCCCGCCAGCCTTGAACGGGGCCACCGCCGAGAGCAGCGGCAGCCCGGCATGCGGGCCGCCGGCCAGCGCCTTCCTGCCGGCCCAGAGCTGCGCTTCGGTGATGATCTGAAGCGCGGCGCTGTCGGAGATGGTGGCGAAATAGGTCTCCAGCCGCTCGCTGGTGCGGCCCACCGGTTTGCGGACATAGCTCAGCGTTGCCTCGTGCTCGGGCCTGATCGCGGCGATCAGCGCCGGCTTGGCCTCGGCGAGCGGGATGACCTTGCCGGCCTCGCGGCGGAAGATCGGGAGGGTGCCGACGCTGTGCTCGACGACGCGGTAGCGGCCGCCCTCCTTGCGCAACACCAGATCGACCTGTCCGAGCGTGTTGCCCCAATAGCCGGCCATCACGCTGGGGATGCCGTTGAGCGTGCCCTTTGTCAGGTCGGCGCCGGGGATGTCCTTGAAGGCCGGGCCGGGAAAGACCTGATGCTGGTGGCCGGTGAACAGCACGTCGATGCCGGGCACGCGCGACAGGTGCAGGGCGGCATTCTCGTCCCGCCCCTGCGGCGCGGCGCCGGAAATGCCGGTGTGGGCCAGGGCGACGATGAGATCCGCCCCGGCCTCGCGCATCTCCGGCACCCAGGCGGCGGCGCTTTCGACGATATCGCGGCTGACGATGCGGCCGCGCAGGTTCGCCTCGTCCCAGGTGGTGATCTGCGGCGGGGCAAAGCCGATGACGCCGACCTTGAGCGTGTGGCGGCCGCCGGCCTCGTCGGTCACCTCGCGCTCAAGGATCAGGTAGGGTTTCAGGAAGGTGCGGTCGGCGCGCGGGCCGGCGGCGAGCGTGCCGGAGACGACATTGGCCGAGACCAGCGGAAAGGCGGCGCCGGCAAGGCAGGCGTCGAGGAAATCGAGGCCGTAGTTGAATTCGTGGTTGCCCAATGTGCCGGCATCATAGCCGATCAGGTTCATCGCCCGGATGACCGGATGGGTCTCGCCCTTCTTCAGGCCCTTTTCGAGGGCGACGAAATCGCCGACCGGATTGCCCTGATTGAAGTCGCCGTTATCGAACACCAGCGTGTTGCGCGCCCCGGCCCGGGCGGCATCGATCAGGCTGGCAAGCTTGGCAAGCCCCACCGTCTCGTCCGGCGCATCGCGGTAATAATCGTAATTGGCGATGTTGACGTGGATGTCCGTGGTTTCGATGAGCCGCAGCCTGATCACGCCGTCCCCCTGAGCCCGGGCCGGCAGGCTGCCCGCGGCCAGCACCGCGCCGCTGCCGGCAACCAGATCCCGGCGGCTGATGCACCCGATATCGAGCTTGCCCGTCATGGTCGCCTCCTCCTGCCTGAAAGCCGGCGCCAGAGTAGCGCGAAAGGGCGCCGAGGAAACTCCCCATTCCCGACAAAGTGACGACAAATCCGCTCGCCAAACGTTTTTTCACCCGTACAACTCGATACATCCGAATCATTCTCAGCGGCCCCGCGCCGCGCTGCCGGGATCGTTCTCATGCGCCTGATCGCCGCCGCTGCCGCCATCCTCTCGCTGGCCGCCCTCGGCCTTGCCCTGACCGGCGTTTCCGAGGCGGTGCCGCTCTATGTCGGGGCGGCCGGGCTGGTGGTGGCGGGCGTGCTGCTGATGGCCCGGCAGATGGGGCCGTTCCTGCGGTTCTTCCTCGGCTTCTACGCGCTCAGCTTTCTTGCGCTGATGGTGCTGATGCTGGCGCAGGGGCTGCTGCCGGCGGCCGTCGCCCGGCTGGTGCCGCCGCCGCTGACGGCGTTCACCGCCGCCGCCTTCGTGGCGCTGGTCTACCTGCTCTCGCGCGTTCCGGTGATCCAGAACGTGGCGCGCATCGCCGATCCGTATTTTGCCACCGACGACATCCTGCCGGTGGCCTGGCCGGGCACGCCGCGGCTGGTGCGCGAGAAATGGATGGGGATGGGGATCCTGGCGATCATCATCCTGATCAACCTCGGGCAGGTGGCGATCTCGGTGCAGCTCTCCTACTGGGGCCGCAACTGGTTCGACGCGATCCAGGCCAAGAACCAGCCGGAATTCTGGCGGCTGATCGTCGCCGAATGGATGCCCTGGGTGGCGATCCTGATCACCACCAACCTGATCGAATACATCCTCGAATCGGTGTTCAAGATCCGCTGGCGGCGCTGGATGACCGACCGGCTGACCGGGCGCTGGCTGAACGAGGGGACCCACTACCGCCTCGGGCTGATCGGCAACGGCATCGACAACCCGGACCAGCGCATCCAGGAAGACGTCAACAGCTACATCGCCACGACCTATTCGCTGTCGATCTCGCTGATCCAGCAGATTTCCTCGCTGATCTCGTTCTCGGTCATCCTGTGGGGGCTGTCGGCGGCGCTGACGCTGCCGGGCACCGACACCAAGGTGCCGGGCCTCCTGCTGTGGATCGCCATCGGCTATGCCGCCATCGGCACGGCGGTGGCGCATGTGCTGGGCCGGCGGCTGATCCCGCTTTATTTCGCGCAGGAAAAATATGAAGCGAACTTCCGCTTCGGCCTTGCCCGGCTGCGCGAGTTCTCCGAGCCGGTGGCGCTGCTCAACGGCGAGCCGACCGAGCGCAAGCGCCTCGGAAACCTGTTCGGCGAACTGGTCGCCAACTTCTTCCGCATCATCCACGTGCGCAAATGGCTGAATGCCTTCACCCAGCTCTACGGCTCGTCCAATTCGGTCGTGCCCTATGTCATCGTCGCGCCGTTCTATTTCGTCGACAAGGTGACGCTGGGGGTGATGAACCAGACCGCCGGCGCCTTTGCCCGGGTGGACGGGGCGCTGTCCTTCTTCATCGACCGCTATGCGACGCTTGCCAATTACAAGGCGGTGGTCGACCGTCTCAACAGCTTCGACGCCTCGATCGAAAAGGCGCTGCACGCCAAGGCCGAGAGCCAGATCGAGCAGGCCACCGCCCCGGGCAAGGACATGCGCTTCCCGGCGCTCGACCTGACGCTGCCGACCGGCACGCTGCTGGCGCGCATCAACGACCTGGCGATTCGGGCCGGGGCGCATACGCTGATCACCGGCCCGTCCGGCTCGGGCAAGTCGACGCTGTTCCGCGCCATCGCGGCGATCTGGCCGTTCGGCAAGGGGCGGGTGGAAACACCGGCCGCGAGCGTCATGCTGCTGCCGCAGCGGCCCTACCTGCCGATCGGCACGCTGCGCTCGGCCGTCTCCTATCCCGACATGAAGGACACCTATGCCGAGGCGGACATCCTCGATGCGCTCGATGCCGTGCAGCTGTCCCACCTCAAGCCCCGGCTCGACGAGGAGGCGCACTGGACCACGGTGCTGTCGGGCGGCGAGCAGCAGCGTCTCGCCATCGCCCGCGTGCTGCTGGCCCGGCCGCAGTGGCTGCTGATGGACGAATCGACCTCGGCGCTGGACGAGCCGCTGGAAGCGGCGATCTACCAGACGATCCGCAAGCGCCTGCCGGAAACCACCGTGGTGTCGATCGGCCACCGCTCGTCGCTGATCCCGTTCCACGATGCGCGGATCGAGATGCAGAAGCAGGGCGACGGCACGTTTTCGCCCAGGGCGCTGGCGGCGGAGTAGCGGCGCGGCGCCGTCAGTCCAGGAGCCGGCCCACAGCCCAGGGCAGATCCTCGCCGCCGCGGAAGATGGTGACGTCCGAGCCCCCCACCGCCACCGCCGCCGGCACCGGTGTCGGGCGCTTGATCAGTTCGATGCGGCCGGCATTGAGCGGCAGGCCGTGGAAGCGTGCGCCGTTTTCCGAAACGAAGGCCTCGACCTTGTCCAGCGCCCCCTCCTCGTCGAACACCTGCACATAGGTTTGCAGGGCGGTGGCGCCGGCAAACACGCCGGCGCTGCAACACGAGGCTTCCTTGGCGGTGCGCGGGTGGGGCGCGGTGTCGGTGCCGGCGAAATAGCACGGCAGGCCCGAGGTGGCGGCCTTGCGCAGGGCGAGGCGGTGGCTTTCGCGTTTGGCCACCGGCAGGCAATAGAGATGCGGCCTCAGCCCGCCCTGAAAAATCGAGGTGCGGTTGAGGACGAGGTGATGCGGCGTGATCGAGCCGGCGACGCGCGGGGCATGGGCGGCGACGATCTCGGTCGATTCCCTGGTCGTCATGTGCTCCACCACCACCCTGAGCCCCTGATGGCGCTTGAGCAGCGGCAGCAGCATGGTTTCCATGAACACCGCCTCGCGGTCGAAGATATCGACCTCGGGATCGGTCGATTCGCCGTGGATCAGCACCGGCATGCCGATCTTTTCCATCCGCTCCAGCACCGGGGCGATGCCGCCGAGCGAGGTGACGCCGGCGTGGGAATTGGTGGTGGCGCCGGCGGGGTAGAGTTTCGCGGCGATCCAGACCCTGTCCCCAAATCCCCGCTCGATCTCGTCGGGCGTGGTGTGATCGGTGAGATAGCAGGTCATCATCGGCTCGAAGTCCGAGCCTTCCGGCCGTGCCGCCAGAATGCGATCGCGATAGGCGGCGGCCATCTCGACCGTGGTCACCGGCGGCACGAGGTTGGGCATGACGATGCCGCGCCTGAACTGCGCCGCCGTGAACGGCAGCACGGCCGCCAGCATCTCGCCATCGCGCAGGTGGATGTGCCAGTCGTCCGGCCGGCGGATGGTCAGCGTCGGGTAGCTTGCGCCGGGGCTGGCGGTGTCGAACAGGCTGGTCACGCTCATCGGGGCACCTCGTGGTTGCCCCCTTCCCTGCACCCGGGGCCGGCGCGGCGTCAATCGTCCGGCGCGCGGCGGGGTGGAAAAGCGGTGCGGCGGGGTTGATCGGCGCGCCGATCGCGTCAATAAGAGGCCGTTTCAGTCGTCCGACCCTGCCGGCGCAAGGAGTTTTTCCGATGCACAACCTCTCCCTGCCCATCGACCGGGCGACCATCGCCGAAGAAGCCGCCAAGATGCTGCTGGAGATCAGGGCGGTGCATTTCTACGCCGACAACAAGCCGTTCATCTTCACCTCCGGCTGGGCCAGCCCGGTCTATACCGATTGCCGCAAGATCATTTCCTTCCCGCGGCTGCGGTCGGCGCTGATGGATTTCGGCGCGGCGACCATCGTGCGCGATGCCGGCTATGAATCGATCGACGTGGTGGCCGGCGGCGAGACGGCGGGCATTCCCTTCGCCGCCTGGATGGCCGAGCGCATGGGCCTGCCGATGCAGTACATCCGCAAGAAGGCCAAGGGCTTTGGCCGCAACGCCCAGATCGAGGGCGAGGTGATCCCCGGCCAGCGCGGGCTGCTGGTCGAGGATCTGGCCACCGATGGGCGCTCGAAGGTCAATTTCGTCAATGCCATGCGCGAGGCAGGGCTGACGGTGGAGCATTGCTTCGTCATCTTCTTCTACGACATCTTCCCCGGCAGCCGGCAGGTGATGACCGACATGGGCGTCAAGCTGCACTACCTGACCACCTGGTGGGATGTGCTGAAGGTGGCCAAAGCCTCCGGTCATTTCGAAGCCAGGGTGCTCGATCAGGTCGAGAAATTCCTGCACGAGCCGGCCCAGTGGTCGGCGGCCAACGGCGGCATCTCGGAGTTCGGCCAGAAGGGCTGAGCTACACCCCCAACAGCCCGATCAGGCCCCGCAGCAGGGCGACCGGATCGGGCGGGCAGCCGGGGATGCGCAGGTCCACCGGCACGACATCCTCCGCCGCGCCGGCAATGGCGTAGCTGCCGGCGAAAACCCCGCCGGTGCAGGCGCAGTCGCCCACCGCGACCACCCATTTGGGCGAGGGCGTGGCGGCGTGGGTGCGCTCCACCGCCACCCGCATGTTGGCGCAGACCGGGCCGGTGATCATCAGCACGTCGGCATGGCGGGGCGAGGCGACAAACCGCAGCCCGAAGCGTTCGAGATCGTAAAAGGCGTTGCCCAGCGCGTGCATTTCCAGTTCGCAGCCGTTGCAGGAACCGGCATCGACGGCGCGGATCGACAGCGAGCGGCCGAGCATGCGGCGGGCCAGCGCGTCGAGTTCGCCGGCAAGGCGCCCCGCCTCGGCCTGATCCGGGCCCGGCTCGGTCAGCGGCGTCTTCAGAAGGCCTTCGAGAAGCAGGGTGCGCATGCGCCGCCTCAGAGATCGTGCCCGGAATACGAGCAGTTGAACGATTTGTTGCACAGCGGGAAGTCGGCGACGATGTTGCCTTCGATCGCCGCTTCCAGCAGCGGCCACTGGAACCATGACGGATCGCGCAGATGGGCGCGCTCCACCGAGCCGCCGGCCAGCCGCAGCCAGACCAGCACATCGCCGCGGAAGCTTTCGACCAGCGCCAGCCCCTCGCCGTCACCGCCCGCCAGCGGCGCCAGCACCGGGCCATCGGGCAGATCGGCCAAAAGCGCGCGGATCAGCCCCTGCGCCTGGCGCACCTCGCCGATGCGGACGCGGACGCGGGCATCGACATCGCCCTCTTCATAGACCACGGGCTCGACCGGCAGCCGGTCATAGGGCGGATAGGGCAGCGCGGCGCGCGTATCGAAGCGACGGCCCGAGGCACGGCCGACATGGCCGCCGGCGGCGAAGCGGCGCACCAGATCGGCGCTGACGCGGCCGGTGCTCACCGTCCGGTCCTGGAGCGAGGAGGAGGTGTCGTAAAGCGTCACGAGGCGCGGAAAGGCGGCGTCGATGGCGGCCAGGGCCGCCGCGATGCGGGCCGCGCCCTCGCCGGCGATGTCGCGGGCAAGACCGCCCGGAACAATGGCGTCCATCATCAGCCGGTGACCGAAACAGGCCTGCGCGGCGCGCAACACCGTCTCGCGCAGGATGCCGCAATGGGCGAGCATGATCGAGAAGGCGGCATCGTTGCAGACCGCGCCGATGTCGCCGAGGTGGTTGGCGATGCGTTCAAGCTCCGCCATCACGCCGCGCAGGGCGCGGGCGCGCGGCGGCGGCTCGGTGCCGGTGGCCGCCTCGACGGCGCGGGAAAAGGCGAAGGACCAGGCCACCGTCGCATCGCCGGAGAGACGCGCGGCCAGCCTGCCGGCGCGGGCCATGTCGGCCCCCAGCATCAGCCGGTCGATGCCCTTGTGCACATAGCCGAGCCGCTCTTCGAGCCGCACCACGGTTTCGCCGTTGGCGGAAAAGCGGAAATGCCCCGGCTCGATGATGCCGGCATGCACGGGGCCGACCGGGATCTGGTGCAGCGGCTCGCCTTCGGCCCTGAGGAAGGCATAGGGTACGGGTGCGCGCGGGCGCGCTTCGGCCCCGCCGAGCGGATGGCGGACGCCCCAGACGCCGTGGTCGAGCCAGGGCCGCTCATCCTCCAGCCCGACCGGCACCAGGCCATGCAGGTCGCGCAGCGCCCGTTCCAGCCGCTGGGCCGGGGGGTGATGCCGCCCGATCGAGGGGTAACGCCCGTCCTCCAGCGCCAGCGAAAGCACCGCCAGCCCGCTGTCGGGCGCATGCAGCGCCAGATAGACCGAGGCGCCGTCGCTCCACAGGCCCATCAGGTCGGCGGCGCCATGGGCCAGCGCCGCCGCCGCTGCGGTCCAGATCTCGGCGCTAACCGCGTGGCGCGGGGCCGGCATCCGCGCCGCCGGCGTCCCGCTGCGGGCCAACAGATCGGCGAGCGATGTCATGCGCTGCACTCCTTGGGCACTGATTTGGAAGGCTAGCACGATTTGCCGCGCCGAACAGGCCCGGCGACACAGGGATTTCACCACGGGCGCCGCAGCGGCCTTTTCCGCCCCGCGCGGGCATGCTAACCAGCGGCCATGTCTCAGACCGTCTCGCGCCTCACCGCCCGTTTTGCCGCCTGCGCCGCCGAGAATCGCGCCGCGCTCGTCACCTTCACCATGGCCGGCGATCCCGACACCGAAACGGCGGCGGCCATCCTTGCCGCCCTGCCCGGCGCGGGGGCTGACGTGATCGAACTCGGCATGCCGTTTTCCGATCCGATGGCGGACGGGCCTGCCATCCAGCTTGCCGGCCAGCGGGCCCTGGCCGCCGGGCAGACGCTGGCCAAAACGCTGGCGATGGTGGCCGCTTTCCGCAAGACCGACGCGGCGACGCCGATCGTTCTGATGGGCTACTACAACCCGATCTACATCTACGGCGTCGAGCGCTTCCTCACCGACGCGAAAGCCGCCGGGATCGACGGGCTGATCGTCGTCGACCTGCCGCCGGAGATGGACGAGGAACTCTGCCTGCCGGCGCTGAAGGCCGGCATCGCCTTCATCCGGCTGGCCACGCCGACCACCGACGAGAAGCGGCTGCCCACCGTGCTGACCAACACCTCGGGCTTTGTCTATTACGTCTCGATCACCGGCATCACCGGCACGGCAACGCCGGATTTCGACAAGGTGGGCCAGGCGGTCAGCCGCATCAAGGCGCATACGCGCCTGCCGGTGGCGGTCGGCTTCGGCGTCAAGACCCCCGAGCATGCGGCGGCGATCGCCCGCGGGGCGGACGGCGTGGTCGTCGGCTCGGCGCTGGTCGACGCGGTGCGCGCCTCGCTGAGCGACGGCAGGCCGACGGCGGCCACGGTGGGGGCGGTGACCGGCCTTGTCGGCGCGCTTTCGGCCGCCATCCGCGCCACGAAACGGACGCTTTGAGCGCCTAACGGAACCGTGGCGCCCCGCGCGCCCTCCTTTCGGGAAAGAGCACGAGCATGAACTGGATCACCAACGCGCTTCCGAAGATCAACAGCCTGTGGCGGCGCGAAACGCCGGAGAACCTCTGGGTGAAATGCCCCGATACCGGGCAGATGGTGTTCCACAAGGACGTCGAGCAGAACCTCTACGTCATTCCCGGCTCGGAATATCACCTGAAGATGAGCGCCAAGGCGCGGCTCGACAGCATGTTCGACGGCGGCACCTACTGGGATGTGCCGGTGCCCGACGTGCCGGTCGATCCCTTGAAATTCCGCGGCAAGGACCGCTACATCGACAAGCTGAAGGAAGCCAAGAGCGCGACCGGCCTGAAGGATGCGGTCAAGCTCGGCTATGGCAAGATCGAGGGCCTGCCGGTAACGATCGGCGCGCACGACATGGACTTCATCGCCGGCTCGCTGGGCATGGCGGCGGGCGAGGCGGTGATCGCCGGGCTGGAAACCGCCGCCAATCGCGGCACCCCCTTCGTGCTGTTCACTGCTTCGGGCGGGGCGCGCATGCAGGAGGGCATCCTGTCGCTGATGCAGATGCCGCGCACCACGGTCGCCATCCGCCGGCTGCGCGCGGCGAAAAAGCCCTACATCGTGGTGATGACGCACCCGACCACCGGCGGCGTCACCGCCTCCTACGCGATGCTGGGCGATGTCCACATCGCCGAGCCGGGGGCGCTGATCGGCTTTGCCGGGCCGCGCGTGATCGAACAGACGGTGCGCGAGAAACTGCCCGAGGGCTTCCAGCGGGCGGAGTATCTCAAGGAACACGGCATGATCGACATGGTCGTGCACCGCAAGGAGATGAAGGCGACCGTCGCCAACCTCTGCCGCCTCCTGACCCGGGCGCCGGCGGCGGCCTGAGTGCCCTAGCCCCCTTTCCGAGCGGCCATGAAGCTGTCCGAAACCTATCTCCAGCGCTTTTCCGCGCTGCACCCGGTGCTGATCGACCTGTCGCTGGGGCGGGTTGAAGCGCTGCTGGCCCGGCTTGGCCACCCGGAACGGAAGCTCGGCGCCGTCATCCATGTGGCGGGCACCAACGGCAAGGGTTCGACCATCGCCTTCCTGCGCGCCATGCTGGAGGCGGCGGGCAAGCGCGTGCATGTCTTCACCTCGCCGCATCTGGTCTCGTTCCACGAGCGCATCCGGCTCGGCGCGCCGGGCGGCGGGCGGCTGGTCAGCGAAGAGGCGCTGGTTGCGGCCTTCGAGCATGTCGAGCAGGTCAACGCCGGCGCGCCGATCACCTTCTTCGAGATCACCACGGCGGCGGCCCTGCACCTGTTTGCCGAAAATCCGGCCGACGTGACCCTGGTCGAGGTCGGGCTGGGCGGTGCCTTCGATGCCACCAACGTCTTCGCCCATCCCGCCGCCGCCGTCATCACCCCGGTGTCGATGGACCACAAGGAGCATCTGGGCGACACGGTGGAGGCCATCGCCGCCACCAAGGCCGGCATCTTCAAGCGCGGCGCCCCGGCCATCATCGCCATGCAGGACGCGGCGCCGAGCGCGGTGCTCCAGCGCGCCGCCGAGCGCATCGGCGCGCGGCCGCAGGTGGGCGGGCAGGATTTTTCGGTGCACGAGGAGCACGGCCGGCTGGTCTATCAGGATCAGGACGGGCTGCTGGACCTGCCGCTGCCGCGCCTTGCCGGCCGCCATCAGCACATCAACGCCGCCACGGCGATCGCCACGCTGCGCAGCGTGTTCGGGCCGCAGTTCCCGGCCGGGGCGATCGAAAAGGGGTTGCAGACTGTCGACTGGCCGGCGCGGCTGCAACGTCTGAACGGGCGGCTGAGCGGGCTGGCGCCGCACAATGCCGAGATCTGGCTTGACGGCGGCCACAACGAGGACGGAGCGCGGGCGCTGGCCGCCGCGCTGGGCGATCTGGAAGAGCGCGCACCGCGGCCGCTGGTGCTGATCTGCGGCATGATGGCGCGCAAGGATGCCGCGGCGATCCTCGAACCCTTTCGCGGGCTGGCGCAGGAATTCTACGCCGTCGACATACCCGGCAACGAGAAGACCGCCCGCAAGGCCGAGGATCTGGCGGGGATCGCGCGCGGGCTCGGCCTGAACTGCGCGGTGGCCGGCGATGTCGGCGAGACCTTGCGCTTTCTGGCCTCGCGCGACTGGCCGCGCGCCCCGCGCATCGTCATCACCGGCTCGCTCTATCTCGCCGGAGAGGTGCTGAAGGCCGACGACAGCCTGCCCAAATGACAAAACCCGGCGCCAAGGCCGGGTTTTTCGTCAGAACGGCCGATCCGGTCAGATCGAGGCCTGAATCCACTTCTGAAGATCGCCCTTGGCGGCGGCGCCGACCTTGGTGGCGGCGTGCTTGCCGCCCTTGAACACCATCAGCGTCGGAATCGAGCGGATGCCGAGCTTGGAGGCGATGTTGGGGTTCTCGTCGATGTTGATCTTGGCGATCTTGACCTTGCCGGCCATCTCGGTGGCGATCTGGTCAAGCGAGGGGGCGATCATCCGGCAGGGACCACACCATTCGGCCCAGAAATCGACGACGACGGGTTCGGCCGACTTGAGAACGTCATTCTCGAAGCTGGCGTCGGTCACTTTGATGGCGTTGCTCATGGCGCGATTCCCTACGGCTTGGCAGCAAAAGCTATAGCTAGGAACGCCGGCCCCCGGGGTCAAGTGCGCGTTCGGCCTCAGAGTGCGGCGAGCGCCCCGGCCAGCGCCTCGGGCGCCACGGTTTCGGCAGCCAGCGACCGGGTCCAGACCAGCACCGCATCGATGCGCCGGCCCGGATAGATCGCGCCGACCAGCGCCGCATAGAGCGCAAGCTGGGCCAGATGCGCCGCCTCCGGCCCGGCGGCGGGGCGCCGGCCGGTCTTGAAATCGGCGACGATGACCCGCTCTTCCGTCACCGCCAGCCGGTCGATGCGGCCAAGGACGGCGCGGGGCTGGCCGTCCGCCCCGGCGATCTCGCCGGCCACCGCCACCTCGGCGCGCGAGTCGGGGCCGAACAGGGCGGCAAGGTCGGGCCGCTCCAGAAGGGCGAGAACGTCGGCGCAGAGCCGCGCATGATCGGCGGCGGAAAGACGCGGCGCCCGGGTCTGAAGATAGCGCAGGGCGGCGGCGGCCCGCTCGCCGGGGGCAAGATCGGGCAGGCGTTCGAGCAGGGCATGAACGAGATCGCCGCGCTGGCGGGCGAGCGCGCGTTCGGGCGAAAGCGGCCGGTCCGCCGCGTCGATCAGGCGCGAGGGGCGCAGCGGCGGCGCCACCACGGGGTCCCGCGGGGCGGGACGGCAGGCCCATTCGGGCAACCGAGGCCGAGGCGGGGCGGCAGCCGGCCCCTCGGCCAGCGGGGCGGCGGGCGGGGTGGCGGTGGTGCGCCAGACAAGCGTCTCGTCGGCGGCGGCGCCCTCCTCCGGCGCCAGCGCGGCGCGGGCCATGGCATACCACGAGGCGGGGTTGAGCTTGTCCGCATCGCCCCAGCCGGCCAGCACCAGCCGGTCGCGGGCCCGGGTCATGGCGACGTAGAACAGGCGGCGGTACTCGTCCATCTTCGACGCCTCGGCGACGGCGCGCAGGGCCTCGATGCGGCGCGGCGCCTCCCCCTTGCGCTGCGCCCAGAGCAGCAGCGGCCCGCTTTCGCTCGGGCCCGGCTCCAGCCGGAACAGCCGGGCATCATGTGTGAGGTTCGGCAGGCGCATCGCGTCGGGCAGGTAGACGAGGGGCGCCTCCAGCCCCTTGGCGCCGTGCACGGTGAGCACGCGCACGGCGTTGCCGGCCTGCTCCTGATCGCGCTTGACGTCGATGTCGTGCGCGGCAAAGGCCTCGACCTCGGCCACCAGCGTCGAGGGGCCGCGGCTCTCGCGCTCCAGAACCCCTTCAAGGAAGATGTCGATGCCGTCCGCCGCATCCGGGCCGAGCCGGCCGAGAAGACGG
>Ga0209573_1002388_pt1 | contig 24122 bp, 9 predicted proteins | sample TNRBio252014_DNA_FD_185870 | JGI IMG/M metagenome (GOLD analysis project Ga0209573, IMG submission 185870) | Wastewater treatment Type I Accumulibacter community from EBPR Bioreactor in Madison, WI, USA - TNR Reactor_6/25/2014_ DNA (SPAdes)... | ecosystem: Engineered > Bioreactor > EBPR >... | reverse complement strand
CCGGTGCGCTTGGCGGTTACGGCGTCGGTCTCTGGCAGCGGCCGGCCACTCAGCACGACCGCGCATTCGTCAACAGCGCGATACAGGCCCACGACATGTATGCAGCCGAAAAACTGCATGTGGTCGGTAACTTTCGCTTGGAAGGCGCGTTTAAGCCCGGTAACAATGCCGGTACGAATGGTCAGTTTTTGCAGTCACGCGGGGCGGGTTTAGCTCCCATTTGGGTCAATGCACCCGGGGGAGGCTCATTTTCAGGCAGAGTAAAACATTTGGCGCGCTATACGCCCAATAACAATACATTAGGCGTTTCGATCATCCAAGATGACAGTATACAAGTCCACGTTAACATGATTCCCGGCTCATTACCGACAGCGGATATGAATAATTTTATGACTGTTACCGCGCCGGGTTCGGGGGGCAGTAACCGACGCATCGCTTTACGGGCATCGGCTACCGACAGTGCGGCGGTCATGGGCATTAGCAATAGCTTAACCGGAACTTCACCCAACCATCTACCACCTGCCAATCCTGCGGGTCGTTTGTGGGGAGCGGTATCGGGCGTAGTGGCTACAACCGGTTCCGGAGCGGGGGTTTCGGGCTATAATACAAGCAGTACCGCTTTCGGCAGGGGGGTTTTTGGAGCTTCTTCTGCTACAAGTGTGGTTACGTTTGGGGTGCAGGGGGCGACTTATTCCACTCAAACCAATCCGTTGAGCGGTACTTTATATGCTTCTTCGGCAGGGATAAGTGGTCATGCGATGGGGGCAACAGGCTTGGCGCATGGCGTGCAGGGCTGGGTTTCGGGTAATGGGTTGAAAAGTTCAGGCGTTTACGGTTTATGTACTACAGATCAGCAATTCGGCGTTTTGGGTGAAAATCCGGCTCCGAATGGAATCGCTGTGCAGGGCTTTGCTACGGCTATCGGTGATGCGGAGCAGGGTATCGGGGTACAAGGACGAACCGATGGCGGACGTGATTTCTCGGTTGGGGTGCGTGGCATCGCGGCGAATGATAATACCATTACCGCACCCAATCAGGGTAAAACCTACGGTGTATTAGGGTGGACGTATTCGGGGCAGGACAGCGCGGCGGGTGTATATGGCATCGCGGCGACCACCTCAGGCACGCCGGGCAAGTGTAGCTTTGGCGTTATCGGACGGTCGTATGGGGTATCGGATAGTTCTGCGGGGGTGTTGGGTGAAAATCATGGAACAAGACAATTAGGCATTTACGGCAGAAGTCGGTTAGGAACAGGTGTTTACGGGTTACACTTTGCCCAAACGGGTACAACAGCCGGGGTTCAAGGCGAATCCCGCTCTCGTGATAACGGTGCGGCGGGTATCAGAGGCTTGGCTTCGGGTACATCGGGGACGGTTTACGGTGTGTGGGGACAAATCGCCAGTAGTGGGACAAACTCTGCCGGCGTTCGAGGGGATACCCTTACGGGGGCAAGTTATGGCTCTACTTGGGCGGTGTGGGGGCAGGGTTCGATTCGTGCGACCGGAAATATCGTAGGGGGAGCTAAACTTTTTCAAACAGATCACCCTTTAGACCCCGAAAATAAATACCTTCAGCATATTTGCCCGGAAAGTAATGAACCATTGAATATTTATGCAGGAATCGTTATGACGGATCGTTATGGTAAAGCTACCGTTACCTTACCGGAATATGTTGGGGTGATCAATAAAGATTTTCGCTATCAATTTACATGTATGAATGTATTTGCGCAGGCTATTGTATCTAAAGAATTTGTCAACAATAGTTTTGAAGTACAAACCAATCAACCTAACGTGAAAGTTAGTTGGGTACTCTATGGTGTACGTAATGATAATTATATGAAAACTTATCCGTTTCAAGCAGAGAAAAATAAAGAACCGGAAAATAAAGGTTTGTATTTACATCCGCAGGCTTTCGGTCAACCCTTGGAGAAATCCATCGGTTATATCCCGCAGGCAGATTATATGAAAGAAATTTTGGGCAAAAGACCGATCATCCGTTCAGTCCCTTCTATGTCGTTGGAACAATACGCCAAAGAGCAAGATGAACATCTGAAGCGAATGCGATCTAAGTAGTTTATTAATGAAACATGATGGTGTTTGGTGTTAAAAATACAAAATCTCTTCGAGCTAATTAATTTCGGAATGCTTGAATGATTAATTGGATTATTGGTGTTAAAAATGGTATTTATTATAATTTTTAGCACAATCGGAGTTAAATAATTTATAAATCTTAACAAGCGTTCAGCCTCAAAATAGGGTTGAACCGGTTGTGATTTAATCTTAACCGCTGTTGGTATTATATAAAATTAGGGCTTCATTTCATAAAATTTTGGCAAATAATCGCTAAAAAAATCCATAAATATTGATGTAATTATCGTGCTATTTGTTTATCATAATACGACTTGCTAAAACCCGAAATAGGTTGCGTTAAGTAATTTATAGACGCATGTTTTTATATGGCTAATTAGAAAAAAATAGGGTCGCCATTTTTTTTAATGAAATTTAGGACAAAGAAGGTGAACCAAAAGGGGCGTTTCACCGAATAAATCCTTGACAATTTCCGATTTTATAGTAAATTGCGTGTTATAGTTAATTTTTTAAGCATTGGTACGCTCTTTGCTACACAGCGTTAAAAGTTTAACTAAACCGAATCCATTTTTCAACCTCAAATCATTTTTTTATGCAACAATCTTTTACTCGATTTCAAACCGATCCCTATCCGCCGGTCATCCGATCCCGGAATACGGCTCTTTTTGCTTGGTTATCACTATTTTTAGTGATAATGCTGGGCTATGGGGAGAGTTATGGGCAGACTGCGGTCTCTTTAGGTGCTCCCAATACACCGGTGGTAGTTAATTTTGATGACTTACCTCAAGGTATTCAATTACCCGGAACCAGCCCTTATATGTTGAGTGGAGTTCCATTGGGACCACTTAGAGATATAGTTGCTCGAAATACGGTAGATCATACTAACTTTTCACATTATCTTCAGTCGGGAGTCTATCGCTATGCCAGTAATGGAGGTAGTTCCAACTTTTCGTTTGGAGCGAGAGCAGATGGAACGAATCCCGTTGTTTATTATGGGGTAACGTTTAGAAATAATACCGGACAAACCATTAAGTGCGTTAGAATTCGGTTTAAGGCGCAACAATGGTCTATGCGTGATAATTTAGGTCGCTTAGAACGCCATAATTTCGGTTGGATGATGTCCGGTGGTTCTCCGCCTCCTGATTTATTAGGTGGGGGCTGGATACCCAACTTAGACTTAGACGTAACGGGTGATAATGGTAATGACGCTTGTGGTGGCACTAATTTTACTCAATTAGACGGACAGCAACCTATTAATATCAATAATCGAGAAACGGTTTTAGCTCACCCGGGTATCCCTCCCGGACAATTTATTACCCTCAGATGGCAAATTGTAGATTTACCTGATAATTGTTATCAACCCAGTTTAGCCATTGATGACTTAGAATTGACCCCCTATCCCGATGCACCGCAGTTAGTTCCGCCGCCTGTACTATTTGCCGGTGGATTCCCTTGTTCCGGTGCTACTGTTTCTTGGTCGGCTCCGGCTGGTTTTCAAGCAAGCATGATTACCGGGTATCGCGTGGTAATTGATACGACCAGCACATTTGGTACGGGTATGTACAGAGATTTTACCGTGCCGGCAGCTCAAACGAGTGCATGGTTTGATTTGCATAAAAATATGCTTACCGTTCAGGCAAGGGTCATGGTATTAACTCAAGGATGTGGTAATACTTTCTTTAATCCGGCTTCTAATATTTTAAGTAATTTTATAGCAGCTACGCCCATTTCGGTAACTGCTAATCCGGCTTCAGAGTTTTGTAATTCAGGATTTGTTAATCTTACGGTATCCCCTCCGAATACGCCTTTAACTGTTACATGGGAAAAGGCAGAGGTTGCTAACGGACCTTGTTTGCCGAATTTAGTGTATCAACCGACAGGATTATCCGGTAATAATGTTAATGGTTCTGTTAACACCCCAACCTGTTTCAGGGCAAAAATTACCTACATTAATTCACCAACGAACTGTGAGCGGTTCTCTGCACCAATCTTTATTAATATTCATAAAGCCAGAGGCGGGACGATACCCCCACCTAACACAGCTGAATTTTGCGGTTCCGGTATTGTAAGTTTGATGTTGAATGATCAATATGGTACTATTGTTTGGGAAAAACAACGAGGCTGTGTGGGGGCTTTCAACGCAACAACGGAAACGTCCACTATCTACAATTTCTCACCCTTAACGGAAACCTACTGTTATCGTGCTAAGGTAACCTCGTTTACCAGTCCGTCTTGTTTCCAATATTCTAATATTCAGAGCATTGGCGTTAATCCTAACCCAGTAGTTGGTACGGCTTCCCCGCAAAAAACTACACAATGTGCTGGAGATGATAACCGCGTGTCGGTTAACTTTTTTGGTGGGGATATGCAATGGGAAGAACAACCCAACTGTTCGGGCTTATTTACGCCGATCATTGGAGCGAACGGTTTTGAATATGGGATTAATAACTTAACGGCTACCACTTGTTATCGCGCGGTGGTCATGCGCCAAGGCTGTCCCAATCCTGCTGTATCTAATGTAGCACGGATTGACGTAACGGCGGGTGTAGTCCCATTCTCATTACGCGGACCCGCTTCCGTTTGTGGCAATGGAATTGATACCTTCCGAGTCAATCTGCCCCAAAACGGTGTAACATACACGTGGGCGATTACTGCTCCCGGTATCAACATTGTAAGCGGACAAGGCACAAATCAAATCGTGGTTAGATTTGACAACGTTCAGTCCGGTAGCTATACCATTTTAACTACGGGTTCGATCTCAGGCTGTCCGAATACGGAATCATCAGGATTGAACTTTACGGTAGTAGGAGCAACCCAGCCGGGAACACTTAATCCTCCGGTAAGCAATACCTGCTTTAATAGTCCGACCCCGGTAGTGTTAACGGTATCGGGACAACAAGGTAGTATTATTCGTTGGGAAGCCTCAAGGGATAATTTTAATACCCGAACCAACATTACCGTAACCACAAACACCCTTTCCGTCCAAAATTTAACGCAGAATACCCAATACCGTGCCATCGTTCAGAGTGGTACTTGTTTGGATTTACCTACCCGTCCTGCCGTAGTGGAAGTCTCTCCGCAATCAGCCAATCCCGGTACATTGAGTGCTAATGTAACGGATGTTTGCGGTTCATTCAATAGCATTTTATTGAGTTTGACGAACTTCACGGGGCAAATCATTCGTTGGGAACGTTCTAACGATAATTTCGTAGCCAATATAACTTCAGTTGTGAATAATAATTCATTCCTGAATGTTAATAACCTGACGGAAACGACTTATTTCCGTGCTATTGTCGGTAATATCGGTTGCAATAATGAGCGGTCTAATGTCGTCATCATTAATCATGCCCCCCAAACAGTTGCCGGTGTATTAACCGGACCTACTTCGGTATGTGGAGGAAGTAATAGCGGTGTGATTACCCTGAATAATCATGTTGGTAACGTAGTCCAATGGGAATCTTCGACCGATAACTTTGCATCCGCTACGGTTATCACGAATCCTAATACTTCTTTATCCTTCTCTAACTTAGCAAACACCATCCGTTACCGTGCTTTAATTCAAAGCGGTACTTGTACACCTTTGTATACACCGCCCTTCTTAATCACGGTTAATTCGCAGATCAACGCCGGTCGTGTAGTTGGTGAAACGCAAGTTTGTGCTTTAACGGGTAGTGGTTCGTTGGTATTGCAAGGACACAGCGGTTCGGTGATTCGTTGGGAATCTTCAACCGATAACGGACTAAACTGGACGACTATTGCCAATACAACCGTTAGTCAGACGTTTTCCGGCTTAGAGGCAACAACGACTTACCGCGCTATTGTGAGTAATGCCGGTTGCGGTGGTGAAGCGGCTTCTTTATCGGCTACCGTTACTGTTATCGGTTCAGCTGAGGCAGGTAATGTATCGGCTACGGCATCCGTTGTTTGCCCTAATAATAGCACAACCATCACATTGAGCGGAAATACGGCTCCGATTCAGCGTTGGGAACGTTCGGCTCGCAACTGTAACGGACCTTGGACGATGATTTTCTCTAACCAAAGTTCAATCAATACGGGCTTCTTACAAGAAAATACTTGTTTCCGCGCCGTTGTCGCCAATCCTAACTGTAATTCCGTATTGTCTAACGCGGTGATGGTGGAGGTTAGAGCCTTTGCCAGAGACTCCATCCGTGTAGTACCCATCACTTGTAGAGGTGCTAATAATGGTATCATTCGTCTTTTCTTCTCGGGCAGTAATAATTTTGAATATTCGATCAATAACGGTCAGTCGTTCCAAGCAAGCAATGAATTTTCCAACCTTGCCCCCGGAACGTACATCGTAGTCGTGCGTGATGCCAATAATACGGCATGTGTATCTACACCGGAGTTGGTAACGATGAACCAACCATTCTCTTCCTTTGATATTACGGATGCCGTCATTCGGAATGCCGATTGTCGTAACATTAATAATCCGACAGGAAGCATTAACATTACGGTACAGGGAGGAATCCAACCCTACCAATTTACATGGTCAAACGGTGTGAATACGGAAGACTTAGTTGACGTTGCACCGGGTTCATATACCGTAACCATCGTGGATAACAACGGTCAGGGTTGTAGCCGTACCCAAGCCTACCAAGTAGGCGGTGCATCGGTCTTTACCGTAACGGGTAACGTTTCTAACGTAACTTGTGCGGGTAACAACAACGGTTCTATTACCTTAAATATTGTTGGCGGAAGCAACCCGTTTACCTTCTTATGGAATGATGGGATCACTACCGGTAACCGTTCTAACTTAGCTGCGGGTAATTATACGGTTTCGATCACGGATGATTTAGGCTGTACACAGTCCCGTTCATTTACGGTTACATCCGGTTCTTCTGCTATTGCTTTAACGTTTACTTCGCAGGATGTTCCTTGCCAAAACAGTGGCACGGGTTCTGTCAGTGTATCGGTAGCAGGTGGTCAACCGCCATACACTTATTTATGGTCAAATAACCAAACCACGAGCCAACTATTCGGATTGAATGCCGGTACTTATACCGTAACGGTCGGAGATGCAAATGGATGTACTAAAACAGGTAGCCGTACTATTAATGCGTTCTCGGGTCCGACAGCACCAACTGCTTCTCCGGCTTCTGAAGAAGTATGTGTAGGCACTGCTGTACGTCTAACTGCGGTTTCTAATGAAGTTGGGGTACAGTTCCAATGGTTTGAAAGTCAAGAAGCCATCTTTGCCTTTAACGTAGGCTCTGTTATCGAAGTAACTCCTAATACATTAGGCAGAAAAACATACTACGTACAGGCGGTATTTAACAACCGTCCGCAATGCCCCAGTTCGCGTGTACCTGTTTCGTTTAACGTCGTTTCCGGTGCGCAAGCAGGTACTTTAAGCGGTTCTAACAGCGTTTGTGTGGGTCAAACGGTTCAAATTACTTTAACGCCTGCCACCCAAACGGTGATTCGTTGGGAATCTTCAACCAATGGTGGAAATACTTGGACTCCAATCAATAACACTACGCCTACCTTAAATACGGATGCGTTAACGCAAACGACTTCTTACCGTGCGGTAGTGCGGAGCGGTTCTTGTCCTGATGCAACGACCAATCCTTTTACCGTAACGGTAGCACCTTCGTTCTCGGCTGGTGTAGCGATGGTTACGGGGCAAAACTCGTTCTGCTCGGGTGAACCCAACTCGGCTACCATTCTTTTAAGTCAAAATTCGCCAAACAGCACAGTGGTGCGTTGGGAATCTTCTGTGGACGGTGGTAACACTTGGACGAACATTGCTAATGAAACCGTTTCTTTAGCTGTAAGTAACGTATTACGTACTACGGCTTATCGTGCTGTGGTTCGTAACGGAAACTGTCCTTCGTTAAATTCTCAATCCACGATTATCACGGTTCGCAACTGTGGCGGTATCGCAGTTACGGAGCAAAGCCTTGCTTTCGGAACGGTGCGTGTGGGTTGTGAATCATTAAACAGAACTTATAACGTTACGGGAGAAAATTTAACGGAAGATATTTTCTTAACCGCTCCCGCTAACATTGAAATTGCATCCGACTTCGACGGACCCTTTGGTAGTACCCTGCGATTAACTAATAACGGAGGTTCGCTTTCGGCTACGGTATATGTACGCGTAAGCAATAGTGCGCCTCAGGGCTTAATCAATGGCTCTATCGTACATGCCAGCACGGGACAAAACCCTGTTTCGGTTAACGTTACAGCAAATGTTCAAACGGGAGGCACACCTCAATTTAATTCCGCTACTACGGTCTTAACTTTCGGGGAAGTGATTATCAATAATGTTTCGCAACCCAAAATGTATGTGCTGGAAGCAACCAACCTGTCCGGCAACAGCTTAAATGTATCAGTTAACAGACCCTACGGTGTTAGCTTAGACCCCGCAGGTCCGTTTAGTACGTCCTTAGCTATCCCGGTTCAAGGTTGCTCCATCAACGAGGAAATCTACGTTCAGTTTGCGCCCGAAGTAGTGGGACAAGCTACGCAACTGATTTTACATACCAATAACGGCGGCCAGTTTACGATTCAAGCCTCAGGATTCGGTATTTTAGACCCCAACGGTCAGCAACCCGATGTAGTATTAGATGACGAGTGGGATGACCAAAACGAGGTTGATGATGAGTTTGGTCCTGGTCGTTTTGACTTTGGTGTAAATGCGTTCTCGGATTTACAAATGGCTGTTGATAGAACGGGCGACGGCAAAACGCTTTATGTAGCGGCGCATGACGTGGATGGTTCAAACGTAGTAGTAGATAATCCGATGACGATTTCCGGTCAAGGTGATACTCGTACATTCATCGAACCGAAAGGGGACATGACCAACAATTACGAAGGTGATGACGTTGAAGATGCCTTAAACGGTGGATTTAGTGCGCGTCATGGTTTGATTATCAAGTCCGATGACGTTACCATCAAAAACTTAACCATTGATGGTGGTGCTAATAATCCTTGTGATAAGAAATTCGGCGTAGGTATTCTTACCGATACCCGTACCGGTGATGAATACGACGACATTGATGTGGAAAACGTAGACATCCGTAACGTTTATTCGCGCGGTATCCAAATTTCCGGTCGGGGACACGAACACGACATTAAAAACGTGGAAATCGTAAACGTTTGTCAGCGTCTTGATCCTGATCCTAAAGTAGCTGGTGAAGCGGCAGGTATTTATTCGGATGATCCAATCGAACTTGAAGATGTAGTGATTCGTGATGCCGGAAGTGGTGTCATCATACGTAATCTTACAGGCAACTTTGCACAAGAGATCACGCGTATTGAACGTACACGCATCGAAAACGTCGTAGAGGATGGTATCCAATTGGATTTACGCTCTACTCCGAATGAGAATATTTTAATACAAGGTAATACCATTAACGGTGTTGGCGATGTAGGTATCGAAGCGCGTGGTTTAGCCCAAAATACAGTTATCGGTGGAACGAATGATAGTCAACGAAACCGTATCACTATTAACTCACGCAGAAACAACGATCCGGGTACGGGAATTCGGGTAACTTACTCCGACGGCACTGTTATTCAGAATAACGAAGTAAACGCACAGGGTAAGGAAACGGCTATCGAACTGTTCCAAAATGTTGATCCTAATCGTCCGGTAATTGTTCGAAACAATAACCTAAACCATACGGGAGGCTTTGCATCCAATCCTGATCTGAACGAAGCAGTCGGCGTATTTATGTCCGATAACGGTCAATATATCAATGCCCCGAATGCTCCTACTTATGCGCGCATGGAAGGTAACACGATTGACGGTTATAACATTGGTGTATTTACCAACGGTAACGGGGTAATCGGTAACGTATTCGTAGAAATCGCGCCTAATGCTAACGGTGTTTCCAATACCATCAAAAACGCGAAAGAGGGTATCCGTGTGAATGGTTACTCGCGTGCGCGGGTGATGCGTAACTCTCGTTCGATTGAGAATTCGGATATTGGTATCTATGTGTATGGTGGCGATCTTTACATGGAAGGCAATGCCGTGCATAATAACCGTATCGGGGTCTTAGTCGAAGATAAACCCGGTTACGTAGGTACGGCTACCATTTACGACAACCAATTCTACAGCAATGGTCAAAACGTAGTGAATAACTCCAACGACCAAAATAACTTTGTGAATGCTTCGTGGAACTGGTGGGGATCAACCAATCCGGTAGACGTGAGAGCTAAATTAGCCGGTCGTATTGACTATTCTCCTTTCTTCAATGACAGCCGTGATCTGGATAATAACCTCAACAACGGTTGGACAGGTGTTCGGGATGTAGTTCATGTAGATGTATTGAGTCCCAAGACTGCTCCCGCAGGTCCGATTCAGGAAGCCGTGAATGATACCCGCGTGATGAAAATCAACGTGGTGGATGGTATCTATGACGAAACGACAACGATTAACCGTTCCATTGCTTTGACGAATGATGGAGTTGGCATGAATCCGATCTTGATGAACTTAACGATGGCAAACCCGAGCGCAACCTTGACCTTAGATCAAAACTTTGATTTGACGGGTCAGTTGAACCTCAATGGTGGTAAAATCGTATTGGTGAATGATAAAGTGTTGACCATTTTACGTGGTGGTAATACAACCGCAGGTTCGGATAATAGCTACGTGATCGGTCGTTTGGCACGTCAATCTGCCAGCACCAATAATGTTGATCTTTACTATCCGATTGGTGGTGCTACGGCATTCCGTCCCGCAACCTTATCCGTTGGGCAAACGTCTACGGCGTTGAATACTTACACGGGTCGGGTTATTGAACCCAACAACGTTAATCGTCAACTGCCGGCAGGTGTAACGTCAGTCTCTACTTCCAGAGTACATAACTTCACGAATTCCGGTGGTGCTGGCATTTCTTCCGCCAACATTCGTATCGCTTACGGTGCAGGTGATCCTACACCGAATAACCAAAACAGCCTTACTATCTTGAAAGATCAAGACGGTGCGGGTAGCGTTTGGACGGATGCAGGCGGTACAATCGTTGCGGCAGGTCTCGCTAACTTAACGCCGTTTAATAATCTCGGTAACTTTGCTTTAGCTCTCAAACCGATTGACAACAACGGTGGCGGTAATAACGGCGGCGGTAACAATGGCGGTGGTAACAATGGCGGTGGTAACAATGGCGGTGGCGGTACGGTTACGGCTTCCGAAATCACCAACATCAACAATATTTCTGCAACATCGGCATTAATCATATGGTCTATGCCCAACTGCACGGGTGCGCGTTACGAATTCCGTTATAAAATGTCCGGTACTCCTACTTGGACAACGGTAATGAACTTAACAACCACTTCGTATTTCTTGACAGGATTACAGCCCGGCACGCGCTATGATGTCAGCGTTCGTTCGATGTGTACCGGTCAAATGTTCTCTGATTGGTCAACAACCGTTCTGAACAACTTTAGTACCTTACCGAGCGGTTCTTGTGATGGGGTAACGCCTCCTGTTCCCGGTGGTATGTTGGTTAGCAATGTGCGTTCTCGTACAGCTACTTTAAGTTGGAACTTAGTTACCAATGGCGAGGGGCAGGGTACGATCATCAGTTTCGGACCCGTTAACCAAAGTCCGAGTATCTGGACGCAAGTAATCGTTTGTCATCCGACAACGAGCTATTTCTTCACGAACTTACAACCGAATACCATTTACGGCGTGCGTATCAGAACCAATTGTTCTAACTGTACCACTGCCCTCAATACCAATGACCGTCGTTCGGCTTGGTCGTCTGTGATGGCATTCTCAACGACTTCCACCCGTGAAGACTTGAGCGATAACAGTGCGGTACAAAACTTGAGCCTCTACCCGAACCCGAACCAAGGTACGTTTAATGTATCGTTCGTGAGTGAGAAAGCGGAACAAGTAGCCGTTCGCATCATGGATATGAAGGGCGTAATCGTCTTCGAGCGCGAACTTCAAGCGAATGAAGGCACAAACGAATTACCGATTGAATTAAACGGTTTTGCAGAAGGTATCTATAACCTGATGATCCTCAAAGGCGGTCAGGTAACGAATGCCAAACTGCACCTCAAATAGATTTTAGCACAAGATTTTGTGATTTACAAGTCCGCTTCGATAACAAGGAGCGGACTTGTTTTTTTTATCGGCTACCGAAAATAGCACTGCCAATGCGTATAAGGGTAGCACCTTCGGCAATAGCGAGCGGGAAATCATGGGTCATACCCATGCTTAAATGGTGAAGGGGAATTTGCTTTCCATCACGTAAATCGGAAAGTGATTCCTGTAAATGTCGTAAGGAGGCAAATTGTGTGCGGATTTTGGCTTGGTCTTCGCTATCTTCGGCAATTCCCATCAAGCCCTCAAAGCGAATGTGGGGATATTTTGTGGCTTGTTCCAACATCCGGCGGGCTTCGGTGGGTGTAGTGCCACCTTTCTGCGGTTCGTTGGAAATGTTAATTTGAAGTAGACAGGGAATGATTCTCCCTATTTTGGAGGCTTGTTTTTCGATTTCATCCAATAATTTCCATGAATCAACAGAATGGATCATCGCCACAAACGGAACGATATACTTGACTTTATTCGTTTGTAATGAACCAATCAAATGCCATTCCACCTGCGGGAGGTCTTGATACTTATCCGTTAGCTCCTGAACCCGATTCTCACCGAAAATGTGCTGTCCTGCATCAATCGCTTCTTGGATGAGTAAAAGCGGTTTCGTTTTGGAGACAGCTATCAGCGTTATATCTTCGGGATTGCGTCCGTTAGCTAAAGCGCATTCGGCAATCTGCCTCCGAAGCGACGCAAGATTTTGAGCAATATCTGCCATTATTTTTTCTTACGATATTCTTGCCAAACCATCTGAAAAACAGGAATAAAGGAGATCAAAATAATCGCCAAGGTGATGAATTTAACATAGGGTTTGAACAGATTACCAATCGTGTAACCTAATAAGGTCATGGAAAATATCCAAACGATGCCCCCAATCACGTTAAAAACAACAAAACGCTTGTACGGCAGATGTACCACTCCGGCAATCATCGGTACGAACGTTCGGATGACGGGAATAAATCGTCCCAAGATAATGGCTTTTCCGCCGTGTTTGTCGTAATATTCTTTGGTACGATCTAAGTATTGTTGTTTGATGAATTTGGGACGTTTTTGGGCATCAAAAAGGGTTTTACCCATCCGCCGACCGATGATGTAGCCTGTCTGGTCGCCGACAATCGCCGAAACGGTCAAGGCAAAGAGTAACAGAATCAGGGCATTCATCGGAGTTAAGCCGGCAGGATTAATATATCCGTTTGCCGTGAACATCCCTGCCAAGAACAAGAGCGAATCCCCGGGAAGAAAGAAACCGATCATCAAACCCGTCTCGGAAAAGATGATGGCTATCAGGGCATAAAAGGAATAATCGCCTAAAGTATTAAACAGGCGTTCGGGGTCAATAAGTGTTTTAAGGAAGTCCACTTGGTAGTTGCGGTTGATTAAACCGCTACAAAAATAGGAAAAAGGACTAATGTCCGTGTCCTGCTTCTTCGGGTTCTGATTTCAATTTTGAGGCATTCCAGATGCGATGCGTACCATGCAGTACCCAATGATTCCCGCTAAGGGACTGATGGTCGGTAGCAAATATCGCCACTTTACCGTTTTGACGAGAACCGGTCTTGACCGAAACGGCTTCAAAATGCCCTTGCTCTTTTTCTCGAATCAAATACGTTTCATTTTTTATTTCTAAAAGGGCATCTTCGGGGACGATTTGTGCCGATACGCCGTTGCATTCCACATATCCGGTAATAAACATACCCGGTAACAAGCGTACACCTTTGGCATTGGTTACGTGTCCGTGTAGTTCAACAGCGCGATTTTGCGGTGAAAATTGATGACCGATACGGATGATCTCGCCTTCGCATTCGGTTGCAGTAAAGGAGGGATGAAAGATCACCCGTTGCTTCTCTTTGATTTTATCTAAATCATTTTCAAATACTTGGAGGTGCAGATGCAGGTGTGTATGATCCACAATTTCCGCTATCGGGGTGTTCAGTTCTACGTATTTGCCCAGATTGACCTTTACCTCCGTTACATAGCCGCTAATGGGTGCGGTAAGGGATAGGGTAGGGCGCATCTGATCGGGGCTTTCGGGAAGCGGTATGCCTGTCAGTTGCAGTTTGCGGGTCAGCAGGGCAAGGTTGGCTTTGGCGGTTTGGTAGTCGGCTTCGGCTTGTTGCATTTTTTTGGCAAAGCCTACCTTTTGATTGATGAGGTCGGTTTGCCGTTGATATTCTTTCTGCGTTAAGTCGGCTTGGGTTTTAGCTTTGAGGTAATTTTCCTGCCAATTCAGAATGTCAGGATGCTGTATTTCGGCAATGATTTGACCTTTATTTACAAAGTCCCCCGGATAGATGCCGATATTTTTCACGACACCGGGTATTAACGCATTAACGGTGGCAAAGTTATTGGGGGCAACGCCGATTTCACCCGTAACGGCTACTTTTTCAGTCAGAATGGTATCAGATAATGAACCGATGGTGAGGTTCGCTCGTTGGCGTTGGTCTGCCGTCAAGTGCAAATTTTCAAGGGGTGCGGACTCCGTATGCGTTGTTGGTTTTGCGGCGTGGGTATCAGTGGATTTTTCGGGAGCGGAGCATCCAACGGCTATTCCCAGCAGTATTATTGCGTATTTTTTCATTTTTCGGGCTGATAGTGTGAGCAATTATCCCACAAAGTTACAACCTAAATAGGTTCAAGAGGCTTTCTATGTAATATATTTGATTATAGCCCGAAAGGGTATAGAAAATTTAGATTGATTCCGGAATAAATGATAAAGTGGTATAATTTTTTTGAGGCAGAACAATTTACAAATGCTAAAATATTTACTTAATTTCGCTAAATGTTTTTCAGTTAATAAATGCGGTGTTTTTCTACCTTGCGTAAAGTGTTAGTCGGGCTATTGTTCATGTTTGTTGTGAACAATAGCATTGGACAGCTACCTAATCTACCTGATTCAGAGAAATTATATGGATTATCTTTGTTTTGGCAGGAAGCGAACTACCATTTTGCCTTTTTTGATAAACAGCCAAGCCTGAATTGGGACAGTGCTTATAAAGCTTTCATACCCCAAGTGCTGGCTACCCCAAGCACGTATGAATATTACCGAGTAATGAAGCGATTTTGCGCGTTACTCAAGGACGGACATACCAATGTTTACTACCCTAAATTTATTCAGGATTCGTTGGATTTTCCGATGCTTAAATTAACTGAAATTGACCGTCATGCTATCATAACGGAGGTAGGAAAACCTTATGAAAAAGAGATTCCTATTGGAAGTGAAGTAATTGCAGTTAACGGGATGGCTACCGTTCATTTCTTAAATCAAGAAATCTTCCCTTACATGTCTCATCCGCTTGAATCAAGTAGATGGAAAGAAGCCGTCAGAATAATGTTGGCAGGGTGGAGTAATTCAACGGTAGAACTTCAATTAAAACATAAAAATGAAATACGTAGTGTATCTGTTGTCCGAAATAGGGATGCAACCCAATGGATGATAGCGCTTAGCCGTCCTCCTTTATTCCAATTTGAATGGTTGGATCATCAGATCGCTTGCATTCGTTTGAACGGTTTTCATGATCCCCGACTGATTACTTTATTCAAAGAGAAAGTGAATGATCTTCTTCAAGCCAAAGCTGTTATCATTGATATTCGTAAAAACGGTGGCGGAAACTCGGATATTGGGGCTGAAATATTAAAATACTTTACGGATGCAAGGTATTTTTTAGGCTCTAATTGGAAAACGCCTAAGCATATTGCGACTTTCCGTGCATGGGGAAGTCTTTTTAATCCTCAGGGGCAAGATACAACATTCAAAAAATATTATCCTTATGCAAATAGAAAGGCATGGCATTATGGAGTTACGGATACGGTTTATAATGATTTGAAAGGTGCTAAAATAACTGTTCCCGTAGTTGTATTAACGGGGACGGCTACGGTATCAGCAGCGGAAGATTTTTTGATCTATTTTGATTACCTTAAACGGGGAGAAGTGATCGGCGAAAGAACCAACGGAAGTACAGGACAACCTTACTTATTTCCCCTGCCCGGTGGTGGGATGGCGCGTATCTGTACCAAGAGAGATACTTACTACGATGGCAGGGAATTTGTAGGAATCGGAATCGTTCCACATATTGAAGTCCGACCAACTTTGGAAGATTATATTGCCAATAAAGATGTGATCCAACTCAAAGCCATTGAGGTATTAAAAAGTAAAATCGAAAAATAATAGAAAGTTTTTTATATAAAAACAACAGCATGCATTAATTTAATGTATGCTGTTAAGTAGAATATACGGATTAAGTATACGCTCAGGAGGCTTGTACTTGGTTTTTTTGTTCGTACTGTTCAATGTGTTTTAGCACCATTTTGGTAAACAGGTGATGGTGGGTATGCAATACCGCATGTCCCGCATCAGGAACGATTTTCAGTTTGGCGTTCGGGATGTTATTTGCCAGATGGTAGGCATGATGGATGGGTACAATCACATCGCTATCCGTGCCGAAAATTAAAGTAGGTGCCGATATATTTTTCAAGTGCGGGCGAAGGTCGGTTTTGAAAAGGTCATTGGCGGAGTAGAGCAATACATCGTCGCGGTTATCAATGAGCATGGCTTTGTACCATTCAAAGGTCTTGCGATCCATCTTACCGATCATATCCGCCGTATATTGACCCACAAATCGCGGAATACCTTTTGCCCCGATGCGTTTTATCATTGTTGTAGTCATTTGAGATTGCAGACGTTCCATAGTGGAAAAGGCTTTGTAAGCAAAGGTGCTGCACAGGGTCAGGCTTCGGATGCGTTCCGGAAAGTGAATTGCCAGCATTTGGGCAAGGACTCCGCCCATCGAATAACCGACCACGTGTGCCGACTCCCATTGACAGGTATTCATCGTCGCTTCCATGTCGTACATCATTTGGCGGAGGGTGTAGGGACCGGGGAAAGACTTACTATTCCCATAGCCTCGTAAATCGGGTATGAGCATTTGGCAATCCATGCCCATCGGCTCGATGAACGGATAGTACATTTCACCCCGCATCATATAGCCATGAATCATCAAAACGGGGTATGGACCATGTCCCCAAAGTTCGTAATGAGGAAGAAGAACGGAACGCATAACGGTTAGCTTAGTTTGGGTGTATTTCTAATTCAAACAAAGATAAGCAATTTCCGTGAGAAAGTCATCAAACACGTCCTGATTTTTGAACAGACCTCCAGTTCATCGCCATTGATTTCGCTTTCAAAACGATAATATCCTTCGTAGCTTTGCGTTAGAAAGGATGAAGGGCTGTATATTTATTATCAACCTTTCATAGTTAATTACGCTCCAAAAAATATATGTGTGGCATCGTCGGATATATCGGCTATCGGGAAGCCTATCCCATCCTCCTCAATGGCTTAAAACGTTTAGAATATCGCGGGTATGATTCGGCAGGCATAGCCCTCCTGAACGGCGACCAAAATATTCATGTCTTCAAACGCAAAGGCAAAGTCAAAGATTTAGAGGAAATAACGGCTGATTTACAACTCCATGCCACCATTGGGATGGGGCATACCCGCTGGGCTACCCACGGCGAACCCAACGACATCAATGCCCACCCGCATTTGAGTTATTCGAGGCATTTTGCTATTATTCATAACGGTATCATTGAGAATTATCTTACCCTAAAGGAAGGATTATTGGAGCGTGGCTATACTTTTACCTCCGAAACGGATACGGAAGTATTGGTTCATTTGATTGAGGAAATCTACAAAGTCGGTAACGTGAACGCCGAAACCGCCGTTCGTTTTGCTCTGCAGAAAGTTACGGGGGCATTCGGACTGTTAATTATGTGTAAAAGTGAGCCGAACATCCTCATCGCCGCCCGTCGTTCCAGTCCCCTTTTGGTAGGCATCGGCGAGGGAGAATACTTTGTAGCGTCGGATGCAACCCCCATCATCGGCTTTACCAAAAACGTTATCTACCTTAATGATAACGACATCGCCATCATCAAAACCGATGAGCTGACGATTAAGACCATTAAAAACGTACCCCGCAATCCCGAAATCCAAACGCTGGAATTAGAATTGGAATCAATCGAAAAGGGCGGGTACGAACATTTTATGCTCAAAGAAATCTATGAGCAACCCCGCACGATTCACGACGGCATACGCGGACGGGTGGTCGCCGGTAATCCCGATATTCGGCTTGGCGGATTTATTGACCAAATGGATAAAATCACTAATGCAAGGCGCATTCTGATCGTCGGTTGCGGTACCAGTTGGCACGCGGGACTCATTGGTAAATATTTGATTGAGGATATGGCACGCATTCCCGTTGAAGTGGATTATGCCTCTGAATTCCGTTATCGCAATCCCGTCCTCTCTAATGATGATGTGATGATTGCCATCAGCCAAAGCGGGGAGACGATGGACACCCTCGCGGCGATTCATCAAGCCAAAGGTGAAAATGTGCAGGTATTAGGTGTGTGTAATGTAGTCGGGGCAAGCATTCCTCGTTTAACGGATGGTGGTGTGTACGTTCATGCGGGTCCTGAAATCGGCGTTGCTTCTACCAAAGCCTTTACCTCCCAAGTTACAGCATTGATGTTGATAGCGATTATGTTGGGAAGGCATAAAGGTTTAATTTCTGATAAACAAGGCTTGCGATATACCGACGCGCTTTTACGATTACCCGATTTGGTACAACAAACTTTAGATCGCGCCACGAACATCATCCCCGAATTAGCGGAACAATTCAAAGATTCTCCTGATTTTCTGTATCTGGGGCGAGGACTCGGCTTTCCCGTAGCCTTAGAAGGTGCTTTGAAGCTGAAAGAAATTTCATACATCCATGCTGAGGGTTATCCCGCCGCCGAGATGAAACATGGTCCCATCGCCTTGATTGATGAAAAACTGCCTGTCGTCTTTATTGCGTGCAAAGACCGCCATTACGAAAAGATCATCGCCAACATCCAAGAGGTGAAAGCCCGCAGAGGTATCGTCATCGCTGTGGTAACCGAAGGCGACACTCGCGTAGCCGACATGGCTGATTATCTGATCGAAATACCCGAAGCTGAAGAGATTTTACTCCCCGTTTTGGCGGTGATTCCCTTGCAGTTGTTAGCGTATCATATCGCCGTACTGCGTGGATGCAATGTGGATCAGCCCCGAAATCTGGCTAAATCCGTTACGGTAGAGTAGCCGTTGAGGGCAAAAAGCGGTTAATTTACCCTAAAGACAATAATTCTTTGGCGGAAAACGTTTATCTTGCTGTATTAATAACAAGTGATGCGTTTTCTTCAATACTTACTTTCGGGTATATTAGGATTGCTCTTTTTTTCGGTTTCGGCACAAAATAACTCCGTCCTTTCCACAGGGGATTGGTATAAGATCGCCGTTACGCAGGATGGTATTTATAAGATTGATCGTTCCTTTTTGCAAAGTCTGGGCATCAACGTCAATGATTTAGACCCGCGAAAACTTGCCCTGTACGGTAAGCCCGGCGGTATGCTTCCCCAACGAAATGATGCTAACTTGTATTACGACCCGACTGAAATAGCCGTGTATGTGGAAGGCGAAGCCGACGGTAAGTTTGATGACGGCGATTATCTGCAATTTTACGGGCAGTCGGCGCATCAGGGCTATTACCAACCCCGTGATAACAGGTTCTATCACCTCAACCACTTGTATGATAATACGACGTATTACTACTTACACGTCAAAAGCGAACCCGCGAAACGCATTACTACCCGTGCCTCATTATCCAGTGATAATGTAGTGGATCGCGGGCGCGTATTTTCGTTCATTGATAATGACAAGAATAACTTAATCAAGATGGGGCGCATGTGGTTTGATGATAAAATGGAAACCAACCGCATGACTTACCGCATACCTGTCCCGAACTTGGTTCAGAATCAAAACGTGCGGGTAGAAATCCGGGTTGCGGCGCGGGGCGGTGAAGCCACCCAGTTTGTGGTGCGGGAAAGCGGTCGCCAAATCGGCACGATCAACGTACGGAAAGCGGATGTTGACCTCTATTTCGGGATTTATGCGGAGGTCAGCACGAGTTCGTTTATGATGAATCAAGCCGACCTGACCGACGGTTCTATTGATCTGGAAATTGAATACAAGCGTTCGGGGATTTCTACGGGTTGGGTGGACTATGTAAAGGTAGACGCTCCTACTAATCTTCAAACGAATGCACTGCCCTTTACTTTTTATGCCATTGCCTCCGATACCACTCAAAGTCAACAACTGCAATTTAGCGGTGAGCTGTCCAACCTATACGTTTGGGATATTACGGACCCGATGAATGTAGTCCGCCAGAATTTATCCGACGGAAAAAATAATGCTTTCGGTATTTCCGGCAAACCTTCGCAGTGGTTGGTAGCCCAGCCCCAATCGGGTAACAAACCCTCGATTGTCGGAAAAATTGCGAACCAAAACCTGCACGGCTTACCGGCGTTTGATTATTTAATCGTTACCCATCCGCAATTCAGTAAGCAGGCAAACGAATTAGCCGACCTCCACCGCAATTTTATCCCGAATACCGACGGCACGCCTAAGCGGGTACAGGTCGTCAATATCTTTGATATTTATAATGAATTTTCGGCTGGTTCGGAGGATATTTCGGCGATTCGTAATATGCTCAAGCTGTATTATGACCGCTATCATGCCAACCCCAAAGACCAACCGAAATATTTACTCCTATTCGGCGACGGTGGTTATAACAACAAAGGCATCATCGGCGGTAAAAAAAGCCTGATCCCCACGTATCAAGCCCGCGAATCATTAGACCCGACTTCCGCCTTCACCAGTGATGAATATTTAACCTTTATGGAAGACAAAGAGGGCTTTTGGTCGGAAAGTACAAGTATGTATGACGGAGATGTAGGCTTGGATGTAAACACCATGGACTTAACGGTGGGGCGTTTACCCGTCAATACCGTAGAGGAAGCCCGAAACATCGTTGAAAAAATTAAAAACTACGTTATCAGTCCTCAAACGGCAGGTGATTGGATGCAAAGAGTCCTGCTGATTGGCGACTACAAACGCGAAGACGGCGGTAGAGGCGAATGCAACCACATGTCCGAAGCCGACGGTTTGGATCGTAGTTTCATTGGTCCTTGCGCACCCTGTATGCAAACCGATAAAATCTATTACGACCAGTATCCGATGGTACAGATGGCGGAAGGTCCCCGATTCCCCGAAGGTAAACGCGCCATGATGGAACGACTCCAAGCCGGGCAACTCCTCGTTAATTATACCGGACACGGCTCGGAAGTAGGACTTTCCAATTCCTATTTCTTTGAAATTCCCGACATGTTGGCACTGAATAATGCACCACGATTACCGTTTTGGGTTACGGCTACCTGTGAATTTGGCAGATATGATGATGCCGACCGTACTTGCGGGATTGAATATCTGTTACTGAATCCCAATGGTGGTGCTATCGGAACAATGACTTCTGTACGAATGGTTTATTCAGGGGGCAATGAAGCCATCAACCGTAATTTTTATGATTTTCTGTTCTGTAAAAATCAAAACTACACGCTGGGTGATGCCTATCGTTTAGCCAAAAATAGAACGTTAGTATCCAATAATATCAACATCAATACCCGTTGTTTTTCCTTCTTGGGTGATCCTGCATTGTATTTGGGTAAAGCCAAACATCAAGCCGTCATCACCAAAATCAATAACGAACCGATTGATCCTTTCTTCCCGGATACCCTCAAAGCCCTTTCTAAAGTTACCTTAGAAGGCGAGGTACAGGATGCTAAAGGTGATTTACTAACCGATTTTAACGGGACGGTTACCGTTAGTACCTTAGATAAATCACAAACCAAACAAACGATCAACTGCCAGTTCAACTACGAGGTACAAAAAAATCGCATCTTCGAGGGGCAAGCCTCCGTCGTGAACGGTAAGTTTCTGCTTCGTTTCACCGTTCCCTTAGATATTTCCTATGAAATCGGGCAGGGTAAGATTCAGCTTTTCGCGGTGTCGGATCAGACTTCGGCGGCAGGCTGTACGGATAAAGTGATTGTCTGCTGTACGGATGAAAAGGTTGTTTCGCGGTGCGATGCCGTGCCGAGTCTAAAGGTTTCCATAGATAACCCCGACTGGAAAAACGGCGGATTAACGAGTAAAACGCCCTTACTATACGTAGAAATAGCCGATTCGATGGGGATGAACACCACCGGTTTAGGAGTTGGTCGCCAGTTGACGGCGATCCTGAACGGTAATGAAAGTGAACCCCTGATCCTGAATGAAGCCTACCGTTCAGCCAAAAATGATTATCAACGGGGGACGATCATCTATCGGATGCCCGAAATGCCCGAAGGTAAGCATACCGTTCAAGTGAAAGTATGGAATGTTTGTAATAATTCCGCTACGGGTACGACTACGTTCCGTATCGGCAAGGATTTGGAAATGGTTTCGGTGAATGTTTATCCCAACCCAATGACGGATGAAACGAAATTCACCTTCAACTACAACCAATACAACGACCCTATTCAACTACGGATACATATTTACAGTACGACGGGGCAGTTGGTGCGGTCGTTAGCGGGGCAATTAGTAGCTAATGAAAGCATCTATAACGGTATGGATTGGGATGGTAAGAATGACTTAGGGCAGGACGTACCTAACGGCGTTTATTCCTATAAACTATCCGTTACCAATACCAAATCAGGTGAAGAAGTCTTCGGACACGGTAAGATCATCCGCGTTCGCTAATTTTAACGGACGGTGCGCCGTCTGTTTCTGATATAATCCTCAAAGATGTATTCACCCAAACCCGTAAGCGTAGAATAAAAAGCGCGTCCGTTGTTGGTTTGGGTGAAGTCCCGAACGAAACGCTGAAGGTAAGGGTCTTTCGCAATCATAAACGTAGTGATCGGGATATTCAACCGCCGGCACTGCGCCGCTAACTGCAAGGTCTTATTGACAATGCGCCGGTCTAAGCCGAAACTGTTTTTGTAGTAACCGCCCGCTTCTTTCATACAAGTGGGTTTCCCGTCAGTAATCATGAAGATTTGTTTGTTATGCGTTTTTCGGCGGCGCAAGATGTCCATCGCCAACTCCAAGCCTGCTATCGTGTTGGTATGATAAGGACCTACTTCCAAGTACGGTAAATCCTTGATTTCGATGGGCCAAGCATCATTCCCAAATACGATAATGTCTAATTTATCTTTCGGGTAACGGGTGGTTATCAGTTCAGATAACGCCATCGCTACTTTTTTGGCAGGGGTGATGCGGTCTTCACCATACAGGATCATAGAATGTGAAATGTCAATCATCAGTACGGTGGAAGTCAGCGTTTTGTATTCAGATTCCATGACTTGGAGGTCGTCGTCAGTCATCATAAAATCGCCGATCCCGTGATTGATTTGGGCGTTGCGGATGGATTCCGTCATCAAGATATGTTCCGGTGCATCCCCGAATTGGTAGGCGCGGTAGTCAGCAGTGGGTTCATCGCCAAAACCCGTGTGATGGGTGCGATGCCCGCCCGGTGCTTTCTTTTTCAGATTACCGAAAATTTCTTCTAAGGCATTTTTGCGGATGGCATTTTCAGATTTCGCCGTAATGGCTAAACCGCCCTCGTTTTCGTCGTCATCCCGCAGGTAACCTTTCCGCTTGAGGTCTTCAATGAAATCCCCCATGCCGTAATTTTCATCAGTAATTTGGTATTCTTGGTCTAATTGATTCATCCAAGCGAGGGCTTCGGAGGCATCCCCGTTGGTATAGACTAAGAGTTCTAAAAATATTTTGAGGAGGCTTTCAAAGTTTGCTCCCTCCGGTGCATCCTGGTTTTGTGAAAAGCGAAGACCTAACATGAAACAATAACTCCAAAAAGCGGAAATTAGTTGTCAAAAGGGATCACTAAATCTTTCAGATCAAGCGATATAACAACATCTAATTCATTAGACCTTTTGCAAAATTGGAATTAAGTTTTGTTGCTTAGTAATTCGAGATTTCGGATTCCTGCTGCGAGCAGGAATTGTTGTTGTAATCGGTTCGTATGGCTTCTATAAGTAGTGGAAAA
>Ga0209573_1002387_pt1 | contig 24126 bp, 24 predicted proteins | sample TNRBio252014_DNA_FD_185870 | JGI IMG/M metagenome (GOLD analysis project Ga0209573, IMG submission 185870) | Wastewater treatment Type I Accumulibacter community from EBPR Bioreactor in Madison, WI, USA - TNR Reactor_6/25/2014_ DNA (SPAdes)... | ecosystem: Engineered > Bioreactor > EBPR >... | reverse complement strand
GGGTCTACTATTTCTGCATCAGCTACGTCTGGTATTTCTACATCACCTGGCTGCCGAAGTTCATGGAGGCCCCGGACGGTCTCGGCATGGACATGAAAGCCGCCACGACCTCGATCCTGAATGGCCTTCCGCTCTTCTTCGGAGGGATCGGCTGCTTTGTCGGCGGCCTCGTCGCGAAGAAACTCGCCTCCGGCCACGGCCGCATCAGCGCGGCCCGGCGCACCGTCGGCGTGCTGGGATTGCTGGCCTCCGGCGTGATGATCGTGGTGGCGGTGCAGATGAAAAGTCCGGTGCTCGCGATGTTCTCGCTCGGCGTCTCGGGCTTTTTCAACGATCTCTCAATGCCCGGTGCGTGGGGCGCCTGCATGGACATCGGCGGAAAGCTCGCCGGATCCGTCTCCGGAAGCATGAACATGATCGGAAACCTTGGCGGCGCCCTCGGAGGCATTGCGGTGCCCTGGCTGATGAAGTCGATGGGACTCGGCTGGCACGGCGTCCTCTATGTGTCCGCAGCCACCTACCTCGTCTCGGCGCTTTGCTGGCTCTTCATCGATTCCGATGAACGGATCCACGACTGAACCGTCGCTTCGGTCCCGGCTCGATCACCCGAAGCGCAAGCCCGCCATCGCTCCGCCGCCTTCGCGGTTTTCGAGGGTGGCGGTGCCGTTGTGAAGGTCCATCGCGGCCTTCACGAAACTGAGGCCGATACCGGAGCCCTTGCGGCCGGTGACTTCGTTTTTCAAGGAATAGAAGCGGTCGAAGACGCGGTCCTTCGCGTAGTCGGGAAGTCCGGGACCGCGGTCGAGAATGCGCAGTTCCGCAACCGCCCCGTCACCACTTTCCAGCACGACCTCGACGCGTCCTTCGTCGGGCGAAAAATCGAGGGCATTCTGCAGCACGTTGCGCAAGGCGATGCGGAGCATCAGCAGATCACCGGTGATCATCACGGGCTCCTCCACTCCTGACAAAACCACTTCGACTCCGCGCGTCGTCGCCGTGGGGGCGAGTTCGGCGACCTCCTCACGGACGAGGGCGGCAAGATCGACTCGTTCGCGCGCGGCGAGGCCGGTGCGGCTCTCAAGAGCGGCGAGCTGGACGAGGCGCCGCACCATGTCTTCGCTCCGCGTCGTCTCGGCGAGAATGAGATCGAGAAAGCGCCGGCGCTTTTCCTCGGGCATGTTTTCATCGACAAGCTCGGCGGCCCCGCGGATCGCGGCGAGGGGGCTTTTCAACTCGTGGGTGAGGGCGCGCACGTAGTTCTCGACGTAGTGGCGTCCCTCGAGCTCGGCGCGCATCCTTTCGAGGGCCCGGCTGAGGGAGCGCAGCTCGGCAACACCGGTCTCGGGTACGGTCGTCTGCTCGCCGGCGGCGATGTTGAGGGCGTGCCGGGTGAGGCTGCGGATCGGATGGAGGACGAGGTAGGCCCACAAGGCCGCCACGAGAAAGACGAGAACTCCCGTGCGGATACTCCAGCGGATCACGAGATCCTTCGACTCGTCGGCGAAGGGTGCCATCGCCTTTTCGGGACGCGAGACGGTGAGGGTGCCGATCAGCTTGCCTTCATGCATGACCGGCGCGGCGATGAAAAAGACGGTCGAGCGCGAGTCGTCCGGATCTTCGCGGGAGGCCCGCACGCCGTATTCGCCCTTTTGCGCGAGATAAACGTCGTTGTAGCGTGAGTAATCCTGCCCTTCGCGAGCTCCGCCGTCGGAGTCGAAAATCACGATGCCCTTTTCGTCGGTGATGTAGACCTGGGTGTGGATCTTCGACTTTTCGAGCTGGTAGATTTTTGCGAGGAACTCCCGGCCGTAGGCCTCGCGGAATCCTTCGCGAAAGCGGGTCACGTCGATTTCCCCTTCGCGCACGTCCTGTTCGAGCAGGCCTGCGAAGAGATGCGCAAAATCCACGAGCGGTTCCTCCGAGGCCTGGGAATACTGGCGCTCGACGTCCTCGCTGATCGTCCGCATCAGCACGAAAAACCCGGTCCCCGCGATGACGAGAAAGCCGGCGACGATGAGCAGGGTGATCCTCATCGCGGGTCAGGAGTTCTCGTCAAAGCTGTAGCCGAGACCCCGGTGGGTCTTCACCGGATCGTATGCGGGATCGACCGCGTGCATCTTTTTGCGCAGGGTCTTGATGTGCGCGTCGACGGTGCGATCGAGGGCGGCCTCGGGCTCGTCCCAGACCTGATCCATGAGTTGGTCGCGGGAGTAGACGCGGCCCGGATGGGAGACGAAGACTTTCAACATCCCGAATTCATAACGCGAGAGTCCGAGATCGACGCCATCGAGACGGGCCTGGAAGCGGTCGATGAGCAGCTCGAGGCGCCCCCGCTTCATCACTTCGGCCGGATCGAGCGAGCCCGGAGTCTCGCCGCTTGAACTCCGTTTGCTCCGCCGCAGGATCGCACCGACACGGGCGGTGAGCTCGCGCGGGCTGAAGGGTTTCACGACGTAATCGTCCGCCCCAAGTTCGAGACCGACGACGCGATCGATTTCGCCATCGCGGGCGGTCAGAAAAAGCACCGGCACCTCCGATTCGCGCCGGATCTCGCGACAGACCTCGAAGCCGGTTTGGTCCGGCAGACCGACATCGAGGATGATGAAAGCGGGACCGCGTTCGCGAAAGAGGGCGAGGCCGGCCTCTCCCGTGCCCGCATGGATCGCCTCGAAACCCGCCGATTCCAGAGCGTAGACGACCGTCTCGGCGATGGCCGGTTCGTCTTCGATCAGCAGGACGAGGAGGCGGCTCACGAGCGGGACAGGGTGGAGTCAAGAGGGTCTGCTCCTTGCCAAGACCCTGTCTGGTCGGCGGATGCTCCCTCAGCTCCCAGGGAAGGGCGGATGCACTTCGGGAAGTTGGCGCGGATTGTATTTCTCGCCGGGATGGAAGAGGAAGCCGGGATTCTCGCTGATGAGTTCGTATTTGGAGAGACGGAACTCGGGGATCACGAAGTTCGAATTCGGATCGTAGATCTTCTGACCGGTGTAGCTACCCCACATGCGGTATTCGTAGTTGTGATCGTAACCGTGGACTTGGAGCGAGCCCTCTTCCGGGACACGGTCGGGCTGCTTCATGGCGCTCTCGTTCATGATGACGAGCTTGGCGGTCGACCAGGGCTGGCCGGGCTCGCGCAGATAACCCCAGAATCGGGTGCCATCGGTCCACCAGCGTCGGCCGATGTAGTAGTTGCCCGGTGCCTCGGTCGCGATGATGGCGTTGCGCGCCTTCACCTGGGGATGATTCAACTGCGAGGGCGTGAGCTGACCCGCGACCGCGCCCGATCCGCTCATGCCGGCACCGCCGGTAGTCCCGGTGGTGGTGCAGGAAGAGAGCAGCGCGGCGGCGGCGAGGGCGAGCGGGAGGAGTGCCAGTCTTTGAGCCGGTTGGACCCTGGGGTCTCCGGTACGGTTCGGGAGATGTTTCATAGAGCGTTCCAACAAAAAAAGCCTGGCAGGCTGGGTCAAAACGATAGGTCTGGGGACGAAATTAGTAAAATGGGGATTTTTTTAGAATTACCTCCGATTTCGCTCTTGTTTCTCAAAAATGGGAAGAATTTCGGCCTGAATCCAGGCAAATGCGGCCTCCATTCCCTGATTTTGATAAAGTTCCCCGATCTTCGCCTCGACCGAGGTGGGATTGCCGTAGCAGGCGAGGAATTGGTTGCAGGTCATGCGACGCTGAGTCTCTCCGCAGACGCTGCCGCGCTCGCGCAGGATCCATTCGCGGGCGTAGAGATCGAGGATGGTGTCGCCGATCCAGGCGAGCTCCTGTTCGCGGCGTTTCGCCTCGTCTTTGCGGCTGGGTTTCATGCGGTCATTTCGCTTGGTCGCGGCGGTAAGCCTCGAGCGCCTCGCTCGTGATGGTGTAGCGGGCGCCGCATCGCGGGCAACCGGCCGCGATCACTTCGCCACCCCCGAATACGGCTTCGAGGGATTCGTCGTTCATGTTCGCGATGATGGGATAGATGCGTTCGGGACCGCAGCCGCAGTCAAAACGATAGTTCCGCACCTCGAGCAGACTGAGGGTCTCTTGTTGGTCGATCTCGCGGATCGCCTCTTCGTCGAGGGCGAGGAGCCAATCGAGGTCGCACTCGGGCTGGGCTGAGATCATCACGAAATCGTCGCCGCTGTGGCGGAAGTAGCGGGCGGGTCGCTGTTCGCTCCGGGTGTAGTAGGATTCGGCGAGCTCGAAAAAGTCGAGGGTGTGCGCCTCGATGAGACTCTGCCGAGGCTCGCGTCCTGCGACACTGACCTGCGAGATGAACAGGTTTTCATCGCGCTCGCGCACGTCTTCCGTGAAAAGCCGGCCGACCAGGTTGCCATCGCGGTTGCTGCCGGTGATGAAGACGTTCTGCAGAGGATCCTGCCAGCTCAGGGTCCAGGCGATCGCCTCGTTCCAAGGGCGCGCGGCGAGGTGGAGGCCGAGGGCGGCGAGACCGTCCTTCAGCAAAAGATCCTGCTCGGGAAGGTGCCGGATGCCGTGCTGCATCAGGTGCAGGTAATAGTCGGTGTAGAGCGGCGAAAAGTCACCGCGAACGAGCAGGGCGTTGCGCTCGCGCACGAAGTAGCACTGGATCTCGATCGCCTCGGGGACCGCGTCTTTGTCAGGGTCGTCAGACATGGGATTGGGAGCGGCTCGAAGCCGCAAAGTGGGAAAATACTTCCGCTTTTGCCTCCGCGCGAACGCGGACCTCCGAAAAATGCGCATTGAATCCCACAGCCGGAGGGTGTTAGAAGAGGCTTCCTCATGAACGAAACCGCCTTGATCGAAGTCCTCCGGGGCAGCGCCGACTTTTCCAGCGTCAGCGAACGCTCTCTCGGCGAGCTGGCGCGCAGCGGGACGGTGCGCGAGCCCGTCGTCGGTTCCGAGATCGTGAAACAGGGCGAGCCGAGCCAGCAACTCTGGATTCTCCTGACGGGCGAACTCGAGATCCTCATCGATGGCGATTCGATCAATCGCATCGACCGGCCGGGCGATGTCGTGGGCCAGATCAGCGCGGTGTCGATGATCCCGGCGACGGCGACGGTGCGCGTCGCGGCACCCTCGACCTGCCTATGCGTGCCGCATCGCGCGCTGCACCAACTGTTCGGAGGTTATCCGGACCTCGCCGAGGCCCTTCTGCGCTCGATGGCGAAATACCTCGGGGCACGCTGACGCCTGTTCTCCGACGATCGCGATCGATCAGATCGCGATACCTTCCTTCATCTCCTGCGAGAGTTGGAAGAGCCGGTGGACCTGCTTCAATGGGATGTGGGCGATGTCGGTGCGGCGTTCTCCGCCGAGGAGGAGCGAGAAGGTGCCGAGGCCTTTGCCCTCGTCGCGCATGAGGGTGTTCGTCACCGCCTTCCAGGGATGCGCCTCGAGTTCGTAGCCCTTGCGGTTCTCCGTCATGATGAAAAGATGGCGGTCTGTCAGGATGACGCACTGCTTCGTCTTGCTCAGGAGTCCGACCTTGGCCTGCACCGCGATGTAGTAGATGCTCTCGCCTTGCCCGACGACATTCGAGACCTCGCGGAAGGCGATCCCGACGCGCTGGGTGTCCTGACCATCATCCACAAAATGGGTGATCTGCTCCTGAATCTCGAAGACTTCGTGGATCGGCTTCCACTCGCCGATGCCGTCATAGTAGACGAAATCATTGATCCCGATCTCGTCGGTATTCAGCAAGGCAAGGAGATCTTCCTCCGTATAGGGGCCTCGCGGATCACGCTCGCCTCGCTTGAGAATGGAAAAAAGAATTCCTTGGTATGGGGCGGTTTCGGCATCGCTCATGAATGGGGGGCGCGTGATGTATTTACAATGTGAATGAAACGCCAGATTTCGGCAAGATTAAAATCCCGTCATCACCCCGCGGGGGTAAAAAAGTTTCGTCCACCTCACTCCATGAGACTTAGCCACTCGGGCGGCATGCGGCGCGGTCGCCCCTCGGGCAACTGAACCAAAGCCACGACCTGACTCGCCGACGCGACCGGACGAGGCTCCCCGCCCGATGCCGTCGCGGTGAGACGGAATTCGCAATTCGCCCGCACTTTTTCCACCGCCACGAGGCGCGCCACGACGCGGATCTCGTCTCCGAGACGGGCCGGTGAGCGGTAGTCGATCTCGGTGCGCACGACCGCCGGAAAGAGGCCCGTCGCCATCATCTCCGCCGCGGGCATTCCGAGCCTGGCAAAAAGCGAGGTGCGGGCTTTTTCGACGTAGCGGAGGTAGGCGATGTTCGAGACGACCCCGCCGCAGTCAGTGTCATAAAATGGAATGGTTTCGGAGATTTCGACTTCAATCATGGTGGGCGGGTCTGGCTCTTTTGGAATTCCCGGAGACGCGGCAGTGCGGCATGGACAGGGCGGAGCGCAAATGGTAGCATCCCGAGCGTGATCTCGGGAATGAAATTGCTTCTCCTTGGCCTCCCCTCGTGCCCCCGGTGCGGTCGGGGCATCGTGATCTTCGGCATCGTGTTCTCCCTCTCGGTGCCAGGGGTGGTACGCGCCTATGATCCTCCGGAGATCGGTCCCGGTCTCTTCTCGGCCGACGGTATTTTCCTAGCCCCTGAGGATCGCTCGAGCTTGCTTGAGGCCCTCGCCGCGATCGGCTCGAATTTCAACGGCAATGCTCGCGTCGACGACGACCTCCGCGAGAAATCCCTCGCCCTTGCCCTGCGCCTCGATCCGCTCCACTACCACTCGCGTGTCGCTCATCGCGAACTCGCCAAGGGAGCGACACCGCCCTCGACCGCCTTTTTCGACAGCCTCGCCTCGGTCTCGGAGACGCTATGGACGATCGGCAATCGCCTCGCCGCGCCACCCCTCGACCCGGAAGAACATCGCCTCGCCGGCTATCTGCTTGAGCTTTCCCTTCTCACCCATCCCGAGCCTCCCGCAGATCGGCTGGAAACCTTCGCCGCCGTCTGCGATCGCCACGCTCCGGAATGGGAGGCCGCCGTCAAACTGCAACGCGACTCGAATCGTTCGACCGAGCGGGCTCACGCCCTTTTCCGCGAGTCGGTCGAGCGACTTCGGGAAAAACGCCGCGAGACCACCGTCGCGATGCGTGCCGATCCACCCGGTAGCACTTCTGCGACAACCCCCACCGCTCCGGGGACGGACATCCCGCCATCCCGACCTCCGCGCACGGCCCTGCCGCAAATCGAGCCGGTCACGGCCTCTCTCGCCACGGTCCGGCAGGTCATCGGGGTTGAGCAAACTCCGGTCGGCGGCACGGTCTCGATGACGCTGCGCAACCCCGTCAATGCGCTTGAGCGCGAGCGGCTTTTGGAAAGCACCACGCCCCCCACCCTCCCGATCATTCCCTCGGACGAGGATCTCATCCTGAATCCCTTCTCCCTCCCCAACACCGCTCTTCCCGGAATCAGCTGGGCCGCGGGAGCGATCGGGGAAATCCGCTTCACCCCGACGGTCGATCCGGCCGGACCACGCCGCCTCCTTCGCGCCGACGCCATCCTCCCCGCCCTCGTTCTGGCCGAGAGCGTCCTCACAAAAAAGCCGGTCAACCCGGACTTCGTCCTCCTCGGCGAGATCGATCCGGCCACCCTGCAGGTGACACTGCCCGGCGATGCCCTTTCCACCCTCGCCGCCGCGGCCGCACTGAACCGACCCTACGTTCTCGTTCCGGCCACGGTCGGAGAGTCGCTCGTCGCTTACCTGCAAAAGTCGAACCAGCTCGAACTCCTCTTCCGCACCGAGTTGATCGGCTACACCGATTCCACCGACGCCATTTCCCGCCTCACCACGCCAACCGAACCCGCGCTCACTTCCGCCTCGGCTGTCTTCACCGCGATCGAGGAGGTTTCGCTTCGCCCCGATCCCGCGACCCGCGTCACGCTGCAGGATCTCGCAAGAATCCCCTCGGCCCAGGAAAAGCTGCGCGGCATCCTCGCCAGCGTCCCGACTCACCTCAGTGCCTGGGCGATGCTTGAATACGGAACTCGGCCCGTCACCCCCGAGATCCAACTGTTCCAGTTCTCCTCGCGGATCGACCAGGTCGTGAAACCCTTCCTCGTCCTCGAAACGACGGATGAGGATGATCGCAATCTCCTTTCGTTGATCGAAGAGTGCGATTCGCAGTTTCTCAAACTCCGGGCCGACACTCCGGTCGAGGCACGGAATTTGCTCGGCGCCGCCGAAGATCTCGTCGAGGCGGCGGAGCGCTACCTGACGATGACCAACAAAACGACCTCGATCGGCGACCAGCGTTTGCGCGAAACCCGCACGGCCATTGCCGCCTTCAAGGCCGAGCGCACGAAACTGGGTCTGGAGTCCGCCTCGTCGCTTTGAGCGCGGAGTCTTTCAAAGCCTCCCCGGCCATGGCCGAAGCCATCGGCGCTGCGAGAGCGTGTTCGCGATAGCGGCGCTGCATGCAGGCCGGCCAATCGCGGAAATTCGCCGGGATCGCCGGCACGAGGAGGGCTGGGGAAATCGCGTTCACCGGGGCACACATGGCGGTCTGGGGTGAAAGGCCGGGATCACTCAGCGCGAGAAGCGCCGCAGCAGTTCATCCCGCCGCAGGCGGGCCTCTTCGACCTCGCGGGTGCGGAGGGAGACACGCACGCGCTCGGCCGTGTAGTCGGGCCGGTGCAGCGTGAAATGACACCACCACGTGCCGCGGTTGTTCCAGAGGTGATGGTCGGGATTCTCCTCGGCGGTGCGTACCGCAAGGGTTCCGGTGAGGACGGGGGCGCTGGTGCCGCCGTGTTCTTCGAGTAGGTCGAGATAGGTCATGTGATGCAGTTTCTGTGGGATTCAGTTACCGCATCAGGTCTGGGATTCGCCGCGTCGCGCGGATCATTCCCCGGAGAACTTCCTGTTCGGACCCGAAAGTCCGCACATCGGAGGCTGCCGCGGTCTCCCGTGACAACATCCAAGGCACCTTGGCTTCTCCAAGCCCGGTTGCCGGACCCGACTCTCGCCGGGCCACTCCTGATGCTGGCGAAAGTTTTGTCCAAGCGGGATGTCTTCGCAAGCACGCTTTTTGTCATACACGGCCAAAGCGGGAAAAATTTTGCTTGCAGGCGAACAGAGCACCAGCTACTTCACATCTATGCATCGTGATTCTTTGATTTGTTTCCTTTCAATCCTTTTCCTTCCCCTCGCTCTCGTGGCGCAGCAGGAAGTTGCCTCGACCCTCGTCGATCCCGTTGCCACCCTCGATGTCACCACCGTCGAGGCCAATGGACCCGACCGCAGCGTCATCCTCCGCGAAGAAATCGTGCAGGAGGCCTACACCCCCGTCATCGCCACGCGGACGATCGAGTCCTCCGAAGCACGCCGCGACCTTCTTCCCTCCGTTGATACGATCTCCGGTGCCGAGATCCGCACATCTCAGCGCCGCGACCTCGGCGACATTCTCCAGCAGACCGCCGGAGTCCATCTCGTCCAGGCGGGACAGACGGGAGCGCAAAGCTCCCTCTTCATCCGCGGCATGGAGAGCAATCACGCCGTCGTCCTCCTCAACGGCCGCCGTCTCCCGCCCGGACTCGCGGGGCTCTATCAGCTTGAATACCTCGACGTCTCCACGCTCGAGTCCGTGCAGATCCTCAAGGGTGCCTCCAGCTCGCTCTACGGATCCGACGCCCTCGGCGGCGCGATCGACCTACGCTCCACCGACGCCCGCTACCTCACTGAAGACACCCTGAATTCCTTCGTCGAGGCCGGATCCTTCTCCACCTTCCGCACCGGACACAAACTCGCCGTCCGCGACGGTCGCCTCTCCCTCGCCCTTGACACCTCCTGGGTCGAGACGGCCAACGACCGTCCCCGCTCCGATTTCGAAAACAAGGTCCTCCGCGGCAACCTCGCCTACGAGATCGCCGATGGCGTGTCCTTCGACGTCCTCGGCTACATCCAGGATTCCTTCCTCGAGGTGCCCGGTTCCTCCCTCAGCCCGGCCTTCCCTGAGACCCAGCTCAATGACAACCAGTCCTCGCTCTTCTCGCCCCGCTTCAGCATCACGCGCGACGAGTGGGACTTTTCGACCTTCTACAGTTTCTCGCAAAACGAACTTGAGGCCACCCGAGACGTATTCGCCCTCGACAGCCTCCTCGAGCAGACCGGCCACGAGTTCGAAGCCGTCTTCAACTGGCATCCCGGCCAGGACGCCACCTACACCCTCGGGATCGGACATTATACCTACGAATTCGACCGCACCCCTCTGATCCCCGGTCCTTTCAACCTCCCCAGCGCCTTCGACTATGGCTACGGCAGTGTCTTCACCCAGGCCGATCTCGAGTTGCCGGCCGATTTCCACCTCCTTGCCTCGGGCCGCTACGACGACCACGATTCCTTCGAGAGCAAGGCGACCTGGACCGTCTCGGTCGATCGCACCTTCGAAGCCACCGGTACGACCCTTTTCGCCAAGGCCGGAACCGGCTACAAAGCTCCCTCGGGACAGGACTTCATCTTCCTCGCTCCGACCATCGACCCCTCGACCCTGCTTCCCGAGGAAAGTTTCACCCGCGAGTTTGGCGTCCGCCAGAAGGTCCTCAACGAACGCAGTTCCATCGCCCTGACCTATTTCCAGGCCGACATCGACAATCTCATCGACGTCGATCCCTTCACCTTCGTCGATCCCGCCATCGTCGACACCGAGACCTCCGGCTTCGAGTTGGAGACCGTCGTCTCCCCCACCGAGGGTCTGAGCCTCTACGCCAACGCCACCTGGCTCGACGCCATCATCACCGACGGCGAATACCTCGGCGGCTTCGGCGGCAATCCCGGCGACCCACTCCCCCGGCGTCCCGAATTCGCCCTCTCCGGAGGCGTCATCCTCGCCGGCGACCGCTGGAGACTCGGCGCCGAGGTCACCGGAGCCTACGACCGCCTCGATTCCCCGGGCGTCATTCTCGACGACTACACCGTCGCACGCCTCTTCGGCAGCTACGAAATCAACGACCGTCTCGAGATCTACGGACGCCTCGAAAACGTCTTCGACCTCGATTACGAGACCACCCAGGGCTACGAGGCCGCCGGATTCGGTGCCTTCGGCGGCCTGCGTTTCGTCTGGGGTCCCTGACCCAACCCTTTCAGGTTCCGGACCCGGGAGGGTCTTTTTCGGTGGAAATCGTGCCGCGCGACCGTTAGCCTTCCGGCCATGGCAGCGACGGTGTTCGAGATGGAAAATGTGTCCGTCCAACGGAACGGGCGGAAAATCCTCGAAGGGATCAACCTCACGGTCGAGCGCGACCAGCATTGGGTCATCCTCGGAGGCAACGGTTCGGGCAAAACCTCGCTCCTCAACGTCCTCATGGGCTATCTCACCCCGACCACGGGCGACGTCCACATGCGCGGACGCGAGGATGCCGTGAACTCCGCCTCGCAGAGCTGGGACGACTGGCGCAAACGCATCGGTTTTGTCAGCAGCAGCATCTCCCAGCTCATCGAGCCCGCCGAGACCGCCCTCGAAATCGTCCTTTCGGGTCGCCATGCCATGGTCAACTATTGGCAACACGGCGACGACAATCCCGCCGAGATCCGGGCCGCCGAAAAAGCCCTTGAGAAAGTGAATGCCTCCAGCCTCCGCGATCAGTCGTGGTCGACGATGTCACAGGGCGAACGTCAGCGAGTCCTCATCGGACGGGCCCTGATGTCGCAAAAGATGGAGATCCTCGTCCTCGACGAACCCTGCGCCGGACTCGACCCCGTCGCCCGCGAGCATTTCCTCCAATTCGTCGAAGAGCTCACCGAAAAAGGCTCCTTCCGCTCCCTCCTCCTCGTCACCCACCACGTCGAGGAGATCATCCCCGCGATCACCCATGCCCTCGTCCTCAAGGAAGGGCAGGTCATCGCCCAGGGTGAAAAACGGCGCGCCCTCAATTCCTTCAGCCTCTCCGAGGCCTTCGGTGCCGAGCTGAAGCTGCGGTCGCGCCTCGGCCGGTACCGTCTTTATTACGGCGACGAGTTTATTCCCGAAGGCGGGCAGGTGGTGTGATCGCAAAAGAAGGCACCTTCGCAAACCCACCGTGCGGGTGAAGAGTGACATGCGGCGTTCAATCGCCCCTTGGGCCGGAGCTTGACCGGCGTAACCTACCGTGGAGATGCATGGTGGAATGGACAGAGCCTTCGAGGGATTCGGGACCGGCCTGCGGCTTCCGGATCTCTGGCAGCGTGAGGCGATCGCCGCGCTCGCGGGCGGGGAAGACGTGATCGTCTCGGCTCCGACCGGGGCGGGGAAGACCTTCATCTTTGAAAGCCTCGTGACGGGTCGCCGTTTCCCCACCAAGGGAGGCCAGGTCGTCTACACAGTGCCGACGCGGGCCCTCGCCAATGAGAAGTGGCGCGAGTGGAAACGCCTCAGCTGGAAGGTGGGCATCGCCACGGGCGACCTCGCCGAGGATCCCGAGGCACCCGTCCTCGTCGCGACGCTCGAGACGCAGCGCGAGCGTTTCCTCGCGGGTGAAGGGCCGCAATTGCTCGTGATCGACGAGTATCAGATGATCGGCGACCGCCAGCGCGGGCTGAATTATGAACTCGCCGTGGCCCTCGCTCCGGCGACGACCCGGCTCCTCCTTCTCAGCGGCAGTGTCGCCAATCCCGGTGAGGTCGCTGCCTGGCTGCGCCGCCTCGGACGTCCCGTTCGGGTCGTCGAGACGAGCGAACGTCCCGTGCCGCTCGACGAGGTGGCGGTCGAGGGATTGCCCCGCAACGCGCCGCCGAAATACGCGAACTTCTGGCACCGTCTCGCCCTCGGGGTGCTGCTCTCGCAGGCGGGGCCCCTCCTCATTTTCGCCCCGCATCGCCGCAGTGCCGAGAAGATCGCGAAGAAAATCGCGGAGGTCCTGCCCGAGGACGACCCGGTGCGGCTCGGCGAGAAACGACTCGAGCAGGCCTGCTCGCCCGAACTCGCGAAGCTGCTGCGCAAGCGGGTCGCCTTTCATCATAGCGGGCTCACCTACGTGGAACGCGCCGCAATCATCGAGCCGCTCGCCAAGGCGGGGCAGTTGCGCGTCATCGTCGCGACGATGGGCCTGGCGGCGGGGATCAATTTCTCGGTGAGGTCCGTCTTTGTCGCGGGCACGAGCTATCAGGACGGCCCCTACGAGCGCGATGTGAGTCCTGATGAGCTCCTCCAGATGTTCGGCCGCGCGGGACGCCGTGGACTCGACGAGACCGGCTTCATCGTCTGCGGGCGCGACAGTCCGCGTCTCGCCGATGCCCGCCCCTTGCACCTGCGCCGTCACAACGAGCTCGATTGGCCCACCCTGATCCGCCGGATGGACCTCGCCGCGCGCCAGGGACAGGCACCGCTCGCCGCAGCGCGCGAATTGCGGGACCGGCTCTTTTCCGTGCAGACCTTGTCCCTCGGTTTCCGCCCCGGAGGCCGGCCCGACAGCACCGAAGCCGGCGTTCCCGCCGGAGGAAAGGCCGGACTCTTCGACCTGAAACCTTTCCGCTATGAAATCCTCAATGGTGAAGGCCTTTGGGAGCCCCGCCGCACCGATCGAGAAGGCAACGCGCCGCTCGGCGAAGCCCTCATCCGGAGTGGTGAGCGGTGGCTCCCGGCCGAGAGCGATCCCGACTTCGTCCGCCCCCTCCTGCCTCCGGGAACGCGACTGGCGCGCCTTGACGAGAAAGGGAGCGGCGCCCGCCGCTACGGACTCGAGATCGCCGTGGCGGCGGCGGCGGAAGGCGGTTACCTGCTCACCCAGACGGCGCGTCGTCTCGCTGGCGCGGCCTCGCGAGGAGAGCGCTACTCGTTCGACGAGGCGGCGCACCTCCTCCCGGATCTCTTTCGCGATCACCTCGCTCCGGCCCGGGTAAAGGGCTTGGTGGACCGGGGCAAAAGTCTCGCCCTTCTCGCCGAGCTCTCGGAGGTTCCCCTCACCGTCTATTGTGACGAGGCCGGACGCGCCCTCGTCGATCCGCCCTCGCGCCGGGTCGAGCTGGAGGCCGAGACGCATTTCACCGATACCGATTCGGGCGATTCCTTCGAACCGGTCCCGGGCAGTCCCGCCCACATTTGGAGAAAACTCGGCCTCATCGACAAGGACGGACATCCCACGCCGCGAGGGACGATTTTCAGCCTCTTCCAAGGCGGTGAGGGTCTCGCCATTGCCGCGGCGCTTGAAGATGCCTCCTACCCGGTCGAGGAAATCGTGGTTCACCTCGCGAACCTGCGGGCCGGGCACCGCTTTGACCTCGACGCCATCCCGGGGATCGAGACCCTCATCGATCTCGGCGGGAGCGAGCGCCTCGCCGCGGCCTGTCGCCGGGCCTACGGCCCCGTCGATTACGAGGGTTATCTCTCGCTCGGCTTGCCGCCTCACTATGGCGAGGGCGCGGCCGAGGTGATCGGACTCCTCCTCGGAGGAAAACTCGCCACCCTGACCGGTCGCGGGCTGCCACTCGATTTCGGACCCGGCGATGTGGAGCGCGCCCTCGTCGAATGGCTCAGTCTGCTGCGTCATCTCCGCAATGCACCCGATCTCGACGAACACGCATCGCCCCGATGGCGCGAGCTGAAAGCGGCCGCGAATGCCGAACTCGCCCGACACGGCCGCCGCGCCCCTCTCGCCGACCTCCCGGAACTGCCGGTCACCGTTCTGCAACGCCCCACCCGTCACGGGATCGCCTACGCGGGCCTGTGATTCCGCGGTTGTGCTCGGGGGAAATAGCGCGACAATTCAGGATGGAAATCCTGTCCCCCAACTCTGCCATCCTCGACAAAACCCGCGAGCTTTGCACGCTCATCCTCCAGTCGGGGGAGTATCGGGACAACGTTTCGAAGATCGACGCGTTCTTCAACGACAAGGCCGCCCAGTCGGCCTACCGCCATTTCTCGAAGCTCGGTGAGAGCCTTCATCAAAAGCAGCACGCCGGTGAGCTGACCCAGGCCGACATCGACGGCTACGACAAGGAAATGGCCGCCCTCCGCGAAAATCCCGTCACCGCCGCCTTCATGGATGCCGAAGAGACCCTCAACGGCATCGTCAGCCAAGTTTCCAAGCTCGTCGGAAAGTCGCTCGAATTGGGCCGCCTTCCCGAGCCCGAAGAGCTCAGCGACGGCTGCTGCAACAGCGGCGGTTGCGGCTGCCACTGAGCCCCGCCCCCCTTTACCCCTCGCATTCGGGAGGTGGATTTGACACCATTCCATAAATATCATAATTTATGGAATGTTTCGCTTTCTGACCTTCGTTGCGTTCCTCGGGTTTTTGTATTCGGGCTTCCGGATCTACCAAACCGACGGCGGTCGCGTCCCTGTCGAAAAGTCGGCGGCGGTTTCGAGCGTCTCCGGGACGAAAGAAATCCAGACACCGACTTCCGGGACTGCAGGAAATTCAGTATCTTATCAGCAGCGTCCGCAGGTTTACCTCTTCACCGGACGCAGTTGGTGTCAGGCCTCTCGTTCCTTTGATGCAAAAGTACTGAGCTCGCCGGAGTGGAAGGCCCTGACCCTCCATCACGTGGTCTACAAAGAGGTCGTCCTGCCCCCGGATTTTGCCCGGGCGTCGAAGCCGCATCGGGATCTGGTTTCGAAATTCAGCATTCAGTCCGTTCCGACGCTGGTAGTGGTTTCATCCTCAGGGGCCGAAATGGGGCGGCGTCCGGTTCCCGGGACGAGTGCCGCCCAGTGCGTGAAGTGGATTCGCGAGATCACCCGGCAGGGACTCATCCCTGGGTTCGCCGCAGGACTTTAAAACGGACCCTTTTCGGGCTCCACCGCTTCAGCCAAGGCCGCGACAGCCTCGCGGATCTGTTCTTCATTGACGCAGAGCGGCGGCATGAGCGTGAGCGTGTCGCGAATCGGTCGCGTCAGGAGACCGTTACGACGCGCCCTGCGGCAGACCTTGGCCCCGGTTTCCTCGCGCCAATCGAGGGCGGCTCCCGTTGCCGGGTCGATCAGGTCGATGCCGGCGATCAAGCCGATCTGCCGGATTTCGCCAAAAGCCTGGCATCGCTCTGCCGCTTCGCGCAGCGCTTCGACAAAGACAGCGATTTTTCCGGGCAAGGACTCGAGGACCCGCTCCTCCTCGAAAACGCGCAGATTCGCGAGTGCCGCGGCACAACCGAGCGCATTGGCACAATAGCTGTGTCCGTAGAAAAAAGTCTTCTGCTCGTCGAATCGGCCGTGAAAGGCCTCGAAGACCCGCTCGGTCGTGAGCGTCGCCGCGAGCGGCAGGTAGCCGCCCGTGAGCCCCTTGGCTAGGCAGAGGAAATCGGGAACGACCTCCTCGTGTTCACATGCGAAAAGTTTCCCGGTGCGTCCGAACCCTGTCATGACCTCGTCGAGTATCAGAAAAGCGCCGTGCCGATCGCACCATTCCCGGATCCGCCGCAGCATCCCCGCAGGCCACAGCCGCATCCCGGCCGCCCCTTGGATGAGCGGCTCAAGGATCACCGCGTTGATCCCGGCGGCTTCTTCCGTAGAGAGCGCCTCGAGGGCGTCGATCGTGGCGAGGCGAGTCACCTCGTATCCGGTCGAGGCGAACAACCCGTGAAAGGCGGGGATCCCACCGAGCGAGGCGGCCCCGATCGTGTCCCCGTGGTAGGCTCCATCGAAGGCCACAAAACGACGACGTCCCGGCTCGCCGACCCGCTCGCGGTACTGCGCGGCCATGCGGCAGGCGCATTCGATCGCGGTCGAGCCATCGTCGGTGAAAAAGACGCGGGTGAGCGTCTCGCCCGGGGCGACCTCGGCGAGTTTGGCGGCGAGACGGATGGCGGGTTCGTTGGCGAAGCCAAGGGCCGAGCAATGGGCGAGGCGGTCGAGCTGGTCGCGGATCGCGGCGTCGATCACCGGATGGCGATGGCCGTGGAGATTCGTCCAGATCGAGCTGTTGCCGTCGAGGTAGCGGTTTCCCTCGGAATCGAATAGATAAGGTCCCTCGCCCGAGACGATGACGAGCGGATCGACCTCCGAGGCGCACCAATCCCGCATCTGGGTGAAAGGATGCCAGAAGTGCTCGTGATCGAGGCGGCGGAGTTCGCCGGAAGTCAGGGGCGGGTGGAAAGAGGACACCGGAGGCGCGGGAAGAGTTTCCAGGACTCTAAGAGCGGCCCCGGGGCCGTCAATCAGTCTCTCCGCCGCGCAAAAATCCCCGAAGCGGTGTAACCTGTCGCGAGGGCGGAGCGTCTCGCCTGTTCGAGAGCTGCTTGCTCATCATGTTTTTTTTCGATACAAGCCGGGCGACGCGGAAGGTGGAGACCGAAATACCAGAGTCCGAATGGGTGGCCCGGGCGGTGAAGGGAGACGAAGAAGCCTTCGTCCATCTCGCCGCGTTCTACCGTCCCCGGCTCTGGTCAACGGCGTCGCGCTTCGCCCGCTCGCGGCCCGAGCTCGAGGATCTCGTCCAGGATCTCCTCTTGAAACTCTGGCGCGGGCTCCCCGGCTATCGTAGCGACGCGCCCTTCGAGCATTGGGTAATGACCGTCGCCGTACGCGGCTGCTACGATTTCCTCCGCTCAAACCGCCGCCGCCGCGAGAGCGAGACCCTCGTCGATCCGACCGAACGGCGCGACGACCGCGATCCGGGCGACGAGCGCGCCCGTTCCCGCCGCGAGGCCTGGGAAACCGTCTCGCTCCTCCTCGAACGGCTCGAAGCGAAGGACCGTCTCGTCATCACCCTGCTCGATCTCGAGGAGCGCGGCGTGCGCGAGACCGCCGCCCTCACCGGCTGGACCGAAAGCAACGTCAAGGTCAGGGCCCACCGCGCCCGGAAGAAGATGCGGGAATTTCTCACCGAACTCGGACTCGAACCATGAACACGAACGATCCCCCCCTCGACCGGCTCTTCGCCGAAGCGCGACTCCACCAGCCTTTCGGCGAGCCGTCCTCCTTCGGTTTCGAGACGCGCCTGCGCGCCGCCCTCGCCAAGGCCACTCCGGGCTTCGCCGAGATCTTCGCGAGCCTCTCTTGGCGTTTCGCCGCCGCCTCGCTCCCCATCGCCCTCGCCGCCTTCGTTTTTCTGGCAATGCGCCACCAGCACGCCCTCCCCGACGGCGTCGGCGGCCTCGTCACGCAGTGGGCGGGATTCCTGCCCCTGCCCATCTGATCCCATGGACCGCAAAACGAAATTCAAAGCCGGTTGTGGACTGCTCGCCGTCTTCGGAACGGGCTTCCTCTGCGGCGGCGTCGCGCTCTTTCTCTTCCTCGTCCGCATCATCCCGCTCAGCGAAGGATGGCGCGACGAGGAATCGAAAGAATTCGTCACCGACCACCTCAAAAAGCAGCTCGACCTCTCGGCGGAACAGTTGCAGCAAGCCCGGCCGCTCATCCACGCCGCCCTCGACGAACGCTACGAGCGCCGCAAAGCCTATGTGAAGGAAGACATCGCCCTCACTGGAACCGCCCTTTCAAAGATCCTGCCGATCCTGACCGATACCCAAAAGGAGAAAGCCAAAGAGGTTTTCCAGCGCTGGAAGAAAGGAAAAGAACGTTTCCTCGGAGGAGAGGAACCGTGAATTTGGGATCGCCAAATCCTCGTCTTTTCTGCTAAACCGGCTGCGATGAAATCCCTCGTCTGTTGTTTTTCACTCGCTCTCCTCGCCATCGCCCCGCTCACCGCGGAAGAGGTCATCGACGTGGCCATCTATCGGGGACCCGGCGTGGGCGGATCGGGACCCGACGCGCTCCTGAAAACCCTCTCGGAACGTCCCGCCGAATTCACCGCCCGCTTCGTCACGCCCGAGGAGATCCGCGCCGGCATCCTCCGCGAATTTGATGCGGTGATTTTTCCCGGCGGCAGCGGCAGCCGCCAGGCCGAGGGGCTCGGTGGAGACGGACGCGAGGTCGTGCGTGAGTTTGTCAGGAACGGCGGCGGCTACCTCGGTATCTGCGCGGGCTGTTACCTTGCCTGTGAGAACTACTCGTGGTCGCTCAAGATCCTCGATGCGAAAACGAAATCCCAGAAGTGGAAACGGGGCACGAAAGTCCTTGAGCTGGGCTTCACCGAAGAGGCGAAGCCGCTCCTCGATCTCGAAACGGCCGGGGTGAAATACGCGAACGGTCCCGTGATGGAACCGGCCGGCTCTCCCGACCTGCCCGATTTCACCACCCTCGCCATTTTCAAGACCGAGACCGCCGAGAATGGCACGCCCGTCGGGATCCAGATCAAATCTCCCGCGATCCTCTCCGGCACCTTCGGCAAAGGACGCGTCGTCGGGATCAGTCCCCATCCCGAGCAAAGCGAGGGACTCGAACACGTCGTGCCGCGTCTCCTGCGCTGGTCGGTCGCCGGGGAGTGAAGAGGGTTCGATGGCGCGTTAGACCCTCTTCGGTCACGCGTCCGGACCGAGCAGCGCCGCAAGGCGAGGCGGCTCCTCTCCGAAACGCTCGCGATACTCCCGCAAAGTCGGCAAGAGCCGCGTCGCGATCTTGGCCTCGTGATTCAAGGCGATGCTCGCGAGCCGATGTTCGAGGAAGGGATTGCGAAAACGATCGAGCACCGCCCGCGCAAACCCCGCTGGGTCGTCGCAGCGTCCTTCGAGCACGGGGACGATTTCCTCGAAGAGCAATGCCTCGAGCCACGCCCCCACCTCCGGATCATCGAGGCATTGCCGCACCGTTTCGAGTCCCGAACCGAGGGCGCGGCAAACCAGCGCGGTGTGAGCTCCATTGAGAATCCGGATTTTCCGCAGGCTGTAGGAAGTGATGTCCGGAGCCAGCACCACCGCCGGATGCCCGGCAAAGGGAAACCCGCGATCGACCGTCTCGACCGCCCAGAGGGCGAAAGGCTCGGCCATGATCAACAAGGGATCGATGCCGAGCAGGGGATGCTGCCGCGGCGGTCCGGGCACGATGCGATCGACGAGGGTATTCGCCCAGCGGCACTCCTTCGCGATCCATTCACGGATTTCGCCGGCGAGCCCCCATTGCGCCACTTGGGAAAGGACGAGCTCTTTCAAACGGTCGCCGTTTCCCTCGATCAGCTCACAGGGAACAATCCACGGCGCGGGAAGACCCGCCTCGCATCGCGCGACTAGCACCGCGAGCAATTTCGCCGGAAACGACACCGGAGCACCCGGGCCGCGTTTCGCATCCGCCTCTTCGAGTACGTAGCCCGCCTCCGTCGTGTTCGACACGATCGCGATGAGATCGGGCTCGCACGCCACGTCGAGGACTTCGTCCCACTCCGTCGCGGCAAAGAGCGCTCGCACGATCGAGCGGACTTCGACCGTTTCATCCACGACCGAGCCTCCCTCAATCCCTTGGATCGCGACATGGTATCGCCCGCCCGCCTCATTCAGCAACGCCCCGCGATCGCCCTCGGTCGATTGCACCGCCACGACCGGACCGGTCCCGATTTCGTCCGCAAAGAGATCGACGAAGCCGCGGAGGAAGTTCCCCGTTCCAAATTGCAGGATCATGAGAGGCTCGAGGGCAATTCGTCACCTTCAAAGACGGGCTTCTTCCAGATCGGCACCGTGGTTTTGATGCGGCGGAGGTATTCCCGGCAGATTTCGAAGGCCTCCGCGCTATGGGCCGTCTGCACCCGGATCAGGATCGAGGCGACGCCCGCGGGCACGTAGCCGATCACGTGATGGACGAGCGCGAGGTGTCCCGGAAACTCCGCCCCCATCGCCTCGCCGATGCGATGCAATTCCCTCAGCGCCATCGCTTCGTAGTGGCTGTAGTCGATCCCCGCGAGGGGTCGTCCCTCCTCGCGATCGCGCACCACCCCGTGAAAACGGAGGTCGGCACCATGGACGGTCGAGGGCTCAAGGACGGCCTCGACCTCCGCGACGGAGCGGGTCGAGACAGAGTATACAAAATGAGGGCTTGCCATTGCTGAATAGTGGATAGGCTTCCGATTTCCAAACCTTCCAAGAACAAAGCAATGAGCAAGAGCGATTTCGGACTGATTGGCCTCGCCGTGATGGGGCAAAACCTGGTGTTGAATGTGGAGAGCCGCGGCTTCCGCGTCTCCGTTTACAACCGCACCACCTCGGTGACGGACCAATTCATCGCCGAAAACGCCGGCAAAAACCTCTACGGAGCCTCGACCCTCGAGGATTTCGTTGCCAGCATCGAGCGTCCCCGCAAGATCATGATGCTGGTCCAGTCGAAGGCCGGCGCCAATCCCGCCGACCGCGACGCCGTCGATGCCGTGATCGACTCGCTCGTGCCGCTCCTCGAGCCCGGCGACCTCATCATCGACGGGGGCAACACCTACTTCATCCACACCGAGCGCCGCTCCAAGGAGCTCGAGGCCCAGGGACTCCTCTTCATCGGCACCGGCGTTTCCGGCGGTGAAGAAGGCGCGCGCAAAGGTCCGGCGATCATGCCCGGTGGTCCCGCGAGCAGCTGGGAACTCATCAAGCCCATCTTTGAATCCATCTCCGCGAAGGTGAACGGCGACCCCTGCGTCACCCACATCGGCACCGGCGGTGCGGGCCACTACGTGAAGATGGTCCACAACGGCATCGAATACGGCGACATGCAGCTCATCTGCGAGGCCTACCAGCTCTTCAAGACGGCCGGCTTCACCACCGAGGAGATGGCCGAGATCTTCGACCAATGGAATCAGGGCGCCCTCGAGAGCTACCTCATCCAGATCACCAGCAAGATCTTCACGATCCGCGACAAGGAAACCGGCGAAGCCGTCGTCGAGCTCATCCTCGACAAGGCCGGCCAGAAGGGCACGGGCCGCTGGACCGTGATGAACGCGGCCGACAACACCGTCGTCATCTCCACGATCAACGCGGCGGTCGAGGCGCGCATTCTCTCCTCGATGCGCAACCAGCGCCTCGCAGCGGCAACCCAATTCGCCGGACCGACCCCGAAGATCGACCTGCCCAAGGACGTCCTCGTGCAGAAGGTCCACGACGCGCTTTACGCCTCGAAGATCATCTCCTACGCCCAGGGACTCGACCTCATCAAGAAGGTCGGCGAGGCCCACGGCTGGGGACTCAACCTCGGCGCGATCGCCCGCATCTGGCGCGGCGGCTGCATCATCCGGGCGCGTTTCCTCAACCGCATCACCGAGGCCTACGAGCGCAATCCGAACCTCGTGAACCTGATGCTCGATCCGTTCTTTATGGACATCCTCAATCGGAACCAGGCCGACTGGCGCGAGATCGTCGCCCTCGGCGTGACCAACGGGATCCCGATCCCCGCCTTCAGCGCCTCGCTCGGCTACTACGACAGCTACCGGTCGGCCCGCCTCCCCGCGAACCTGCTCCAAGCTCAGCGCGACTTCTTCGGCGCCCACACCTACGAGCGCACCGACAAACCCGAGGGCGAGTTCTTCCACACGAACTGGCCCGACGTGGTCGAGGATTGATCGACGGGAACGACCGCGATTTGAAACGGAAAAGGGAGACCGCGAGGTCTCCCTTTTTTTTCGCCCTGATCAAGCCATTGGCCCGGAAGGGGGAGTTTGCTAAAAACAGATCAGACCGCGATACGTCGCGGCCCCATTCCGATTCTTTGTTTTGGTTCAGAGTTGGTGGAGGGACGGGAAGCGATTCCCGTCCCTTCGCTTTTTCAGAGGATTTCTTCCTCCGGATCGGTGGGTTTGTCGCGACCGGGCTTGGGCTCGGTGGTTTTTTCGGGAGCCTCCACCGGCATGTCGGGGAGTTTGATCTCGAGGTTGTCGAGCTTCATCACTTCGAGCTGCTTGCGTGCCTCTTCGGGCAAAGCCTCGACGCCCTTGGCGGGATCGAAGGGGCCTTCATAGACGACCTTTCCAGCGGCGTCCTTGATGACGAGGTGATGTTCGTCGTCCTCGCGAGTGAGGGTCAGCTCACCGTGGTCGTTGTCGATGTTGAGGACTCCGGAGGTCCCGAAGACACGGAGGGGAAAGCCGGGATTCACGCTGACTGCGGGGGGACGTCCCTCGGGACGCGGATCGTCTTTCGCAGCGGGACCGTTGGGGCCGGGATGCGGGGGTGCCGGATTCTCGCGTTGCCGGTCCTGTCGATGGCGCTCCATCCAATCCTTTTGCTGGCGGAGGATTTCATCCTGTTGGCGGCGGATCTGCTCCTGCCATTGCGATGGATCCTGGCCGAAGTTCGGCGGCATCGGGTAACCGTGGGGATGCCGTGCCGGGGCATCAAAAGGGCCGAAGAGGGTTTCGTCGGCTTCTCCGAGCGGGACTTGGACGGTCTCTTCGGCACCCTTGCGGATCAGGGTGAGGGCGACTTTTTCGCCGCTTTTTTTGGTGCGGACGAGGAGGGAGAGATGCTCGGGCGAGATGAGGCGCTGATCCTCGAAGCGGAGGAGGATGTCATTGCCACGAAGGCCCGCCTTGTCCGCGGGGGAGTCGGGCATGACCTCGACCACCTGGATGCCGAAGCCCTCCGGGATCTCGAGGTGTTCGCCGAGCGCGGGGTCGAGCGGGTGGGTGGAGATGCCGAGCCAGGTGCGTTTGCCGGGCATTTCTCCACGGGGAGAATGCCCCGAACGTGGTTCGCCCGGCTTCGGTCGTGCCTCGGGTCGCCCGGGTTTTTCGCCGGCTCCTTCGGGTCGGCGTGGCTTCTCCCTTTTGGGGGCCTCCGCGGCGTCCTCCGACCCGGAAGATCGGGGCGGAGCGGCTTTGGGTTCGTCCTCGGCCCGGGATGCCGGGGCGGGAACCGCGAATGCGAAGAGCATCGCGAGAAAAACGGGGGATTTCATTTTGGTGGGTTTGTTAGGGTTTCGGGCCGGAGTAATCCGTGGGGGAAGGGTTGATCAGTCTTTCGGCAGCGGCACGATCACTTCCTCGCTGCGCGGACGGAAGAAACGGATGTTCGTGCCGCTCTCGGGATCGTGCCAGTGGTAGGCGTCCTGATATTCGATGTTGAGGCGCTCGCGCGGACCGGCTTCAGTCTCGATAACTCCGCCGGAGGAGGTCTTGAGGATGGTGCCATGCGTCGAGACGGGAACGAAGCGATCGGGAACTGCGGCGGGAGTTTCCGTCTGGACGATCGTCTCCTTCGGCGTGCTTTCTTGGCTCCCGCGCAGGCGATCGCCATAGCGGAAGAGGGCGGCCCCGAACATCACAACGGTGCACACGAGCAGGAGTGGCACGAGCCGACCCCACTGCATCTGCGTGGGGCTTTGCGAACGAGCCATCTCGAAAAGTTCGCGCTCGCGGTGCAGATCGGCGGAGTGATCGAATTGCAGCGGAGACGGCACGAGCTTCCTCAAGAGGGCCTCGAGGTCTTCGTTGGATTCGTGTCTGTCGCGCTCTTC
>Ga0209573_1002386_pt1 | contig 24134 bp, 21 predicted proteins | sample TNRBio252014_DNA_FD_185870 | JGI IMG/M metagenome (GOLD analysis project Ga0209573, IMG submission 185870) | Wastewater treatment Type I Accumulibacter community from EBPR Bioreactor in Madison, WI, USA - TNR Reactor_6/25/2014_ DNA (SPAdes)... | ecosystem: Engineered > Bioreactor > EBPR >... | reverse complement strand
GTGGCGTAGCCAAACGTGACGCTCAGGTAGTCCGTGTAGAGGTCGAGGCGGTTCTGGTTCATCATATTAATATAGTCGGGCAGTATCTTAATATAGTCGGGCAGATAGGCCACTGCGTAACATCAGTTAAAAAATACCATCTCGATAGATGGGTTCTTGGCAAATTCTTCCAAGATTCTAAGCATAATAGCGTGTTCGCTGCCACGGCGGTTTCGAACCTTGCAAAGGTAACGCAGTGTTAGTTGTATTCCACGTTCGTTTGTAGAGACATAAACAAATGGGGTTAGGGTGCTATAATAAACCAAATACTCTTGGGTCATGGTTTTTAATTGGGATTTTACCTGATGTTCTACGATAAACGATGATTCTTGAGCCAAGGTCATCATAATTTCTCGTGCCAAATTCCAATCACTTTTTTCAGACACGGTTACAAAGAGTTCGTTCCAGATGTATTCAAACCCTTGCGTATAGTTTTTGACAGCAAATTGAAAGACCCAGTTGTTGGGAATACGCATAATCCGACCAGTGCTTTGGTCTCCCTGCACCCATTCGCGGGTTTCCATCATGGTGGTTACGAGCAAGCTAATGTCTATCACATCGCCCGAAACGCCATTGACGTCAATTCGATCCCCCACCGAGTAGGGCTGTCGGGTAATGATGTGTAGCCATGCCACCATGCTGAGGATCACCTCGCGGTTCACAATCGCCAAACCCGCACCAAAGAGGGATAGAATTGCGACGATTTCCTTGAGGTTGGGGAACCAAATAGCCACCACCAAAACCATGGTAACAAGAGCAGAAGTCCTTCCGACACGGCGATTGATGGTGAAGCGGTGGTGCGGGTCTTCGATTCGTCTTATCAAGACCTCGCCTGTGACCTTTCGCACTACCCAGCCAAGGGCTAAGATGGCCAAAGAAATAATCATTTCCTCGGCATGGTTTCCAGAAATATTTAAACGAAACCACTCAATCATTGTTTGTCGTCAATTTCAGGTGGGGGGGATGGCGTTTGCTGAATATACTCTATCGGCTTGTATCGCCAAAAAGAAGCAATGATAAAAAGAAAATAGGCATAGGCCATAAAGCCAATTATAATCCATTGTCCATAACGAATAAGTTCGGCGTCTGGCTCTAACATCAAGTAAAGGGAAAAGAAAAAGGTGGCGGCAACGGGAAGGTGCAAAATTTTGGGATAAAAAATACGATGACGTCTTTTAAAGGCATTCCAACCAAACAAGATACACGACATCACACAAGCCCACGAGAGCCACATAAAAGCGGGAAAAACGGCATTGAACAAAGTGGAGGAACTGAGATACAGAAAGGTGGCCACCAATGCAACCGTTATTTCGTTCGCATAAGCATCTAAAAGTTGGCCAAAGGTGGCGTCCTTTCCGGTGCGAACAAAACCCCAGACACGGAGGGCATATAAAAAGAACGAATAAATAAAAAGAGCCGCTGTGGTATTGGTGTAAATCTGAGTAATGTCTGGATGTACCTTTAAGATGGCAGATAAGACCATGATGGAAAGCAGGGTTACGGCCACTTTGCCCGTCCAAATACTCATGGCCACCTCACCAATTTTACGCGAGAGCAAAATACCGCCGAGAATAATTAGAATATCCCGACCCGCCACGACAAAAATCAGCCAGAGTGGGATAGCCTTCACCCAAACCAAGGCAAATACAATGCCGATCGCCGCCACTTTGTCCGCCAAGGGATCCAAGACCTTGCCCCAGCCCGAAACCGTATTGGTCCAACGTGCCACTTGCCCGTCTAACCAATCCGACGCAATACCCCACAGTACAAAACCCGCCAACCAGACAACAGAGCCTTGCGTCATGATGAGGTACATAATCGGGACAACGACAAGGGCACGGCTGATGCTGAGCATATTTGAAGCCGTCCAAAACCGACCCAGATCCAATTTCTTTACAGCGCCTTCCATGTTGTTTGTGGATAATGATTTAGAGACCGGTATGACCAAATCCGCCTTCGCCTCGGAGCGTCTCTTCTAATTGTGGAACCAATTGCCAAGCCACGCGCACATACGGCGCAACCACCATTTGGGCGATTCTGTCGCCACGATATATGGTAAAAGACTCCTTTCCCAGATTGACCAATAAAACCTTGACCTCCCCCCGAAAATCGGCGTCTATGGTTCCGGGGGCATTTAAAACGGTAAGGCCATAGCGGAAGGCCAAGCCGCTTCTGGGCCGGATTTGGGCTTCATATCCGTCTGGTAAGGCTATTTTAAGGCCCGTAGGGACGAGACTCCGTTCATTGGGCTTCAGAATAATAGGTTCTTCTTCCGGACAAGCGGCCATTAAGTCTAAACCGGCGCTGTGTGGTGTGGCATATTGTGGCAACCTAAGCCCCATTGCATGGCCGAGGACTTCTATCGGTATTTGCATATTGGATTATGTTTCGAGGTATAAAACAAGCAAATGGCGCAACCCCCGAAAACGGAAGTTACGCCAAGATGTTGCACTCTGGTAAAGCCCCATAGAATCTTATTAGAGGCTATTTAATGTCTCCCATGAGGTTTTTAACCCAAGGAACCAAGACAAACATGACCAAGGCGACCGCAATAGAGGTTCCAGCCACTGCCAAGAATAGGGAATTGAGCGGATAGGTCTCAAACAAGCCACCAACATTACCACCAATGAAGTTCCCAACTGCTGCACCCAAGAACCAAACGCCCATCATTTGTCCAACAACACGTTCTGGCGCCAATTTTGTCATGGTACTTAAGCCAACCGGACTCAAACAGAGTTCACCGACCGTTTGAAGGAAGTAAACGGTTAAGAGCCACATTACGCCAACTTTAACGTCTGATGCTGCAACAATGGCATTGGCCGGAATTACCAACAAGAGGAAACTCAGCCCGACAAACAAAAGCCCCAGCCCAAACTTAACAGGGGTGGAAGGCTCCATATTTTTTTTGTTCAGGTACATCCAGAGGGCTGCAAAAACTGGCGCAAGGGAAATAATCCAGATCGAATTCACCGACTGCCACCACGTGGTGGGGAAGGAGAAACCAAAAATTTGATTGTTGGTATGGCGGTCTGCAAACAAGGTGAGGGTAGAGCCTGCTTGCTCGAAAGAGCCCCAGAACAAAGCCGCCGCAATAAAGAAAACAAAAATGGCCGCCAAGCGCTTTTTCTCGTCGGTTGTGAAGCCACCACGCAGGAATAAAAACCCAAAGTAAACAATCGGAATGGCGATGAAAACGTAAGTCATGGCCGTTTTAATCCAGTCAATCGTGATCTGGATAGATCCGGCAACATGCAAGAGGTACGGAATCAAAAAGGCGGCAACGAGCATGGCCAAGGCAATCAACAGGGATTTGCGTTGTTGTGCGGCCTCATCATCGGTAGCAGGCGGAACAAACTTTCCAACAGTCCCCAAATGTTTGTCACCCAATTTATATTGTACCAAACCAATACACATGCCAACTGCCACTGCCAAAAACCCATAGCGCCAATTGATGGTTTCCCCGATATATCCTGCAATCAAAGGCGCTAAAAATGCACCCAAGTTGATCCCCATGTAGAAAATCGAAAAGCCAGCATCGCGGCGGTTATCGGTTTTGTCGTACAAAGAACCCACCATCGTACTCACATTGGGCTTAAGCAAGCCCGTACCAACGGCAATCAGTGCCAAACCACCATAAAAAAATCCGATTCCGGGGAAGGCGAGCAATACGTTTCCAATAGCAATAATGATACCGCCATAAAAAACGGCATTCCGAGCGCCCAAAAATTTGTCGGAAACCCAACCACCGGGCAAGTTGGTCAGATAAACCGATGCCGTATAAAGGCCATAAATAGCGCCAGCATCGGCAACCGTAAAGCCAAGACCACCATTCACCAACTGATCGGTCATGTATAAAATCAGCAGGGCGCGGCCTCCATAGTAGCTAAAACGCTCCCACATTTCGGTAAAAAACAACGTCGCCAGACCTCGTGGATGTCCAAAGAACGACGTATCTTGGGTAGTACTCATAGAAAAAGCGGTTTGTAAGAATAACGGGGAATCAGGCAAAAGTGCCGTTCAAGCAAGATAAGCTAAAATCCTTTGATTGAAAAATTTTCGCAAGTAGAATAGAAATGGTGATTCGTAAAGACTGGTGGATACAGCAATAGAAAGTGATATGACACCAAAAATATCAGATACCCAAAACCCATCTTGTCACTGTGAGCGTCCAAACGGCAACCAAAAGGCTACCGATGAGGTTCATAAAAAAGCCAGAGAACAGCAACATCCGCAATGAAGCACCCCGCATTTCCCCAAAAGCAAGGCTATTCACACCCGTAGAAAGTGGACTCATAAAAGCAGAGCTGGATGCCAAGGTGGCCACGATCATCCCCAAAAGAACTGGAAAATCCACAATAGAGGCCAATGAAGGCATTAACGCAAATAGGGCGTACTGGATCACGGTATTGCTCAAAAGCTCGGTAGTAAAGGTTGCGAAAATGGCCACAATAACCATGAGCGTAAGTACGCTCGTGCGCTCATCCACCACTGCCGAAATCAAGCCCGTAAGACCATCTCGGAAGTAGTTGATACCAAGTCCCAGAAAAAATGCAATCACCACCGTGATCACCACCAAAGTTAGACCACGTTTGGGCAAATTGCTCACACAATCGTGCAAGGTGAGGAGGGGAACCCGTTTTTCTTCTTTTTCGATCTTGAAAAAGAATAAAACCATGATGATGGCAAGAAAATAAACAATGGTGGCAATGGTGAGCGGGAGAATGTGTGACGCCCAGACGTTGGAAGCCATCGAAAAGAAGAAGGCCGCGCCAAACGTGAAAATTGCGGCGATAATGGCCGGTTTCCGAAAGACATTCTCAAGACTTTCCTTTGGTTCAAACTTAAGATGGGTCTTAAAATGCTTGTAGGGCTGGAAAAACAGCACCAGTACACCCCACGCCAATACCGTATAGACCAAAACCAAGGGCACTCCCCAAACCATCCACAGGAAAAAAGTGAGCTTTTCGGCCCCATAAACCGCACCACCCAAACCGGGCAAAATTCCATTTGCCCCTGCAATCAATATGCCATTGGCGGCAGAACTGGTGATGGCCCCAATACCACCTATGTTTGCGCCATACATTAAACAGGCCGCCAACATGGTGGGAACCAGCCGATCAAATTTGGGATTTGAATCGCTGATGGCTTCCTGCATCAATAAGGCAAGTGGAATAAGCGTCAGTACCACAATAGCGTGGTGAATAAAAATACCTAAGATGGCATTGATGGCCAATAAATAAAACAAAAGCCGTGAAACCGAAAGGTGCTTCCGTCCAATCATCCAAAAAACCAAGGCTTCTGGCAACTGCGATTTGATCATTAGCCGCGAGACCAAATAACCACCTGCAAGGAAAAAAGCCAACTGAACGTTGTTGAGCGTTTCTATAGATAGGTTCATGTGCATTAAAGGATTGGGAGCCATCGCTGGAATATAATGTAAACAAGTCGTTTTTTTGCGGTTTACCGAAGAATCATTACACAAAGCGCATGGCTTGCGTTTCCGGTCAATGGGAAAAAGACGTATAATTCTCCATTCATTTATGAAAACCCTTTGCGGCGTCCGTAGTTTAGCCCGTCAACGGTAACAAAAAGATCATAAACCCATGAGCACGCAAACAGTTAAACCTGAAAATAAACCGATCCGACGAGTAACCACCCAAAGCCTCCGCAATATGAAGGCCGCCGGAACGCCCATTTCTATGCTAACGGCCTATGACTTTACGAGTGCACAACTCTTAGACCGTGCGGGTGTGGATGTGCTGCTGGTCGGAGATTCGGCCTCTAATGTGATCGCCGGACATGAAACTACCCTGCCCATCACCCTCGATCACATGATTTACCATGCACAATGCGTGGTGCGGGGTACGCAACGGGCTTTTGTAGTCGTGGACTTGCCCTTTGGGAGTTATCAGGGAAATTCCAAAAAAGCCTTGGCCTCTGCCATCCGTATTATGAAGGAAACTGGTGCTCATGCGGTAAAGTTAGAAGGTGGGAAAATAGAAGAGGACACCATCAAACGTATCCTTTCCGCCGGAATCCCTGTCATGGGGCATCTTGGCCTTACGCCACAAAGCATCAACCAATTTGGATCGTATAAGGTGCGGGCGCAAGAAGCCGAAGAGGCCGACCAACTTCGGGAAGATGCTGTGCGGCTCGAACGGATCGGTTGCTTTGCGATGGTGCTGGAGAAAATCCCAAGTGTGCTGGCACGAGAAATCGCCTCCAAACTCACTATCCCTATCATTGGAATTGGTGCAGGGAACGGTTGCGACGGACAAGTTCTCGTTATGCACGACATGCTGGGTCTGAACAACGATTTTAATCCGCGTTTTGTCCGAAAATATGCAAATTTGGAAGAGGTGATTAAATCTGCCGTAAAACAATATATCACCGATGTCCGTAGCCGAGATTTCCCGAACGAAAATGAAAGTTACTGATGCGTACAACACCCCAGAAAAGACATTCTTTACGTGAAAAAATCCTTAGAATTAGAAAAACCCTTAATGATGCAAAAACCTACCATTTTAATCACGAATGATGATGGAATCGAGGCAGGTGGTTTATTGGCCTTGGCACATGCCATGAAGGACTTGGGCGAGGTCTATGTGGTGGCTCCGCGTACCGAACAAAGTGCCGTAAGCTATATGGTCACCATCCGAGATCCACTACGCTTTTTTAATTGGGATCTTGGCGAGGGAGTTACGGCTTGTGCGCTTACCGGAACGCCCGCAGATTGTATAAAGTTTGGGATTGGAACATGGCTGGGAAGGAAGCCTGATTTGGTGGTCTCTGGTATTAATCAGGGGCCAAATGCCGCCGTAAACGTACTACATTCCGGAACCGTCGGTGGGGCTTTGGAAGGTTGTGTGGTGGGTATTCCGTCCGTTGCTTTTTCCTTAGACAGTTTTGACAAACACGCCGATTATTCCACCGCTGGTAAAATGGCGCAAAAAGTGGCTCTTCAAGTCTTGGAGAAAGGCTTACCCGATGGAATTGCACTTAATGTGAATGTGCCCTATTTGATAGAAGACCAAATTAAGGGCTTCCGTATTGCCAGACAAGCCCGAAGCCGTTGGGATGAGGGATTTACGGAACGAAAAGACCCGATCGGGCGTCCTTATTATTGGTTGGCGGGCTATCATGTCAATTTAGATAACGGCGCAGATACGGATTTGGCCGCGATTGAAGAAGGTTATGTCTCCGTGACGCCATTACAATTAGACCGAACCGACCACGCTTTTGCCCGCAACATGCAAGATTGGTCTTGGTGATTTTTTTAGGTTAAACACTAAACCATGCCGTATAAACGTATTTCAGCACTTTTCTTGGGCCTGATAACATGGGCCGGATGCGCCAATGTGCCCCAAGTTCCTGTCCGCCACCCCATCCAAAAACCCATGCACTTTGAACACGCCGAGCTTACCGAGGTGCTGCAAAAGTTTGTGGATGAAGAGGGGATGGTGGATTATGCCTTGCTCAAAACCGATCGGGGGAAATTGGATGCTTACCTCATAAAATTGGCGCAAAACGATCCCGACCGCTTGCCTGAATTGGAACGATTGGCCTTTTGGATCAATACCTATAATGCCTATACCCTTAAATTGGTGATCGAGAATTACCCGGTCAGAAGCATTTTACGCATCACGCCACTGCCTATTCCGGGCAAAACAAGTGCTTGGGACCTGAAAAGTGTAACCGTTGGGGGTAAATCCTATACCCTTACGGCAGTAGAACACGAGATTATCCGCAAGGAATTTAAAGAGCCACGTATCCATTTCGCCTTGGTTTGTGCCGCCATGAGTTGCCCCAAACTTCGGCGAGAAGCCTACGAAGGTATTCGGTTGGACGAGCAATTGGAGGATCAAGCCCGCGCCTTTTTAAACGAAAAACACAAAAACAACCTCGACCCCAAGTCCGACACCATCCGGCTCTCAAAAATCTTCTCATGGTTTTCCACGGATTTCGAGCAGAATGGTCAGACGGTACAGCAATACTTGAGCCGTTTTTTTCCATATGAAGATGCCCTGCGAACCAAATTGGAGAAGAGTGCTTTTAAAGTGGTTTATACCCATTATGACTGGGGCCTGAACCGAAAAAGATGAGTTATGAGTACTTTTACCCTAAAAATTGGTGATCCCGCCCCTCCTTTTTCTGGAACCACACACACCGGGGAATTCATTTCCCTCGAATCGCTAAGAGGCCAAAAAGTAGCCCTCTATTTTTATCCCGAAGATGATACCGAAGTCTGTACCCGTCAGGCGTGCAACCTACGGGATAATCACGAGTTGCTCCGTGAAAAAGGCATTGTGGTGATTGGCGTCTCGCCAGATGCAAACCCATCACATGCGGCCTTTACACAGAAATTTGGCCTGCCTTTTGCCCTTTTGCCCGACCCAAACCACCTAATTCTGAATGCATATGGCACTTTTGGGGAGAAAAATATGTATGGCAATATTGTTCAAGGTGTGCTCCGCTATACGTTTTTGATTGATGAAGCGGGGATTATCCGGCATATTTTCCGCAAGCCGAGGGTAAACCAACACGCCGAGGAAATCCTGAAAAAGTTTGGCCTTACTTAAGAATCGGTTGATAACGTGATGGATGAAAAGGGCAACAAAAGAACTTGTAAGATGGGATGATTTTTGGCCCCATGTTCCAAAACCTCACGGATTTGTGTGGCATTGGTTTCGACCTTTAAATCATCAAAGGCCAATAAATCGCGGCAAAGAATTGTCCCATCTGGTGTAATCGCCCAAAGATAATCGGCGTCATAATGGAGAACGAGGGCGTTGTGATTGTGCTTGAAGTCGTATGCCGGCCATGACTTAAATTTATCTGGCGTCAAAGCTGTGATTTCCGATTGGATATAAGTTGATACCTCCGGTGGCATTTTTATTAAACCCATTTTCTTGATTTATAAAGGTTTAAGGAAAATCAGAAAGGGCATAAACTACGCCTTTTAGTTAAAAAATAGTTTTTTGTTTTATGGAAAGTGGATCGCTTATAGATGTGTTGGCCTCGCCTGCTTTAAGAGCATCAGGTTCATTACGGCGTTTCTGGTGGAGGCTCTTCAAAAAAGGGCCTTTCATATACTTGCTTAGGTTTTTTTATTTGCTCCGTAAAATATAGTTTTCCGTCAAACCCAGTTCTAAACCAAATATCTCTCTCTGGATCAAAGTAAAAATCTACAAAGGGTTTCGGATCAACAGCGTGAAGCAGTCGCCGAACCAATTCATGTTTTATCAGTGGGAGAACCTGCTCATCCGCCCAGTCTCCCGCAAAGATCACCCCTTTTCCTCTCGGCCCAATGCCGTCCATAATCATGATGGGGATGGTATCGTTCACCACCAAATAATACTCAAACTGGATGTGTTCCAAGTCGCTTTTTCTGCGTTCGGGCGGAATGTCAAAAATGGTAGAAGAAGGGGAGCCAAAGAGGGATTGCAGCAGGGCACGTATTTCCGCTGTTTTCATGGTGTCTAAGGCAGAAGGCTTAGACAAAGGCGCGCCCGTCCAGTCGGCGTCACGATAGGTTTCTAAGAACCATTTCCGTTTTGGGCGGGGCATGTGTTGGATACTACCCACAAAAAAAGGTGGCGGCCCTGTTTTTTCGGTGGCGGGAAACCAGCCCCCAAGCCCTACATCGTCTAAATTGATCGGTTTAATGACTTTCGCACGCTCGACCAATTTATCCCAAAACACCTTTTTACGATAATATAGGGTAGGGTCTTGTTTCTTAAGGGCTTGCAAACGAAGGGTAGCAGACACCTCGTCCTGATTGGGTGGCAAGGTGTCTTGGTTGGCTTGTGCCTGTACAGCAGAAAAGCACAATGCCAAGAGGAAGCAACTTAAAATTCCGAAGGTGCGGTACATGGTGGGCCTTTAACCACATTAATCGGTCATGGAAAGTACGGCCAAGAAAGCCTCTTGTGGAACCTCCACACGGCCTACTTGTTTCATACGTTTTTTTCCCTCTTTCTGTTTTTCCAATAACTTACGCTTACGACTAATGTCCCCGCCATAGCACTTTGCGGTTACGTCTTTTCTGAACGCGCGAACCGTTTCCCGTGCAATGACCTTCGTTCCAATAGAAGCCTGAATTGCGATTTCAAACATCTGACGGGGGATCAACTCCCGAAGTTTATTGGTCAGTTTACGCCCCATGTCATAGGCTTTGTCTTTGTGTACAATCGTCGAAAGAGCATCCACAGGATCTCCATTCAGCATCACATCCAACTTTACCAACTCGCTGGAACGGGTATCAATCAATTCATAATCGAAACTGGCATAACCACGGCTAACGGATTTTAGCTTGTCGTAGAAGTCGAACACAATTTCTGCAAGCGGGAGTTCATACTGCAAATCTACTCGATCGGTTGTTAGGTATTGTGTGTTTTTGTATAACCCCCGTCTTTCTTGGCATAATTGCATTAGATTTCCGATGTATTCCGTGGGGGTAATGATCTGGGCACGTACATATGGCTCTTCGATGTATTCAATTTTCCCACGTTCGGGCATGTCACTCGGATTATCCACCGTAATGACCTCGCCACTTTTCAGGGTAACAAGGTACTCTACGTTAGGAACCGTTGTCACAATGTCCATATTAAACTCGCGGGCAAGCCGTTCTTGGACGATCTCCATGTGCAACATTCCTAAGAAGCCCACCCGGAAGCCAAAGCCCAAGGCTACGGAAGTCTCTGGTACAAAGGTGAGCGAAGCGTCGTTTAGCTGTAGCTTTTCCAAAGAAGTTCGTAGCTCTTCAAAGTCTTCTGCTGCGGTTGGATACACACCACTAAACACCATGGGTTTGACGTCACGGAAGCCCGGAATGGCTTCTTTTGCCCCGTTCCGCAAATGGGTGACGGTATCGCCCACTTTGGTATCTAAAACATCCTTTACCGATCCAATAATGTAACCCACTTCTCCGGCTCGAAGCGTTTGTGTGGGCTGGTTCCCCAAGCGAAGTGTCCCTATTTCCTCCGCAAAGTACCGCTTTCCATTAGACATAAAGACAATTTGATCGCCCTTGTTGAGCGTGCCTTCCATTAAGCGGCAATACACGATAGAGCCTCGGAATTGGTTAAACACCGAGTCGAAAATCAGGGCACGTAACGGCGCATTTTCATCACCTTTCGGGGGAGGAATTCGTTGGATGATGGCCTCCAAAACTTCTGGCACGCCTACACCCGTCTTGGCACTTACCCCCATGACATCCTCGGCCTTTCCGCCAATCAAATCTACAATACTTTGCGCAACGATGTCGGGGCTTGCGCTGGGCAAGTCCACCTTGTTCATCACCGGAATAATTTCCAAATCGTGCTCAAGTGCCAAGTATAGGTTCGAGATGGTTTGGGCCTCAATGCCTTGCGCGGCATCTACTACCAAGATGGCGCCTTCACAAGCCTTCAGCGCACGGGAAACCTCATACGTAAAATCCACATGGCCCGGTGTGTCAATCAAGTTGAGGATATATTCTTCACCATCCTTGGCCTTATACGTCATGCGGATAGCATGGCTCTTGATGGTAATGCCACGTTCTTGCTCAAGATCCATGGAGTCCAAGACCTGTGAGTGCATGTCTCGCTTGGAAACCGTTGCGGTGATCTCCAACAAGCGGTCGGCCAAGGTGCTTTTTCCGTGGTCAATGTGTGCGATAATGCAAAAATTGCGAACCTTCTTTTGGTCGTAAGACATAATGTAGGGATTTCGGTATGGGATTTTGTTCTATAATATACCAAAAGTGCTTGCGGTGTTCCGTTGATTTTTTAAGATTCTCTTGAAGAGAAAATTTTTTCCGTGAAAGGACTTGCGCAACACAAAAAAAGATACGTATATTGCCTTCCTAAGCCAAAAGCACAACACTCCTCGGTAGCTCAATGGCAGAGCATGCGGCTGTTAACCGCAGGGTTGTAGGTTCGAGTCCTACCCGGGGAGCTTCAAAAGCCTGTTGAATATCAGCAGGCTTTTTTTATGGTAATGATGCCCCAATCCCCAATCACATGTCCGCTTATTACTTAATCGCTCTTGTTGGGATGACGCCGCAAGTGGTGACGGAGCTGGTCTATGCCTTGGCTACACAAGCCGCTCCTATGTGGCCCAAAAAGGTATTTTTACTTACAACCACCCGCGGCAAAGCGGAAATCGAACATAAACTTTTGGGCAAAGGCGATGCGGAAGGTGCAGAAAACCAATGGAGGCGCTTGGAAGAGGTGCTGAATGGCAACCAGGCCAAACGGACACTGCCCATGCCCAGAATTTTTGTGCCAAAAGGGAGTCCGGAGAACAATTTTGACATCAGAACGGGCATAGAAGACGATTCGTTTGCGCAGGAGTGCTTTCGAGTTTTCTCTGCGGTTTTTAGGGAACGAGACCAAAAGGACAAGGGGATTCCGGTATATGCCTCGCTTGCAGGAGGCCGCAAAACCATGAGCGCCCATATGATGACGGCCATGAGTGTTTTTGCGGAAAAGGAAGACAACTTGTTCCATGTTTTGGTGAATGAAGCAGCAGAGCGCAACCGGAACTTTTTCTTCCCCACACCCGAAACGCCCGGCAAAATAGAATTGGTGGAGATGATTACGCCTCGTTTAAGTGGTTTGTTGAAGGAGAAAAAAATTAATCCCAGCACGTATGATGGCCATATTTTGGAATTGTTTTATCTTTTGGGCATTCCGGCGTATGCACAAACCCCCATTCGGCACATAGAGATTGCCTTAGATCAAAAAAACATTTGGATCAGGGGCGCTAAATACTTAGATAAAAAAGCACCGAAACATGCCTTTATCTCCGAAATTGCCCTTACTCAGCCACGCTTAGGCGCTTTGTTTTTGTGCATGATGAATGAGATGTATCACCCGGCCACGAAAAACAATAACAATCAATTTATCCTGCAAGACAGCAATGATCTACAATGTTTTATAGATCATTACCATGAAATATGGACAATCATTTTTGATGAGCACTATTTGCAAGAGGATAAAAATGCCCCAGAGAGCCTAAAGGAAGACCTCCAAAAGCGCACCTCCGACTATAAGAAACTTTTAATGAAGCGACCACTATTGCTCGCCACCTTGGGATTTGAGCGCAAAACCCAGAAAAAAGGCACCTCTTATAAACTTTCCGCAGATCATCTGCCGACGATCCGGCTTGTGGGTTTCTTGGAGGATGATGCAAAGCGTTTATTGCCTAACCTCTGGTCAGCCTCCGAGGGCACCAAACTTTGAAATCCATATTAGGTCTTTGCAGAGAACTTGGGCGGTAACTTGGGGTGTTTTGTTCACAAATCCCCAAGAAAATGCGTACCCTTTTAAAATTGATCTGGCTTAGTTGTTTGCTTTGCACTGTAGTAATGGCCCAACCGAGGGGCTATTACCGCACCACCACCACCGTCAACATAAGGGCCTTTCCTAAAGATGGCGAAATTCTAAGGGTCTTAACGCCGAATAGCCTTATATATATCAGTATCTGCGTGGACGAATGGTGCTTCACGGAGGATCAGTCGCCCAAAGGTTGGATAAGTGCAAGGTATTTGAGCTTCATATACGAACCAGCCGAAGAACCAGCACCAGATTGGGTAACATTTGCAAACGCTAATACAGAACGTTTTGAGTATTATGCACCCCTGCTGAAAAAAGAAGGCAACGAACGCACCCTTTGGGTGAAATCTCTTCCAAGACCGGGCAACCTCCGAGCATGGCAGGAGACTTTGCCAGATGGCATAAAAAAGACTGCCTACAAGATGTTTCAATGGATATTTCGGTGTGCGGACAAAACGATAGCTTTTGGGTCAATAGCCTATTACGATTCATCTGGCAATGTTCTGAAATCTTATCCAGAAGACCGCTATCCACGATTCTCGGCCATTCTTCCAGAGTCGGTTTCTATGGCGGCGTATGAGGTAGCTTGCGAATATTGAAATCACGGAATGGCGTAAAACTCTGTTTTACAAGGTTTTGACCACTCTTGAATGAACGGAAAAGCCCCATCGGGGCGACATCTTAGTAGAAATCCGTTTCCAAATGTACGACTAAGCCCCGTAGAGGGGGGGCATCTATATATGACGACGAATAAGCAGGTTTAACGTAGTTGAAGCCCGATGGCTGAGCTATGGCGGATTCTTCTAAGGGCCGCCCTGCCATTGTTGAATAATACATTATACTATAAGATAGAGGCGATCTCAATAATCCAAAAGCCAAAGAGGTGTTCTTATGACCGAATTACCCGAATATTTGCCCGCCTCGTTGGTGGCGGAAATGGCCTATTGCCCTCGGAATGCGTGGTACGAGGCGGTAGAAAAATGGGAGAGCCAGCCGGATCCCGCTTTGGTGAAGGGCAAATTGGAGGATGAAAAACGGAACGAGCGCGAAAAAATTGGCTGGGGAGACCGTACCCAAACCCGTTCCATTACCCTTTCCTCCGAGCAGTGGGGCGTAATTGCAGTGGTGGATGCCATAGAGGAAAACAAGTCCGAATTGTGCCCGATCGAGTATAAAAAGGGGAAACAACCACCCGAACCCGCCTCGGCCTTTTTTCCTGAATATGGTATTCGTCCGGCAGAAGTGCAGGTGCTGCTGGCCATTGTTTTGCTACAAGAGGCCGCGCCTAAGGCACAATCCTACGGCTATATCTATTATGCCGCCTCCCGAAAGCGGGTAAAGGTATTCGCCACCGAGCAATATTTAGCCCTACTCCGGCAGTTGCTCATAGACCTAAAAAAAGTGCTTCAGGCCACAAGTCCGCCTCCACCAGTGGCCGATGAACGGTGTGCAGGATGCAGTTTTGCCGAGGTCTGCCAGCCTCAGTTGGTGGCAACCCAGCAGCAAAAGCCGAATAATATCCCACAACGCTGGCCCATTAAGGTGCGCTATGACCGCACCCTCTACCTAAACAAGCCCGGAACGGTGGTGCGGAAGGATGGCTTGCGCTTGATGATTGAACAACCCCTGGCCACTGATACGCCCGGCGAGAAGGTGGTAATTCCCTTAACGCAAGTGGAGCAGGTGATTGCAACGGGAAATGTGCGCTTTTCCTCGGAGGCATTACTCGCGTTGCGCAAAGCCGGGACGGAGGTCGTTATGCTTTCTCCATTCGGAAAAGTAATGGCACGGCTTACTCCAGAGCTAAATAAAAACATATACTTACGCCTTAAGCAATATGCCATGATGCAAACGCCGGAATTGGTATTGCCCATTGCCAAGAAATTTGTAGAGGGGAAAATACGCAATGCCCGCACCATGCTGATGCGCTATAATCGGAGAAACCCAGCCCCACTCTTAGACGAGGCAATATTCCTATTGGAAAACCAACTGAAGCAAGTGCCCAAATCCACCGACCTCTCGACCTTGATGGGGGCGGAGGGTGCTGCTGCAAAGGCATGGTTTCAGGCTTTTGGGAGCCTCCTTAAACAAGTATCGCCAGATGCTTCTTTCCAATTCGAAATGCGAAACCGCCGCCCGCCCAAAGACCCCGTAAATGCCCTGCTCTCTTTTGCTTATACACTCCTGGCCGGAGACCTGCAAACGGCGTGTAGTGTGGCGGGACTCGATCCTTATATGGGGTTCTTACATGGCCTTAGGTATGGGCGGCCTTCTTTGGCCTTAGACCTCATGGAAGAGTTCCGAACACCCGTCGCGGATTCCTTTACCCTCAAACTCATTAATACAGGCATGATCCGAAAACACCATTTCTCGGAGTCGTGGGGAGGAACTTTACTCACCGAGGCCGGAAGAAGTGTGTTTTTTAAAGCATGGAACGACCGCCGACACGAGGAAATCCGGCACCCGTGGTTAGACCAAACCATGCCTTGGTATCGGGTGTATGAGGTGCAAGCACGAATCCTTGCAAAGGTGATTTCGGGAGATCTGCCCGAATACCTCCCTTTTTTGATCCGTTAAGCATGATTAAAATGCCGCAATACCTGATTTTTTACGACATTGCACAGCCCAAACGCCTGCGGAAAATCGCCCGAATTGCCGAGGGGTATGGGTTGCGGCTGCAAAAAAGTGTGTTTTGGGGTGCGCTCTCCGAGGCCGATTTTCTGAGGTTTTATGATGCCCTCGAACGCACTTTAGACCCCGAAGAAGATGCCATTACCACGCTTCAACTCTGCGAACGATGTGCGAGCAAGATGAAGCACATGGGTAAAAAGCCCGGACACAAACCCGATGATGCCTGTATAATTGTCTAAGCCTATCGCGAATGTAGGATTAATGAACGATTGCCCCCGATCACCACACCACCCATTGCCGAGTCTCACAACCTCCATTCTATACGTTATGCCCTATTTCTTGGATAAGTCCCGACTGAAGCTCCTGTTGGCGGGGATGATGTTGTTGGCCACCGCATTTTTTGCTTCCGAACCAATTGTTGAGGTGGTCTTAGGACTCCTTGGCGGATGTCATGCCGAGCCAGAGCATATTGCTTTGCCTCCTCAAACCCCTCCGGACTCAACCTCCCAGCCCCCAAAAGATGCCTGTATGCCCGAAAAGCGGTGTAGCGAGATGGCGTCTTGTGCCGAGGCATACTTCCATTATCATACTTGTGGACATACTTGGCACGATGGAAACCGCAATGGCGTCCCGTGCGAGGTGCTTTGCAAAGACGGTTACAAGAAAATGCACTAAAGGAAGAATATTTTGGTTCGGTTGGTGGCAATACTTAGTGGTCTTGATTGACAGGGGCGACCTTTTTTTGTACCTTATTCTTTGTGCGACAAGGTGCTGATGTGTAAATATCCCTGACTTTGTTCGCAATACGTACAAGTCTTTGTTCTTTATAAGGTTGTACAAATTATATGCTGCCTCCTTCACGGTTTCTTTGTGGTTTTTTAAGTATCGGAACGTTGTCTTCGCAAACCGGTTTCTAAGTCCATAAAAAACAAAGGTCTTTTTGAAAACTGCAGAAATGCCTTTCCCCATCGTTAGGGAATTGAGACTTCACTTTTTTTGTTATCGCCCCGATGTTGTCCCTGCAGAAATGCCTTTCCCCATCGTTAGGGAATTGAGACAAACGATATAGCACAATTTAGGGGGGCACAATCTGGGCAGAAATGCCTTTCCCCATCGTTAGGGAATTGAGACGTTATCCTGCACACATCTATCATACAAAGTCATTCTTGGCAGAAATGCCTTTCCCCATCGTTAGGGAATTGAGACTGTACTTGGTTTAAGAGTTATAGAGTTAGAGGTACACAATGCAGAAATGCCTTTCCCCATCGTTAGGGAATTGAGACGCTCAGCATATTTTTTCAGTCAAAGAGCAAGGGCGGGCAGAAATGCCTTTCCCCATCGTTAGGGAATTGAGACATTGCTGCCAATTTCCCGTAATTGCCGCGCTCAGGCGATGCAGAAATGCCTTTCCCCATCGTTAGGGAATTGAGACTTTTAAAGTTATCCGTGTTCTTCTACTTAACTATCAGCAGAAATGCCTTTCCCCATCGTTAGGGAATTGAGACTCAAAAGAAGGACGGACGCCTTCAGCAGGTTGCTTTGGGCAGAAATGCCTTTCCCCATCGTTAGGGAATTGAGACTTTATCGGATACCCGCAAAATGCGGAGTATCTTTCAAAGGCAGAAATGCCTTTCCCCATCGTTAGGGAATTGAGACTTCATATAGTATGTATGTCTCCATTAGTTTTAGTTAGCAGAAATGCCTTTCCCCATCGTTAGGGAATTGAGACGTGTAAAGACACGAGAACCTATTTTAACAGTGCCGAGCAGAAATGCCTTTCCCCATCGTTAGGGAATTGAGACAAAGTTATATTAAGATTAAAAGACTTATTTTTATCTTTGCAGAAATGCCTTTCCCCATCGTTAGGGAATTGAGACTCCTTCCGGAGAGACGACGTACTCCGAGATAGGCGCCATGCAGAAATGCCTTTCCCCATCGTTAGGGAATTGAGACTTAGCGGGCCGTCCGGCGGCTAATGTTAGAGAGTTTTTAGCAGAAATGCCTTTCCCCATCGTTAGGGAATTGAGACTCCATATGTTGAAGGTTTGGGTCTTGGCCTTTGAGGCGCAGAAATGCCTTTCCCCATCGTTAGGGAATTGAGACGAACCTTATGACCAAGGTCTCGGCGGCCATATTTAAGGCAGAAATGCCTTTCCCCATCGTTAGGGAATTGAGACGCCGTCCCATGCCCGATAGACGTGGACGCGGTAGCGCAGAAATGCCTTTCCCCATCGTTAGGGAATTGAGACCTTGAGATACCTGCACAGCAAAGACCGGTGAGTTATATGCAGAAATGCCTTTCCCCATCGTTAGGGAATTGAGACTTTGAGGCCACCCTAAATCTTATGACCAGCGTTTCCGCAGAAATGCCTTTCCCCATCGTTAGGGAATTGAGACATTCCATTATTTTGTTGTTTGTGCCGGACGGCGGTTATGCAGAAATGCCTTTCCCCATCGTTAGGGAATTGAGACTGTCATCTAAAGAGGTGATTACTTGTGTTGTCTTCTCCGCAGAAATGCCTTTCCCCATCGTTAGGGAATTGAGACGTAACTACTGTTTCTGTGTCTGCTGGACCGGACTCTGCGCAGAAATGCCTTTCCCCATCGTTAGGGAATTGAGACGTTTAGGTCGCAGCCACTGTGCGACCTTTATTGATACCCCGGCAGAAATGCCTTTCCCCATCGTTAGGGAATTGAGACTGGGAGTCTGAAATAGCCGGTACATGTATAAGACTTTTTGGCAGAAATGCCTTTCCCCATCGTTAGGGAATTGAGACGATACGGTCCCTCCATTGGGAAAAGGTTTGAGTCTTTGATGCAGAAATGCCTTTCCCCATCGTTAGGGAATTGAGACTAACCGTGCCGAGCTACATCCATTATGGCAGGTAGCGCAGAAATGCCTTTCCCCATCGTTAGGGAATTGAGACAGTCTCAAAGCGCTTAGAGAAGCTGCTGCTTGTTACGCAGAAATGCCTTTCCCCATCGTTAGGGAATTGAGACACTCAATAGAAGGGCTAAATGGATATGACATAGAAGTCATAGCAGAAATGCCTTTCCCCATCGTTAGGGAATTGAGACGGTCGTGGTGGCCGTGGCCGTGGTGGCCGTGGTGGCAGAAATGCCTTTCCCCATCGTTAGGGAATTGAGACATAAGATCATTTCCTGAAAGGCGATGACGATCGTGCAGAAATGCCTTTCCCCATCGTTAGGGAATTGAGACATCGGATTGAGGCAGGGTAATAAATTCAGTAAGTGCAGAAATGCCTTTCCCCATCGTTAGGGAATTGAGACTTAAGAAGGCGTTCAAAAGAAGGGGCGGGTGCGCCGGGCAGAAATGCCTTTCCCCATCGTTAGGGAATTGAGACACGATTAAACTGTGGTTAGTATCCATCTGTTTTTTGTGCAGAAATGCCTTTCCCCATCGTTAGGGAATTGAGACCCATCGCTGTGCAAGGTGTTCGCGATTTTTTTTGTGCAGAAATGCCTTTCCCCATCGTTAGGGAATTGAGACAAAGGCATACCAACGACATATTCCCAACATGAATTTTTCGCAGAAATGCCTTTCCCCATCGTTAGGGAATTGAGACGCGTTGGTGGCCGTGGCGTTGGTGGCCGTGGCGTTGGGCAGAAATGCCTTTCCCCATCGTTAGGGAATTGAGACGTTAAATTATAGAATTGATGGTATTCTGCCGCCTTCTCTGCAGAAATGCCTTTCCCCATCGTTAGGGAATTGAGACTAAGAGATACCGTTTTTTAACGTAATATACAAATCCGGCAGAAATGCCTTTCCCCATCGTTAGGGAATTGAGACTGTTAAACGTAATAGGATTAATACGCCTGAACGTGGATTCTGCAGAAATGCCTTTCCCCATCGTTAGGGAATTGAGACTCTGACGCTGCGCATCAAGGTTAGGTGTTATTGTCAGCAGAAATGCCTTTCCCCATCGTTAGGGAATTGAGACCAGATGAAAGAACATTAGTTAAAGCGGCACACGATAGCAGAAATGCCTTTCCCCATCGTTAGGGAATTGAGACATGAGTCATAGTCTCAACTGAAGAAGTACCGTCTTTCGCTGCAGAAATGCCTTTCCCCATCGTTAGGGAATTGAGACCTTAGCGACCTTTATTAATACTTCCCCGCCCTCTTCGTGCAGAAATGCCTTTCCCCATCGTTAGGGAATTGAGACCCCTATTGCCATCGAGGAATAGGGTGTTAGCGATTTTTGCAGAAATGCCTTTCCCCATCGTTAGGGAATTGAGACAGGAATAGGGTGTTAGCGATTTTTTTCGTTTTCATTTTTTGCAGAAATGCCTTTCCCCATCGTTAGGGAATTGAGACAACTGGCGGGGCTACTGAGCCAAACAGAACTGTTTGGAGCAGAAATGCCTTTCCCCATCGTTAGGGAATTGAGACGTAATCCTGTTGCTGGGCTTTTCTAAACATTGAAACACATAGCAGAAATGCCTTTCCCCATCGTTAGGGAATTGAGACGGCTTGTCGCGATGGATGCCAAATCAATGGTTTTGCGCAGAAATGCCTTTCCCCATCGTTAGGGAATTGAGACTTCCTAAACCAATCGCAACTGTGCCATCCCCGTAAGCAGAAATGCCTTTCCCCATCGTTAGGGAATTGAGACCCCTAACAACAGGAACAGAAACCCGAATAGTATCAACGCAGAAATGCCTTTCCCCATCGTTAGGGAATTGAGACGCATGTGGGGCAGCCACAGTCCGACGTCCTTCGCCTTCGCAGAAATGCCTTTCCCCATCGTTAGGGAATTGAGACGCAGCACAAAATCGGCCATGTCTTGGGGCCAGTGCAGCCCAGCAGAAATGCCTTTCCCCATCGTTAGGGAATTGAGACTTTAACGAAATCAAAACCCTAAACCGGAGACAAAAATGTCGCAGAAATGCCTTTCCCCATCGTTAGGGAATTGAGACTGGGATGGCGTGCGAAATTACGCGGATGAACAGCGCAGAAATGCCTTTCCCCATCGTTAGGGAATTGAGACATATGTTCCGCTCCAGCGCCTTGATTGTTTTTCCCACGCAGAAATGCCTTTCCCCATCGTTAGGGAATTGAGACACAGGCTCCAGAATGTGGTCTGTAGCCGCAAGCTGAAACGCAGAAATGCCTTTCCCCATCGTTAGGGAATTGAGACGCCCCGGCCAATCACATAAGGTCGCCGGCCTTCCCGCTGCAGAAATGCCTTTCCCCATCGTTAGGGAATTGAGACGCTCCCATTCTAATTTGTCTTGCCATTAAGTGTTTGTGGCAGAAATGCCTTTCCCCATCGTTAGGGAATTGAGACATTCGGGTCATAGGGGTCACATCCGGTGCAACCACGCGGCAGAAATGCCTTTCCCCATCGTTAGGGAATTGAGACATCTGGTAGCATGGGTTCCAGTACTCATTAGTTGGCAGAAATGCCTTTCCCCATCGTTAGGGAATTGAGACACCGTCCCATCTGTACCATAAAGTTCTATTAGCTTTGCGCAGAAATGCCTTTCCCCATCGTTAGGGAATTGAGACCGTCTGCGCCTGTGGTGACGATGCTTAACTGTGCGGGGCAGAAATGCCTTTCCCCATCGTTAGGGAATTGAGACGCATGGCCGTTGTTTGTGTCGGGTGAGTTTTTTGCAGAAATGCCTTTCCCCATCGTTAGGGAATTGAGACGGGGATGCATGATACTATGAACTACGTAGTTCATGGCAGAAATGCCTTTCCCCATCGTTAGGGAATTGAGACTGCTTGGCAATTAATCTCTTTAGCATCGTTGTTTGAGCAGAAATGCCTTTCCCCATCGTTAGGGAATTGAGACATTTTGTGCTGCACCAACTGCTGCCAAACAGCCCTGTGCGCAGAAATGCCTTTCCCCATCGTTAGGGAATTGAGACTACAGCATCCGAAATTTCCCCTTCTTTCATCTGTTCTGATAAGCAGAAATGCCTTTCCCCATCGTTAGGGAATTGAGACCTGTCTGCCAGTCAGCAGGATAAACCAGTTGATCTTGCAGAAATGCCTTTCCCCATCGTTAGGGAATTGAGACTTGCGGCAAGACTCTCTATAGGCGAAGCGGACTTCAAGCAGAAATGCCTTTCCCCATCGTTAGGGAATTGAGACTTCATTCCCGTCTGCTATGTGGGTGATTTATTAGCAGAAATGCCTTTCCCCATCGTTAGGGAATTGAGACCTCCCCTTATACCGCCTACCATCGCCCGCTATTGTGTTGCAGAAATGCCTTTCCCCATCGTTAGGGAATTGAGACGCAATAGACAATTCTCGTTGGCCTTGGATGAGGTCGCAGAAATGCCTTTCCCCATCGTTAGGGAATTGAGACATTAGTGTAATTACAGCGTTTTTAGAGGTGAATCCTGCAGAAATGCCTTTCCCCATCGTTAGGGAATTGAGACAGGTTTTTTAGCAGTAGCTCGAAACTGGATAGCATCGCAGAAATGCCTTTCCCCATCGTTAGGGAATTGAGACGCGGCTGCTTGGAGAACTTCAACACTGGCCCCATGAAGCAGAAATGCCTTTCCCCATCGTTAGGGAATTGAGACATCCATGCAACTGCATATTGCCACTGGTGTTGGTAGGGCAGAAATGCCTTTCCCCATCGTTAGGGAATTGAGACTTCAATACATGATGTATGCCCCTCATCCAACACGAGCAGAAATGCCTTTCCCCATCGTTAGGGAATTGAGACACTATTAGCATGATGCGGGTTTTGAAGGTCATGGCGCCGTCTTTGGGCAGAAATGCCTTTCCCCATCGTTAGGGAATTGAGACACTATTAGCATCTTGCCGATATAGCTTAATCCAAGGCAGAAATGCCTTTCCCCATCGTTAGGGAATTGAGACTCATAATGCTTGCGCAAACCTCTTATATTCGAGCGCCTTCCGCAGAAATGCCTTTCCCCATCGTTAGGGAATTGAGACTCAAGTTTGATACGGCTTTTGAGGCCGCTATCTACAAGCAGAAATGCCTTTCCCCATCGTTAGGGAATTGAGACACAATTACATCACTAAAACCTCCATAAATACCGCGCAGAAATGCCTTTCCCCATCGTTAGGGAATTGAGACGTTCAGGCACATGCAAACAATGATGCGGTAACATTCTCGCAGAAGTGCCTTTCCCCATCGTTAGGGAATTGAGACTTTACTTTACTTAATGTTTTCCTTAGTTTTGTATTTAAGCAGAAATGCCTTTCCCCATCGTTAGGGAATTGAGACTACACTACGTTGTGCATCGAGTTTAGGTGTGTGTGTCATTGCAGAAATGCCTTTCCCCATCGTTAGGGAATTGAGACAGGAGCTTCCGTTTAAACCCGCAAACCGTTATGGCCAGGCATAGTGAACGACACAAATAAAATATAAAACTATGTTTAAAAAAACCATTTTACCAATTTTACTTGCGACAATTTGGATTAGCATTTCCGAATTTGTTCGCAATACATTTTTATTGCACAATTATTGGACAGAACACTACCAAAATTTGGGGTTAATATTTCCTGAACAGCCCATCAATGGAGCAGTTTGGGGGATATGGTCTATGTGTTTTGCAATAGGTATCTACATTATTTCAAGAAAATTTTCAATAATTGAGACTACTTTTCTATCTTGGTTTGTAGGTTTTGTATTTATGTGGTTAGTCGTTGGAAATATGGGTGTATTGCCTTTTGGAATATTACCATTTGCCATCCCACTGAGTCTGTTGGAAGCGTTTTTGGCAACTTTTATCATTTTTAAACTATCAAAAAATAAAGAATGAAAACATACACTATACTAATTGCAGTTAGCTATCTGATGTTTGGTATCAGTCTTTTGATAATACCAAATGAGTTCTTAAGTTTGTTTGGCTGCCCGTTAGATAAGAATGGAGAAATGGTTGCTCGTACATTTGCAGCCTCATTAATGGGTAGTGCTGCATTGCACCTTTTACTTCGTAAATATTTGATACCATCGGATATTGCAAAATCAATATTTTTCGGGAATATCATTTTCAATAGTATTAGTCACTCCCCCCTACACTTTTAGGGCAAGGTAGCTAAGCATAGATAGCTGTTTATTTTCGAGGTATGAAATCCATAGTTGCAGCTTTTTTTGGTGTCGTTTTGACTTTATAGCTTGTATCAAACAATCA
>Ga0209573_1002385_pt1 | contig 24161 bp, 15 predicted proteins | sample TNRBio252014_DNA_FD_185870 | JGI IMG/M metagenome (GOLD analysis project Ga0209573, IMG submission 185870) | Wastewater treatment Type I Accumulibacter community from EBPR Bioreactor in Madison, WI, USA - TNR Reactor_6/25/2014_ DNA (SPAdes)... | ecosystem: Engineered > Bioreactor > EBPR >... | reverse complement strand
CGGGAAGCGGTGGGTGCCAGAACCGAAGTTGCCTGAAGGCGACAGGTCGCCAACGGCCCTTTTAATGTGTGCGCTCGATGGCAGCAATCCGGGGTACGAGTCGGTTCAGCGGGTCACGTTAGCTTCCGGGGTCAAGCCGCCAAAACTTTGCGCGATCTCTACCCACCGCTTCCCAACTCGTATCTTCTTTCATGATCCGGGGCGGCCGCAACTGCAATGACCGTTAGAGCCCGTCCTCTACCAGCCTGCTCCGATCGCCCTCACTCCGGGGGCTCGGCCCTCCCTCTGCGTGCTCAAACCAAAGGTTCCACGCCGCGGAGCCCGCGTTCCTCACACCAGATTTATGTCGGCTCGTGGACGCCGCTTTCGCCCCGGCGCGGACACTCACCGCCCGCTACCATGGAATTTGAAATGAGAACTGCTGCATCGAAGGCTTGTTTGACCGGCAGTGGGTCGATCTGTGCACGCACCTCGGGGAGCAAGTTGCCGGGCCATCCCGGGCCGCGAGCAGTCGCATCGACGACCGATGACTGAACATGCTGGGATCAGCGCTCTGGGCTGCTTGCGGGCGCTTGGTCGTCGTTGTTCAGCACCTCGAACAGGGTCGCCATGCCCTTGGCTGCACGCTCAAGGGCTTTCGCATCCTGCTCGGTGACGCTGCCAGGGGCTGCCTGGAGGCGTTGCGAGATGTCGAGAACGTGCTCGCCGTGCTTCAGCAAGCGGGCGCGGATGCCGTTGAGCAATTGCAGTTTGGCGATGGTCGCGGTACGCAGATCGAGCATCGCTTCATCCTGTTTCTCGTCGCTGCTGGCGCTGGCCAGTTCGCGCCGCGCGTTGACCTCGGCCATCGATTCCTTCCACCAGCGCATAAAGGTTGCCCGGTGGTCGACCAGTGAGTTCAGCGATTCCCCCATGGCGTTGATTTCATCGCGTCCACCGCTCAACGTTGGGACGCGGGTGGTGGGACTGCCGTAGGCCAGATCGTCGAGCAGTCCGGCCATCAGCCGGACCCGGCGTACGATACGCTGGGTGATCAGCACTGCCAGGAGGGCGCCGAGAGCGATCGCGCAGCCGACGACGATCAGACTGAGTCGGGTGCTGGCGTCAGACGATTCGGTGATTTCAGCAACGCGGCTGGCCATCATCTGATTGGCCTGGTCCACGTTCTGCTTTACCAGTGGCGCGACCAGGTCGGCCGCGACAGTCATCTCGCGGTTCAGGGTGCCGATGTGCTTGCTTTGCGCGACGAGGGCCAGAAAGTTTTTCTGATAGTCCTGCAGCAGGCCGAGCAGCAGCGACTTGTCGGCATCGGCGATCAGGGAGCCGGCGATCTGCGTGCGAATGGCGTCGGCGATTGCGACGACCATTGGCGGGTAGGACTCATCGCCGCGCAGCAGAAAGTCCTTCTCTCGCCGCCTGAGTTGCAGGACGCTGGCTTCCAGCTCGGCGACGTGATAGGCATTCAGTAGCGCTTCGATACGGTGCGCCGCGTCACGGAAGAGGCCCTTGCCATCGCTGATGTTGCCGCCCTTGAGCGCTCCCTCGGCGTAGGGCTCGAAGCTCGTCGCGTATATCGTCAGCTCGGCCAGCAATTCCTGGCTGACCGCGTCCTGGAGTTCGGACGTCTCCAGCAGCTGGCGAAATTCGACGATCAGCCGGCGAACCCGGTCGCGGTAGGCCGGGGCCTGGCGCAAGGCCAGATCCTTCTCGCTGCGGCGAATCTGCAGCAGCTGGGTGTATAGGCGGTCGACGTTGTAGTTGGCCGCAAGCTCCTGCAGGCGATGGACTTTATCGCGGAAAGCCCCTTGCAGCCCTGAATCTTCGTCGAGCCCCATGACCCGCCAGGCGTCGGCGACGGCCTGGAAACGGGCCTCATAGGTACCCAACAGGCCCTGCAGGGCTGCCGCAGTTTGCCTGGAGTCCTGGTCGACCGCGGCCAGTGCGGCGACCTTATCGTTCAGGGTCCGCAAGCGCTTGTCGGTTTCTTCGGCGAAGGCTTCCTGGTGCTCGATGAGGAAGCCTTTCTCGGCGTCACGTACGGCCGCCAGCTCGATCTCGATCTCCAGCGCCAGCGACTTTCGGACTTCGAAAACCTGCAGTTGCCGGTAGTCGCCGAGCACCGTGGCCAGGGTCTGATGATAGTGCCAGGCGACGCCGACAAAGAGCAGGCCGACGAGGGTGAAGCCGAGGCCGATTTTTTCACCAATGCGCAGTTTGCTGAAGAATTTGTCCACCTCTACCTCCCTTGTTTTGCTCCAGGCCTGTCGCAGCAGTCAGCGCGCGAGCGCGACCTGCAAAAATGTTGCTATATTCGTTACTAACGGTCATTGCAGTTGCGGCCGCCCCGGCTCAGGGGTTTGAGGTGCAGTGCAGAAAACCGGGTTAGAGGGTGTACGCCCAAACCCCAGTAGGGTTTTGCGTTCCGGCGTGGCACCGTCGATGGACATGGATCTTCCCTCCGACGAGCTAGTCGCCCAGGTCGCCCATTTTGATCGGCTTACTACGCGGGCCGGGATTACGTGGCAAGAGCAGTGAAAGCAAGCCGGCAACAAGAACGAACGCTGAGGAAGCCCACAGGCAGGCGACAAGACCATTGCTCGGGCCACTCTGCAGACCCCACTGATAGAGAGCACCCGAGAGGACCGTACCGGCCAGGCGACCGCCGGCATTGGCCATGTAATAAAAACCAACGTTCATTGCCACCTTGTCGCTGTCGGTATAGGCCAGGATCAGGTAGGAGTGCACCGCCGAGTTGAGCGCGAAAACCACCCCGAAGACGATCAAGCCGGCAACGACGACGATCGCCGGCGCCACGCCCGCACTCAGCGCCAGGGCGATGCCAGCCGGTAGCGCAGCGAGAACGAAGGCGAGGACGGTCGCGGTGCGGCCATCGGGTTCGTGCTGCTCTTCGACCCGGCTGCGCAGCAACCGGGGAGTCGCCGCCTGGACGATGCCGTAGCCGATCACCCAGACCGCGAGGAAACCACCCGCCTGCCAGAAAGACCAACCGAGCACGCTGCGCAGGAACACCGGCAGGCCGACCACGAACCAGACGTCGCGGGCGCCAAAGAGGAAAATGCGCGCCGCGGCCAGTTTGTTGACCGAGGCATTGTGCGAGAAGACCTGCGAAAACCTGGCCTTCTTGTTGGCCTGACCCAAGCCGCCGCGCATCAGCAGTGCAGCCAGGATCAGGGTGACCCCGACCAGCACGACGAGCAGTTTGAGCGCTGTCTGGAAATCGAGCACGGTCAGCAGCAGGCCGCCAAGGAAGAAGCCGACGCCCTTCAGCGCATTCTTTGATCCGGTCAGGATGGCCACCCAGCGGTACAGCGTGTCGGAAGCGTTCTCCGGGACGATCAGCTTGACCGCGCTCTTCGAACTCATCTTGGTCATGTCCTTGGCGATCCCGCTCAAGGCCTGCGAGGCCATCACCCAGGCAACCACCAGCAAGGACTGCGGCGCGAAGGCGAGCATCGACAACGCCACCAGCTGCGTGCCGAGGCCGATGAACAGCGTGGTCTTGAGGCCAAAGCGTGCACCGATGTAGCCACCGAAGAGGTTGGTCAGAATGCCGAAGACTTCGTAGAAGATGAACAGGGAAGCGACGGCAAAAGGCGAGTAGCCAAGGTTGTAGAAATAGAACAGCACCAGCATGCGCGTAGCGCCATCGGTCACCGTATCCGACCAGTAGGCGGCCGTAACCAATACGTAGTTGCGCAGCCCAGCGCGCGATGTGTCGGTCTTGGCTTGTGATGGCTCGCTCATTGCTTTCCTCCAAAGGGGTGCCGGCGCACCAGGGCTCTTGTCCGCGAAATTGGCTGCAGTAACCCCGGCGCGATGCTACGAAGTGCCTACCTAGAGCGAGGTCGCCAGCTTGCGCGCCAACTCGACGTAACGATTGGCGTAACCCCACTCGTTGTCGTACCAGGCGTAGATCTTGAGCATCGTGTCGTCGACCACCAGCGTGTGCGCAGCGTCAACAATCGACGACCGCGGATCGCCCAGATAGTCCATGGAAACCAGCGGCCGCTCCTCGTAGCCCAGGATTCCCTTCAGCGGGCCTTCAGCAGCTGCCTTGAACAGGCCATTGACTTCGGCGGCGGTCGTTGGGCGCTTCATCTCGAAAACACAATCAGTCAGCGAAGCGTTGAGCAGCGGTACGCGCACCGCATGACCATCGAGTTTGCCCTTCAATTCCGGGAAAATCAGCGCTATGGCGGTCGCCGAACCGGTGGTCGTCGGTACCAGTGACAAACTCGCTGCCCGGGCGCGACGAAGGTCTTTGTGCATTTGATCGTGCACGCTCTGCGTATTGGTCGAGCTGTGGATCGTGGTGATCATCCCGCGTGTAATGCCGATTGCTTCATGGACGACCTTGACCACCGGTGCCAGGCAATTGGTGGTGCACGAGGCGGCGGTCACGATCTGGTCGCGCGCCGGATCGTAGAGATGGTCGTTGACCCCCATTACGACGTTCAATACATCCCCGTCCTTGACCGGCGCGGCGACAATGACCTTCTTTACTCCCGCCGCCAGATAGGGCGACAGCTGCCCGACCGTACGCCACTTGCCACTGGCCTCGAGAACGATGTCCACCCCAGTTTCGCTCCACGGGCCACCGGCCACGTCCTTGGCGCTGCTGTAGCTGATCGACTTGCCGCCCACCAGCATGTGCCCGTTGCTGACCGAAATGTCACGCTGCCAGCGGCCCTGCACGGAATCGAATTCGAGCAGGTGCGCCGCAGATTCCACTGGCCCGTTGGCTTCGTTGATGTGGACGACCTCGAGTTCCGGATAGTCCCATGCCGCGCGCAAAGCCAACCTGCCCATGCGACCGAAACCGTTGATGCCAACCTTGATAGTCATTTCTCGTTCCTCCGAAAGGGTGAGTGGTGCTCGGCAGGCCTGCCAGTGAGCCAAAAACCTTAGCGCGGCAAGCGATTTCAGCTTGTGCGACGCCTAAAGCGTACTATATTATTAGAACTATGGAAACGTTATTTTTATCGCCCCATCGCTGACGTCGCGTACTCGCCCAAGGCATGCCATGAATCTTCTTTTCTGTGCACCGGCAACTCCTGTAGATCTATCCTTGCCGAAGTCATCTCGCTCCCCGTGCTTGGAAATAACTGGGCGGGTATCGCCCAAGCGGCGAAACTAGAGGTGGTCGCGGATTCAGGTTGCTGCTCTGGCAGCCGCTGCTGTTGAGCGCCTGAGACCGGTCATGAACTTCCTGACGAATCCACGGCGCTTCCTCTTCTTCACCGGCAAGGGTGGTGTCTGCAAGACCTCGATCGCCTGCCCCGCGGCGCTGCGCCTGGCGGTAACCGAACGCCGAGTCCTGCTGGTCAGCACCGACCCGGCCTCAAATGTTTCGCAGGTGTTCAACATGGCGACCGGTAATCGCATCACGCCGATCCCCGCGGTGCCTGGTCTGGATGCATTCGAAATCGACCCACAGGCTGCGGCACAGACTTACCGTAATCGCTGCTCTGGCCAGTGCGCGGGCGGTTGCCACCCACCATGCCGTGCGTCTCGCGGTGGTTCCGTTGTTGGAAGCGGAACCAGTCGGCGTCGGGCGTCTGCTCGAACTGGCAGGTGAAGTGCCTTTGAAAACAACAACCGGGGCCTGACATGGGACTGTTTGAACGTTATCTGACCGTCTGGGTCGCGCTGGGCATCCTTGCTGGCGTCGTTTTGGGCCTGGCAACGCCCGCTGCCTTCCAGATCATCGCCGGGCTGGAGATCGCCCATGTGAACCTGGTGGTGGCAGTGTTCATTTGGGTAATGATCTACCCGATGATGATCCAGATCGACTGGTACGCGGTGAAAGACGTCGGCAAAAAGCCGCGGGGCCTGCTGCTGACACTGGTCGTGAACTGGCTGATCAAGCCGTTTACGATGGCCGCGCTCGGCGTGCTGTTCTTTAAGCACCTGTTCGCGCCCTGGGTCGATCCACAGTCGGCCAACGAATACATTGCCGGCATGATCCTGCTCGGCGTGGCGCCTTGCACCGCGATGGTGTTCGTGTGGAGCCAATTGGTGAAGGGCGACGCCAACTACACACTGGTGCAGGTGTCGGTGAACGACCTCATCATGGTGTTCGCATTCGCGCCGATCGCCGCCTTCCTGCTGGGCGTCACCAACATCAGCGTGCCATGGGAAACCCTGCTGCTGTCGACCGTCTTGTACGTGGTGCTTCCTCTGGCCGCCGGCATGGTCACACGACACGCGCTGAAGCGCCGCAGTTCACACGCGGTGGCTGACTTCGTGGTGAAGCTCAAGCCGTTGTCCGTCGTTGGACTGATTGCCACCGTGGTGCTGCTGTTCGGCTTCCAGGCTGGGACCATCGTGGACCGGCCGTTGGTGATCGCGATGATCGCGGTGCCGCTGATAGTGCAGACCTATGGCATTTTCACCATCGGCATGATTGGCGCCCGCATGCTGAAGCTGCCGCACAACGTTGCCGGCCCCGCCTGCCTGATCGGGACCTCGAACTTCTTCGAGTTGGCGGTGGCGGTGGCAATCTCGCTGTTTGGCTTGAACTCGGGCGCGGCGCTGGCCACCGTGGTCGGCGTGCTGGTTGAGGTGCCGGTGATGCTGTCGTTGGTGGCACTCGTCAATCGCACCGAGCACTGGTACCGCTATGCTCCGGCCAGCAGCGGCGACGATTTCGGCAAAGAAAGCACACAGTAATGAGCAATATCACGCTTCATGGGGTTGTAAGCCGGAACCGCCGAATATGTAGTGCACCGCATATTCTGGGATATGCAGAGTCCAGGAATATGCAGAATTGCAGGCGTGGGAGCCTTGTGCTGACGGCCATGTCGGCTCCCATCGCTCAGCATATTCAAGCGCCCCGCAGCGAGGCGATCAGTTTGTCTGGCGCCCGGAACCGTCCTTTTTTTAGTGAGAGCGGCACAACGGCGCTCATTGCATCCAGCTTTTCTGTTGGGTCCGCCCGCAAGTAAATTTCGGTCGTCTGGATGTCTGCATGGCCGAGCCAGAGCGAGACTTTGCGGATATCCCCCGTTGCCTGCAACACCATCATCGCGGCGCTGTGCCTCAGGCTGTGCGGCGAGATGTGCCGTTGCTTAAGCACGGGATATCGTTCGGCGGCCGTCTGAACGTATTTGTTGAGAATGTACTCGAAGCCGGATCGAGTTAGCGGCTGGCCGCGCGCATTAACGAACAACTCCGTCGCCGGCGCCGGACCGCGCACCGCCAACCACGCGCGCAAATCCACGCAAGTCTGCTTCCAGAGTGGGAGCAAACGTTCCCGACGGCCCTTGCCCATGATCCGCACATTGGGCGATGGTTGCCACTCGATCGCATTTATCGGCAGGTTGACCAGTTCCGAAACGCGCAACCCGGCGGAGAAGCATAGGTGGAGCATAGCGCGGTCGCGGATGCCGTCGTGGCGCTGGAGATCCGGCGCATTGAGAACGGTCTGCATCTCATCCATCGACAAATAACTGATCAAGTGGGAATCGGTGCGCTTCGCCGGGATCGCCAAAATGCGCCGGCTTTGTTCCAGCAGCGCCGGCACGCGATGCTCGATAAAGCGCATGAAGGACTTGATCGCCACCAAGCGGGCGTTACGCGTGCGCGGGCCATTGTGGCGCTCGGTTTCAAGGTGTTGCAGGAAGTCCATCACCAATTTGGCGTCGATCTGCTCAAGACTTAGCGCCGATGGCGTAAGCCGCAGTCGCTTGCCGGCAAACTCGAACAGCAACTGGAAGGCGTAGGCATAGCTGTCGCAGGTGTGCTCGCTCGCGCCACGTTGCAGGGGAAGGCGTTCGCGCAAAAAGGCGGTGATATGGGGGGCGATCGGTGTCATGGCGTTTGCTCCTCGAACAAGCGCTCGCATACGTCGACGATATCCTCCATCAATCGTGGCGAGCTTTCCAAATACCAGTACGTGCTGCTTGGGACTGCGTGACCAAGGTAGGTCATCAGTGCCAGCATGTGGCTCCCAATGTGGTCGCGAGCATGCGGGCAAGCTATCAGCGCATTCGACGCAAAGGTGTGACGAAAATCGATCAGCCGGGGCCTCGGCTGCCCTGCTTGGCGGGGAAGACCGCAGGCTGACAGGAGTTTGTGGAATGTCGGATACACTGCGTCGAGACTCAATGGACCGAGCTGTGTCGAGAGGAACATATGGTCATCATTGGTGGCAACTCGGCGGCGTTCGACCAGATATCGCTCCAGTGCCGCCTGGGTCGTCGAGTGCAACGGCACCAGCCGACTTTTTTTAAACTTCGTGTTGCGGATCACCAAGCCGTCAGCGGAAATGTCCTGGAAATGGAGGCTGATGGCTTCGGAAATACGCAGCCCGGTCGCGGCCAGCAGGCCAATCAAGGTGCTGTAGGTCTGCGCCCGTAGCGTCCCTGGCGGACCAAGGTGCAGCGCTTGCGCCATCAGCGCCTGGATTTCGTTCTCGGTATACAGATAGGGGGTTGGCCGCTGCCGCCGCGCACAATACACGCCCTGCGGCGGGATCTCGTGGCGACCATCGGTAGCATGAGCAAACCGCGCAAAGCGGATGACCATCTTCAAACGGTTGCTGCGTTGCGATTCCGACCGCCCTTGCCCTGCCCAGGCGATGGCCGTCGCGGCGACTATGACGGTGTCTCCTTGCGCACTGGCGAAGCGGACAAAGCCTCGGAGGCGGTGTTCGTCATCGACGAGAGCGAAACCGGCCGCGTGGCGAACAGCCAAATAGGTATCAAGCGCGTCCTTTAGCATGATGTCGCTCCCGGCCACGGCCTGATGACTTGCTGCAATAGTCCGATGTCGACTTTGGCGTACAAGGCGGTGGTGTCGATGCTGCGGTGGCGCAATACTTCGCCAATGACCTGGAGCGAAGCGCCTTGGCGGAGCAACCCGGTTGCCGCCGAATGGCGGAAAATATGGGAACCGAACGACAGCGCCTCGACACCGGCACGCCGGATGGCACGCGTAGCGACATGCTTGACCACGTTTCGGGTGATCGGCTCCCATGGAGCGACAGCGGTGATAAAAACGTAGACGTCGTTTACCGAGGGACGCGCTTGCCGCAAATAGTTCAAGATGGCGTCACCGACGTCCTGAGGCAAAGGCAGTTTGGCCTCATGCCGACTCTTGCCGATGACGGTAAACGTGCCGTGCAACCAATCGATATCGTCGAACTTCAACGAGGCGACGTCGCTGGCGCGCAGGCCGAGTCGTGCCAACAGCAGAAGGATGGCTTTGTCGCGGATATCGATAGGCCTTGCGCCATTGCATGCCTCCAGAACACGCTCTACGTCGGCCGGCGGCAAATAGCGGGGCAAGCTCGCCAAGCGCCATTCGGCAATGGTCGGAATGGCGGCGTCGAGGCCCGGCTGACAACGTTCAGTGGCGATCAAAAACCGAAGAAACATGCGAGCGGCTTTTACACGGGTTTGTGCAACAGCGCGGCCGTTGCGCTTGGCGTAAGTCAGAATGAAGCCGTGGAGCTTGGTGGCATTGAACTGCTCTGGTTGCGGGTCCAGCGAAGAGAGCAGGTCCATGACGTGCTGGCGATAGGTGATCAGCGTCGAGGGTTTGACGCCACGGTGAATTTGCATCCAGTGCTCGAATGCGGCCACCAGTTCCGGCGGAGCTAGCGCCGCCTTGGTAGCGACGATGCCTTGCTGGGCGCGAAGAAACTCCGTGAACTGTTTCGCGCCGCGCCAGTAGATCGAATGCTGTCCCTTCGTGCCATGCAGCCGACCCTGCTTGGCCAAATGATCGCAGAAGGTATTCCAAACACCTTCGTGCAAGGAAGTCAGGTCACCACCGGCCACCTGCATCCAGTTGGCGAAGCCGACCGCCCCAAGGAGAAGATGCCGGATGGCGTCTTTGCAATAACCCCGTTTCACCAACCAGTCAGTGAAAGGGTCTAGATAGGGACCGACAGGTCCCGCATAATACCCCGCGCGCGTTGCCGGGCGCGTGAAATAGGTCGTAAGCATACTGTCCTCCTTTGGCTAACCAACCGTTCAAGGACGACAGTAATATGCCGAGAAAACCGGCAAAAGAAACCGCTGCAACCACCTGATTTCAAGGCAAATGCTGCCGCCCTAGGAAAGAATACTCCTCATATTCCTGGACTCTGCATATCGCCGAAAATTCCGTCATCCCCACTCCGGGCATGCCACGAGCGCATCCAGGTCCAGGTCGATCACCTTGCCTTCGCTTTGGAACGTGTGGTGCCTGCCCGTTCCACATTCATGATACCGCTCGCCATATCCTTCATTTCCTTGTCGCGAAGTCCGGCTGCTCAGAGGCCAAGTTCGCTGTGCGAACCGAGATGGACGAGTTGAAGTACGTTGTCGTTCGGCAAAGCCTTGATCTCTGGGCCGTGGGGCGGCAAAGTTTGGCGCAGGGTCCGCGCGAAGCGAGAATCCTGCGCCTACGATTGGCTTACGCGGGAGCGAAGCTGCCACGCCTTATTTCGCGATCGGGAGCGTCACCGGACAGGGTGAAACTGAAGCCCGCGCAGCGGGGCTCAGGGAGCGAAGCGCGTAGGGGTCGCCTCAGAAAACAGAAAAGATCGTACGCTACTCGTTAGGAGGACAACACTATGCCAGCAGCCATTTCTACCGCCCGCCTCGAAGCCAGGATCAGCACCGATCTGAATTCGATGCTCAAGCGCGCCGCTGAACTTCAGGGGCGGACCATGACCGACTTCGTGATCGCCGCCGTTCAAGCCGCGGCACAACGCGCCATCGATCACCGAGCGACGCGTCGACGTAGTCCCGCCACTCGCCCCCATCGCACGTGCGCCGAATCCAGGCTAGCGTCCAGTCGTTGCTTATTGGGTCCCGGTCCCCGGTCAGCGCGATCGGAGCCAGCGGCTTGAGATTGACTCCCTGGTACGCAAAGGCCCGGTTGGCGTCGGTACTCATGTCCCGATCAACGGTCACTCCGCGATACAGGTACGACAGGCCGATAAGTACGACAGGCCGATCGACCCAGAACTTATGGCGATGGCTGCGACATCGGCGGTGTCGAGCAGCACCAGCGCATCGCCGACCGCATGCAGCCCCATCGCCCACTCGCTGCCGAACCGTCCGCGCAGCAGGTTCTGCAGCACGTAGCTCGTCCCGCTCACCAGCGTGCAATCCTGCGCCGCGATGATCTCCCAGCGCCCGTTCGCCCCGTACGCAAAGTGGTTCGCCCCGCCGAGCATCGCCAGCTGCGTCACGCTGAATAGTTCGCCTTGCGTCAGGGTCACATCGAGCACGCTGGCGTTGTCGATGACCCGGTGCTCGACCACCCCGATGCTGTTGGTGCAGGTTCCCAGCGATGCCCCCGGTGGCCCGAAATCCTGCATGCTTGCCCAAGACGAGCCGGCATCGGTCGACTGCATCAGCACCCCGCCTCGCCATCCCGCCAGCGCGCCGGTCATCGCCACCAGGAACGACGGCACCGACTGCGCGCTACTGACCATCGGCACGTCCATCAGCACATTCACCGAGGCACCCACTGGCGTAATCGTCGTCGTCCCGCTGACCGCCGGCGAAGCACCGACCGCCGTCGGCGTGTAGATCGCAGCGCTGGCATACTTCGCCTGGCACGCAATCCGCCCGTCGCTGGTGTAATGGATCGCCGTCAGGCGCAGGCTGACGCTGCCCTCGGGCGTGACCAGCGTCACCACGTCACCGGGCTCCAACTGGTTGTACGTCGGCGGCAGGGTGATGGAAACGTCGTTGCGCTCCAGCCAGTACAGGTAGAGCAGCACTTCCGCCTTGCCGGTCGCCTCCGTCGCCGTCAGCACGATCGGCAGATCGAGCGCCAGGGCGTTGATCGCCGCCGTGTTGAGACGCTCGGCGTACTGCGTGCCGGCGTTGTGCTCACGGTCGTAATCGAGATGCTGCACCGTGACCCGTCGCGGCAGCTGCGAATCCATCTTCCGGCTGGTCGTGATTTGCACCCCCGGCGCGTCGCCTTCGCCCCGCGCGTCCAGGTCCGCCGCAGGAATCGTGACGACGGACGCCCCACCGCGCACCACAAACCGGATTTTGTAGCCGTGCGGCACCACGTCGAACGGCCAGGCCGCCTGCAATGGTTCGAGCGCCGCCCGGATCGCCCCGATGCTGCCGACGCGGTAACCGCGCACCGATTGAGTCAGCGATGCAACATTGATGTCGCCGCTGCGCAGCAGGGCCGATTTCAGGCACTCGGCAGAAACGATGGCGCCCAGCGACGTATCGCTCGGCGTGATGCCGCTTGTCGCAGCGGTGAGCAGAAATGCCCCACCGACTTCATGGCTGAAGGATCCCCAAGCCGGCCCGTTCCAGCCTTTCTGGAACGAGTCCGGCCGGTGGGCCGGCAGGCCGGCGGTTGTCGTGTGCGCCTCCGAGTTCACGCCGTCCGGGCTCATCGCCCACTGCGAGGTTGCGCGTTCGCAGAGGAAGAATTCAGCGCCGTTCCAGTTCGGATTTCGCCATCCGCCCGATCCGAGAGAAGGCGGCAGATTTACCCATGCGCTCCAGCTGACACCCGAATCGGTCGATACGGCCACTTTGCCCGTGCGGGTGCTCTGGTCGAATGCCGCCATCAGCAACGATGATCCGAAGGCACAGATCCCGTAGATGTGGGAAACGCCAGCTGGGACGGCTTGTTCCGACCAGGTGCCCACGCCGGTGGTGGAGATGAAGAGCCGCGGCACGGCCCCCACATTCCCTCCGACGATGAATACCGTGCCGTTATGGCACGGGTGCGAATTGGCACAATCGAAGTTCGGAACAATCCAGCCATAGTTGACGAGCGCGAAATTGGCATCCAGAAGGACTGAACGTGTTCCAGCCGCGCTGTTGTCATCCGTTCCTGAAGTCACGAGGTTTCGAGAGAAACGGCCCGTAAGAACGCAGAAATGACGTTTGTGTGGTGACGAGGTCAACAGGTATAAACGAAAAACCCCGCAGAACATGGCGTCCGGCGGGGTGATCGTTTTTGTCGCAGAGCTTTGCTGCGACGTTCCTGGCGGGCCAGAACGTACGCCAACCAAAACACTCTGCGGTTGAGATTGCCCCGCGCACAACCTGGCGCCAAGGTCCAAGTCGATCGAAGCACCGCGAGGCGACAAGCAACGATTTGGCGCGCTGTTGGCGACCCGTTCCACACGAAACGACCTAAACCCTCAACGCAGCACTTGCCGTAGTCTCTGAGCACCTAACACGTGCTGCCAAGTCACGTAGTGACCGTGAGCGACCGCATTGCGCAAATGAAGAAGCTCTCTATATCCATCCAATGTAACTTCGGAAGGATGGGCGCCGAGCAGTTCTCCAAGGGAAGCAAAACCCCAAACATCGTTATCACTCGTTGGCGGACGTGGATATCGTTGAGGATATTGAACAAATTTGCTATCTCCGTGCCTGAATCTTTCAAAATTTCTCTTAGTGTCTTCAGCGGGAGCGCGGAACGGCGTTGATTCGGATAATGCGGACCGAATGTCACTCTCCCCTTGCAGACAAAACCGCATGGTCTCCGCGGCAAGCGAGGCACAGACGAGATTTGCGCGCAGCTGCCAAACATTACGGCCAAGGTTTTCGACACGGAGGATTTCTCTGGCAGCCCAGGGAACCACCCTTGGCGACGTGGCTGATGGCGGCCTCCAGAGGAGGCCGGCTGCAAGGAGCTCATCACGGAGCTCGCCGACGTGAGGGTCGCGGCGGCGAACCGGCATATCTGACCGGCAAACGTACTCGACCAGGATTCTCGCATGAGAGTGATTCGTAAAACACCCCTTTGCAAACTCACCGAACTGCCTGTCCAGTCCTTCGTCGTCTCCAACAGCCAGGTCACCGACGAATTCATCGAGGTCCTGTGCAGTGCCTACGTTTCCAGCGGATTCCCAGGCTATCCTGTGATGGACATACGTTCGCCACAAATTTGAACATCCGGAGTCTAAACAGTCCAGAATTGAGTCGGTAGGCCAGCCAACAGAAAAGTCAAATTCAGGCGTCCAGTCCGCCATGTAATGCGTATCTATGGTAACGACGCCGATCGGCGCGGGTGGCACGGTCTTTCCGCAATTTTCCACTATGTCTCGAACTTCATCCCACCACACAGGCTTGTCACTCAAAGCCGTGGTAGCAATAAACAGGTAGCTGCGCCTGTCTCGGACAGCCTTCGCCAATGCCCTCATAGCGCTGAAGTGTCCTGCATGAGCGTCAACGCCGACTGCTTGCATAAGAGCAGTCAGCGGTGGCACCTCAATGTCGTCACGCGTAAGCACTACCGCCCTGAGTTCACCATTTGGCCCGTTTGCGCCATAAGCCGCCTTCTGCACGGCATCAATCATCACATCCCTAACCCGTCCGGCGTTGCTTCTCAATACGGCAAACCCACCGGCTCCGTGCCACGGAGTTTCGCTAAGCCAACGACTGAAATTTGAAGAGCCAGGAAAGCTCCAAAGTCCTGTGTGTCCATGGAGACTAACTTCGCAAAGCAACTAGGAACCCCACTCTGCAACGAGACGCATCAGTGGGCCATTTGGATCCACAACTATTACTTTCTTATCGGCTCCCTGAACAACATGAATGATACCCGCCAATTCAAGCAACTGAAGCGCCTGAGGGTCACCTTCCAGAGCATAAGGAGGTTCAAGGAAACCCGTCGTCGCAGGTGCGCACAACTCCCAATATTCTGAAAACTCTTCCACTATATCGAATTCGACACTCGCGTTCCGCGCAATTGTGCCGATCATGCAGAGCAAGTCTAGCTCTCGCCGCGCTAGTCTCACGTTAGCGCTACCATCAGTGAGGTCCGTTGCGTAATCCTTCCAACCGTCGCCAAATGTGGCTAACACATCTTGGAACGCTTCAGCGGAAACCCCGCTTCCTGGTTCCTGCGTGAGCAGGGCATCCAATTTAGATAATAAAAATGGAATCCCCCCAGTTATCGCAAAGACTCGTTCAATTGCATCTGTGGCCTCGAAATGTAACGCCCGTACACCCTCGAGCCACCATGCGATGCGCGACTGATTCAATCGGAGCAAACCAATTATCTCAACGCAAATCTCCGGACGCGACACGCCTGTTGTGATAAACCAACGCAGTGCTTCAATCCCCCCAGTAACAAACACTGGCCGCTCCCGCTGGATAGTGACCAAATCATCACATTGACCGTCTGACGGGTTGCAAAACGCGCGCACTCCCGTGGATACCATTCTTTCGAATGCTCCAGGAATATTGCAATTGACGTATTCATCAGCGCTCAAACCGAGGCGGTTTGCCACTCCTGCTTTCTCGCTTTGAATTGCCTCGTGCCAGTGTCCGGCTACCACTATGGCATGACATAAATCGACCGATCGCATCGAGAAACAGTATCGCACTGCCTCCATCGCGCTGTCAGTGAGGATGCTCCCAACATGCCGCCTGCCCCAATCAGCTTGGCGTAAGGTTTGAATGTGTTGGCGCACCTGCTGCGTTAGATCTGCATGCTGGGTCAAGACGGGAAGGAAGTGCGGAAAACGGAGTCGATAAGTCCGTCTCGCCGAGAAACGCTCTTCGTCGGAAACCACCAGTTCGCGCTCTATGAAGTCCTGGAGATGGCGCTGAATTTCAGCATAAGGATCAGGGTCGATACGTTCGAGCCAGTCAGTATTCGAATCTATCTCCCGAAGTTTCGCTAGGACTTGGGAGGATCCGTCTTCTAACATATATCCAGGTGGCAAATCCTTGATCGCCAATAGCATGGTAGAAAAAATGACTAATCCGGCACGATTACCCTGGAAGTTGTTGTTTACGATCGTCCTTATTTCCTCCATCACAGCAGGATCGTTATAGGTGATTACAATGTCGTCCTGGGTTACAGCCAGCGTTTCGCGATTGGCCGCGGGATGAAGTCGCTTTAGTTGCTTCAACAGACAATCGCCAAACCTGATCAATACAGCGGGCTGAAATCCGCATCGACGTGCCACAAAAGCAGCATGATCACTAATGTCAACACCTATTTTGGCAAGTGCCTCACTAACGAATTGTATAGCTTCTTGTTCCTGCAAAGGCTTTAAACGCAGGACATCGCCCGCATTCGCCCACACGCCTTCTCGCGTATTGGTGACCCGATATCCGGAAAACACGATCCTCACGCGTGGCAAGCCATTTCCGTCTACCTTGGTTGGTAGCTCTTTCATCATTCGAAAACTGAGCGTACCCTCCGGATTAGAGTCGTATTGGCTGAGTTGCCCCTCTACGAACGCATCTGCCTCGTCCAAAATGATAAGGAGGCTTTCAGTCGGACGAGAGGCCAAGAAGGTGCGGACGTAGTTGGAGAACCGATCGGCGGGTGTGATTGGTGCGGCCTGTTCCGGATCGGTCAACTTAAATCGGTCAGCCATTTCAGCAATAATTTGAGCTACGACCCAATCTTCGGAGTCGCCCCCCGCGATGGTGATGAAAAGCACGTTGAGCTTGTTGCCGGACGGCAACTCGGTTCTATCATAAGTAACCGCGACATATTTTAGCAACGCGCTCTTGCCCAACTTTCGTCCCGAAAATACGCGGGTATAATCAGCGCGATACGCTAAGAGCTCTCCCTGATGCTGACGACCGACGTACATTTCCAGACGAATGTGCTGTCCATCCTGCGTCGAAAATGGAGAAGTGCGAATGAGGTCGAGTTGTTCCAAGACCACTTCCATAAACGGGATGAAATCATGACCGGTTACGTCATCTGCTAGCCTACAGAGATCGACGTCATCTATGATCGCTGCGCTCAACCCTCGTTGACGGAAGCTCAGGAGGATTTCGTCGCGCCGAGCCGATGTCAGTCCCGGTGCCAAGAGGACGATCAATGAGGTCGCTTCTTTTTCCGCAGCGACCGACTTGACCCAATCCGCCGCAACTCCGGTAGCGCGCGCAGTTAAGGGCGGTGCCGAAAGAAGGACAATCTCGCCGAAGTCCGCTAGTTGCGGAAGAAATGTCGGGTTTGCCCGTTCCTTTCTGAACATCTTCCTTATAGCCGGACAGCGAATGATAATCTTGCTGCTCCTGACATCTTTCAGTCCTTCAGGGAATACACGGGCACGGCGCCCTCGAGTCACTCCTGCCTCGCCACTGATAAAATCGTAAAAGAGCCTTCGAATCTTGGCTTTCTCAGTCGGCTCGAGTGCACGCTTCGACCATAGATCGGAAAGTTGCCCAAACTCCGCCCCAAGCCTCTCCCGTTGTTCCGCTAAAAAACTAATCGGACTGCCAAAGCGGTTGAGAGCTTCCACCCTCCAGATCGTGCGCCGACCGGTATTGTCTGCCGGTTCCGGGTCGGCCCCGCTACTGCGCTCGTCGAACAACGTTGGAATCTTGCGGTAGTCGCTATTCCCCTTCAAATCATTAAAGCGTCTCGTCACCATCTCGCCCCTAACGCTGGCGAGTGAGGCATAGGCCTCAAGTACCTCCTCTCGGGCTTGGGCAGCAATTTTACGCAGTTCAGAAATCCAAGCCTGCAGCATCATGTTTTGATCGATGGACCGGAGAATCGCCTCACTGTCGGCAATTTCATGGGCTTTCTTTACCAGTTGCCCAAGATTACCCGCCACCGGCGCAATAAGCTCGTCGCAGTCACGCCAGTCCCTTAGCAGCGCCTCGCTAGCAACAAAAGCCTCGTCGGCGAGGTCCCCGGACTGCCGATGCAGACGGGTCTTCTCCTGGGAGTCAAGCACCCGTGTACCAGCCAAGACAGACAGAAGCTCGGGTCGCCCAAGTTGAACCAACGTCTGACGGATGGCTTCCAGGAATGTTTCCGGCATCGGCAATGGGGTCCCTGTGGGCGCGCCCAAGAGTAAAGCAGCTGCCTGTAGAGGATCCTTGAGACACGTCGGGGATATCCCCTCAAGCCCAACTATTTCCCATTCTACTGATGCCGTGTCAACGAGGCGCAGCAGGTCGGGACATGCTATTAAATCGGCAGGGAGTAGCTGCAACGGATTGAGGCACTTCACTGTCTTGCGCACTAAGAAAGTGAACAAGGCTCGACAAAGTTCTTCGATCGGGTCACCCATCGGTTCTTCGGATACGAGGATATGCAACTCGTCTGTTGGCACAAGGGCAAAGGGTCTCTTCCCGGACTTCGCCGTGGTTACCAGAGGGTCTGCCAACTCCAAGATATTTCGTACTCGCGCGGCGAGGTGCAAAGCAGCCTTGTCAGCGACTTTTCGGTCCTGTTTGCCTACGCCACTGGAATTGGCAATTCGCTCATAGGTTTTTGTCAACCGGCGCTCTCGTGTTCGTAGAGCACCGAGGTTCCACTTGCGGTAGTCGTTCTGCTTGGCCTTGTTCGGTGCCAGTTCTTCACTTAGCGGTTTGATCGCCTCCTCCATGAACCGCTTCCACGCAATACGGCAGTGCGTATGGGCGATTCTTCCCCCCGCCGCACTCCACAACTCGGTTACATCCGCGCGGAACCTTGCACGCTCTTCGGCGAGTTTCCGCTCCAGAACATCTCTATTCTCTGGAATACTGGTACCAAGTTGCTGGCGAAAGTCGTCAAGGGGGCTTTCGCCACTGGCGTGTCCTTGCAATAGAGCCAGCACTACATGCTGAAGTCCGCGGTCATGGAAATCGGCGAAGGTGACGTATCTATCCCAGTCCGCTTGGCCCACAACGAACTCTGGTGATGTCTGTACAGCCTGCAAGAACAAGGTCAGCTTGAACCCAAGCTTCTTTTCCGGCGACAGATAGGAATCCTTTAATCGATTCATACGCGCTTCATCTTCCGCTGTTGCCAAATGACTTTGGCTTACGAAGTGACTCGCGAAATCCCTATAATCTGCAGCAGAAACATGCGCCGGTAGGGCGAGCTTTTCGCAGGCCAGGGAATACACATACGCTCTGCCATAAAGCTTCTCTGCAAGTGACACGTCGGCGGCGGCTAACATTTTCTCTTGAAATTGTTGGTCTGCCCAAGGGGTGGGAACCACGGCTCCAGTGCCGTCAATCCAATACGCCGCACAGAAATTTTCGAAACTCGAGATCTCTTGCTTCAGCGTCGTGATCAGCGCGGGAGAATGGGCCTCGGTGCGTCCCTCAGTCCGATCGATGACCGTGGCGGCGTCAGAATAAGACTCGTCTGAATTGCGACTGGGTTTTGCACTAGCAATTGAAGGCTCTCCAGCTTTGGCTAGGTCGTGATTAGGTCCAACGACGCCACGACCCGAGCTTGGTAGCGAGCCGACTTCTTCGGTGGATCTGCCTTCAACGATGTCTTCGTCTGTTGAGTTGGTCTCGGCAATCTCCGCGTCCACGTTTGTGGCAGCGTCTTTGGGCGGGCTGGTGGCTACGGAATCTCCCTCGTGTGCGGCCTCGGGTCGCAGCTCTTCATAGGCCACACCATTATCGCTGTGTGATGGCGCATCGTTTCCAAAAACGACCAACTTCTCTTTCACGGCCAGTTCGCCGTCGGCGCGCTCAGATTCACATGGTGCACATCCTCGCTGCGCTGTTCCTGAGGCTAGGGCGACGTAATCAACTTCAAAGTCGAATTGCTCTCCGAACGGTGAAATAGCCGAGAGTATCTCCGCCTCTTTGTTTGAGAGTGATCCCTTGAGGTCATCCTCCTCCTTGCACTTTTCTGTCAGTTGTCGATGCAGAGCAGGCCGCTGAGCCAGGGTGACTTTCTCTTCAAGTTGACTCTCAAGGTCCGCTCGCTCGCCCCTAACTGAAGCCAAGTTCGTCATGTCAGCTTTGTATTGATCAACGAGTCGTTGACCTTCCATTTCCGCACGTTCCAATTCCTGCGTTAGGCGCTCAATTCCGTCAGTGCTCTCATCGACGTTAGCGGCAGCAATTTGCCATCGTGCCGCAATCTGCGAAACGGCCATGCTATCAATCCAACGCAGTTGAGGGTTCCCACCATAGGTACGGACAGCATCCAGAACCGAGGCAAGATTTCCGCTGAATTTACTTCTAAGCTCATGGACTCTCGCAGGTAGAAGTGGTACTAGGGCGTCGAACTCCGAACAGATCATGTGCAATGCATCAACCAGCACCGGATCAGCCACTTTCTGCATCTTGAGTGACAGTTCAACCAATCGTTCGACGAGCACTGACCACTGTGCAGATGCCGGCTCATCACTCTCCATGTTTTTTCCGCCATTAGTCGTTGTCTGAAGATTTAGAGGAGATAAAGTCCGCAACCAATTGGCGCAAGTAACATAACACTCTCCACCGGGGGTGTTTTTCAACATCTCAATTAGCGGATCTAGCCCGTCCGACTTAAGGCCCGATTTTGAAGGCAAATCGTCAAGCATTTCGTTGATGCTTCGGTGGATTCCTCGCCGTTTCTCGTCGGCGTGCAAAAAAGCGATTATTTGGGAGCACAACCGGAAGAGAAGGCAATATCGGAGCGAGTTAGTTTTGCGATGTCTCGGGTCCGTATTGCGGAAGTCAAATCGGGTCGATACGACAAAGCTGTCGTATCGGTCAATCATGCTAGGTACGCAAAATAGGCGAAACAATTCCGGGAAAAATTGGTTCGCTTCGCGACGCCACTCGACGTCAGAAAACCCTTCCAGCTTCTTGAAGCTTATTGCCAGTTTATTTACATGTTGTTGTTGCCACCCCATCACGTCTCGGAGAGTCTCCCAATTCATCTCGCAGGCGTTGTCATTTGTTAAGTGAAACGGGCGGGCATGAGACAGACTGTTTTCATCTCGGCCAAAAAAGCCCTGTCCGCTGCCCGTGGGCTGGAACTCATTATTGTCTGGAGTTGTCATATTTCCATTGCCAAAGTTTTCATGACCGCCTTCAAGTGATATTTCTGATATTCCTGTACCCGTAGGCATCTTCAGCCCGTGGTGTGCATCGACACCGTTATCAGATGAGCCTGTGTGGATTATTGATACTCATTTTGCAGGCCAAAGGGCACGGCATGTCTTTCATGTTTGGAGCAGTAGAGAGCTGAAGGCTACGAAGTATGCAGCTAGTCCAGCTGAACGCGAGAAGAACTTTGGCGCTGTAGGCTCTGATCATTAGGTTGTTCTATATAATAGGATACATTGGAACAGTGGTGTTGGGGATTATGAACCGGCGATAGCCGCCGGCGCGAGCGCGCCCCTCCGGAGGTCGGCGGTTCTTCGCCTCGACGCGGGCGTGTTTGCCGGCATCGAGGCCGTTGAGTGCGCCAGGAAGACGCTTGGTATCGGCTTTGGTGAGGCGCTTGAAGGGTTCCCGTTGGCAACGACAGGGCCTTCTCACCACACTTCCTTCGCAACCTCATCGATCCCCGCATCCCGGTTCCGCTCGATTAAGTTGAAGACCCAGCGCACGATCGCCCACCCAGGTAGACCACAGCCGAAGATCAAACCGCCGAGTGCCACGAGCCCGGTCACCGAATCCACCCACTCCTGCAGTCGGAAATACTGGACGGCGATTGCTCCGCCGCCTTGAATGCCGCAGCCCCAGCGACGCCACTACTGGTTGCTTCTGGCACGATGACTCTCCAATGCAAGAAAGACCGCCGAAGGCGTGGGCCTCGGGCGGTCGGTTGGTTGCAACGGGATTGTGTGGGGCGGGGCCGCTGCATCAGGTATCCGGCGTCACGCGAACGACGTTGCTGCCGTCCGCAAGCAGAATGGCCCGCTTCCCCTGCGCCACCACCACGCCGCTTCCCGCTGCTGTCTTGAACGTCGTCGCAAACGCACCGCTGTTGCTGCAGTAGACGATGCCCTCCCAGATATCCGGAACGATCACGCTGCGGTTGCCCGTGAGCACGCCGGTAGTGGTCAGGTAGCGACATCGCGCGTCCGCTGCCGTCAGCGTTACGTCAGCCGCTGTCACCGCGACACTCGCCCTGCCGGGCAGGTACGCCGGCGCGACCCACGCGCGCTGATCCGTGTAACTCGTCACCGACGACGCCCCGGTGACGGCGGTGTAGAGCGGAATCGACCCGCCGGTGAAGCCCACGGTATTCCTCGACACCACGCCCGTGCGCGTGGCCTCGATGTAATTCGTGGTCGAGGCGGTGAGGGTCAGCGCCGCAGCATTGTTGCTGATCGCCGTCAGCACGCCATCGACCATCATCACTCCGCCGTAGTAGAACCAGTTGAGTCCCGAGCACAGGCTGGCGCGCCGGCCGAACAGGGTCGCCGGGCTGCCGGCGTCGAATAGCGCATTGGCCGTCACTTCCTTGGACGACTGCGATTGCGCGATCAGGTCGAGATTCGTGGTGCTGCTGGCCATGGTCTACCTCGTGAGAGAAGTCGTAAGGGGATATCCCCGGCCGACGGTGGCCGAGATCTGAGTGAGCTTGAGATACAGCGTCGCCTGGTTGGCGCCGAAGTCACTGACCTGATCGGCGCTCGGGTAGACGCAGAAGGGCGAACTCGCCGTGATCGTCCGCTTGACCGACGTGTAGCTGCCGTCGGCGTAGACGTCGATGGCGTACGACTCGGATGCTTCACCAAGTGACGCGTCGACGTGGTCCCGCCACTCGCCGCCATCGCGCGTGCGCCGAATCCAGGTCAGCGTCCAGTCGTTGCTCGAAGGATCCCGGTTCCCGGTCAGCGCGATCGGCGCCAGCGGCTTGAGATTGACCCCCTGGTACGCAAAGGCCCGGTTGGCGTCGGTGCTGATGTCACGATCGACGGTCACCCCGCGGTACAGATACGACAGCCCGATCGACCCGGAACTCATTGCGATCGCTGCGACATCGGCGGCGTCGAGCAGCACGAGCGCATCACCGACCGCATGCAGCCCCATCGCCCACTCGCTGCCGAATCGTCCGCGCAACAGATTCTGCAGCACGTAGCTCGTACCGCTCACCAGGGTGCAATCTTGCGCCGCGATGATCTCCCAGCGCCCGTCTGCCCCGTACGCAAAGTGATTCGCCCCGCCGAGCATCGCCAGCTGCGTCACGCTGAATAGTTCGCCTTGGGTCAGCGTGACGTTGAGCAGGCTGGCGCTGTCGATGACCCGGTGCTCGACCACCCCGATGCTGTTGGTGCAGGTTCCCAGCGATGCCCCCGGTGGCCCGAAGTCCTGCAGAGCCGCCCAAGTGCTGCCGGCATCAGTCGATTGCATCAGCACCCCGCCTCGCCATCCCGCCAGTGCACCGGTCATCCCCACCAGGAACGACGGCCCCAACTGCGCGCTACTGACCATCGGCACGTCCATCAGCACATACTCCGACGCACCTAAGGGAGTGATCGTCGCCGGTCCGCTGACCGCCGGGGAAGCCCCGACCGCAGTTGGCGTATAGATCGCCGCGCTGGCGTACTTCGCCTGGCACGCAATCCGCCCGTCGCTGGTGTAATGGATCGCCGTCAGGCGCAGGCTGACGTTGCCCTCGGGCGTGACCAGCGTCACCACGTCTCCCGGTTCGATCTGGTTGTACGTCGGTGGCAGGGTGACGGAAACGTCGTAACGCTCCAGCCAGTACATGTAAAGCAGCACCTCCGCCTTGCCAGCCGCCTCGGTCGCCGTCAATACGATCGGCAGATCAAGCACCAGGGCGTTGATCGCCGCCGTGTTGAGCCGCTCGGCGTACTGCGTGCCGGCGTTGTGCTCACGGTCGTAATCCAGATGCTGCACCGTCACCCGTCGCGGCAGCTGCGAATCCATCTCCCGACTGGTCGTGATCTGCACCCCCGGCGCGTCTCCTTCGCCCCGCGCGTCGAGGTCCGCCGCGGGAATTGTCACCACCGACGCCCCGCCGCGCACCACAAACCGAATCTTGTAGCCGTGCGGCACGACATCGAACGGCCAGGCCGCCTGCAGCGGTTCGAGCGCCGCCCGGATCGCCCCGATGCTGCCGACGCGGTAACCGCGCACCGACTGAGTCAGCGCCGTCACGTCGATGTCACCGCTGGTGAGCAAGCCCGATTGAAGGCATTCGGCGGCGACGATTGCACTCAGCACGGAATTTTGCGGGGTTATGCCGAACGTCTCTGGCGTGATTAAAAAGGACTGACCGACGCCGTGACTGAACGACCCCCAAGCCGACCCGTTCCAGCCTTTCTGGAACGAGTCCGGCCGGTGGGTCGGCAGGCCGACAGAGCCGCTCTTCAATTCCCACGAAACGCCGTCGGTGCTTGTTACCCACCAATAGGTATTTGCGTACTGTCCGGCGTTAAAGGCGATCAGCGTCGTGCCGTTCCACGTCGGGTTCCGCCAGCTCGTGAATCCCGTGCCGGTCGGCAAGGTGACCCAGGCGCTCCA
>Ga0209573_1002384_pt1 | contig 24167 bp, 18 predicted proteins | sample TNRBio252014_DNA_FD_185870 | JGI IMG/M metagenome (GOLD analysis project Ga0209573, IMG submission 185870) | Wastewater treatment Type I Accumulibacter community from EBPR Bioreactor in Madison, WI, USA - TNR Reactor_6/25/2014_ DNA (SPAdes)... | ecosystem: Engineered > Bioreactor > EBPR >... | reverse complement strand
GGGATTATTCCGAACAGACTGCAGTTGTCATTGACGCAGAAGTCCGCAAGGTCGTTGATGATGCTTACAGCACAGCCCGCTCGATTATCACGGCCGGCAGAGACAAGCTTGACCGCCTGTCCAAGAGGCTTCTCGAAATTGAAGTCCTTGATGAAGATGAAATCCGCGAACTGGCGGGGCTTGGTCCTAAACCGGTTTCTGATGAACCCGCAAAGCCTCTTGATTCCGCAGGAGCCTGATCCTCAGGCGGATACCTGGGTTGTTCGTTCCGGGAGTCTTTCTTTGCGAAACACGCTGGTCATGGGGGTTTTGAATCTTACTCCGGACTCCTTTTCAGACGGCGGTCTTTTCCTGAAAAAAGAGGATGCTGTTTCCCGGGCGCGCGAAATGATTTCTGAAGGCGCGGATATTCTCGATCTGGGCGCCGAGTCAACCCGCCCTGGCGCGGCTCCTGTTGATGCCGGCGAGGAACTGGCAAGACTGCTTCCTGTTTTACGCGCGATAAAAAAAGAGTTTGCTGTTCCTGTATCCGTGGATACGACCAAGGCCGAAGTCGCGCAGGCCTGTCTTGTGGAAGGAGCCGACATCATCAATGATGTCAGCGGATTGAAGGAATCGGGTAAGGCCATGGTCAGGGCGGTGCGCAAAGCGGTTGCCGGACTTATTCTGATGCACCGGCGGGGCAATCCCGAAACGATGCAGTCTCTGGCGCAGTACCGCGATGTTGTCAGTGAAACCGCTGCTGAGCTGCGGGAAAGTTTTGAATTTGCGAGGCAGGAAGGCATTCAGCCTTCACAGATTGCTGTGGATCCCGGATTGGGGTTCGCGAAAACAGCCGAGCAAAACCTCGAGCTTTTAGCCGGAATCGGTGCTTTTCACGCTTTTGGAAGGCCGATTGTCCTTGGGCCTTCCCGGAAATCGTTCATTGGTAAAGTGACAGATCGGGAAGCTTCGCAGCGTGAATTTGGTACAGCGGCGGTTGCTGCCCATGCCGTGATGAATCATGTTCAAATTCTTCGGGTTCACTCCGTGGGTCCGATCAAAGACGTAATCAAGATGATCAAAGCCATTCAAGGAGCGTGTCATGTCAGGTCATAATAAGTGGGCGAGTATCAAACACAAAAAAGCGATCGCGGACTCCAAGCGAGGCAAGCTTTTTACAAAAATCATCAAGGAAATAACCGTCGCTGCCAAGACCGGCGGCGGTGACCCGGCGACCAATCCGCGCTTGAGGACGGCCATTCTCGCCGCAAAGGGCGGAAACATGCCGGCGGACAACATTGAGCGCGCGGTCAAAAAAGGTACGGGTGAGCTGGAAGGTGTTACTTATGAAGAGGTGATGTATGAAGGTTATGGTCCGGGCGGGGTCGCGATGCTTGTTCAGTGTCTGACAGATAACAAAAACCGCGCGGCCGCAGAAATCCGCAGCATTTTTACAAAAGGCAATGGCTCCATGGCCGGCGCGGGTTCCGTCGCGTGGATCTTTGAGAAAAAGGGACTTATTCTAGTTTCAAAGAGCGCCGCGACTGAGGACCAGCTGCTTGAGCTTGTGATTGGCGCCGGAGCTGAAGATATGACCACTGAAGGCGAGAGCTTTCAGGTGACAACCGGCCTGCAGGATTATGAGAACGTTCGGACGGCCGTTGAAAAAGCGGGTATTGCGATGGAGTCCTCGCAGATCACGATGATTCCCAAGAATCAGACTGCCGTGGACGCTGACGGCGCGCGCGCCGTGCTCAGCCTCGTAGATTCACTGGAAGACAACGACGACGTCCAGAATGTCTACATGAATGCGGATATTCCCGAGGAAGTGATGAAGGAAATAGGCTGATGAAAATTCTCGGCGTGGATCCGGGAACCTGGCATACGGGGATCGGTGTCATTGAAGCCGAAGGCAGCAAATACCATCTCCTTCATTTTGAAGTTATCCATCTGCCGAAAAACCAGCCGCTTGCCGCAAGATTAAAACTCATTTATGACGGTATTACCGAAATCCTGCGAATTTATCAGCCCTCCGTCCTGGCTCTTGAAAACATTTTCTTTGGACGTGATTTGAGGGCGATGGTGAAGATCGGCGAGGCGCGTGCCTGCGCGATGCTCGCGGCTGCTCAGCAGGGTGTTGAAGTTTTGGAATATCCGCCCGCGAGGGTGAAGCAGGCTGTTTCCGGTAATGGGCGGGCCACCAAGGAACAGATTCAGTTTATGATCCAGAAGCTTCTTGGGTTGAAGTCTCCGCCGCCCGTGGATGGATCCGATGCTCTCGCTCTTGCGATTTGTCATCTTCATACGCGGTCAGTCTCCCGTACCCGAAAAGAAATGAGCGAAATACCAGTACGCAGCGTCAGGAATAAAAAGTTTCAAGACCTGCTTAAAGCCGCCGGCCACTAGAAAGGTCACAGGGTATGTACCATTATCTTCAAGGCAAGCTTGTTGAAAAAAGCCCGATGCTTGCTGTTCTCGATGTGAACGGTGTCGGCTACGATGTTCACATCCCTCTTTCGACTTACTCAGGGCTCCCTTCGCTGGGCTCTGAGGTCAAATTGCTTACGCACTTCATTGTCCGCGAGGACGCGCAGCTTCTTCACGGTTTTTTGACTGAGGATGAACGCGAACTTTTCCGGCTTCTGATCTCTGTTTCAGGGATCGGTCCGAGAGTCGCGACGACAGCCCTCTCGGGTCTGCCGATTCAGGATCTCAAAGAAGCGATAGCGACCGGAGCGATTCCCGTGCTTACAGCCATTTCCGGCATCGGAAAAAAGACAGCGGAAAGACTTATCGTGGAACTTAAGGAAAAGATGGTTCTGGAACAAAGAACCCTTAAAAGTCCGCCGGTTTCTGCCGCTGGACGAATTGTTGAAGATTCTCTTCAGGCGCTGGTGTCGCTGGGCTACCGTAAGCCGGATGCGAAGGCCGCGGTTGAGAAGGCTGTAAAGGACAAGGAAGGCCAGTCCCTTAGTGTTGAGGAGTTGATCCGCGCTTCACTGAAGTACGTTTAAGGAGTGCGGATGAAAAGAATCAAGACCCCCGCGGACGCGGGAATTTCTTTCGTTTAAGGATGGATTTGCATGATGAAAAAGAAAGCGAAAACCAATAAAGCTGCTGAAGGCCGGAGACATCCGCGTCTTCAAGCGACGTTTCTTGCGAAGTACTTTTTGCTCGATGGAACTCCTGGTGAGAATGTCGCGAGAACGGCCAACACAAAAGACCTGAGTCCGTCGGGAGTGCGTTTTGTGACCGGCGAAAAAGTGCCCCAGGGAGCTCTTCTTCGGATTCAGATTTTGATCCCCGTTCTTGGGGAATCCCCGATTAGTGTTTTTGCTAGGACGTTGCGCGTTGAAAATGAAACTTCGGACGTTTATACCGTCTCCGCGGATTTTCTTGAGATTCGAGACGAAGATCAGAAGCGGCTGACAGAATTTCTTGAGAGCCGCCTCAGGACCCGTGAAGCGGAACATTTGTTTTCTACAGGGCACGTCTTTACACGCGCGGTTTCTTCGGAGAATGGAAATGAGTGATGACAGGCTTTTAGCCCAGGCGCTTCGTCCGGAGGACTCGGAAGCCGATGCTAAACTGAGGCCATCGACCTTTCAGGCCTTTATCGGGCAGAAGAAGCTGAAGGACAATCTGGGTATTTTCGTTCAGGCCGCGAAACAGCGCAAAGAGCCTCTGGATCACCTTCTTCTTTTTGGACCTCCGGGGCTGGGCAAAACAACCCTCGCCCATATCGTGGCCAAGCAGATGGGAGCCAATCTTCATACCACTTCGGGTCCCGTACTTGAAAGACCGGGTGATTTAGCCGGTGTTCTGACGAATCTGGAAGAAGGTGATGTTCTTTTTATTGATGAAATTCACCGTGTTTCCCATGTTGTAGAGGAGTATCTCTATCCCGCAATGGAAGATTACTGTATCGATATCATGATCGATAAAGGCCCCAATGCCCGCTCCGTCAAAATTAATATTCCGCCCTTTACTTTGATCGGCGCGACAACCCGCAGCGGACTTCTGACGGCGCCCATGCGCGCGCGCTTCGGAATTGTGGAGCGTCTGAATTATTACGAAGTTGAAGACCTTTCGGAGATTGTTCAGCGTTCAAGCCAGATTCTGAACATTGAAGTTGACGGTTCTGGAGCTCACGAAATTGCCCGGCGTTCCCGGGGCACTCCCAGGATTACCAACCGCCTTCTTCGGCGTGTCCGGGATTATTCCCAGGTAAAAGCGGACGGACGCATTACGGCCGATGTGGCGGATCAGGCGCTCCGCATGCTGGAAGTCGACCGCGAAGGTCTTGATACGATGGATAAAAGGATTCTTGAATACATTCTTCACGATTGCGGCGGCGGGCCTGTGGGTATTAACAGCCTTGCCGTGGGTGTGGGCGAATCCGGCGAAACGCTTGAAGAAATCTACGAGCCGTATTTAATTCAGCGGGGCTTTCTCAAGAGAACGTCCGCAGGCCGGGTGTTGACGCCCAGGTCCTACGAACACTTTGGTTTAAAGCCGCCGGCGAAACAGGGTGACTTTCTTTAAAAAAGCAAGCGGTCGAAGCGAAGGTTGTCCGGCTTTGTCAGCGTGTGTTATAGTAAAACCGCTTGAGCCGAAAACTGGAAGTGCGTATGAATGATCTCGCGAAGACTTTGATTTTTTTCGGTTTTATTCTTGTGGGTTCAGGTCTGGTTCTTGCGCTATTCGGGAAAGTGCCTGGATTGGGGAAGCTTCCCGGAGATCTTTATTTCAAGAAGGGAAACTTTGTTTTTTATTTCCCGGTGGTAACCTGCCTTTTAGCCAGTGTGATTTTAACTCTCGTTTTTTCACTGTTCGGGAGAAAGTAAATGGTTGATTCCGTCCTTGTTTTCTGGCGTCCTCTCCTCGAAATCCTTTTTATCTGGGCCCTCATCTACAGCGTGATCCGTTTTTTCCAGGGAACGCGCGCGATTCAGGTTGTTCTGGGCCTGTTAATCCTTGCGGTCGTTTTCAACCTTGCAAAGTGGCTCGGGCTTCACACCATTAACTGGGTTTTGACGAAACTCTTCGCTGTCGGTGTCCTGGCCCTTCTTATCATTTTCCAGCCGGAGCTTCGCCGTGCCCTTGCGCGTATCGGGCAGAATACTTTCCGCGGGGCCTTTCTTAAAAAGGGCGGAACCGTGGATGAAGTTGTTCAGGCCAGCGAATTGTTTTCACGCAAGCGCATCGGAGCTCTTCTCGCGATTGAGCGCGACATTGGGCTCAAGAACTACATCGAAAGCGGTATAGGTCTTGACGCGAAAATCAGCGCTGAGCTTTTGATCACGCTTTTCACGCCGAATACGCCGACCCATGATGGCGGGGTGATCATCGAAGGTAACCGTATCGCGTCCTGCGGCTCTCTTTTTCCGCTGAGTCAGAACCCCGACATCTCCCGTTCTCTTGGAACCCGCCACCGCGCGGCGATCGGTCTGACGGAAGAAAGCGACGCTGTTTGTGTCATAGTTTCTGAAGAAACGGGCGCCATTTCTGTTTCCGTACACGGCAAGCTTACTCGGGATCTCGATCCCGAAGGCCTGAAACGTGTGCTCTTGAGTCTGTTTCGGCATGAAGAAACACCCCCCACTACGCCCATCGGAGATTTCATCAAGAAGAACTGGAACCTTTTTAATCCGAGGCATGAATCATGAAGTCCTGGTTCGCCCGCGATACGGGCCTCAAAATTATTTCTTTGATTCTGGCCATTGGTCTTTGGTATTACGCCGTCGGGGAAGAAGGTATTGAAATTACCCGGACGGTTCCCTTGAAGCTTAAGATCCATAACCAGCAGATGAGCGTTCTCAGCACGTCCGCTGAAACCATTCAAGTGACGCTGATGGCTCCGAGGAGCATGCTCTCAAAGATCGCTTCTGAAGAGATTACCGCGTCTCATGAGATCGGCGCTGAGGTTAAAACCGCAGGAGAGTATTCCTTCCGTCTGGAACCCCGTGAAGTCAATCTTCCGACGCCGTATATCCGCGTTGTCAAAATGGTTCCTGAAGTTGTTCAGGTGACACTCGATGAGCTCATTACTCAAAAGCTTGAAATTAAACCCCAGTTCTCGGGGGAGCCCGCTTTCGGTTACAAAATTCAGGAAGCCGAACTTGAGCTTAACCCCAACGCGATTTTGATTCAGGGCCCTAAGGCGCAGCTTGAAAAATTCGATGTGGTTAAAACCAAGCCGATTGATCTCGTCGGCCGCATACGCTCCTTTCGCCGGAACGTTGAACTTGAACTGCCTTCCAATGTTAAAACGATGAGCGAAGCGCTTATTGATGTGTTTGTGCCGATCAAGGAGGAGTTTGATGAAAAACTTTTCGAAGCGGTGCCCGTCCGGATTCTTAAATCGCCCGCCGAAGACCGCTCGATCGAGCTCGTACCAGCCGGGGTGACGTTTACGCTGAAGGGTTCAGCGCGGAAACTTGAGAAGCTGGACCCTCAGAAGATGATGGCTTTTGTCGATGTTTCCAGCCTTGAAACCGGCTCGCATGAAATTCCCGTCGAGCTGGTTCTTCCCGAGGAAGTCAGCCTTAAAGAAGGCGCGGATCTCAAAGTCAAGGTTACGTTGGCTAAAGCCAAGGGGTGAGGGCTGCGTGAAAAGAAAATCATCAAAGACGCACCGCAGAATCTTCCTTGGAGTCAACATTGATCATGTCGCAACGGTTCGTCAGGCCCGGCGGGGTTTTTATCCTGATCCCGCGGCGGCTGCCCGGGAAGCTGTGCTGGGCGGGGCTGACCAGATCACACTTCATCTCAGGGAAGACCGCCGGCACATTCAGGATCATGATCTTGTTTTGGTTCGTGAAAGTGTCCGCGTTCCCATCAATCTTGAAATGGCGCTTCACCCGGCTGTTGTGAAGATTGCCCTTGCCTACAGTCCTGAAAAAGCCTGCCTCGTGCCTGAAAGACGTGAGGAACTGACCACGGAAGGCGGGCTGGATGCTGCGGCGAATGAAGCCCGCTTGAAACCTGTGATTCGTAAACTCCAGCAGAAGAAAATCAGCGTCAGCCTTTTTATTGCCGCGGAAGCAAAACAGATTCGAACAGCCGCCCGCCTGGGCGTTGATGCTGTTGAACTGCATACCGGGACTTATGCTGAGGCTTCGGGAAGAAAGCAGAAGCAGGAGCTGAGCAAGATTAAAAATGGCGCGCGGCTCGCCAGGAGTCTCGGGTTGATTGTTCATGCCGGGCATGGGCTGGATTACCAGAACGTCGCGGCTATTTGCGGAATTCCCGAAATTGATGAAGTTAATATCGGGCATTCGATTGTCGCAAGGGCGATGCTGACGGGAATGAAGGCCGCTGTTCTGGAGATGAAAAAGAAAATTCTGTCTGTGTGAAAATGTCTCGCGGACTCGGGGTTGTAAAATCGATTGAGCTCTCAGTTCTTGATCCCCTGAAACATCGTTCGCGTTTATCGCACAAGGGTGATTTTGGCAGGGTGTTCATTGTCGCGGGTTCCCGCGGATACGCGGGTGCCGCTCATCTTGCAGGGTTGGGAGCGCTTCGTTCCGGAGCTGGTTTAGTAACGCTTGGAGTGCCCGAAAAAATTTATCCTGTGCTGGCCCGGCGTGAAATGGAAGTGATGGTACGGCCCTTTCCTTCCGCTGCGGACGGAGCCTTTTCATCGAAAGCGCTTCGCCCGGTTTTGGCCTTCGCGGCAAAGCAGGATGTGGTCGCCGCAGGACCGGGATTATCTCAGAGCCCCGGAACCCGGCGTCTTGTGCTTGGGTTGGCCGCATCCTGGCACAAAGCTCTTGTGCTCGATGCGGATGGTTTAAATGTTCTTGAAGGAAAACCGGAAGTTTTGAGAAAACGGTCTTTCCCCGCAGTGCTGACCCCTCACACCGGAGAGTTTGTCCGCCTGTTCGGAGGGCCAAAACCGGTCAGCCGGGACGAAAGGATTGCGAGAGCGGTTCAGGCGGCTCGTTTGTCGGGCTCGATTGTTCTTTTAAAGGGCGCTGGAACGGTTGTCGCGGCCCCGGACGGCAGAGTCTTTTTCAATACAACCGGAAATCCCGGCATGGCCACAGGCGGCACAGGGGATGTACTCACGGGAATTATTGCCGCTTTTTTAGGGCAAAGCATGCCTCCTTTTGACGCGGCCCGGCTCGGTGCGTATGTCCATGGACTGGCAGGCGACCTTGCGGCGCGGAAACTCGGAGAAATCAGCCTTATTGCGGGTGACGTGGCTGCTTTTCTGCCGGAAGCTTTTCAGAAAATGTTGGGTCGCACCAGCACCAAGAACAGGATCAAAAAAAATGGACGTTGAAAAAAACTGGGAGAAAGCGCTGAAACGGACAGAAATTATCCGTTCAAGGATTCAGCCGCTTGAGACTTTTGAATCCACGAAGATCCCTTATATTCTGTTGTCGGAAGCGCAGACCAGCATTAAAGGTGTCTTTGTCCGCAAGGGCCATGTCTGCGTTGAAAAACCATCGCTTGTTCTCCCCTCGAATTATCCTCAGCTGCAGGGCTTTGAATTTAACGAGGACATGCGGGGCGAAACAAACCGTTTTATGGACTTTCTGCTCATTCGAGGAGTTCGGTTTCCCTCGATGCGTTTTAATCATCTGACCGAAGGACTCTCTGTTTATGACGGCAGTCTGCAGGCCGCGATTGATGATTATCTCGGCCAGCTTCAGTGCTCGGAAAATACCGCGGCGGGACTGATTGCGGGGCCGGAAGACTGCTGGCAGTTCTCGGTGCTGATTTTTGCCGGCTCGCAGATGATGCGTTCCGCTGATGGAGATATACACCGCTTGATGGAAGACTTTCGGCGTAAGAAAAACAAAGATCTCTAACATTCCGCTGTGAGGAGCTCATTTTGACAGAAGGACAAAGCCGTTCCAGCTTGACCCGCAATGCGAGGAAGATTGTTTCTTTCCTTGAGCAAAGAAAGGAAACCCTTTCACCGCTGCTCATTCTGACGCATGACTATCCTGATCCCGACGCTCTGGCGAGTGCTGTGGCGCTTCAGCACCTTGCGGAACAGGGGTTCGGCATCCAATCGCGTGTCGTTTACGGAGGCATCATCGGACGCACGGAAAACAGAGCAATGGTGCAGATTTTGAAACTTCCGGTTCACAAGCTCAGGCCTTCGGATTTAAAACGCTACGCGAATACGGTGCTTGTTGATACCCAGCCGGAATTTGAAAATAATTCCTTTCCCAAGAACCGTAAAGCAACTATTGTGATCGATCAGCATCCGCCGCTGAAGCGGCCTATGGCGGATCTTATCATTGTCGACGAGGAATGCGGGGCCACCTGCGCGATTCTTGCCCGAGCACTGCTTTTGCTGGGGAAAGGAATCCCTACCAGGGTTGCCACGGCTCTCGCTTATGGAATCCTTTCTGACACTCTGAACCTCTACAGGGCTCCGCACGAACACGTGGTTGATACCTATCTGGATATTCTTCCTTTTTGTGATATGCGCGCGCTGGCGAGGATTCAAAATCCGAAGCGATCGAGACGGTTTTTCGCGACATTGGCCAAAGGAATTCAGAACGCGATGGTGATGAGGGGGCTTCTTGTCAGTCATCTGGGACCGATTGAAAACCCGGATCTTACCGCGCAGGTTGCGGATTTTCTTCTGACTTACCAAGGCGCAAACTATTCGTTCTGCACCGGACGCTTCAACGGACGGCTTCAGGTTTCGCTGCGTGCCGCGAGGCCGGCCATGGAAACCGGATCCGTGCTCCGCGATATTTTTGCCAACCGGGGCGAGGCAGGCGGCCACGGAGGAATCGCCGGAGGCAGTTTCGATGTGGGCGCGGGTGATCAGGACAAAATCTGGGATGAAATGGAAAAGCTTTTGACCGAAAGTCTTGCCCGAAGGCTGCGCATTCCCAAACGCGCGGAGTTCTCTTACCCTTTTAGACCGAAGGATTAGAAACCTATGACACAAACTTCTGTTTCGAAAAATTTAGGCGGTCTGTACGAACCGTTCCTGGCCTCTGCCTGCGGCGAACAATGGGGGCAGCTTGGAGTCCGGCGACGCGCGGGCGTTAATGTGCCGCTGTTTTCTCTTTATTCTAAAAAAAGCACGGGTGTCGGAGAAATTCCTGATTTCAAATTGCTGATTGATTGGTGTGTAAAAACGGGGCTTTCAATTATTCAGCTTTTGCCTATGAATGATGTGGGTTTTGATTTCCGCCCCTATGACGCGCAAAGCACGTTTGCGTTTGAACCGATGTTTCTTCGCCCTGAGGATTTTCGGGGTGTTGACGTGGAAGCTTTTAGAAACGAAATCAGTGAGCTCCGGACAAAGTTCCCCTCTGGACGCGAGCGGGTCGATTACGGCATCAAAGCCGCCAAGCTGCAGCTGTTTTCAAAAATGTTCGACGCCTGCGGCGGCCAATTCCCTGAGGATTTCAAAGTCTTCCAGCGAGAACAGTCGTTCTGGCTTCGCCCCTATACGATTTTCAAAGTGCTCAAAGAAAAATTTCCTCATACGGGATGGGAGGGCTGGGACGCTTCTTTCCGAACAAAGGATGAAAATACTTTGAGAAAACTCGAGGAAGAGTCTTCCGGCAGACTTTTGTTTCATGCCTGGCTGCAGTGGCAGCTTGCGGAACAGTTTCAGGAAGTTAAATTATACGCGCAGGCGAAGGAAGTTGCCTTGATGGGGGATCTGCCTTTTCTGGTTTCTCGTGACAGCGCGGATGTGTGGTGGCACCAGAACTATTTCAAACTCGACCGTGTTTCAGGCGCTCCGCCTGACGCGTATATCGCTGAGGGCCAGCGGTGGGGAATGCCGCCTTATCAGTGGGAAAATATCAGCGCCCGCGGTTATGATTATGTCCGCGAGAAGGTGAAGTACGCGGCGCGCTTTTTTGATATGTTCCGCATCGACCATGTCGTGGGTCTCTTCAGGCTATGGACCATCGCCGAAAAGGAGCCTTTTGAGAGCGCAGGTCTTGCAGGTCAGTTTGATCCGGCGGATGAGAGTCTTTGGGAGGAGCATGGGCGAAAAATTCTTTCCGAGATGATGGGGCCGACCCGAATGCTTCCCTGCGCTGAAGATCTCGGTGTCGTGCCTCCGTGCGCGACTAAAGTCCTTGGTGAGTTCGCGATTCCCGGTATGGACGTACAGCGATGGAATCGCTTCTGGGAAAGCGGCGGAGCGTTCAAAAAACCGGAAGATTACAGACCCTGCTCCTGCGCGGTGATTTCCACACACGACATGCCTGTTTTTACGGCCTGGTGGAAGCACGAGGTTGGAACGGTTGATGAATGGATTTTCCGCAAGGCCTGTGAAAATGCCGGGATTGATTTTGCGGCGCTTCGTGAAAGACTTTTTGGAGAAGCCCTCTACGGGCGGCTGCGGTGGAGTCCCGCCATCAGGAACACCGATGATCTTGTCCGTGCCATCGGCCGTGAAGCCGGGCAAATTCAGGGAATCCTGTCCTTGTCGCGTGATTCTTTTGTGGAGAAAAGAAAATTTCTGGATTATCTTGGGTTCAGTGAGGGTGCCGAAGATCCTCCGCTTCAGGAAATTGTGAAGAGGGCTCTGGAAAAAGCTTCCGAAAGTTATTCGGTTTTCAGCGTCCAGCTTATCCATGATTATCTGAGCCTCGGCGGCTATTTTTTTGAAGACTCATGGAACGCCCGGGTCAATTTCCCGGGCAGCGTGGGTCCTCAAAACTGGAGTGTTGTTCTTCCGGTTTCGCTGGAGAAACTCAATCGTCTTGAGATTAACCAGGAGTTAAAGAAGATTCATCAGCGTACAGGCCGCTCGTAGCAGGCTTGCGCGCTTAAAGTACAGACAGAGGATGCCATGCCCCCCCTTCAAATGAATGGATCCCTTCTTGTTGTGGACTGCGATGGTGAAGCAGTCAGGGAGCTGCGCCGTATGGCGGGTTTTCCCGGTGTGGTTCTTTCTCACGCGTCGAGCTGGATTGAGGCCTGCGAAGAGTTATCACGCCACCGTTACGACGCTGTTTTTCTTGATTTTTCTGTTCTCGAAGAAAGCGCTGAGGACTGCTTTCATAAAATAGAAAGCGCGGCGGCGGGCGTTCCCGTTGTTTTAATGGAAAAAGAGACGGGGCCTGATTTCGAGAGTGTCGATGGCGATCATGTTTTTGGTTTCCTTATCAAGCCGCTGAAGGCTTCCGCAGTCCGTTCTCTTGTTCGCCAGGTTTTCCGTTTGCGCTCCATGGGCGAGGAAATCAGAGGGCTTGAAAACTGGATTTCCGGGCACGCCCTCAAGGATCCTCTGACCGGTCTTTACAATGGCCGTTATCTTGAAGAACGGATTCGCTCTGAGTTCAAGCGTTCCGTTCGCTATAGTGTGCCGTTATCCGCGGTGGGAATTGCTTTTCAGAATTTTCAGTCGGCCGCCGAAGCTGCGGCTAAAGAAGGTCGTAATCTGCAGCGTGAAGCCGCGTCCTATATTCTGAAGTTTGCCCGCGCGTGTGATGTTATAACCGACGCGGGTGTCTGTCAGTTTGTGATTGTTCTTCCGGACACGCCCAAGAAAGGAGCTCTGGTGTTTGCTCACCGGCTTTTGGAATCTCTCCAGCGGGATTTTTTACCGGACGGAGAAAATTCGCAGATCTATGCCAGCCTTGGGGTCGCTTCCTATCCTCAGGATGGTGTTAAAGGAGAACAGAACCTTCTTGATCTGATGCGCCGCGCGGTTCTGCGCGCCAGAAAGCACGAGCGCAGTATGGTTTATAGTTTTCCCGGACTGGATATTGCCGGTGTGACAAAAAGAACGCCATGATTTAATATGCCATTTTAAATAGATGGGAGAGAAGTATGAATAAGAAGTTTGTTTTCACCGGCGTTATTTTAATGTCTGTTCTGATCTCGGGCGTGCTTCTCGCGAAGAAAAATTCTGTTCCGGAAAGCACCTTGCCCGCGGAAAGTCTCGGTCCGAAGGTCCGGGGTTCCGCCAAAGCGCCTGTAGAAATTATTGAATACAGTGATTTCCAATGTCCCGCCTGCCAGCGGGCGCAGAAGACACTCCATGATATTGAAGCCCGCTATCCGGGGCAGATCCGGCTTGTTTACAGACATTTTCCTTTGTCCGGCCATCAATGGTCCGGGCTTGCTCATCAAGCGGCTGAGTGCGCGGCTCGCCAGAACCGATTTTGGGATTTTCAGGACAGGCTTTTTAAAGACCAGCTTTTATGGTCAACACCGCAAAGCCCAGCGGATGCCTTTATCCGCTATGCTCAGGAACTTGGACTTGATCTGGACGTGTTTGGTGTTTGTCTCGCGGATGAAAATGTGAAAAAGCAGGTTCAAGATGAAAAGCAGTCGGGGCTTGCCAGTAAGGTTAACTCAACGCCGACCTTCTTTATTAACGGAGAGCGCGTTGTCGGGCATGTCGAGCTTGGCATTAAAGGCGACGCTCAGATTAGAAAAATTTTAAATCTGGAACCTGCACCTGTCACAGAAACTGCTGCGAAACCGGCATGAAGCTGATACCCCAAAAAGCATTTAAGATTTTTTTTGAAACCGCTGCCCGGATTATTTTGGGCAGTGTGTTCGCCGTCTCAGGTATGATCAAGCTTCTTGAACCTGCGGCAAATTTCAGAGCGACTCTTTATCAGTACGAAGTTATTCCAGCTGTGCTGGTTCCCGCGCTTGCCGCTGTCCTTCCGTGGATGGAGTGGATTCTGGGTGTTTTTATTCTCGTGGGCTACGCCTTGAGACCGAGCTCATTTGTTCTTGGATCCTTTTCATTTTCTCTTGCGGCCGTTATTGCCTTGAGCGGGAAACTGGGTCTTGATCCCTCCCATACATGCGGCTGTTTTGGTGAAGGAGGTCCTCAATTGAGTTATCGGCAAATCTTTTCTCTCGATATCGTGAATGGATTTTTTGGGTTTTTCTTGTGGAAATTCGCCTCATCCCGCCTTGCTCTTGATCGCTGGCTCAAACCTGCCTCGAAGTAGTCTCTTTTTTTCTTACCTGAAAAAAGCAGTTTTATCACTCTCTTTTTGCCTTCCCGGAAGATTCTTTTCATAAAAGAATGTTTTGATTGAATCATGCTAACTTTCTTGTTCGGAACAGGTTAGAAACACCCAATAGCCCTAAAACTACCATCTTTTATATAGTCTTTAAAAAGTGTTGAAAAGGCTGTGGTCATCTGGTAATGTTTTCATATGACTTGAGAAATCTATGAATTTGCGTGGTAAGTTTTAATCAAGTTGACCTTGCTTATAGCAATAAAATCCAAATCAAGAGGACATTCCATGAACAGACTCTTTTCCGCACGGTGGCTGAACTTCTTCCTGTGTTTCACGATGGTGACAACCCAGATTCTTCCGTCTGGGTATTCACAGGATGCCAGTCAGAACTTTGCGGAAAGTCCTGATGGGCGGAGTGTGCCTGTTGTCAGTCTTGAGGACCTTCAGGAAAATGAACAGGCGAAGGCGGAAGCTGCTCAGGCGGAAAAAGCCGCGATGGAAGCCAACAGCTACCTTATGAGCATCAAAGAATCTCCCATCAGCAAAGCCGATGAAGTTGCTGCAGCTGAACCAAGCATGATGGAATCGTCTTCGAGACCGGCCAAAGAAGCGAAGCTTCACAGTAAAGCGGAAGTCGAAGAAATGGCCGCGATGATTGTGCGCTCCTACCTGGGAAATAAGTCCGTACAGTTTGAGTATGAATGGAATCATCCTTTCATGTACGCCTCGGAACAGGTGGTTGACCAGGACAATCCGACTTTGTTTACTCCGCAGCAGGGCAGCCTGACGCTGTCACGCAAATTAGGAGACGAAGTTATTGAAATCTACACGCTGACAATTGGGGATCAGGGACTTTTGTTCTCGAGCGCTGAAGTCAAAAGCGGCGACAAGATTTTAAGCACCATCAGCTGGGGCTATGACAGCAACGGTGTGAAGACTTCAGAATCGAAAAACGAAAATCTTTATGACGCCGACGGTAATCAGATTGAAAGCCGCAGCTCCTGGAAAAACATGACTGCTGACGGCACTGTTACGAACGAATCCACGACTGAAACTTATTCAAAGTATGACGGCAAGAACCTCGTTGCGCAGACGACTAAAAGCAGCAACCGTTACGACAACAATGGAACCCCGCAGACAAGTGAATCCTCCACGGTTCTCGAGCGCAAATACGCGGGTGAGGTTGTCATTTACGAGTTGATCACTTCGCGGGGAAGCCAGAACGGCGCGGAGACGTCGGGCAGCACAAGCCTGAAGAAGGTTGAACTGGATGCGGCGGGACACATTGTTTATTCCATCACGGAGTCCGATTCCTGGTCTTCTTATAATGGTACGAAATCAGAGTATCATTACTCCACCATTGAGAAATCGGCTTACAACGAAAACGGTGATCTGATCGAGAAAGTAACCCGCTCGGAGAATAAATCGACCGGCTACAGCTCTGTTTCCGAAACGCACCTTATCCACACTTACGAAGGCGGTTTTCTTGTTCGGGAAGCCGAGAAAAATTCCAGCACCTCCAACGGAAATCAAAACATCAGCTGGTCAGGGGTCGCCCATTACAAGCGCGATGCCGCAGGGCGTCCTGTTTTTAAAGAAACCACTTCCTACCGGGATGGTGTTGAGTATTCCCGCTCGGCAATAGAGCGCACCTACCTGGATGAAAAAAGCGAGAAACTCACAAGTGAAATCACGAAAAATTTCTATCTTCAGGGCGACAGCCTCAAGCTCAACTATCTGCAAAGCTTGAAACTTGAATACAGCAAGGAAGGCGTTCTTTTAAAAACGCATCATCAGCGGGATAGTTTTTACGGCGAGAACAACACGCTCTCTTACCGCAATACCGTTGAAACGGTTTACAACACCGACGGCAAGCCTGTGTCGGTCATTTCCAAGAGCTACTATCAGAACGGAAACGATCTTGTTCTCCAATCCTGGTCTGAGCTGAAGTACCGCTACTCAGAGAAAGCTGCTGACGGTAAAACGCATGTGACTTATTCCAGCCGCACGGAAATGAACGCGGATGGCTCTGTGATTTACAAAGAGATCAAGCGCTATGACCCTCGTTTCTCAACGGAAAATCCTACGGTCAGTGAACCGCGTGTTATGTATGACATCGCCATGCCTGCTTACTCTTACTATATGCCTGTTTCCCTGGGGTGGGGCGGAGGTCTTGAGAAAGGGCTTCTTTCCAGCGATACGCAGTATTTTTCAACCGATGAATACGGCGATACCTATTTGACTTCCACCGCCGGCGACAGGTATTGGCTGGATGGCGAGGGGAAAGCTTACAAGCAGCGCAACTATACGAAAAGGTTTAATCAGGAAGGTGACAAAACATCCCAGATTGTTCAGGAGTATGACTTGATCGGGCAGCCGTACAACTACGGTTGCTGCTATGCCATGGGCAACGGGGATATGCTCCGAAGCGGTGAGGGAGTTCCGCAGATGGAAGTCCACGCTGTCTCTACGGCGGGCCTCGCGGACGCCATGTTGTACCGCCCGTATCCTTATTATTACAATTCCGGCCGCCGCCTCACGCTTTACGACGAATTGCGTTATGACGAAAGCGGAGACGTTATCTTTCGTAAAACCCAGCGCAATGAATACGCTGACGGTCTTCTTGTTTCTGCCAAGCTTGTAATAAGAGACGGCGATGTGACGCGCACAATTAAGGAAACCTATGCCTTTGATGCCTTGGGGCGAGCTTCGAAAATTATCCGCCAGGTTTATGGACCTAAAGGACAACTACAGCTTACGGATGAGAGGACTTACGAATACAGCGGATTTGGATACCGCGGTTATGATTATTATTCGGGACGTCCGTACGTCACCTATGGCGGTGCCGCGGCTTCAGACAAAATGATGAGCTCTGCGATCTGGGCGCCCTGGAATGCTGCTTTAGTGAAGAGCGTCCGGGTTTCTTTGACCAATCACGTAACAGGGGAGTCTGTAAAAGCGCTTATTGCTTATACAAACGCAAATCCAGGAAACGCTGCCGAGGGTGAGATACTGCTGATTGATCCTTATTACGGCAGTGTCCCTTATAACGCGGCTGATATTACCGGAACCTACGTGAACAAGGAAGGAATCTCAACGCCCATTCAGGGACGTTTCAAAAGTGACGGCAATGAACATGCTTTACCCACTGAGAAGTTGATGGAACTTTTGATTTCTTACGCGGGAAAAAATACTGATCCCAATGAGAAAGCGATTCAGGAAGCCATTGATCATTTCATGGGGCTTTTTGATTTCAAGGGGCTTTCGAATGAAGCGATCGCGAAAATCCGTGCTTCCATTCAGGTGAAGTCCGCCAAGCAGGATGAGTGGTCAAATGGCTGTGTGGGGTGGAATACCCCAAGCACGATGTGCACGATGGCCTTTGTCCGCGGTCTGAACATTACTCTGGAACTTTTTGGGAATGAGTACGAAATTCACGCGAACCGTCTTGATCCGGCAAAAACTGCTGCGATTGCGGCGATCAACAGCTGGTTGAACCGGGGCATTGATCTTTCACAGATCAAAATTGAATCTTCTGGCTGGAAAGAAAATGAAGGGGATGCGTTCCTGAACGGATCTCTTAAAGGCGGAAACGGTGAAGTTTCAGAGCCGGTATTCGTGGTGATTCTCTCCAACACTGTTACTTTGGAGACTGAAAGATTCGAAGTGGCTTTTCATGGAAACGTCATCATCAGTTCCCGCCGTTTTGATTCGCGGGGCGGACTTATCTATGAAAGATTTTCGGACGGCTGGGAAGCGGATTATGAGTATAACGCCGGCGGCGGCGGGTTTGCGGGCGGCAGTGAAGATCAGTTCAGCAAGCCCATGCTGTGGAGAGGGCTTACCGGCATTTTTCTGAGAGATGGAACTCATTTTGTACACGTAAGCTTTGATGTCCCACAGAACGATGCTTCTAAAACCGCTGGAGCGGTGAAATCCGTGCTGTTGGATCTGATTGCCCGGGGAGAACTTGCTAAAGGGAAGTATCAGATGGATATGCGCTCATTCCAGGAGTCGGATATGGGGTGCACTGCAGGCATTCCCCCCAGCTGCATTTCCAGCATCGCTGCAATTTTCACATTAGGTGGGTTCAAGTTCGAGTACCGAATCAGTGTTATTACCCGTGGAAACCTTGAAGCGAAGTTCTCGGCAGAGCAGATTTCCAAAAGCGGGAACATAGAAGAAGTGCCTTCACCTGTTGTCACAGGAACCTTCCATGTTCCTGATGATTCTCTGATAAGCACCCTTCAGCGGTCTGTTTATACGGTATCAGGCGAAGCTCAGGCGTGGCTGATCGACCGCTTGCCGGAATGGCGGAAAATTCTGGATAAATTAGACGGAATGAAGGTTTCATTTATCCCGGGCGATTCCTTTTCTCTCGAAGGACAGGAAATATTTACTTCGGGAATTCTTATCACGGAAGATGGCCGCGCGTATGTTCTCGCTGACGGCAAAATCAAACAATACAAAGATGCGCAATTTATAACGCTCTCCGAAAGCCACTGCCCCGCAAATCCCATGATGGGCGCTCCATGCTCCGACACGAAAAATTTAATGAAGATGCCTGGTTATGAAATCATTCATCAGCATGAAGAGGTTCTGCTTGACGGCGTTTGGGTCATCCGCCGCACCGTGGCGTTGATCGCTCTTCCTGATGACGGAACGGTTTCCGAGTATAAATCGGATGAACAGCTTCTTTCTGAGCTTCACCCGAATTCAAAAGTGCTTATTTACGAAGAGTTTGACCATGTGGCGACAGCCTGCGCCCCTATCGATGGAGCGGTTTGTTCGAGCGCAAAGAAGGTTTTTTACTCTTATCTGAGAGAAAACGGTGATCGGGTTTACCAGATTGCTTCGATCAATGAGACTCGTGTTTTCGGCGGTGATGATGTCAAGAGGACGGCCCATGTTGTTTCCGAGGCCGACCTGGAAAGAGCGCTTCGTGCCGCAGGATTTCACGCCCTTCAGGATTCCGGTGATATTTTCAGCGGAATTATTAATTACAACAAGATGCACGTTGAAAAGTACGAGGCACTTCCGGGCGACGCGACGGATGATCTGCGTTCGATCCCTTATCATGTCGTTTATTCTGTTTTGGACTGTCCTGACGGCCCTGGTTTGAAATCTTGCGCGACAGAAAATTATGAAGCCCGAGTAGTGAAAAGCCGCATTCAAATCCCTGAAGCGGATGCCTACCTGAAGTATGAGGTTTCATTTTCAAAAGAGACACGTTTGATCGTGAAATACGGGAATGGGCAGGAGGCCTATGTCGACTGGATTAAGGATGAAGAGGGGGCTTTGATCCGGACCGATGTGAAGACCGGCGAAGAGGTCAAATTTGTTGAAGCCCGCGATGTGATGTCCTGCAGTTACCCGAAAAATGGGCCGTCGCTATGTGCTGATTACGCCCTATTGGAAGGGCACGAAGTTATTGGTTACTATAAGAAACCTCTCGCGGATGGCGGTTATGAAGACCGCTTTATCATGGGTTTGCCAGCGGATGCGAGCAATCTTCCGGTAGCGGAAAAGGGATCCCCCGTGGTGACGGGTATTTTCCAGATGCCGGATGATTCAATGATGAGCACTCTTCAGCGTTCGGTGTACACGGTCGAGGGAGAAAAGGAGTCCTGGCTGATTGACCGGCTGGAAGAACTCCGCGACACGCTCGACACGCTGCACGGGCAGAAAGTGTCGTTTATTCCAGGCAAGTCATTTTCTCTTGAAGGCCGTGAGATTTTCACATCAGGAATCATCATTACGGCTGATGGAATCGCTTTCGTGATTGAGGACGGCAAGATCAAGTCCTATAAGGACGCTCAGTTTCTGAAGGTTTCAGAGAGCCGCTGCCCTGCGAACCCTGCGATGGGCGCGCCTTGCTCAATTGAAGAAATGGCTATGAAGATGCCGGGTTACGAACAGATTCACCAGCATCAGGAAGTGTTTGTCAAAGACGGCTGGATTGTGACCCGCACGATCGTTCTCATTGGAATACCGTTCGAATTCAAACCGAATTTTATTCCTGTGGAAAAGATGGATTCCGCGGAAGCGGATCGAATCCGTAAAGCTGTCGGAGAAGGTCTTGAGCTTCTGGGTTATGAAATTGAAGACGGCCGTCCGTATGACGGTAACCTGGTCCATCATTACGCGTTCCGCGCGCTTTCGAGCAGCCTCGTCCATATGCAGCAGGCGACGAACATGAACATCATCAAGCAGGACGCGAATGGACTCATTTACGAGGAAAGAGAGCTGGAGGATTTCGGCCTTGATGTTTTTGTCAATGACGAGATCCGTTTCATAAAGGAACCCGATCCCCGGTATATCGAAGTTTCAGCCGGAGTATCCCGCATTGAAGTTGCGCCGGGAGAACAGCTGATGCTTTCAGTTGTGATGGAGCTCGGCGGCCGCCGAATCATGACGCTTCGCGATGTCCATACTCCCTGGTCTTTCACTCCTCTTACGCAGGAATCTGCTTTTCGGATCAAAGCCGCGATTCATCACGGTCTTGAGATGAAGCAAATCGGAAAAGTTCGCATGAAACTTACGGGTGAAACAGCTGCCAAATGCCCGCAGGGAGAAAAATGTTCAAGCTATAAAGAATATGAAGTTCTCTACTATGCGGACGGCAAAGATTTTCTTGCTGATGGACAGATTATTCTGACGACATTCCAGGGTAAACAGTTTACTTACTATGAGATTCAGAATATTCGGGAAGCCATGAGTAAGGAAGAAAAAATCCGTCTGGCGATTGAGGCTGCCGGTCAGGATCTTGAAGCGCTGGCTGCCCAGATGATTATTCCCGAAAATCAGGCTCTCACCGAAGAGGAGTTTGCCGCTCTGGACGCGAAGCTTAAAGAGATCGCGGAAAAGATGCGCGCGCTGCTTGTTGCGTTGAGAGAGAAGATTCGTGAGATTGAGGGAGACGATTCTTCCGATGGAATTATCAAGATGTTCGGAGGGCCCGATGCCGCAGTTCGCCTTGAACAGCGCGCAGGCGCGCTTCTCAGCGACTTCTATGGAAGGCTGATGCGGACCGACGCGCTTATTGTTGCCGGCGGACAGAAAGTCCGGATTCCGGTTCATAAGATGACAGAAATTCTTGTCGGAGCTCTTCCGAGCGGACGCTGGAGTCCCGCGGAAGATTACGCGAAACTTATCGGCTACACGCCCGAATTTCATCCTGGAGACGGCATTTATCTGATGAATGTTTTTCAGCATGTGATGTATTCGCTCGCCATGGGACCCTCTTTGCGTGACCTTCGCGACATGGTGAAGGTGTTTGTTATGAAGTCGGACGCGAAAGGTCTTGTCTCGGGGGGCACTGTTAATCTCAGAGTCTTCAAAAGCCTGCTGCTTGGAACTCAGGAAAAAATTGATTCCGCGATCAAGGCTGCGGGTGAAGAGATTGACTCGATGCTCAAAAGCTTTGTCGTCGCTGACGTCTTGAGCGAACAGGAAGTCGCGACGCTCCTTTCGGATCTGGATAGTCTCTATGAAAAAATCCGCGCTCGTCTCTCAGAATTGAAAGAGCAGATCAACGAGCTTGAGCGCGCAAACGAGGATCCGTCGGAGCCTGTTCTTTTTATGCAGTTTGGGGGCGGACCCGAAGGGGCTGTGAAGATAGAACGAGACGCTGAGATAGCCCTTGGAAATCTTTACGGGCTCATCGTGAGCCGTGATCTGCGCATTAAGACGGCGGATGGCTCTGAGGTTGTCCTGCCATTAAGCAAGATGATCCAAATTCTGAGCGATGTAGTCGGCAAGGATCAGATGTATTCTGTCGAAGCGATTGGGAAAGTATTGGGCCTTGAAGTCGGGTATGACTCGGGACGCATATACTTCATGCACGTGTTTCAATTCATGATAGCTGCTCGGGCCTTGGTTCCGGATGTTCGTACCGCTTTGATTGAGTATGTCCGCGGAGCCGATATGCCTTCAATGGCGCAGGGGGGGCAGCTGGATCTCAATCTTTTCCGTCTTTCGCTGCTGGGTGCCCGCGCGAAAATTCAGGAAGCGGTTGCCGAGGCGTACTTGAAAGCGGCTTCAGACGCGGGGATTTTCTTTTTCAAAGCGCCTGAAATCAGTTTGAAGAAAATGACAATTACTTCAATGTCCAAGAATCTTCCGCCTACGGAATTCGGGCTTGAGGTTCTTTACACAGCCGATGGCGGCGGAGAGCTGAGCGCGTCTGTCCAGCTGTCGATCACAGCGGATGGTATCCAAACAGCAGTTACAAGTATTAAGACTCCGTTTGGCGATAGTCCAGAAGAGATCGCTCTGGCCGCAATTGCCGATCTTTCAAGGCGCACAGGTCTTTCTCCGGACAACTTTAAAATCCAAAGTACCGAAGCGCAAAATTGGCCGGATGGCTGCCTGGGTCTTCCTGAGCCGGGTGCATTTTGCACGATGGCGATTGTCCCGGGATACCGCATTCAAATTTCTGATGTGACGGGAAAAGTCTATATTTACCGTTCCGGCAGAAACAAGAATCTGCTCAAACTCGAACCCTTGTCGGATGATACTAAGAGAAGCACCCCGAAGGAAACTTCTTTAGCTGTTTTCCCGGAGAATATGAGCGCTCAGGCGGTGGGATCAAGCCGAAGAGTCTTTCAAGGACTCCTGGGGGGTAACCGAAAACTCATCGGTTATTCCAGAGTCGAAACGGGAAGCAATCCGGACGGGAGCCGTTTTGTCAGGATGATTTCTGATATTGGGGCGTCGAAAGACAGCTTGAACACTTTGACTTTATCAAACGGCGGCGAATTTTCTATAGATCCCGAAAATACGCATTTGCTGATGAAGGGCAGCGTCGGTGAAGTTATCCTGAAACTGGTGGATGCCGATGGGCGCATCATTGAGAAAAAAGTGCAAATGAACACAGAGTCCTTCAAGTCCGTCGGGTTTTCGGATATGCGGTCGGGGAACTCCGATTTCGATTTTAGCCGGATCGCTTCTCTGATTGTGGTGCATGAAAATCAGAAGCCCAAGGCGAAGGGCGATGTCGTGATTTCCTGGAATCCAGATGCGGGAGACAAAACACTCAAGCTTCCCGAAGAGGAGGAGTCGCTGGAAATTAAAGGCTCTTCTTTTGATGGAGCCGTCCTCAGCGGAATCTCTGATGCGCTGTTGAAACAAAACGAGGTTTTTGGAGGCAGCCTCTCGACCCCCGCAGGAGCAGCTGCTTACGTGTCAAGGATTCCTCAGTCGGACGGTGCCATTTCCGCTAGATTCCATCTTGTTGGCGCGGCGTCGGAGGCGGGTCTTATTCAGCCGCTGCAGGGAGTTTCTGGAAACGGAAAGCCCCTCGTGATCGCGATGAAAGGAAATGGGAAAGTGCTTGTGACCCTTACCCGAAGTTCAGGAGAAACGGTTACACGCGCTCTCGTCCTGAATGATCAGAACTACGAAAATTTCAATCTTGGCGAGGAAGAGTTCGAAAGCATGATTATTACTTCAACGCGAGCTCTTTTATCCGAAAACGGCAAGGCGGAAAAAGGAGAGTTTTTCATCAAATTTTCGAGCGCAACGGCTACGGCGGTTGTATCGGAAGTAAAAGCGAGAAATACGATGGGCCCTCTTGCCAAAGCGAGTTTGTCCAAGCGCATTTCTTCTCATGAGCGGTTCAAGGCCTGGTGGGAAAAAAGGTGGGCAAAGAAAGCCTAGTCGGGAGACCTGAAGCCGCAAAAAAATTGAATAGTCTGATTTAAGAGCCGGGACATGAGTGTTCCGGCTCTTTTTTTGTCCCTTTTCCTTCATTGACTTTCCTCGTGTCATCTTTATAATGCTCCTACTCTTTCGACCCGCATCCAGGGTCATATCAGGAAAAATCCTTTTTTCCGGGCAGGTAGCTCAGTCGGTAGAGCAAGGGACTGAAAATCCCTGTGTCGGGGGTTCAATTCCCTCCCTGCCCAGTTTTTCCAATCACATATGAGTAATTAAGAATCAGGTTTTGAACACCAGGAACCTGTGCGTGGTGGAATTGAACAGGAGCTGCCGAGCCCTTTAACGGAGCCGTGACCTTTGGGAACGGCGACCTCCGACGAGGCAGCGGTGGGCCGACCGAAGGCGAATGGCTGAATGCGAAGCGAGAGCGGAGCAGGCAGCCGCCTAAGAGCCGAAGGCGCTCAATTCCCTCCCTGCCCAGTTTTTCCAATCACATATGAGTAATTAAGAATCAGGTTTTGAACACCAGGAACCTGTGCGTGGTGGAATTGAACAGGAGCTGCCGAGCCCTTTAACGGAGCCGTGACC